>Ga0307479_10007399_pt1 | contig 10120 bp, 8 predicted proteins | sample atmos_gasesECM4C_FD_203743 | JGI IMG/M metagenome (GOLD analysis project Ga0307479, IMG submission 203743) | Hardwood forest soil microbial communities from Morgan-Monroe State Forest, Indiana, United States - atmos_gasesECM4C_515 | ecosystem: Environmental > Terrestrial > Soil > Temperate...
CGCGATCGGGTGGTGCACCGCCTCCCAGGCGAGGATCTGCTGCTTGAGGGTCGCGATCTGCGGCGCCTGCGCCTCGATGCCACTGCGGATCGCCGCCGCCAGCGCGTCGCGAAACGCGTTCTGCTGCAACAGGTCCGCCTCGCGCGGGTCGGTGAGGTAGGCGCCCTCGACGGTGACCGCGGGCATGGTGGCGTGCACCCAGAGGTCGGGCTTGCTCTGCACGCCGTTGTCGGCGATCTGCCAGCGCTGCAGCAACCCCTCGCGCAGCGCGTCGCTCATCGTCTGGGCGAACTGCACCGAGTCGTCGTTGGGATAGAGGATCAACGCGCCGCCGGTGCTGGGATCGGTGAAGGAGTTGAAGTGGATGCTGACGAAGAGCTGCGCGCCCGCGTCCACCGCCGTCTGCATGCGCGGGCTGATGTCGACGTAGCTGTCGTCGCTGCGGGTGAGCACCACCTTGACCCGATCGGCCTCGAGCAGCGTGGCCAGGCGCTTGGCGACGTCGAGGGTGACGTCCTTTTCCTGCAGACCGTTGGCGGCGATCACGCCGGGGTCGAAGGGCTGGTCGGGGTGGTTGTTGTCCGGGGTGCCGCCGTGGCCTGGGTCGATGGCGACGACGTACTGCTGCGGCTGAGCGGCTGACACGGTCGCCGCCGTCTGGGCGTGCGCGGAGAGCGCGGAGGTGGCCGCGACGAGCGCGGCGACCGGGGCGCAGGCGATGACGTGGAGGAGATGTGTCGCCCGGTGGCGCATGGCCGCTGCCGAGTATACGGCCGCACCGGGGAGTCTGAGAACGTGCGCGTTCTGGTGTCGGGCGTCGCGCCGGACCAGAATGCCGGTGGAGCGAGCAGGGGGAAGGCTGTCATCCGGCCGTACGCCAGCGGCGGATGATGGCCTGGGGGAGGCCCCCGATATTTGCGCGCAGGATGGACAAGGTCATGGCACTGCTGGCTGCGCCGGTGTCCGCGCAGGGGGATCGGGGGAGTCCCCCTGACAGAGATCAGGTGTGGCTGCGCGCCCCGCTCGACGTGCACACGCTGCACCCCGTGGACGGCAGCGACACCGCACTGGGGCGCGGCCTGGAGGACCTGCTCCACGCCGCCGAGCACCGCGGCATGGCCTGGGTGGTGCAGCTCTCCGGCGGCGGCGACTCGCTGGCGTTCGCGCTGTCGGTGCTCGGCGCCGGCACGCCGCTGTTCACCACGCCATCGACGTCCCAGGCGATGGCCGCGCTGGTCGACGCCTGCGCTGGCGCGTCCCATCACGTGCTCGTCGTGCAGTGCGAAGCGACCAACGCCGACAAGGTGCGCGCCTCGCTGGCGCGTGGCGACCTCGCGGTCGCACTCCGCGAAGCGCGGCTCGCAATACGACGCGACGCTTCGCGCGCTTCAGCGACTGTCGGCCTGCGCCCCGCCGACGCTGCGCTGCTCTGGTGCGTCGCCGTGCCCGGTCCCGCGCCGCTCGCCGCCCGACCCACGCCGGCTCGCGGCCTCGCCTCACGCCTCCGCGCCCTCCTGCCACCGGCGCTGCGCATCCCGTCGCGGCTGACCAAAGTGCTCGCCGCGCTGCTCATCGCCTCCATCGCCGTCGGCAGCGCGGCGTGGGTCATCACCCACCGCTCGGCCACGGGAACGGCGGAGCTCGGCGGCGTCCCACTCCACGACGACTTCGCCCCGGCAGGCGTACCGCCGGCGCGCGCGTCGGCGATGGCGGCGACCTGGGACCGCACCGCCGAGGTCATCCTCTTCGGCGGCGCCCAGGCGGGCTCCGGTCACGGCATCCCGTTCTCGGACACCTGGCGCGGCGGCCTCCAGCCCGCGGCCGCCTGGACCCGCGTCACGGCCGCCCCCGAGCCCTCGTCGCGACTCGCCGGCGCGATCGCCGCCGATCCCACCGACGGCTACGTCGTCCTCTACGGCGGCGAGGGCCCGGCCGACACCGCCCTCGGCGACACCTGGACCTACGCGGGCAGCTGGACGCAGCGCCAGCCGCAGCACTCGCCACCGGTGGGTCCCGCCCTGGCGGCGACCGAACCGAGCACCGGCCGGGTCATCGTCACCACCGCCTGCTGCGCGCTCGGCGCCGTTCCCACCGCGTCGCGGATGCAGACCTGGCGCTGGAGCGGCGCCGACTGGGACCTGCTCGGCGCGGCGCCCGGCTGGGTGAGCACCGCCTCCCTGGTCGCCGACGGCTGGGACGGCACTGTCGTCATGCTCGCCGCCGCGGGCAACGGCAGCGGCGCCACCTTCACCTGGGACGGCGCGACGTGGACCGCCCACGACGACGTCGCCGAGCCGCCCGTGTCCAGCGGCTCGCGGCCACAGCTCGCCTACGACCCGCGGTCGCGCAGCGTCATCGACGTGGTCAGCACCCAAGAGGGCCACGCGACCTGGGCCTGGAACGGCACTACCTGGCACCTCGCCGAGCCGGCGGGCGGTCCTCCGGTGATCGGCATGGTGCTCGCCGAGCCGGTCGACGGCCACGCCGTGCTCTACGGCGGCACCGGCGAGGCCGACGAGTTCACCCAGCGCTGGTACTGGACCGGCTCTGGCTGGGCGGAGTCGATCCGTCCACCTGCCGTGGCGGCCCAGCCCTCGGCGGCTTTCGCCGCGGCCGTCGCCGCCGACCCCGGGACGGGCGGTCTGGTCCTCTTCGGCGGCAACCAGGCCCTGGATGAAACCTGGGTGTGGAGCGGCTCCGACTGGACCCAGGCATTCTTCACCACTCCCGCCCCCGCCCCGCGGCAGGGCGCCTCGCTCGTCTACGACCCGACCAGCCGCCAGGCGCTCATGGTCGGTGGCCAGCTGGCGACCGGCGCTCCGGCCGCGGACATGTGGGCATGGCAGGGCAACACCTGGGTCCCGGTGCATCCCCCCGGCAGGCTCCCGCCACCCAGCTCGCAGGCGCCCATCGCCTGGGATCGCGCCCGCGGCGACGCCGTGCTGCTCACCCCGCCTGCCACGCCCGGCCCGCTGGCCACGGTCGACACCTGGGTCTGGGATGGCGTGACCTGGTCGCAGCACGCCACAACCGTCGCCCCGCCCTATCGGGACGGGTCGAGCATGAGCTTCGACCCCACCACCGGCGGCCTCCTCCTTCTCGTCCCCTGCTGTCAGGGCTCGACCACGCAGAGCTCGGAGACCTGGCTCTGGGACGGCGTCGCCTGGCAGCGCCTGCAGACCCTGCACTCCCCGCCGCTGCACGCCTCGGTCAGCGCCGACCAGGCCAGCCACCGCGTCCTGCTGGTCGCCGCCTGCTGCGCGGGCTTCGACGGCGACACCATCGGCCCGCCGCAGACGTGGGTGTGGGACGGCACCGACTGGACGCGCCTGAGCGCCGCAACGCTCCCAGCCCTGCAGGACGTAGCCGCCCTGAGCACCGACGCGTCGGGTGCCGTGACCCTGGTCGGCCGCCTCGCCGGCGCAGGACCGCAGCACCCCCTCGACGGGCTGTGGCGATGGAGCGGAACCGCCTGGGACCGTCTCTTCTAGCGCACGTCGGAGGCGAAGGGCAGCAGGGCGATGTGCCGAGCCCGCTTCAGCGCCATGGTGAGCGCCCGCTGGTGCAGGGCACAGGTGCCGGTCATGCGCCGGGGGAGGATCTTGCCGCGGTCGCTGAGGTAGCGGCGCAACTTCGACACCTCCTTGTAGTCGATGTGGTTCGCGTGCTCGAGGCAGAAGGAGCAGACCTTTCTGCGCCTGCGGTCGTAGTCAGCCATCTTTCGTCACTCGCTCTCAGAAGGGGATGTCGTCAGGGTCGACGTCGCCGCCGCCCTCGAAGGGTGCGCCGCCGCTGCGCTGTGCCGCACCTGCGGGATCGGGGGCCCCCATGGGGGCGGCGCCGTCCTGGCGGCTGTCGAGGAACTGCACGTCGGAGGCGTTCACCTCGGTGCGGTAGCGCTTCTGGCCGGTGGCCTGGTCGTCCCAGGAGCGGGTCTGCAGGCGGCCCTCGACGTAGACCAGGCGGCCCTTCTGCAGGTACTGGCCGCAGAGCTCGGCGAGCTTGCGGTTGCCCATGTTCCAGACCACCACGTCGTGGTAGTCGGTGAACTCGCGGCGCTCGCCGGTCTGCTGGTCCTGCCCGTAGCGGTTGGTGGCCAGGGCCAGCTGGCAGACGGCGGTGCCGCTCGGCGTGTAGCGCAGCTCGGGGTCGCGGGTGAGGCGGCCGATGAGCATGACGCGGTTGAGCGAGCCGGCCATGGTTACTCCTCCTCGTCGCTGTCGTCGGCGGCGACGGCGCCGACCAGCTCGGCCTCGTCCAATTCAGTCTCGTCGGCGGCCTCGGCCTCACCGTCGAGCTCGGGCTCCGGCGGCGGCGCGCTGAGGCTGATGGCGCCCTCGGCGTCCTCCAGCTCGGTGCCCTCGCCGCCGGGCACCTCCTGGACCACCAGCAGGTGACGGAAGACGGCGTCGTGGATGCGCAGCGCCCGCTCCACCTCGGCGACCCGAGCGCCGTCGAGCTTCATCTCGACGATCACGTAGTGCCCGTCGCGGAGGTGCTTGACCTCGTAGGCCAGGCGGCGCTTGCCCCAGTTGGTCGTCTTGGTGATCTCTCCGCCCTGGCCCTCGATGAGGGTCTTCACCGAGTCGACGGCGGCGCGGAGGCCGTCCTCGTCGACGTCCGGGCGGACGATGTACATCAACTCGTAGTCGCGCACCATGCGCGGCACCTCGTGTCCCGCTCCCCTGTGGACGTCAGGCGCCTCGCGGGTGCGGGGCGCAGGGAAGCGCGGGCGGCATGGTAGCAGGGTGTAGTGGAACGGGGCGTCCGTTCGTGAGTAGGTCCGAGGGAGGGATGCAGCGGATCGTTACTGACGACATGCCGGTGCCGAACCATGGCCCCGGCGGGAGCAAGGAAGGACATGGAGAACCTCAGCACCGAGCTGCGGCCGGTGGTCGAATGGATTCCGCCTGCCACCCGGGGGGAGGCGGACCAGGCGATCATGTCGTTGAGCAACGACATCGGGCTGATCCTGGCGCAGCTCGCCGAGGACCAGCTCTCCTGGTGCGGACGGACCGGTCGGTCACCCGCGGACTTCGCCGCGTGGCGGCGTCGGGCGCTGTTCGCCAAAGTGCACAAGGAGAGCCAGCTGCGCGAATGCAAGCGGGTCCGCGCACAGCTAACCGCCGGCTCGATCGAAAACGACGGGGTGCGCGGTGACCACGGGGTGCTGGAGCTCATGGAGCGCTCGCGACACGTGGTGGAGACTTGGCTGGACTCGGGCGCGGCCTCAGGCATCGTGGCGCTGGACATGGCGCTCGCGGTGCTCGCCGAGCAGCTCGACCGGCTGCCCGCGGTGCGCAGCGTGAACTTGCTGGGCGGAAGGGCTGGGAGGCCGTTGGTGGTGGAGGTGCCGGAGGCTTAGTCGATCAGTCGAGGCGGAAGACCTTGGGCAGCGGCGTCAGGTTGCGGCATCCGTTCTCGGTGACGACCACCAGGTCCTCGATGCGGATGCCGCCCAGCCGCGGGTCGTAGAGCCCAGGCTCGACGGTGACCACGTCGCCGACTTCGAGGATCACGTCCACGTCGGCGACGCGCGGGAACTCGTGGATCTCCAGGCCCAGGCCGTGGCCGGTGCCGTGGATGAAGCGCGCGTCTGACTTGATGTCGCGGTACGGCTTGGGCATCGAGCCGTAGCCGAACTTCTTGAACACGTCGCAGATCGCGTAGTGGACGTCGCGGCCGTTGACGCCCGGCTTGATCATGTCGACCCCGAGCTGCTGCGCCTCGCGCACCGCCTCCCACATGCGCCCCACCTCGGGTGGTGGGGTGCCGCGCACCACGGTGCGGGTCATGTCGCCCCAGTAGCGCGTCTCCTTGTGGAAGGGAAAGATGTCGAGGACGATCGGCAGCCCGACGCGCAGCACGTCGCTGGTGCGCCGGTGCGGATCGGCGGAATCCGGGCCGCCCGCGCAGATCGAGTCGGTGGTGGTGCAGCCCAGCTCCAGCAGCCGCGACTCGACGGTGAAGACCAGGTCGTCGCCGCTGAGCGGTCTGCCGTCGCGGTGGAGAAGGCCGTCACGGATGTCGGCGGCGGCGATGACGTCGATGGCGCGCTGCAGGGCGTCCATGCCGGCGTTCTCGGTCTGCTCGATGGCAGCGAGCTCTTCCGGGGTCTTGATGCGGCGCTCACGGCGGTAGAGGTCGGTGCGCGGGGTGATGTCGATGTCGGCCTGGCGGAGCAGGTCGGCGTACAGCGCGGGGAAGTCGGCGTCGACGTCGACGGCGTTGAGACCTTGCTCGCGGCAGACGGCCCGAAGCAGCAACGACCATGCGTCCTGCTCGGTGCCGGCGGTCTTGAGCATCTCGCTAAGGCCGAGCTCCTCGCTGCAGCGTACCTGGCCCACGTGCGCCTCCTTGCGGGCGCGGCCCTCTTCGAGCTTGGAGGTCCAGAGCGTGGTGTCGTCGCCGCCGCGGTCGACCAGGACCACGGGGTCGGGGGCGAGGAAACCGGAGCGGTAGAAGATGTTGGGGTGGTGGTAGGTCTCGCCGAAGAGGAGGACGGGGCGGTCGTTGGTGGGCATCGTGCTTGGCAGCGTAGCGGCTCTAGCGGGGTGGCATGCGCAGCGCGCCGTCGAGGCGGATCACCTCGCCGTTGAGGTAGGGGTTCTCGACGATGTGCAGGGCCAGCGCCGCGTATTCCTCGGGGCGGCCGAAGCGGCTGGGGTTTGGGACGCCGGCGGCGAGCGCGTCCTTGACGTTCTGCGGGGCGGCGTTCATCAGCGGGGTGTCGAAGATGCCGGGGGCGATGGTGTTGACGCGGACCTGCTGGGCGGCGAGATCGCGGGCGAGGGGGAGGGTCATGCCGACGATGCCGCCCTTGCTCGCGGAGTAGGAGGCCTGGCCGATCTGGCCGTCGAAGGCGGCGATGCTGGCGGTGTTGACGATGACCCCGTGCTCGCCTGTATCGGTGGGGGCGTTGGCCACCATGGCGGCGGCGGCGAGGCGGATCACGTTGAAGGTGCCGATGAGGTTGACGCCGACGACGCGGGCGAACTGCTCCAGGGGCATCGGGCTGCCGTCGCGGGCGACCACCTTGCCCGGGGTGCCGATGCCGGCGCAGTTGACCAGGATGCGAAGGGGGCCGAGCTGGGTGGCGTGCCGGACGGCGGCCTGGACGGCCTCGGGGTCCTGGACGTCGGCCGGTCGGAAGGCGTGGCCAGCGCCTTCGAGGCTCGTGGCGGTCTGCGCGCCCTGGCTGCTGGGCAGATCGAGGATGACCACGGTGGCACCGCACTCAGCGAGACGGGCGGCGGTGGCGGCGCCCAGCCCGGACGCACCTCCGGTGACGATGGCGACGGCGCCCTTGGGGTCCAACGCTCCATACTCCTCTGCGGGGGTGGCGGCCCGGGAAGGGTAGGGCAGCGCGGCATGGCTGCGCTGCCCAAAGGCCGCGGTACAATCCCACCCCGCTCCGGCGTGGTCAGCTAGCTCAGTTGGTTAGAGCGCGCGGTTCACATCCGCGAGGTCGAGGGTTCGAGTCCCCCGCTGACCACCAGGGCAGCTACGGCTCCGGGGTATCAGCCTCTGGCTGCCGAGTTGACGGCCGTGGTGGCGGAGCGTGATCCCCTACGCTGTGGCCGAGTGGGTGCGATTCGGCGTGTAATCCACCAGACGCACTCGCAAGATGTGGGGCGCGCGCCGCAAGCAGATCTGCCGGGCCAACCCCCGGTCCACCGGCGTGGTCAGCATCGAGATCGGATTAGCAGGCAGCAAACCCAACTTCCGAAGAGATTCGGCCGGGATTGAGTGGCGTCATGGCGAGTCCTCAGACGATGCGGCGTCAGCGCCTGCACGCCGCCCACGACGCCAGCGTGCGCCAATACCGCCAGTCAGCGTGACTAGGACGGCCGCAATGAGTGCGACGATGGCCCACGTCGGGCGACCCGTGCCTGCCGTGTTGGAGGGAGGTGTACCAGCAGGCAACGCACCTGATACCGCCGTGTCGCCCACCCCCACGGCGCCTGCCGAGGGTCCAGCGCCCAGAGACTGCCCCGAAGCCCCGTTCGCATTCCCGGTGGGGCAACCGCTGCATGCCTTTGTGGAGCCACTGGCCGTGATCGGATGATCGCCGACTGCGGGGCACGACGCTCGCCACGTCTGGCCGTCTGTGCTGCACAACAGCCCGCCATGGGTGTGGGCATCGTTATAGCCTGCGAAGAGACGTCCGTCGGGGGCGACTGCCACGGCCTGTGCTCCCCCTTCGAATGGCCCTGTCGTGACCAATGGAGACCACGTGGCGCCGCCGTCGATTGTCCGGTACAGACCTCCGGTGACGCGTGCAGATGTCTGCGTCTGGAAGAGTTGCATCACCGCAGCGTATGCGGTGCGGATTGGTCCGGCCTCGCGGTAGCCCGACGCGAGAGCCATCATCGGGATGACCGTGGCCTTAGAGTCACCAACGGGCACGACAGTAAGAGGAGTAAATGTGGCGCCGCCGTCGAGTGACTTGTCGATTCCCACTGGCGTGGACGCGAAGACGGAGCCTTGTTCCGCGTAGTCCGCCGATGCGCTCATCACCGTGGCGACTGAGGACATAGGGTTACTCGAATCGGTGCCGGGAAGAACTGTAGGCGTGCCGGTACAGGCGAATTCTACCGAGCATCGAAAGACGACCGGCTGACCCGACTTTGGGTCACGCGCGAACAGCAGAACAGGGTTGAACGAGCCGCCATTGGGAAACTCTGGAGACGGAAGGAACTGGAGGTCGGCGAACCGTCCCAATGCGCTGGATCCCAGTACTGTCTTGGTGGCTCCGCTACGGATGAGATAGTCAGCACCGCCACCCGCGGTGGCTACAGCAACACCACCATCCGTTGAGTAGGTGGGCAGGATGGTGGGCGTCCCAGTGGCGCCAGCCGCGATCCACGTCTCGCCATCGTCGTCACTACGCAGCACTCCGGCGGTCGCGGGAGAGTACAAGACGTCGTGCCCCTTGGCATCGTTGGCGATGACGAAGCGACCGGGGGTCCAGTTCTTGGCCGCCACTCTACTCCAGCTCGCACCGCCGTCCCGGCTGACCCAGAGGTGCGGGCACGGTTTACTACATGTGGGCGATCCCGACGTCAGTGCCATTACCAGCCCGGTGTGACGATAGGCAGGCGAGACGGCGATCCACTGGAGGAACTCGTTACCGATCGCGGATGGCGGCGCCGGCGGCAGAGTTGGTTGCGCGGTCGGGCTCGTGGCTGCCACCCCCTCCGCGGTGGTGACCGCGAATGCCCCAAGGCAGAATCCACCGACGATCAACCGAAACCAGGCCACCCAATGCTGACGTTGACGCTGAGGACTAACGCCGGTCACGGTTGGACAACCACCGCTGCGCACCACGAAGGATCCACCCCTTTGTCTCATCCCTGTTCCTCATCACAATTAAGTGTATAGGTCTTCCCGACAGCCTCGTCAGGGGGGTGGACGTCAGCCAACCCCGAGGTGCTGGCGGCTCTCTCCGACTGTCCGGATACTCACGTGGCGCCCTCCGAATCGCTACAGGCGGCTCACCGACCTCTGGGACTGGTATTGGGCCAGCCAGGAACACGCTGCCTGAGATCAGCGGCGATCGGCTGTAGCTTCCTGCTCCGTTCCCCGTGAGTAGAGCGCTTGGCCTTGCCTCTTGGACTTTGTGGGTGGGTCAAGTGAAGTCGATTTCCAGGATGGTATGGAGGACGTGTATCGGGAGAATTCCGCTGCCAAGGCCGGCTCAGGCGTGCCGTGGGTAGCTTTGCAGCTCTCGGCGGCGCATCCAGGGCCAACTGGGCAGGAGGCCATGTCTTGTAGCCCCTGCCAGACCGATATCAACAAGGACAAGGGAAGGAGGAAATCAATGTTCAGACGGATGCACACTCTCGGAGCGGCGGGCGTCTTTGCCGTCGTGGGTTCGCTAGCCACCATGGGGACGGCTGGAGCCCAACAGATTCCGCCGCCACTGCCCCCCATTCCGTGCATCACCGCGACTGTGGGGCCACCTTCCGACTGCTCGCCGCTTCTCGGTCTTCTACCTATCAGCTCCATCGTCTCGGATCTCGTGCTCTTCAGTGGGCAGGCGACAATCACGGGTGACAGCGACGGAGCGCCGGCGCCGGGAGAGAATCCCAACGTCGACTTGGTGGGAGGCAGCGGC
>Ga0307479_10007400_pt1 | contig 10120 bp, 9 predicted proteins | sample atmos_gasesECM4C_FD_203743 | JGI IMG/M metagenome (GOLD analysis project Ga0307479, IMG submission 203743) | Hardwood forest soil microbial communities from Morgan-Monroe State Forest, Indiana, United States - atmos_gasesECM4C_515 | ecosystem: Environmental > Terrestrial > Soil > Temperate...
GACACCGGATGCGCTGCAACACATCGTGGTTCAGCACGAGCAGGACGGCCGCCGACCCGGTCGAAGCGCCACCAATCCGGCATGACAGATACCACGCGCCTCATTTGTTTTCACCACGCCGGTGGCGCTTCGGCCGCGTTTCGCCCCCTCACCCGCGCACTCGGTCCGCACATCCCGGTCACCGCGGTGAATCTGCCCGGCCGCGAGTCACGCTGCCGCGAACCTCGCCACCGCGACGTCTACGCTTGCGCGACACAACTTGCCGACGAGTTGAGCCCACACCTGGACCGACCGCATGTGCTGCTCGGTCACAGCATGGGCGCAATCATCGCCTATACCATTGCGCAGCAACGCATCGCCGCTTTCCGCCGGGGTCCCGACGCGTTAATTGTGGCCAGCTACGCCGCACCGCACCTGCCGTCGGACATCGCGCAGATCGACTCCGCCGACGACTTCCAACTGGCCGCCACGCTGTCTCAATTCGGCGGGCTTCCCGCAGCAGTCCTCGCGCGACCCGACTGGCTCGCCGCACTAATGCCTCTCGTCCGCGACGACCTGCGGATCTGTGCCAGCCACCGCGACCGTGGCGAACCACCGCTGCCGTGCCCTATCCACGTCTTCGGCGGCGGCGCCGACCCCGTGGTGACCCCAGCCGCCCTCGCCGGCTGGCGTGAACACACCTGCCGACCGAGACCCGTAACGATCGTCCCGGGCGGACACTTCCTGTTCCGTGACCCCCATGTTGGGCTGGTAGGGGCCATCGCCGCGATCGTCGCCGACTCGGCGCGTCAGCCGCTTCCGCATCGGCACAATGTGGCAGTGAACTCGACAAAGCGTTGCTTGCCCGCAGCTTCGGTCGGGGCGGTGTAAACAGCCAGATATCATTGAAGATTTGGTCACCGTACCTGTGCGGCATGTGCGAAAGTGTTGCGCAACAAAGTGAAACACAAGTATGGACGATCGGGGTCCCGCCCTAGGCTGTGGTGACTCCAATCGCGGTCGGCGATCGTGACGGGATGACGTCGGCCAAGTGCGCCGGCTACCGCACCGATAATCGTGTTCGTTGCCGTTATCGGCAATACGAACTCGCCTATACCCGGTCAGCCGGCGCAGGCGCTGCTTGACGATCTGCGGATGGCAGGAGCTGTTCGTATGCGCGCGGTGCGGTGGTGATAGCACAGCAATCTCTTCAGGATCACCGTTACAACAGTCCACGTATGCGCTTCCGCGGGGGCAGTATCGAGAAGCGGCAAAAGTGGGTAGTCGAGTACTCGAGACCCTCCCGTGTTCGGCAAGCAAGATTCGGTGCGAGAACACCAACCGACCACACATTGAGGAACCCAAAGCAAAGTGGTAAGCCACCTCGAGAGCATTATCGATGTCTTGTCGGCCAGATCCTCGTGCGAGGCTCTAGCCTACGTATTTCTCGCCGACGGCACCTCCGAGAGCGAGATACGATGGACGTTTGCCGACACTGCAAGAAGCTCCCGCGCGTTTGCAGCACACCTACGTGATCGAGGCATCAGCGCCGGCGACCGCGTCGTGTTGGCTGTGAATCCGAGCCTCGAATACATCGCCGCACTGTATGGGATCATGCAGCTCGGCGCCATTCCCGTCCCGTGCTTCCCGCCTTTGCGACCGAAGGAATTGGACCGATTCCACGCGATCACGGTCGATTGCGCGCCCAAGGGAATCGTCATTGATGAGATGTACCGTGAACGGATCGAGGAATTGCGAATTCGCCTAAAATCCTCCAACCTCGAACCGGTCGCAGTTTACGCCGAGCATGTTGCGGCCGGGGCCAACGAAGTAGATCCGGTCTCAACCACGCCGCACGATCTCGCGCTGATCCAGTACACATCTGGCTCGACGGGATCTCCAAAAGGCGTCTGCCTCACCCACGACAACCTAGTGAGCAACTGCGAAGCTCTGGGCCGAAGCATGGGCCATGACCCAGACCGGGTCGGCCTTACGTGGCTACCGCCGTACCACGACATGGGACTGATGGGAACGATCTTCGTGTCGATGTACCAGGGTGTCCCCCTCGTCCAGATGTCGCCAATGCACTTCGTTCAGGCCCCTCGCCGATGGCTGGAAGCGATCACTGACTACAGGGCGACGATCATCGTCGGACCGAACTTCTCGCTCGATCTATGTTCAGATGCGCTGGGAGACAAAGACGCCAAGGACCTGGACCTATCCACAGTACAGCGACTGTACTGTGGCGCCGAGCCGATCAACCCTGACACGCTCGCGCGGTTCGTACAGCTCACCGCACCGCTGGGGTTCGACCCAAAGGCCTTGACTCCCTGTTATGGGATGGCAGAAACGACGCTGTTCGTCTCGGGCAAGCCCAGCGGTAGCACGTATCGCACGGATTGCCCACCAGAGCCGTCCGGAACCGGCCGCACTGTTGTCAGCTGCGGCGAAGTCGACACCGAACACGTGGTGCGGATCGTCGATCCGACCGACCTCGTGAGCTTGGACAACGGTCAGGTGGGCGAGATCTGGCTGTCGGGACGAAGTGTCGCTGCCGGTTATCACAACCGAGATGAACAGACCCGCGAGGTGTTCCACGCGAGACTCGCTGACGGGGACGGCGAGTACCTGCGAACGGGTGATCTTGGTTTCGTTCGGTCGGGTGAACTCTTTGTCACGGGCCGAATCAAGGACCTGATCATTGTCAACGGCCGAAACATTTATCCGCAAGATGTCGAGGCCACCGTGGTGCGTGCCAATCCCGGCTTCCGGATCGCTGTCGCATTTTCAATTCCCGACAATAGCTCTGAGCAATTGTGTGTCGTCGCCGAAGTTGCACACCGGGAAGTATCAGCGGTGTTGTACCTGAAATCGGTGGAGGCGATTCGCTCCAGCGTGACGTCGGAATTCGGTATAAGACCTCGTGTCCACATATGTCCCAAGCGAACAATTCCGACCACGACCAGCGGAAAACTTCGCCGCCAGGAGACCCGGCGGATGTTCCTGGCGAACGAATTACGTTCTTTTCAAAACGATGCAACGGCGACGCAGGGGTGCACAGCATGACTACAGATTCCACGAATTCCCAGCGTCAAAATGCGCGGAGAGGTGAATTACATCAAGGATCCGAGCGAGACGTCCTCGCTTCGCGTCTCGCGTACCTCACCGTCGGGTTACCCACTGTAGGAACCGTCGGCGCAATCGTCTACGCGGTCTACAACGGCCTCAGGGCTTCCGACGTCGTCTTGTTCGCCGTCATGTACCTGATCACGGGGCTGGGCGTGGAGGGCGGCCTGCATCGATATTTCACTCACCGCTCCTTCGATGCTTCCGAACCAGTAAAGGTGTTCCTGGCAGTCGCCGGCTCGATGGCTGCACAAGGCCCCGTGGTTTTCTGGGTGGCAAATCATCGACTTCACCACGCATTCGCCGACACGGATCGCGATCCGCACTCGCCGCAACCGCAAGGCCCGGGTATCTGGAGGCGCGCAAAAGGCCTGTGGCACGGCCATGTTGGTTGGCTGTTCAACGTCAAGAAGAACGACTGGAGCCGGCACACCCGTGATTGGCTGCAGGATCGTCGGGTGATGAAGATCAACGCCCAATACTTCTCGCTGGTGCTGCTTGGCATCGTGTCTCCGGGTGTCATTGGTGGTCTTGCGACTCAATCCGTCCACGGCTTCGTCGGGGGAATCCTTTGGGGCGGTCTCGCTCGGATCTTCGCGCTCGACCATGCGACGTGGGTGGTGAACTCATTGGGGCACACGATTGGCAATCGCGAATTCCACAGCCATGACGAGAGCCGCAACATCGCACTTCTGGCACCGCCGACCATGGGCGGGTCATGGCACAACAACCATCATGCCCGACCCGGTCTTGCTCAGACCCGCCGGCGCTGGTGGCAGCTCGATCTGGTTGGAGAATTCATACGGCTCCTAGATCACGCCGGACTGGTTCGCAACGTTCGGTACGTCAATTCATCAGCTGAGCATGCAAGGAGTGCAGCATGAAACTGGAAACTAAAAGTGCATTAACTGTTTCCGTAGGCAGCGAAGAGTCGCTTGCTCGGGCGATTGTGCAACTCAACCCGAAGAGCGCGCGCGCCAAACGCGTCGTGGCTCTGGTCACCATCGGGATACCGGCAATAGGGTTCGCGGTCGCCATGTACCTGGTGTTCACGGGTAGGGCTACCGCGCTCGACTACACCCTCTTCGGGGTGTTCTACGCGATTCAGATGTTCGGTGTCAGCATCGGATTCCATCGCTATCTCGCGCACAAGGCGTTCAAGACATCCCGGCTCTTCGAGGGCGTGTTGATGATCGCCGGGTCGATGGCCCTCGAAGGTCCCGTCTTGTTCTGGGTGAGCACGCATCGCCGCCATCACCGTTTCTCCGACGAGCTTGGCGATCCGCATTCGCCAAACCTCAGCGGCACCGGCCTCAGGGGCAAGTTGAAAGGTCTCTGGTATGCCCACATTCCGTGGATGTTCAGCGATGAGGAGTCCCGAGCAACCGTGTTCGCCCCCGACGTGATGCGGGATCGCCGCCTGTACTACTACAACCGGACATACGCGACCTGGGCGACGGCGAGCTTGCTTGTCCCAGCACTTCTCGGGTTCGCGATCGGCGGCAGCCTCGCAGCGGCGTTCTCGGGCTTCATCTTCGGCGGACTCGCACGGGTATTCATCGCCAATCAGGCGGCCTGGTGCGTCGGATCCATCAGTCACATGGTCGGTTCGCGGCCGTTCGCGACAAAAGATGACAGCGCTAACAACTGGCCGGTGGCCATCTTCACGTTCGGCGAGGGCTTACAAAACAATCATCATGCGTTCCCCGGTGCCTACCGACACGCAATGCGTTGGTGGGAACCCGATCTCAGCGGCTGGGTGATCGCCATGCTCGCAAAGACCGGAGTCGTATGGGATCTGAAGATGCCAGACCGCGACAAGATCAACCGTCGGCTGCGACGAAACCAGACACCTTCGATGACAAGCATCGAGACAAGTAGAAAGGAAAGTTGAACAATGTTCGGACGGAAGAGAACTGCCACAATCGAGGGGCAGCTGTCGCACGCCAAGCTACGAGCGTGGTTGGTCGCCGAGCTGGCGCGAATGGTGAAAATCACCGAGGCGGAGGTCGACACGGGCAAGCCGTTCGACGCTTACGGCCTTGACTCACGTGCAGCCGTTCAGGTTTCGGGAGCGTTGGAAAAGGTCGTCGAGCGTCGGCTGTCGCCCGCAATCCTGTTCGACCACGAGACGATCGATGATCTCGCGGACTACCTCACGCGCGAACTGCGGCTTCAACGCGCCTGAGTCAGAAGCATAAGACTCGGAGAAAACCTGTCATGCCACAGTCCATAACCCCTACCGATCCTGATCCAAGGTTCCAGGAATTCATCGAGAAGAGCAACGCTCTCGAGGGTGTGAAGGTCACCGCAGCAATCCCGAGTGAGTACCTGCAGCCTTCCGTGGCACGCGGATTTGCCGGGTTGGCTATCAGCCTGTCAGTGTATGTTGGCGCCATTGTCGGCATTGCCGTACTTGATCGGTGGTACCTGGTCGCACCACTCATCGTCATCGCCGGCTTGGGCGGCTGGGGGCTGCACTGCATCGCCCACGAGTGCGGCCACGGCTCTTTCTCACGAAATCGCCGGTTGAATTTCGTGGTTGGGCACCTGACACTCTTGCACCTGCTCTATCCTTTTCATGCGTGGCGTCACGTTCACAATATGCACCACGCCCACGCCAACAGCCTGGAGTTGGACACCGACTGGCGACCGATTCCCGAAGCGGTCTACCGCCGTTTGTCTTTGCGGGATCGGATCGTCTATGTCAGCACGCGCACCTGGGCGGTGTGGGCCGGGTCGATCAACTACTGGGTCCAATCCGGTCTCCGGCCTTCGTATTTCCCGAAGAAGGAAATGCGCCGCGACGCGCGCCGGTCGATGTTGTTTGTTGTCGCCGTCGGGGGCGCATATCTCGCAACTCTCATCTACTTCACCGGTTGGAAAGGGCTGCTCCTCTACTTCGTGGCGCCCTGGTTTGTAACCCACGTCTGGTTCAGTATCACCACACTGATGCACCACTGCGCCGAGGAGATCCCGTACCTGCCCGCCGAGCACTGGACACGCAACGCGAGCAGGTTGCTCGTCACCACGGACTACTTGTATCCGCGGTGGCTGTTGTTCCTCACCCACAACATCTCGCTACACACCGCACACCACGTTTCGCCTGCCGTGCCGTTCTACAACCTCCGCAAGGCGCAAGTCGCTCTGATGCAGGCGTATCCGGACATGGTGCGGGTGGAGAAGGCAAGTCTGCGGAAACTATGGAACATCCTGTGCAAGTGCCGTTTTTATGATCCCATTTCGGGGTTGTATTCGACGCGTCCCACGCAACGCGCCGATTCGGTCGAGGCGGACGCATCGTGACCGCCGGTTCTCTGCTCGCCACTGGCCTGGCGCGTGCGCATCGGATCATGCCGCGCCTTGCCGGGTATGTGCAGGCGACCACATTCGTCAACACCCGCGGCCTTGGCAGATCTCCGGATGACCTGTGTCCCCTGGGTGCTCGCCGGGTAGAACTGACAGGTGTACCGCGGGTCGCCGCCGCATACGTGTGGGGAAGCGGCGAACCGACTGTTCTTGCGCTCCACGGATGGGGCACCGACAACACTACGATGTCAGCCGTTGTCGATGCGGCACTGATGAGCGGCGAGTCGGCGATATGCTTCGACGCTCCCGGACACGGCGCCTCACCGGGGTCGCATGCGACGATAAGAGAATACGCGCACGCCACTCTCGCAGTACTGCAACGCTTTCCGAGCATTCACACCATCGTCGCCCATTCACTTGGATCGATTGCCGCAGTCTCAGCGGTCGCAGAGTCCGATGTGCAGAACGTGCGCAATATGCTCTTGCTCGCTCCAGCGTGTTCGCTGTCGGGCGTACTCGAACGCTGGTCGGCCCAACGAGGCCTGCCCCGAGCGCTGGTCAAGCAGATTCACCGTGAGGTGGAGCGCCGCGACAGCATTCCGATATCACATTGGGACATCAGGACTCTCGGTCTGCCAACCTCGGTCCGAGTACAGATCCTGCACGATCCCGCGGACGAAGTGGTGCCACTTCTCGACTCCTACCTGATCGCAGCCGATGTCTCGGCGGATGTTCATGAGGCTGTCTGGGGCTCCGGCCATCATCGGATCATCGGCAGCGACGAAATGCGAGCAGCCCTGACCGCATGCCTGCGGCCTGCAGCGAGCCAGCGCGGGCCTGCCCATGTTTGAAAAACTGCAACCAAGGCGTGGATGCGTCTCAGCTGCGGCTCCGGCCGGCCCTGGCAATCGGTAGCCACTTCCCGTATCTGCCTTGGCCGTGGGGCATTGTCGACTTCGCGTCGCGAGCGCTGCCGCCGATCGGCCCGAAATTGCCTCCACCCCTTGGGACTGGCATGGCCAGTCCCGCACCAAAGCGGCGAAATCGAACGCCCATTCCGGTCAGGGGATCTGGTCGGCAGCTTCGGCGAGCGTCGTGGGCTGTCGTCGGCCGCGTAGCATCACGTCGCCGCCTACCCGCCAATGCATCCCTTCGGCAAGACCGCCGTCGGAGACAGCGCTGGCAGAGGCAAGTAGGCGACCCGCGCGGTTCTTTGCGAGGTCGGACAGGCGGGCAGCCTCGTTGACCGGGTCGCCGATGACTGTGTATTCGTAGCGGCCCTCCGCGCCGATATTGCCGGCGAAGACCCAACCGTGCGTGACACCGATACCGAAATCGGGCACGTCGCGGTGCGCCTTCAGGGCATCACGTAGCGACCGGGCGGCAGTCAGTGCCTTGCCGGCGGGATCGTCGAGAGTCAGGGGCACACCGAAAACCGCTAGGGCAGCATCGCCTTCGAACTTGTTGACGTATCCGCCGTGGTTGTCGATGACGTCGACGACGATACGGAAGAAAGCGTTGAGGACCGCGGCGACGCGATCGGGTGGATTGTTTGCGGCGAGCGCGGTGGATCCGGCAAGGTCGACGAACACGACCCCGGCCTGACACACGTTTCCTGTGAAAGCCGTGCCGATCTGTAGGGCATGCTGGGCCACATCGCGTCCGACATGGCGGCCGAACAGGTCGCGCAGCCGTTCGCGTTCGGCGATCCCGGCGGCCATGTCGTTAAAACCCGATTGCAACATCCCGATCTCGGAGTTGTCATAGACCAAGGTCCGAACGTTGTACTGCCCTGCACTCACCCGCCCCATAGCCTCGGTGACTTCACGCACCGGTTCGGCTACCGAGCGGGCGGCCAGGGTCATCCCGCGCAGTCCGGCCACGACGCTCACACCGGTAAGAACGAGGACAGGGGTGCTGATGTCGGCGCCTGCCTGGATCGGCCACCCAATTCGGGCGCTGACGACGATGGCCGCAGTACCGAGTAGTGGAATGGCGGTACACAATGCCCAAGCCACAAGCAGCCGGATACCGACGCCGTGTCGTCGCCGGCGGGGGTAGACGTCTTCGGTCAGCGCAGCCGCGAGTAAGGGTCGAAGGATCCGCTGGGCGAGCAAATATCCCATGCAGCACGTCGCGGCACCGCCGAGGATCATGGAGGTGCCAATCAAGATCAGCACCCGCGCCCCAGCATCATGGTGTACGGCCAGTGTGGCGGTGCCGACCGCGGCCCAGATGGCGCCATGCAGACGAGCGTGTCGCGACGGCAGCGTCAACGCCCGGGTGCGCTGAGCAAGTGTCGGACGTGCGCCGACGCGGTACCACGCGAGCGTCGAGGACAACGTCGCCACGCCAGCGCCGATGGCGATAACCGCACCTGCCATCGCGATCGCCACGGCGGCCACTACATGGACCTGAGATCCGGCGAGCAGGCGCAGAATTGCGATGACATCGGCCGATGCGGCTACATACGAGCTGAGCATGCCGAGCAGGTATCGGATCCGGATTCCCGCGGAGGAGCTGTGGCGTCGCGCATCCGGTGTGGGGTGTTGTTCCGGCCTCTGCATGAGTCGTCCTCGCCGACCGATGGTGGTATTGATGGTTCGATGCGACCGCCCATCCAGCGTGCCGAACATGCGCCACGACTTGGAACGACCCGTAGGGCCGCGGAGGACGAGTCCGCGGCGAACTGTCCCCTTAACATACTGCAGAGCCATCAGCACGTAGCGATCATCGGAACCGACCGATAGCTTTCCGTAGCTCAGGAAGCCGTGCAATCGTCGGGTGTTGTGCAGTCTCACGTGTGGCTTCCCGGATATACGCGCCAATCTGCCGCAGCGAGCGAGTGGCTTCCGACACCAGCGGCGCGCACAGCGCGAACACGTGCATCTGCCCAGGCCGGATCCGCACCTCGGGTCGGCACATCGGCGGCGGCCAATCGCCGCGCCGCGCGCCTGACGTCGTCAAGCAGCAGCGCCGAGCGTGACACGTGAATCAGAGCGGGGGGCAGGCCCGGCTGGACGTGGTCCAGCGGCTCGAACACCTCTTCCTGCTGCCTGTTGACGACACGGCGAGCCGCAGCCTTGGCGATGGGATGAACCAGTGCGTCAAAAGGCCTCGGCGAGAACATCGCGTCGGTGTGGATGTTCGGATGCTGCTCCGTCGGATTCATCTTCAGCTGCATCAGCGGGGATCGACACCACGGGTTCCGCTGGGTTTTCTGCTCTTTCATAACCACTCCACCACTGCTTCTTGCTGTCTCCATCTGTTCGTTGGACCGTCAAGCCCAGTCGACATCCACGGCCATCATTGAAGCCCGCTGAAGCCACTTGGTATTGAGTGGTTCACTACCCGTCTTTCCCGGCCGAAGCCCGGAGGTGTCCGCATAGTTCCGGCGTCGGCGGCAGCAGCGAGCGGCTGTGGCGCTAACCGGCCCGGGCACTACAGTGGGCGTCCCTGCAACGAAACCTGTGGTGCGCCACATGGTCAGGTAGCCCCTCTTTGAGCAGCTTGGCGATGGCTTCACCTTCGTTAGCCCACTGTTGCGTGTCGAAGCCCTCCTTCCAGCCGCCCTCCCAAATTAAAGTACTTTTCCCAGTTCCTGTTCCACCTCTTGATTCGATCGGCATGCCTGCTTTGTCACCCACGCCCGGGCTGGTTGCATCAGGCAGACACCGAAACGCAGTGCAGCGCAACCTAATCCTGC
>Ga0307479_10007401_pt1 | contig 10119 bp, 8 predicted proteins | sample atmos_gasesECM4C_FD_203743 | JGI IMG/M metagenome (GOLD analysis project Ga0307479, IMG submission 203743) | Hardwood forest soil microbial communities from Morgan-Monroe State Forest, Indiana, United States - atmos_gasesECM4C_515 | ecosystem: Environmental > Terrestrial > Soil > Temperate...
TCTGGCGCACGCTATGCTCGCGGATACCATTCGCGCGGTTCGCGGCGTGCAGCACGCCGGCAGGATCTTCATGGTTACGAACTACGAGCCAGCCATGAAAGCCGCTCGTGAAAATGGCTGGGAAATCCTGCCCGAAGAGCGGCAAATCTCCGAGAGTGTGTCCGTGGACGCAGCGTCGCGCCAGTGCGAAGAGCGCGGCGTGACCGCGGTGTTGCGTATGCCGCTGGATTTGCCGCTGGTGCAATCGCGCGACATCGACGAGTTGCTGGTTGCGGAATGCGCTGCGCCGGCGATGATCATCGTGCCCTCGCGCGACGGAAGCGGAACGAACGCAATTTTGCGCACGCCGCCGACGCTGTTCCCCTCGCATTTTGGCAGCGGAAGTTTTGCCAAGCATTGCGGGGAGGCGGAGCGCGTGGGCGCGCGCATCCTTAAACGTCGGAACCCTCGCCTGGAAATGGATATTGACGATGAAGCGGACTTGCGCGCATTAATGCAGCACGATCTCAGTGGCACGCAAACAGGAGCATGGTTGCGCGACAGCCGACTCTTGAAAAAATTGGGCTCGGAGTCCGCGACAGGGACGAATGTTGCGGCCAGTAGCTGAGCGATTTGTGTTGAGCGTTTTGCGTTAGTCGATTTGCCTTAGAAATGACCCACACAATCACCTGCATCCCGAGCATGGGATGAAGCGAAAAGTCTATTCTGACATCGACGCAGTTGTCGCCGACGTGCCGGATGGCGCTCGAATCATGTTTGGAGGATTCGGCGGCGCGGGCTTCCCGAATAATTTGATCGCGGCGCTGGCACGCAAGGGCACGAAAGACATCGTAGCCATCAGCAACAATTGCGGAACACGTGATGGCGAGCTCGGGCTGCTGTTCAAGCTCAATCGCATCCGACACGTAATCGCATCGTTCCCCGGTCCGCACTCGAACCATTTTCAAGAGCGTTTTACGGCAAAAGAGGTCACCCTGGAGCTGGTTCCCCAAGGCATTCTCTGCGAGCGCATGCGCGCCGCCGCGGCCGGACTTCTAGGTTTCTACACCACGGTCGGCGTAGGCACGGAAGTCGCCGTCGGAAAGGAAGAGCGCACCATCGACGGGAAACGCGCCATCCTCGAAATGCCCATTCACGCTGATTTCGCTTTCATCAAAGCGCAGAAAGCGGACGAGCTCGGCAATCTGACCTATCGCCTCGCCGCTCAAAATTTCAATCCGATCATGGCCATGGCCGCGAAAGCCACAATCGTGGAAGTCGAAGAGATCGTTCCTATAGGCGCGATCGATCCCGAGAGCGTGATGACTCCAGCCATTTTTGTGCACCGCATCGTGCAAGCGAAAGGGATTCGCTATGCCGGCTAAGCCGCGCCTCACACGAGAGCAGATCGCGCAGCGCGCCGCGCGCGAATTGCCCGACGGCGGTTACGTGAATCTGGGCTGGGGCATCCCCAACTTGATTGCGGAATATTTGCCGCCGGGGGTAACGGTCTATTTTCACAGCGAAAACGGAATTCTGGGCATGGGCCCTCGCGCCAAACCAGGCGAAGAAGACTATGACCTGGTGGACGCCATGAAGGTGCCCGTAACGCTGGTTCCGGGCGCGGCATTTTTTCACCAGGCCGATGCGCACCTCATGACCCGCGGTGGTCACCTGGACGTGGCCGTGCTCGGTGGATTTCAAGTTTCCGAAAAGGGCGATCTGGCCAACTGGAAAATTCCCGGGGCGAAAGGTTCCGGCGCAATCGGAGGCGCTATGGATATCGCTGCTGGAACGAAGACGTTGATCGTTTGCATGGAGCACACCACCAAAGAGGGCTTACCAAAGATTGTGCGCGAATGTACCTATCCGTTGACGGGGCTGGCTTGCGTCACAACCATCGTTACCGATCTCGCCGTGATCGACGTGAAACCCGGTGGGCTTATGCTCCGAGAAGTTGCGCCACATTGGGCGCCGGCGGAAGTGCAGGCACTAACCGGCGCTAAACTCTCGGCACCAAACGACGTACAGGAAATGGATCTAAGCTAACGGCAAATGCGCCAAGCCAATCAAGCCATCGGTGCGGTGATTGGCGTGGAGTGACAAAGCCTTGCCGTCGAGCTAGGCTACGGTTGTAGAATCTGGTTCCGCATTTACTTCTTGGAGGTCCCCATGGCAGCGCAAGCACCCGAGAAATACTCCGATCTGTTCAAGAAAAAAGCATTCGCCAATCTTGGCACCTTAATGAAGGACGGCAGCCCGCAGGTAACGCCGGTATGGTTCGACTACGACGGCAAGCACGTACGCGTCAATTCAGCGCTGGGCCGCGTAAAGGACAAGAATATCCGGCGCGATCCACGCGTGTCGCTGTCCATTCAGGATCCCGAGAATCCCTACCGCCACATGGAGGTCCGTGGCAAGGTCGTGGAGATTACGCAGAAAGGTGCCGACGACCACATCAACAGCTTGTCCCAAAAATATTTGGGCAACCCCGTATACCCGTACCGCCAGCCGGGCGAAGTGCGCGTCATGTACAAGATCGAGCCGGATCGATTCAGCACCATGGGTTGATTCATTTGACCGCCACAGTTAGGTACAAAAGATAAACGAAAGCGATTAGGCTCACCGCCGTGCGCGCGGCGTGCAGGTAACCCCAGCGCACCAAAAGTACGCGGGCGCGCTCGGAATTTTGGTCCAAGGATGAGTCGAGTAGTTGTTTGTTCGTGGGCAGGATCACGAGCAGCGTGTAAGGCACAACGGAAACGAACGCAGCCGCAGCGACCAACCACCCACGTTGCCGGTAGAAAATCCCGGCCAGCGCCGCTAATACCGAGCCGATCATCGCCAATGCGGCTTGCATAATTGTCGCGCGGCGATAGCTCGGGCCGAATTGCGTAACCGCAAGTTGCGTTCCGCATTCCATGCGCGCCGGATGTTCGACCAGCGTGACGTAGAGGCTTGCGCCGGAAAAAAGGCCGCAGCAAACTACCGCGAGAATTTTTGCGAGCGATGGGAGGTCCATCACCTAGTGGTTCTCGCGGCGTACATCGCGTCGATTTGAAGAGCGAAGCGGGCGTTGATGGCAGCGCGGCGGAGTTTGCCCATGGCGGTCAGCAGGCCATTGTCCGGCGTCAGTGATTCACTCAGAACAGTGAAATTGCGGATTTGGCGGTAATGGGGCAGCGCCGGATTTACGGCATCAATGGCCGACTGCACGGCGCCGCGATCGACGGGGCCAGTGATCAGCGCGCAGAGGTAACCGCGGCCGTTTCCAACGATGACGATGTGCTGCGCTGTCGGAAGCAGTTGCGCCAACTTGTCTTCCATGGGCTCGGGCGGAATCTTGTGGCCCGAATTTAAGATGATCAAATTTCTTACGCGGCCGATGATGCGCCAATTGCCGTGTGCGTTTTTTTCACCTTGATCGCCGGTGTGGAGCCATCCGCCATCGACGACGCGGGCGGTTTCTTCTTCGCGGTTCCAGTAGCCGGGAAAAACGTTCGGGCCGCGCACTACGATTTCTTCATTTTCCGCAATTTTCATTTCGATGCCTTCGATGCTGGGGCCGACGTGGCCGGTGTCAACGGTTCCGTTTGGATCGTCCATCGTGCAGATTCCGGTGGTTTCGGTCAGCCCATAGACCTGAAGAACTGGAACGCCCAGCATTCCAAAGAAATTCTGGGTTTCCGGAGGAAGTGGTGCGGAGCCGCAAATCAACGCGCGTAGGTTGGGACCGAAGCGCTCTTTGACCTTGCTAAAGATGAGTTTGCGGCCGAGCGCGAGCCACAGGCCGTCGAGGCCCTTCGTGGTTCTTGATCGATGGCGCTCCGAGGCGTCGCGTGCTTTTGCATAGAGAGAGCGTATTGGAGTTGGCCGCTTGGCGATGGCCTCATCGACGCCGCGGCGCACGCGTTCGAGCAGGGTCGGCACGTTCAGGAAATAATGTGGCGCGGCCAGACGAATTTCATCGGCTAGCCGAATCAAGTCGGTCGAAAGCGTGACGCTGCTTTCCCGAGAGAGAAACGAAAGGGTCGCTATCCACGAAGCCGCAAAATTGAGCGGCAGATAATGGAACACACCGTCGGGCCCTGACGCCCCGCGCATCAGTTGATCCAGCCGCTCTGTGGTGCGCTGCAGCATGAACGAAACGTTGGCGGTATTCAGGCACACGCCCTTTGGTTCCCCAGAGGTGCCGGAGGTGTAGACGATGGTGACGAGGTCACTGTCGCGCCGAGGATTAAGCGCGATCGGCAATGTTGATTCGCCAGATGTCGCCGTTTGCGAGAGCTCGTCGAAGAGAACGGTTTGTGGCGGGGCGCCGTCGATTCCGCTCCAAGCGGGCGCTACGGCATCGCGGAGGGCAGCGTCGCCGGCAACGAGCAGCCGGGGTTGGCAATCCTGCATTACCGCGACGAGTTCGGCTGGGGCCTGGCGCGAGTACAAAGGAACGACGATCACGCCTTCGGCCATCAGCGCTAGGTCGATGGCTATCCAGCGGATCGAGTTGGGGGCTAGAAGGGCGCACCGGTCGCCGGGTTGCAGGTTATGGCGGCGCAGTGCTTCGCGGGCACGCTGAATCTGTCGCAGAAGATCGTTGCCGCTCACATCTACGAATTTGTCGCTATGGATTTCGCGTAAGACCACGCGGCTGGAGCTGCGTTGGAGTTGGGCGAAGATGTTTTCCAGGAAATTGGACATTTTCGTCGTGGTGTGCTCACCGCCGTGCGAGCGCGAAAATTCCGACGGGCAATGACGATGGGCGGGGCACCCAAGATGGTTGCAACGCAATCATCTGCCAGGGTATCCGGCTACAGAATGCTGCTCGACCGCGGAAGTATCGTAGCGAGTGGCCAACTGAAGCAAAGTGTCGTTGAGCGGTGGCAAATAATCTTCCCAGCTCAGTACGCCGGAGCGTAACGGAAACTCGGGGTAGGTACGACGCACGGCGTCTTCAAGGATCGTCCCCATGCGAGCCATGACCTTAAGGTTGCGCACAACCGTACGGCCGATGCCTTCGCGTACGCTGTCGGCTTCTGCTGCCAGATTTTCCATCACTTGCAAGAGTTTGGATTCCAGTTCGGGTTCGTCAACGGTAAGAAAGAGGTGTTCGTGGCCGCGCTCGCGCATCAGGTTGCGGATCCGTTCGTCCATGGTGACGCCGGCGGACGCAACCAGGCTCGGCATACAAGTGACGATGCCATGATAGCGGGACGAAACCATGTACGAGCCCGCTCGTAAAATGGAGACCAGCTCGAACATGTTGTACTCGTCGGAGGTGAAGATCGGCGCGCCCGGTAGATATTCGGACATCGACCGGCAGGCCACGGCGTCGAGGCGTTCCATGGCAACGAGAATTGGAAATACGCGATGACCCTGGCCGAATGCGGCGGCCGCTTTCCCAAATCCCGAGATGTAGTGGCGATATTTTCTGTCGACTTCGGGCCCTGATTCGTGGAAATAGACCGTTCTGTACTGGCTTTCTTTGTAAGCCCCGGTCGTGACGCGAGCCAAATATTTTGCAATGGAAGCTTTTACCGGCCAGACGAAAGGATGAATGGGGCAGAGAACAAGAATGGGAGTCTTTTCGTCCCAGCCCGCTTGGCGCAGCGCCTGGCGCGCGTATTCAGGCGGGTTTGGGTCAAAGGTCCAGGCGGTGTCCGTGCCCAGCTCCGTGGGAATGCCGAGTTTGCGCAGCAACGTTTGTGATTCGACGTTGCGTGTGATCACGAGCGAGTCGTGAACGTACCGCTCGCACATATTTTCGATCAGCGGATCCATGTGGCCGGCTTCGCCGCCGTACGCCAGCGAAAGTTTGTTTTCCGCGGACGCCAACCCGAGTGAGCCGATCATCATCGTGGTCAGCGCGTTAGCGAATTTGCTTTTAAACATCGAGCCTTCGCAGGCGATCACGCCGTGATTCTGGCGAGCCTCCCGAAACAGGAACGGCGGGAAAACGTCCGGGAGATAGACTTGGCGTGTGCCGTCGAAATAACCTGCGGAACGGCCGAAATCCTGGGACATCACGCTGAAGTCGACGTTATCCGCGCCAAGGACTTGACGGATCTGCCGCAGCATTTCCTGGACGCGCACATCGGAGCCGGTGTTGCGCGTGCCGTTATAGCCCGCGAAAAGGAGGCGCAGCTTTTCGCCAGGCGTCCAGCGACGGCCGAGGCCGAACATCCAGGCAAAACGCCGAACCTCGATCAGTGCGCTGACCCACGCAACCAGCAGGAAGTCGGTCATGCGTGTGCGCTCCCTGCAACGATGGATTGCGGCGCAGCGGACACAGAGGAAGGCCAAGCTTTCGCCGGATACCGGAATTTATTTTCGCGGCTGAACTTCAGCAGAGGATAGGCGTAGGTGGAAAATTTTGCGGGAGTTTCGCCGAGTTCGGCGACCACACGGGAATTATCGAAGACCGTGTTCCAGTCGAGATAGGGCCAGAAAACTTTCAACAGCGAGGCGCCACGCCCAACGGGGCCATCGCCGTGGGCCAGGCGATCGACTGTTGCGGAAAACGGCCTGCCCAGTGATGGAACGAACGAAGGGCGGCGCCATCCGCCGGCAACAGCGAGCGCTGTGGTGATCTCGCGATAGGTCTGCGAGCCTTCGCCGGACGACAGGTGATAGATGCCGTGCGCGGGCTCCGGTTTTTGATGAATGGTGACGATTGCTTTGGCGACGTAGTTGGCGGGCACGATGTCGATTCTATCGTCAGCATGCAGGGGAAGAACAGGGAGGCGCGCAAGGACGTCGAAGGCCTGCACCATGTCAAACTGTGAAGTTTCCGGCCGCCGGCTGTCGCCCATCACAATGGCAGGACGGAAGATCGTACGGGGCACGTCGGGCAAGAGCTGATGAACCATGTGCTCGCCGAATTTTTTTGTGCGGGCGTAAGGATCGTAGTCAGACCGGGACCAATCAATCGAGGCGTCTTCGGTGACCACTTCGTTTCGGCGCTTGCCGGCCACGGCCACCGTCGAGACATGCGAATAGCGCACCACTCCGTTGCGATTCTGTGCGCGGCGCGCAAGTTGGATTACTTCCAGGCCGCCGCGGAGATTCACGTTAAGGCATTGCTTTTCGGATTTGCGATTCAGCGACGCGGCGCAGTGAATCAGAGAGCTCGAGGTATCCACCAACGTGTGATACTCGTCGTCCGAAAGGCCGAAGCGTTCCGTCGTGAGTTCTCCGCGAAAGATGGTGATACGCGAATTCAGATATTCGAGAAATTCAGGAAACGCGAGATGCAGCTGCAGCGATTGCCATAAGCGCTCGCGTGCTTCTTGAACCGATTTCGCGCGCACCAGCAGATTCAAGGGGTCGCGGTGTTCGGTCAGCAAACCCGCCACCAGGTAGCTGCCGAGGTAGCCGGTGCCGCCGGTTACGAAGATCGCCATAGCGGGTCGGATGGCGGCGCGGAGTTCGGGACGGCCTGCGCCCGCGCGGCTTGCGTGGACCAATCCAGTTCACGCGGCGTGCGCGATTCGAGCGGGCGGCCCTCCATCAGCGGATAGCACCAGCGCCGCAACGCGGGAATGTGAATGTTAATCCAGTAGTTCCACCAATCGATGGATTCGGGGTCGAATTCAAACGTGGGGCGCTCTTCGGCGGGGAGCGCAGCGGACAGCAGCCGGGCATTTTCGCACTCGAACACATGCTCATTGTGCAGAATGAACGGCTCGTAGAGCTCGATGAGTTTTTCGGCGCGTCCAAGTTCGCGTTCTTGCTTGGCGAGCGGGGCTTTCTTCATGCGCAGCGTAACGGCGGCGCGATTGATGCCGGACACCACCGCCTTTTGCATGGGAATGGACATGCGCTCGTAACGCTGCTTGGAAACCGGAATGGTCTCGAATTTCAGCTTGAACCAGTGCTCCAGGCCGGGCTGGCGCCGGTAATACTTCCGATGCGCAAGGCCGGTTAGCTCGATGCTGCGACCCATATTGACCGGATTGATGGCCGAGGTGGCCAGCTGATACATCCTCGCGTTTTTTCGCGCAATCACCGCCGCGGCGATCAAGGTCATTCCCCGGCAAACCATGTCCACCGGAATTACATCAAGGCACTTGCGTTCATTCGTCGGGAGTTGGCGGAAATTCGTGCCCAGCAAATAGGACAGCGGGCCGGAGGTGTTGATGCCTTCGTTCCAGCCGGCGAAGGGAGAGCGTGTCGAGCTTTCGACGATCGATGGGCGAACGATGGCAATCGGCAGATCGCGGCCTCGGCGGGAGAGCATCGATTCGCCCAGGCTTTTCGTAAAGGTGTAAATGTTCGGCCAGCCGAGGTGCTTTGCGCGCCGCATTCCTGCGCGCACCAGGCGGTTGCGCGACCAGCGAACGCGATTGCGCTTCAGCACGCCGTCCAACTCCACTGCTGGAACCGCCGAAGGATCTCCGCCGCGGCCCAGTGCTTGGCGGCGAAGCGCCTTGGTGAGCTCGGGGCTTTCGGAGCGCTCTTCCACGCGGCGAATCATCTCGCGCAGCGAGTCGATCTCGCGATCGGCATTGAAATCGGGATCGCCGGCGGGATTGTAATTGTCGTGGAGTTCTTCATCCACGCGGCCATCGCGCATACCCACGACGTAGCATGTGGAGAGATGCATCAGACCAGCGCGCTCGCACTTGCGCAGGAAATCGAGAAGGTACAGCGTCGAGTCGACGTTGGAAGCCATTGCTTCGCGAAGATCGGGATTAAAGTCGGTGAGCCCCGCGCTGTTGACGATCAGGTCGAGCGATTTCGCCAGCCGCGCCTGCGTGCCCGCATCCATGCCGAGCCCTGGTTGGCTGACATCGCCTTCCACGACTTCAATTCTCTCTTTCAGAAATTGGCCCAGGCGGCGGCCGTGGCGTTCGTGCAGGCCGTCGAATGTCGGCGATTCTTCGACGATCTTCTCGAAACGCCGTTGTGCCGAAGTTGTGCGGTTGCGACGGATCAGTAACGTGATCTTACCGATGCCGGAAACATTTTCGAGCAGATCGACGAGCCAGACTTTGCCGATGAAGCCGGTCACACCGACCAGCAAGATGTGCCGGTTCGTCAGCGTCTCGCGCACGGACAGACGCCCGACGATCGGGACCTCGCCGAGGGCTGCAACCGCCCTGCCGGTGATCGCTGCGGGATGCGCACTCGATTGCACCGCCGATTGCAAGCGTTCGGGAGTTTTTGACCAGCCAAGCTGACGCAAAAGCTTCCCTTCCGGTATGCGGCCGTCCAGCGAACTGCCTGCAATCCAGGCGAAGGGGCCGCGAGGACGTACGATGGGATCGAGCAAGCGGCCGGTGGCGTGCCCGTCGCGAAATTCCATGCGATTGGAAATGAACGATTCAATGCCGAAGTCGTTCGCGAGCGGGCGGAGGATATGATCGAGGAGTTGACTCACCAGAATTAACCGCTCGCCTTTACGTACAGCTTCGAGGAGTTTTTCTGTGGCTTCCCGACGGAGGGCCGGCTTCAGGACGTAGTGGAAATATTCTTCGCCCAGCAGATCGAGGCGGTCCTGGCTCACTCCGCGCAACAGCGTGTGCAGAAAGCGCGTGGCAAACGTGCGGCTGGCAACATAGGCAAAGGGCCGCGACAACGCCATACCCGCCATACCCGCCCGTCGCGCCCAGCGTTCCGCGAAGCTTTGCGCGTTCCATGTGAAAAATCCGACCGGTCGCAGCGCGCCAAGTTCGAGCAGCGAGCCTTCCACGCGCCAATAGGTGGGGCGGCGAGAGTCGCCGCGTGCAGCGGAGGAGACACGGCGCGCGACAACACCGCTTGGCGAATTGGGCCGATGGTCACTCATGACGGAGAGTACGCAACTAACTCAGGATGAACCAGAACGCGAAAATATCCAACGTCGCGCGTTACGTCTTGCGGCACACCCTTACCCTGGATAGCCTTGAATGATTCCTCAGCCACGAAACACGTCTACGCCGCAGCCTGGCACCAACTCGAGTATGACGCCGTTCGCTGAGAAACTGCAAAATTAGCATTGTCAGCGGGTTCCCGCAAGCAATAGCCGCGTAACCGGTCGAGACCAACGTCTCTGGCTGACGTTTGGGAAGCAGCCGGGCGCCGGCTCTTTGCGCGACATCTTGGTTCGCGGTCGCGAGTCATTTTGGGTCACCTGCTTTCGTGGGAAGGCATGCCACCCAG
>Ga0307479_10007403_pt1 | contig 10118 bp, 7 predicted proteins | sample atmos_gasesECM4C_FD_203743 | JGI IMG/M metagenome (GOLD analysis project Ga0307479, IMG submission 203743) | Hardwood forest soil microbial communities from Morgan-Monroe State Forest, Indiana, United States - atmos_gasesECM4C_515 | ecosystem: Environmental > Terrestrial > Soil > Temperate...
CTTCGCCCAGATGCCTCCATCCTTCTCCGCCAAAAAAATCCACGGCCGTCCCGCCTATGAACTCGCCAGGAAAAAACAGCCTGTGGAGTTGAAACCTGTCGAAGTAGAATTGTTCGAGTACCGCCTGACGGAAATCGCCGGCCCCATCGCGCGCTTCACCATCGAGTGCTCCTCGGGAACTTACATTCGCGCACTGGCCAATGAGATGGGCGAGAAGCTTGGCTGCGGCGCGCATCTGTCGGAAATTACGCGCACCGCGGTAGGAGAATTTTCACTGGAACAGGCTGTGCAGCTCGAAGAATTGGCAGCTGCCGCGCGTCAGGGCAAAATCGAATCGTGCCTCATCCGCTTGGAAAATTTGCTGCCCAATTTTCCGCGCATGAATGTTTTGCCGGTCATCGAACGCCGCGTCCGGCACGGCTCAAAATTTAATATTTCCGTCGCGCAAATCCAACCGGGCCGCGTCGAGCCGCCTCCCGGCGCCACCACGCAACTCGATGGTGGAGAGCCTCGCCCTCCGCGTCTCCGCGTCTTCAGCCAGCAAGACAAACTAATCGCCATCGCCGAAGCGGTCGTGCCCCGCACCTACCAGCCCGTGGTAGTCTTCGACCCGCTGCCATAACTTGCCATGAATTTTTCGGGAAGATATTCTGAATCACTAATCGTGGTTTATCCAGCAGACACTATAAAAATTCCCACGCCACGCCCTCTACGCGAGTCCTCATCATGGGGGCTGCACCCGCTCTGAAGGCAACGTACTCGGCGTAACTCCGCGCTCCCCATGCCCCGCAAAAATCGTCCCAGTCTCATGATGCGGCGAACGCAACCGGTGCGGCGTGATCAAAATCATCAGCTCCGTATCGCTGAAATTGTTGCTTCTCCCGCCAAACGCATAGCCCACTCCCGGAAGCTCCGCAAATCCCGGCAGCCCGGTAATCGCACGGGTCTCTTCACGGTCCGTCAGCCCGCCCAGCAAAGTTGGTTGATCATCTTTGACGCGCACCGTTTGCGTCAGCGTCCGGTTCGAAATGATAGGAATGCCATTTACATTTCCACCCGCCAACGCCCGAATTTCAAATTCAAGTTGCAGAGTCACTTCGTTATTCGGATGCAACGACGGCGTGGCCTTGATCTTCAAACCGATATCCATATATTCCGCGCCCGGATACGGCGTTTGTCCCGTGCCGCTGCCCGAGGCCGCTAGTGCGGACGAATCCTGGATAACGCTCACTATTCCTTGACCAGTTGTCGAGCCTTGCGCCACCAGCGCCACATCCGGTAATCCGCTGCTGGTAAGCTGTGACACGATCAGCGCCCCAGGACTCACGGGCGTATTCAGTTCCACTCCGGTCTGGAATGTTCCTCCGCCAAGCCCCAGAAAAACCCTCAACGTGCTTTGGCCTTGATTAGTCACCGCAATGTCTGGTGAAGCGCCACCCGCAAAACTTGCGATCTGCACGCCCGCCGGCGTCGTAGCCGTCGGCAACGGAGAACCTGGCGCGGGCGTAAACGTTCCATTAATCGTGGTGCTCCCCAGCAAAATCGATAGCGTGTTGTCGCCCTGATTTACCACCGCAAGATCGCCGACGCCGTCTGCGTTTAAATCCCCCGTGGCAATCGCCACCGGCGAAGTTCCCACCGCAATCGGCGAATTTGGCGCTTCCGTGAACGTTATGTTGGACTGCGGATCAATGGTATCCAGCAGAATCGATACATTGTTGGAAGTCTGGTTCACAACCGCCAGATCCGTAGTATCGCCTTGCCGGAAAGTGCCTGTTACCATGGCCACTGGACCCGTTTCCGCAACCCCGCTTTTATTCAACAAAAATGGCGATCCTGGAAATTGCGTGAACGTGCCGTCGCCCACGCCGCGAAACACAGAAATGGAATTGTCCGCTTTGTTGGTGACCGCAAAATCCTGAATCCCGTCGCCGTTGAAGTCCGCCACGATAATCGAACTGGGGCTTTTCCCCACCGCAATCGGCGAGCCCGGAGCCTCCGTAAATGTTCCGTTGGCTACCCCATTGGCGTCCACGTTGCCTAGCAAAACCGAAACGTTATCTGACGTGGAGTTCACCAAAATCACGTCGTGTGGTTGCGCGGTCGTGAATTTAGTGCTGTCGGTGCGGAAAACTCCCGTGCCGATCGCCACTTGCCCGGTTTCTTTGGTGCTGAGAGCAATCGGCGCCGTGGCCACCTGTACAAAGTTTCCGTTATCCTGATTCTGTAGCACCGTAAATGTATTCGTTCCCGCATTATTAAAAACCACCGCCAAATCCGGTAGCGTTCCACCCGTAAAAGGCGCGGCTACCAAAGCTGTCGGATTGCTGCCCACCGCGAAATTCGTCTCTGGAAAAGTCACCCCCGAAGGCGCTCCAGTAAACGTTCCGCCGATGCCCAAACTGTTCGACAGCAGTGACAACGTAATCGGGAAGCGGTCTCCGACAAAGAACGTCGCCGGTTTGTTGTCCTGCGCGCGCAGCAGAACTTCCCGGCCGCTGCGCACTAGTGAGAGTGAATCCGAAAAGTCCACGGTGGTTCCCGGAGTCGTCAGCAAAAACGTCGACAATCCGCCGCCCACCACCACGAATGGCGGAACGCTTGAGAATCCTTGCCCCTGGAATAGTTGTTGCGCATTGGTAAGTAAATTCGCCAAGTCCTTGGAACTCGCCAGCGTCCGCACCTCGTTGGGCGTCAAGAAAATAAGCGACGCGGTGGTTGGCGGCGTCACACCCAGCTTTTGCAGCGTGGTGCGGTCCACTTCCAGCAATTCGATATCCAGCAAAACTTCTCCGCGCGCTTTCTCCACTTCTTGAATCAACTGCCCTGCCACCGCCAATTTTTCCGGCGTTTCCCGCATCGTAATCGAGCGGCTCCGCGTGTCCAGTTCCAGGTGCGTCGCCCCGGTGATATCTCGCAGCACGCGTAACAGCTCCGTCATTTCGTCGGGCGCCACCGACGCCGGCAACGGGAAGACTTGTTGTCCTTCTGGAGCATACTCTTTGCGCTTCTGCGGATTATCTGGCGCCACAAAAATCAGGGTGGGATTCAGCGCCCGCCAGAAAGTTCCCGTCTGCGTCCCCAGCAACATCAGCGCGGTATAAAAATCCACGCTCTCTACCCGCAGCCGCACCTGCCTGTCTGGTACATCCGGATCAAACGATGCTTTTATTCCAAATCGCGCGCCTAATTCCTCATAAACGGATTTGGTTTCTCCCCGCAGATCCAAATCTTGCTTACCGCTTTTTGGCTGCAACTTTGGTAGCCCGGTCATCTCCAATTGCGCCTTAGTCGGAGGCTCATCCTCCATCGAGTTCATCTGCGTAAGCCGCTCCGCCACAATCGTATTTCCCGGATCGATATGCAACGCCTTGCGCAACTCTTCCGTGGCCTTTTCCATCCGGCCTTCCAGCGCCGCGCGCTCGGCCACATCCACATGTGAGCGCACCAGTTTCGAACGCAGCGCCGCTTCTTTGGCTATGTACCGCGCCTCTCTTGGTGCGTAATGCGTCGCTTCTTGATAATAGAGCAGCGCTTCATCGATACGCCCCGCAGCTTCCGCCTGGTCGCCGTGCTCCGCAGCCTTCTGCGCGCGTTTCAAATCGACATGCAGCGGCACGTCGCCTCTTGCCGGCTGGGCCTCTTCCTGCGCCCAGGCCCGGGCGCCGCCCCACGCCGCACCACCCGCCCCAGATTGCGTAACCAATAGCAACGCAGACAGACAGATGGAGCCCAGCACTCGTTGTGTCACACGAATCATCGTTAAGGTTGGTCCATCTATTCTACCGTGACGTATCTGCAGGAACGCGCGCGACTTGACCGTAATTGCACGCCAGCGTACACTAGTTCTCAGTTGCAAATGATTCACAACTGGAGATTGGAGTCCCGTTGCTCTCGGCCTTTCTTATCGCCCTCCGTGAAGGTGTCGAAGCCTCTCTTGTAGTAGGCATTATCCTTGTTTATTTGTCCCGCACCGGTCGCGCCCATCTCGCCCGTTTCGTTTGGTTTGGCGTTGCCGCCGCTTCCGCTCTCAGCCTTGCCGTGGCCATCGCCCTCGAAAATTGGCATATCAATGAGGACGGCTTCGAAGGCCTCTTGATGCTGGTCGCCGCCTTCTTCGTCATTACGATGATCGTATGGATGAACCGCGTTGCGCGCCACTTGAAAAATGACATAGAAAAAAAAATCGAGGTTTACGCCGCGCGCGCCGGCACCGCAGCGGGTTGGGGCATATTCTTATTTGTCTTTCTCATGGTTTTGCGTGAAGGCGCCGAACTCGCGCTGATCCTGCGTGCTGTCGAGCTGTCCAGCGCAGGCTTGCAGACCTGGATTGGTACCATCGTAGGCATCGCAGGCGCCGTTGCCGTCGGATTATTTTTCTTCAAAGGCACGCTGCGTGTGCCGCTCCATCGTTTCTTCGCAGTGACCAGCGTCATTCTCATGCTCGTGGCTTTTCAGCTTGCCATCACCGGCTTGCACGAGCTCAGCGAAGCGCAATGGCTGCCCTCCAGCAAAACGGAGATGGCCATCATCGGCCCGGTTGTTCGCAACGAATTATTTTTCTTCGTATTGATCTTCGGCGCCGCCGCACTGCTGGTTCTTCGCGAGTGGCAGAGTGCCTCAAGCAAAAAAGCCTCCACTCCGGTCACCGGCGAAGCAGGAAAACGCCTGCTCGAATCCCAAAATCGCCGCCAACGCAATTGGATGATGGCCGCCGCGACTGCGTGCCTCGTTGTAATTCTCGTCCTCACTGCCGATTTTATTTATGCTCGCGCCAACTCCGCTCCCCCCTCGTCCACGCCGATCTCCGCTACAGGTCAGGAAGTTCGCGTTCCCTTGTCGCAAGTGGATGACGGAAAATTACATCTCTTCACCGTGAACGTCGCGAATCAGACTCTCCGTTTCATGATCATCAAGAAACCCAACGGCTACGGCACCGCGCTCGACGCTTGCCGCATCTGTGGCGCGGAAGGCTATCGTCAAGACGGCCAGAACGTCGTCTGCCGTCATTGCGGCTCGGCCATCTATGTTCCGACTATCGGCGATCAGGGCGGCTGCAATCCCATCGGAGTCGCATCGCACATCGATGGCAGCGACATCGTGGTGGACCTTTCCAGCCTGGGTCGCGCCGCGCAAGAGGTTCCGCGTTAGCTGCGCATCCTCTTCCACCATTTATGTTCCTCCGCCTCGTTGCCGATTCGTTTGGACGCCGCCCTCGCCGCAAGTTGCTCACCGGCGCGGCCCTGGCTCTTGGTATGGCGGTGGTCACCGCGGCCTTCAGCGTTTCGCTCGACGTTGGCGACCGTCTCGCACATGAATTTCGCGCCCTCGGCGCGAATCTTCTCATCACCCCCCAAGCCGACTCGCTGCCACTAGAAATTGGTGGCGTCGATTATCGTCCCGTGAATTCCGGCTCCTATCTTCCCGAGCAGGACTTAAGCAAAATCAAAACAATTTTCTGGCATAACAATATCGTCGGCTTCGCGCCGGTAATGGAAGTTCCCGCTGATCTTACCGATGTGTCGGCCGCATCACAAGCGACTCCCGTTAAAACCACGCTGGTGGGAACGTGGGCGCATCACTCCTTGGTCCTTCCGGACGGCCGCAGTTACGCCACCGGAATGGATCAAACCAATTCCTGGTGGCACCTCGACGGCCGCTGGTTCCAGGACGATGCCGCTGAAGCCATTGTCGGCAAATCCTTCGCCGCGCGCACGAACGCCAAGCCCGGCGATACTCTTCATATTAATTCTGCAGACCGCAGCTTCGCTTTGACCGTCACGGGAATTCTTTCCGCTGCCGGTCCCGAAGACGACGCCATCGTCGCGCCCCTGCAAATCGCGCAGCGACTCGCAGACAAGCCCGGCCAGTACCGCCGTCTCTACGTCAGCGCGCTGACTACACCCGAAGACGATTTCGCCCGTCGCAATCCTTCTACGATGAACGCTGCGGACCTTGAGCGTTGGTCCTGCAGCCCCTACGCCTCTTCCATCGCCTACGAGATAAAACAAGTCTTGCCCGGCGTGGACGCCCACGTGATTCGCCGCGTGGCGGAAGGTGAAGGCAGCATTCTCACGCGTGTGCGCACGCTTCTCTGGCTTGCCTCCTTCGCCGCCTTGCTGGCCGCTGCGCTCGCGGTAGGCGCATCTTCCGCCGCCGCCGTGATCGAGCGCCGCTCCGAAATTGGTCTCATGAAAGCCATCGGCGCCGGCTCCGGCACCATCGGTTTTCTTCTCGCCGCTGAACAACTCCTGCTCGCGTTCGTCGGCGGCGGAGTCGGTTACGCTCTCGGCATCATCCTCGCCCGCTTCCTTGGCGAAAAAATCTTTGGCGTGGCTCCGGAGCCTTCCATCCTTGTCTTCATCGTTATCCTGGCTCTCGCCGGGTGCGTAACTCTTTTGGGCAGCGCCATCCCACTTCATCGTGCTTCGCGCTACGAACCGGCGCCCATTTTGCGAGGCGAATAAATGCCGGATCGCAAAATGTTCTGGCGCATCGTTCGCCGTCTCTTCGCGGCCCAGCGCGGCCGCCTGCTCGTAATTCTCTTGGCGCTAGGTGCCAGCGCCGCACTCACCGCCGCCTTGCTCAATCTTCAAGTGGATGCCCGCGACCGTCTTACCAAAGAATTTCGCGTGTTCGGCGCCAATATTATCGTCGCGCCGCGAGAAACGAAATCTTCTGTCCCCGGCGCTGTTACCCTGGACGAATCTATCGTCGAGCAGGTGCGTCGCTCACTCCCTCCCCGCGCCTCCGCCGATTCCTATCTCTATTTGGTAGCCAGTGTCTCGTCCGCGAATTCCAACGAAGCCGTGAACGCCGTAATAGCTGGGAAGCGCACCGAGCGAATTGATCAGTCGTCCTGGAAATCCGCCATCGTCACTCCGCGCGACAATAAAAATCTCTGCCTCGTAGGTGTCAAAGCCGCGCAGCAATTACATGTGCAACCGAATGATCGCCTCACGTTGAAAAACGACAACAGGGAAGAAACCTGCCTCTCAGAAATTGCCGAAGCCCGCGGCGATGCCCAGGACAGCCAGATCGTCGTGGATCTCGACGCCGCGCAGCGTCTCGCTTCGCTCGCCGGCAAAGTCAGCCTCATCCAACTAAGCGTCGCTGGCACTCCTCGCGAAATTCGCGATTGCATCGCTACGCTCGCGCAAAATATTCCTGCTGCCGACGTGCATGGCCTGCGCCAATTCACCGACGCCGAAGCTAAAATTTATACTCGCGTCAGCGGATTGCTCACCGCCACAATCATGCTGGTGCTCGCTCTCGCCGGCTTGTGCGTCATGGCCGCCATGACCAACGTCGCCATGGAACGCAAAAATGATGTGGGCTTAATGAAGGCCATCGGCGGCGCCACCCGCCGCGTGTTGCGCCTGTTTCTCGCGGAAGCCGCGCTGCTCGGCCTCGCGGGGGGCGTTGTCGGCGCGGCAGCCGGCCTTTTGCTTTCCATCTGGCTTGGCAAAACCGTATTCGGTGTCGCAGCGCGTCCGCGGCTCATTGTGTATCCTGTTTCTGTGGCCCTCACAATTCTTGTCGCCATCATCAGCGCCTATCCGCTTCGCCGTCTCGCCAATATTTCTCCCGCCTCGGTATTTCGGGGGGAAGCGTGAGCCCCCTCGATTCATTCTCGTCTGAACACATCGCGCCGAACGCGCCACAAGTTGTCGTCGAATCGCTCGTCAAGCAGTACGGCCCACTGCGCGCTCTCAATGGCGTCACCTTCACCGTTCATCCTGGCGAGTGGGTCGCGCTCATGGGACCATCCGGCTCCGGCAAAACCACTTTGATCAATATTCTGGGCGGGCTGGATACACTCACCTCCGGCCGCGTCATCGTTGACGATGTCAACCTCTCCAAGCGCACCGAAAGCCAATTAGTTCGCTACCGCTCGGAAAAAGTTGGCTTCGTTTTCCAGCAATTTCATCTCATCCCATATCTTTCCGCGTTGGAAAACGTCATGCTCGCGCAATACTTCCACAGCGTCACCGACGAGAAGCAAGCCCAAGACGCCTTGCAGAAAGTCGGCCTCGGCGACCGTCTCACCCATCTTCCCGCGCAATTATCCGGCGGCGAACAACAACGCGTGGCCATCGCCCGCGCGCTCATCAATCAGCCAAAATTAATTCTCGCCGACGAGCCCACCGGAAATCTCGACGAAGCCAACGAAGCGTTGGTCATCGATATTTTTCGCGCCTTGCACAACGCCGGCCACACCATCCTCATGGTCACTCACGATCCCGACATCGCTCGCCAGGCCGGCCGCCGCATCGAGCTTGCTCACGGCCATCTGAGCCTCGACACCACGCAATCCGATATCGCCATTTCCGTTGACGACGAAATTCGTTTCGATCATTTGCTCGAGCGCATCTGGATGTGCGGCGAAGAGGGCACTAACGCGCGGCTCGATCGGATTCAAACGCCTACGCCCGGAGTGCCCGGGACCCTTGACTCCGCTCGTACTCTCGCCCGCATGGCCGATCTAAAGCTCGTTGAAGTGCGCGACACCGATGTGCTTCTCACCGAGACCGGTAATCGCCGTGCTCGCGACGTGGTGCGGCGTCATCGCCTCGCCGAGCGCCTTTTCAAAGACACTTTCGCCATCGATGATTCCGAGGCTCACACCCAGGCCTGCAAATTCGAACACATCATCAGCCCCGAACTCGATCAGCGCATCTGCACTTTTCTCGGTCATCCAAAAACCTGTCCGCACGGTAATCCCATCCCCCCGGGAGCTTGCTGCGACGGAAACCCCAAACCCAGCCGCTCCTGAAGCCTGAACCGAATCCATGCCAACTCCAGTCGATCAGCGCAAAAAGCCCTTGAACATAAAAATCCACGTCTCCAGCGGAGCGGGTGTGGACATCACTTGGGCCGACCATCACACCAGCCATTACGATTTCGCCTATCTCCGCGAGGAATGTCCCTGCGCCACCTGCAACGAAAAGCGCGACCAGGACCAGCAACACCACTCCTCCAAATCCGTCGCGCCCATTTCTTCGCCGGCCTTGCCCATGTTCAAACCCAAAATTCGCGCCCAGTCCGCCACGCAAGTCGGAAATTACGCAGTTCAAATCAATTTCAACGACGGCCACAATACCGGCATCTTCAGCTACGAGCACCTCCGCGCCATCTGCCCGTGCTCCGAGTGCGCCGCAACCTTCCGTAATCTCCATAAATAATCGATTTTTTTATTTGTCGATCCCGCCACGCCTGCTGTAGTCCGTCAGGTTGCGATAATGGCGTTTGATCGATTGCCTCGTGGGCAATATCATCTCCCCCGATTTACTTCGTTTACCCAGCACCGGCCACGGCGCACGCACGTCTATTCCAAGCAATTGCCGTTCAACTTGGGGCAACTCCTAAATATTGAGCATCGATCCGCTCAGGCGTCTTTAATTTCGCGCAGACGTCCACTGGTGACGTCGTAGACGAAGCCGCGGACAGCGACACTCTCGGGAATCCAGGGATGGGTGCGGAGCTTTTGCAATTGGTGGCGGACATTTTCTTCGATGTTTTGGAAGGCGTAGAAGAAGGCGGGAGCGACAGCGGCCGTCCCGGTGCGAGCCTGGATTCTGGTGCGCAAGTCCTGCTCGCTGGTGTGCATCAATCCGCAATCGGTGTGATTGATAACCATGATTTCCTCAGTGCCGAGCAGATAGTGTGATACGACCAACGAGCGCAGACTGTCCTCCGTAACGATGCCTCCGGCGTTGCGGATGATGTGCGCGTCTCCCGTGCTCAGCCCCAGAGTGCGAATCGAAAGTCGGGTATCCATACAGGTTAAGACCGCCAGGTTGCGCTCTGGACGCGGCGTCAGTTTGCGCAATTCATGGGTGCGCGAGTAGATTTCGTTTGCTGCGAGCACTTCGTCGATGACGCTCATGGCCCGCATAGTTTAGCCCAGCCTCATCCGAGCCGCACGATGAAGCCACACAATTGGCACAACTTTAGATTAATCGCGTAACCTCGCATCTGGTTTTGGCGAGATTTCACACATTATAAAAGGGCGCCCCCTTGGAGTAGGTTTTGAGTGCTTGGCTCAACCCCTTCGGAAAGGAACACCCTTTTATGACCAGCACTAAATATATCGGTATGGACGTTCACAAGGAAAG
>Ga0307479_10007404_pt1 | contig 10118 bp, 10 predicted proteins | sample atmos_gasesECM4C_FD_203743 | JGI IMG/M metagenome (GOLD analysis project Ga0307479, IMG submission 203743) | Hardwood forest soil microbial communities from Morgan-Monroe State Forest, Indiana, United States - atmos_gasesECM4C_515 | ecosystem: Environmental > Terrestrial > Soil > Temperate...
AGGCGCGAGCGGACGTCATCGTCGGCGGGGCGGCGGTCCTGGTCACGATCATGCGCCACTTCGGCTTCGATCAGTGTCTGGTCTCTGAAGCCGACATCCTCGACGGCCTGGCCCGCTCGCTGCTCCAGGGGTCCCGTCCCTAGGGGCGCGCTGTCCACGGCGGCCTTCGTTACGATGCCTCGGTGATGCCGATCCCCGAACGGCTGCTGATGGGTCCGGGGCCGAGCAACCCGTATCCCGAGGCCACCGAGGCGCTGGGACGGCCGATGCTCGGCCACCTCGACCCCGCGTTCCTCACCATCCTGGACGAGACGTGCCAGCGCCTCCGCACCGTGTTCGCGACCGGCAACGAGCTCACCCTGCCCATCTCGGGGACCGGCTCGGCCGGCATGGAGGCGGCCTTCGTCAACACCGTGGCCGCGGGCGACGTGGTCGTCGTCGGCGTCAACGGGCTGTTCGGGGAGCGGATGTGCGACGTGGCCGCCCGGTGCGGGGCCGAGGTGGTGCGGGTCGACGCCCCGTGGGGACGGGCCCTCGATCCGGACCAGGTGCTGTCGGCCCACCCGGCGCCCAAGCTCGTCGCCGTCGTTCACGCCGAGACGAGCACGGGCGTCCGCAATGACATCGAACCCCTCGGCGCCGCCCTGGCCGGTCGCGAGAGCCTCCTGCTGGTCGACTGCGTGACGTCTCTCGGCGGCATCCCGGTGGCGATCGACGGGTGGGATGTCGACCTGGCCTACAGCGGAACGCAGAAGTGCCTCGGGGTGGCGCCCGGCCTGGCCCCGTTCACCATGAGCGAGGCGGCGGTGGCGGCAAGGGTCGAGCGGCCCCGGAGCTGGTACCTGGATCTCGGCCTGATCGCCGAGTACGTGTCGGCCGGCGGCGGGGCCGGGGGCCGGAAGTACCATCACACCGCGCCGGTCGCCATGATCCAGTCGCTGCACGCGGCGCTGGGCGCCATCCTGGCCGAAGGCCTCGAAGCGGTTTGGGCCCGCCACCAGGAATGCGGGCGCCGGCTCCAGGAAGGGCTGCAGAAGCTCGGGCTCGAGCTGTGGGCCGAGGAGGGCCACCGCCTTCCCGAGCTGACGACCGTGCTCGTCCCCGAGGGGGCCGACGATCGCCGCGTCCGGGGCGCGTTGCTCGACCGCTACGGCATCGAGATCGGCGGTGGCGTGGGACCCTATGCCGGCAAGCTGTGGCGGATCGGCTGCATGGGCCACACCGCCCGGCCGGCCAGCGTGACCCTGTTGCTGGCCGCTCTGGCCGAGGTCCTGGGACGGTGACCTCGGGGGAGTACGCGTGGCGGCCCCCGGCCGGGGCGCGGGCCGCGACCAACGTGGGCCGGTTCATCACCGCCGGCGGGACCGGTGATCTGGCCGGCTTGCTGGCCCGGTCGGTGGCCGAGCCGGAGTGGTTCTGGGATGCCGCGGTCAGGGACCTCGGCATCCCGTTCTCCCGGCCGTATGAGCGGGTCCTGGACACGACGGCGGGGATCCCATGGGCCAAGTGGTTCATCGGGGGCGAGCTCAACGTGGCCGGCGCCTGCGTCGATGCCCACGCCGCGGCCTGGCCGGACCGCCTGGCCGTGATCTGGGAAGGTGAGGACGGAGAGGTCCGCACCTGGACCTACGGCGAGTTGCGGCGCCACGTCGACGCCCTGGCCTTCACGCTCACCGGCCGCGGCGTCGGACCCGGCGACGCGGTCGGGATCTTCATGCCGATGCTGGCCGAGACCGTCGCCGCGGTCCTGGCCGTGGCCAAGATCGGAGCCGTCTTCCTTCCGCTCTTCAGCGGGTACGGCGCGGAGGCCGTGGCCAACCGGCTCAACGACGCGGGGGCGGTCGCGCTCGTGACCTCCGACGGATTTCTGCGCCGGGGCGCCACCATCGACATGAAAGCGGTGGCCGACGAGGCCCTGGCCGGAGTCCCCACCGTGCACACCGTCGTCATGGTCGCCCGGCTGGGCCGGGCGCTGGCCGAGCAGGGCGCCCACGGCGGGCGTGACCTGCCCTGGCCCGAGCCCGTCGGGGAGGAGGCCTACCCGACCAGGGCGGTCGACAGCGAGCACACGCTCTTCATCGCCTACACGTCGGGCACGACCGGCCGGCCCAAAGGCACCGTCGCCGTGCACGGCGGCTTCACCGTCAAGGTGGCGGCCGAGGTGGCGTACCAGTTCGACTGCCGTCCCGGCGACCGGTTGTTCTGGTTCACCGACATGGGCTGGATCATGGGCCCCTGGGAGGTGATCGGCGGCCTGGCCAACGGCGCCACCCTGGCCCTGTTCGAGGGGGCCCCCGATCATCCCGGCCCCGACCGGCTGTGGCGCTACGTCGAACGCCACCGGGTCACGATCCTCGGCATCAGCCCCACGCTGGTCCGGGCTCTGATGGCCCATGGCCCCGGCCCGGTCGAGCAGCACGACCTGTCGTCGCTGCGGGTGATCGGCTCCACCGGTGAGCCCTGGAACGAGAAGCCGTGGCACTGGTACTTCGACCACGTGGGCGGAGGCCGCTGCCCCGTCATCAACATCTCGGGCGGAACAGAGGTCGGCGCCTGCTTCCTGTCGCCGCACCCGGTCGAGCCCATCAAGCCCATGTCCCTGGGCGGACCGGCGCTGGGCATGGCCGTCGACGTGTTCGACGAGAGCGGCCGGCCGGTGAGGGGGCAGGTCGGGGAGCTGGTCTGCACCGCCCCGTGGCCCGGCATGACGCGGGGCATCTACCGCGACCCAGAGCGCTACCTCGACACCTACTGGCGCCGGTGGCCCGACGTGTGGGTCCACGGCGACTGGGCGTCCATCGACGAGGACGGCCAGTGGTTCCTGCACGGGCGCAGTGACGACACCATCAAGGTGGCGGGCAAGCGGCTGGGACCGGCCGAGGTCGAGTCGGCCGTGGTGGCCCATCCCGGCGTGGTGGAGGCGGCCGCGGTGGGCGTCCCCGACGAGTTGAAGGGCGAGGCGCTCTGGGTCTTCGTCGTCCTGGCGCCCGGCGTGGCCGAATCCGACGACCTGCGCCGCCAGCTGGCCGACGTGGTGGCCGACAAGCTGGGCAAGTCGTTCCGCCCGTCGGCGGTCCGTTTCACCGACGCCCTGCCCAAGACCCGCAACGCCAAGGTCCTCCGCCGGGCGGTGCGCGCCGCGGCGCTGGGTCAGAACGCCGGCGACCTCTCGGCCCTGGAGGATCCCGCCGCCCTCGAAGCCGTCGAGGGATCACGATGAGCTGGGGGACGGCGCACCGGGCCGCCAGCCCCGATCTGCCCGGCCGCCGGGTCGTCCTGCGGCCCCTGAACATCTCCGATTTCGAGGCGTGGCAGGACGTGCGCCGGCGCTCAGCCGACTGGTTGATCAAGTGGGAGCCCAAGCCCATTCCCGGCCAGCCCGACGCCACCGAGGACCGGCGGGTGTTCGCGGCCCGTTGCGGGGCGAGGGACCGGGAGCGCCAGCTGGGCACCGGCTATGGCTTCGGCATCTTCATCGGCAGCCGGTTCGCAGGCGAGATCAACCTGTCGAGCATCCAGCGCGGACCGTTTCAGAACGCCTACATCGGCTACTGGATCGACGAAGCGGCGGCGGGTCATGGTTACGTTCCTGAGTCAGTCGTGCTGCTGTTCCGCTTCGCGTTCGACGAGCTGGCGCTGCACCGGCTGCAGATCGCCATCATTCCCCGCAACATGCCCAGCCGGCGCGTCGTCGAGAAGCTGGGCATCCGCAGCGAGGGCACGGCGTTGCGCTACCTCGAGATCAACGGGGTGTGGGAGGACCACATCCGCTACGCCATCACCGCCGAGGAGTGGGAGGAGCGCCGCCAGGAGCTGGTGCGGGCCTGGATCAGTCCGCTGCGGCGCGCCCGCTGACGCGCGCCTCGAGCGCGGCCAGCCGGGCCCCGAACTCGGGCTGTCCCATCGACCAGAGCTGGGCCGCCAGCTCGAGGTCCACGGCTTCGTCGGGATCGTCGATGGCCGGTACCGCCTTGAGGGTCTGCTTGACCCGCTGGGTCAGGGCCCGGGGCGCGGCCGCAGCCCGGGCGGCCAGCGACCTGGCCTCGTCCAGCAACACCTCGTCGTCCACGCAGCGCCACACCAACCCGCACCGTTCGGCTTCCGGGCCGCCCAGGACCTCGCCGAACAGCACGGTCGCAGCCGCGGTCTGCGGGCCCACGGCCCGGTCGAGCATCCAGGTGTGCCCACCCCCGGGATGCAGGCCCAGCTGCAGGAAGCGGGTGTCGAAGCGGGCCGACCTGGCGGCCAGGCGAAGATCGCACGCCAGAGCCAGGTTCATGCCTGCGCCCACGGCGGCGCCGTTCACCGCGGCGATGGTGGGCAGGCTGGATCGGCCGACCCGGAGGAACCCGTCGTAGATGGCCCGGAGCCCGTCGCCCCGATCTCCAGCGGCCCGATCCTCGGGTGATGCCGCGGCCCGGCCCAGATGGCCCAGGCTCGCTCCGGCGCAGAAGGCCGGCGGCGCCCCGGTGATGATGACGGCACCGGCGTCGCCATTTCCCTCCAGGTCGTCGAAGGCGTCGACGAGGCGCGCCACCAGGTCCAACGTCAGCGCGTTGCGGCGCTGCGGGGCATCCAGCGTCACCAGCGCCACCCCGCCCTCGACGTCGACCCGCAGCTCGCTCATGACAGCCGTTCGGTGTCGCGCCGGACGGCCGGCGAGTGACGGAAAAAGGCCTCCACGTCCTGCTGGTACTTGTACTCCGGGCGGACCTGGCCGACGGTCGACCGGAGGCGGTGGGCGTGGGTGAAGCTCTCCACCGCGCCGGCCGTGGTGTAGCGGTACTCGAAGCCGGCCCGCTTCAGCCGCCGGTTGTCCACGCCCCTCCCGTAGCGCAGCAGGTTCAACAGCTCCGGCGGCAGGTCCACGAGCCCCAACCGGCCCGGCAGGGCCGCGGCCAGGTTGGTGAGCAGCGGCGGCATGGCCACCCGGCGGCGGCCGGCGATGGCGCACACCTCGCTCCACGGGACCCTGCCGTCGCCCGCCACGTTGTAGATCCCGGGTATCTCGTTGCGCACGACGTAGAGCAACGAGCGCACCACGTCGTCCTCCTCGACGAACTGCAGGAGGGGGTCGAAGCCGAGGATCGACGGTGTGACCGGCATGGACAGCGCTCTCGAGATCGGCGTCACGATGTCGGTCCCGAGCACGTTGGCGTAGCGCAGCAGCGTCACCCGGACGTGGGGGTTGTCCTCGGCGAAGTCGCGCAGGTAGTCCTCGACCTCGAGCAGCGAGCGCTCGACGCGGGTGGAAGGCGCGGACGTCCGCGACATCTCCTCGCGGAACCAGTACGGGTCCTGGTAGCCCGACCCGTAGACGAGCGTGGAGGACTTGACGACGATGTGGCGCACGGGGCTGTCGGCCGCACCGGCCGCGGCCAGCAGGTTCATGGTGCCGATGACGTTGGCCTCGTGCATCGAGCGGCCGCTCATCCGGGTCGAGTCCACGACCAGCGCGGTGTGGAGGATGGTGTCGATCTGGGCCGCCTGAACGATCCGGGCCAGGATGGAATAGCTCTGGTCGGCCCGGACGTACTCGGTCCGCTTCAGCTCGAGGTTGGGGTCCTTGGTGTCGAGGCCCACGATGACCTCGACCTGGGGGTCGTCCTCCAGGGCCAGCGCGACCCGGCCGCCCCAGAACGTGGCCAGGCCGGTCAGCAGGACGCGGCGACCCACGCCGGCTACCCGAACCAGACGCTGCGCCGCTGCTGCAGCATCTCGTAGATCGTCGCCTGCAGCTTGACCCTGATGGCTTCGGCTTCCTCCATGATCCGGCTCTTGGCGTAGCGCTCCTGGTCCGGGGCCACGTCGAAGGTGATCGGGTCGAGCACTTTGAGGCGGAACTTGGCGGGAAAGTACAGGATGGTGCCCAGCAGGGGTCCGAACAGCAGGTGGTTGGCCGTGATCGGCACGTAGGGCAGGCCGGTCAGGCGGGCCAGCGCCGCCGACTTGTAGACGATGGGCATCGACTCTTCGGCGCCGAGCACGGCGATGGGGATGATGGGGACGCCGGCGCGCATCGCGATCTCGACGAAGCCACCCCGCCCGAAGCGGCGCAGCTGGTAGCGCTCGTTGTAGACCTTACCTGGCCCTTTGCTTCCTTCCGGGAAGACGGCGACCAGCTGCTGCTGCTCGCGGAGGAGGCGGTAGGCGTTCTCGGGGTGGGCGGGCACGCCGCCGACCCGCGACCACAGCGTCCCCACCACCGGGATCGATCGGAAGAGGTAGTCGGCGAGGCCGTACACGGGCCGGCCCAGCTCGGTCTCGATCCCGTGGTGGATGACGGGGGCGTCCGACGGGATGGCCGCGGCGTGGTTGGCCACGATCAGTGCTCCGCCCTCCCTGGGGATCTTGTCAATCCCGTCCCACTCGGCCCGGAACCAGTAGCGGTACATGGGGTCGTACAGCTGCCGGGCCAGCCGGCGCATCGACTCGGAGCGGCCCCACTCGTCGACGTCGCCCCGGCGGGGATCGGGCAGCGGTCCGGGTTCGGGCGCGGGGCGGGGCAGGTGCACGAGGGCACCGCCTTGGGCCCTCGTTACCGTCTCCGGCCTGCGATTGGGGGGAGCCACGAGGGCTCATGCTAGGCGGCTGGACTGCGCCCGGTCGCCGCCCGGTCAGGGGCCCTCCGCCCACACGTCGGGCTCCGTGTAGGCCAGGCCCGGTTCGCACTCCGGTCGAACAGGACAGTAACGGCACAGCGGTCCCGGCGACTCCCGCGGCGGCCGGCGGCGGGCGCGCAGGTCGATCACGGTGGCGAGGCCGTCGACGACCCGGCGGACGGTGACCGCAAGCACGTCCTCATCGACGTCCTCGGCGTGCCAGGTCGCCGAGTCCAGGTAGTAACTGGCGACCCGGAATGGGGGGACCCCGCAGCGGACCGCCTCCAGCAGGGCGTAGAAGCGCAGGTCCGCCGGGTGGCTGTGCGACGGGCTCCCGGTCTTGAGGTCGATGAGGAGCACCCGGGCCTGGTCGCCGGTCGCCTGGCCCAGGACCAGGTCGACCTTGCCGGTCAACTCGACGCGACCGTCGGCCAGCGGGAGCCGGAGGCGCGACTCGAAGCGCGGCTTCCACTTGACCGGTAACGGCGGGAAGGTGTCGGCGAACTTGGTCACGACGTCGGTCGCCGCGCTGCGCAGCTGGGCGATCTCGTCGGGCGTGGCGGTCCCCAGCCACCCCGACGGCCCCCAGGGCTCGTCGCGGAGGCGGTCGATGGCCAGGTCGACCAGGGTGGCCGGGGGAGTGGGCTGGCGGTGCTGGGCCCCGAGCTCGAGGGCCTTGTGGGCCACCACCCCCCTCGCAGTGGCCGCCGTCCAGGCGAAGGGCTCGCCGTCGGTGGCGAAATAGTGCCGCTCGCACTGGTGGACCCCGTCGAGCGCCCGCTTGCCGAGTACGACGAGGGCCTTGTCGCCCCGCCGCCACGCGCCGGCGGCAGGCAGTCCCTCGAGCAGCGGCGCCACCCCGTCGTCCAGCTCAGCCAGCAGGCGATCGCGCAAGGCGCGGTCGAAGGTCGGCCGTTCGCCCCCGATATCCAGCAGCTCGGCTCGAACCCTCGCCTGGGCGGGAGTCAATGCTGCGCTCTCGGCGGTCTCGACGGTCATGGCCACGTCACGAGCGTAGAGATCCGGTGTGACCGTTCAGCGGACCGGTCTGGCCGTCACACCGCTCTGGGAGGATCACGACATGGCCGCCGACTCCACCGTGCTGTCGTTCACCGCCGCGGCCCGCCGGCTGGGTATCGAGGCTCACCGCCACGGCCTCGCCTGCCCGGGCTTCCGCAGCCCACCCCGGATAACCGGGGCCCGGCGGACCATCCGGTGGTCGCCCGCCGGCGCGGTGGTGGCGGTGGCCATCAGGGACCGGCCCGTGTCCGAGGTGGTGGAGGACATGGTCGACGGCCTGGTCGTGGCCAACCGGCTGTCAGGGCCCCGGGCGCGGGCGGCCCGCCGCTCGCTCCTCGCGGCGGCCGCCCCGATCGCCAGCTGACGGCTTCAGGAAGTCGACGGCGGTGACACCGTCGTCGAGGCCGAGCCGTTCACGGATGGCGTTGCCGCCGGCGCAACAACACCGCTCTATCGTTTCGGCCATGGGGGCGTAGTCCAACGGCAGAGACAGGGGCCTTAAAAGCCCTCAAGTGCGGGTCCGAATCCCGCCGCCCCCACCACGAGGCCTTGACCCCATTCAGAGGACCTCGACGTGCAGTGCCGCCACGACGGCGGGATCGATGACGATCTCGATTTCAGCGATCGTGTCACCAACGACGTGGAAGGCAAACACCGCCCGAGGGCGCCCACCCGGAGCCCATACGGCTCCCGGCGTGCCTTCGATGAGGGCAAGCTTGGCCGCTGTGGCCCGTCCCGACATGGCCATCGCCACAGCCCTGGCGCCGCGCATGTCGGCCGCCAAAAGGGGTGCGCCCTGGTCACGGTTGGCGGCAGCCAGCTCCACCGCGGCGCGGTCCGCCCTGAGAACGGCGTCTGGGTCGAGGAGGGTGACGAGCGCCTCGAAGTCGCCCCGGCGGGAGGCGGCCAGGAACGCTTCGACCACCTCACGCTGGCGTCGCCGGTCTCCAGGGTGCACCTCGTCGCTGCCCTGCACGCGCCGCCGAGCCCGGCTGGCCATCTGGCGGGTGGCCGCTACGGAGCGGCCGACGATCGGAGCGATGTCATCGAACGGCACGGCGAAGAGGTCGTGGAGGACGAAGGCGAGGCGTTCCGAAGGCGTGAGCGTGTCGAGCACGAGGAGCAGGGCTGGACCCATCGTGTCGGCGAGGACCGCCTCTTCCTCGGGAGTGGCGCCGTCGGGCTCGGGCTCCTCGGGCTCCAGCGGGTCTTCCCGGCGTGTGCGGCGCGAGCGGAGCAGCCCCAGGCACACCCGGGCCACGACCGTCGTCAGCCACCCCCCGAGGTTGTCGATGGTCTCGGCATCCGACCGGCTTAGGCGGATCCACGCTTCTTGCACCGCGTCCTCGGCCTCGGTGAGAGAACCGAGCATCCGGTAGGCCAAAGACTGTAACCGGGGCCGGCTGGTCTCGAACTGGGCGGCCAGGTCATCTTTCATACCCCCACCTTGACGCGCCAGGCGGCCGGAATGTGACAGGGGCGGGCGCCGCCCACCCGGCCGGTCGAAAGGGCCCAGCACCCCGAGCGGATCGGTCACACATTCGTGACACCACGCGTCATAGGGGCCATGACAGCGAGAATGAACAACCCGGCCAACGTGCTCCCCGACTCGATGAAGGGGATCCAGTCCGTCATCAAGGCTGCCCATAGCGCGGGTGTGCCACGGCAAATTATGGAGCTGGTCCACCTGCGGGCCAGCCAGATAAACGGCTGCAGCCCCTGCGTCTACAGCGGGGCGATCAGCGCCAAGAAGGCCGGGGAGAGCGACGAGCGGCTCTTCGCCGTGGCCGCCTGGCGCGAAACGGATTTCTTCAGCCAGGCCGAGAGAGCGGCCTTGGCCCTAGCCGAGTCGATGACCCGGATGGCCGACCGGAGCGAACCGGTCCCCGACGAGGTCTGGGACGAGGCGGCGAAGCTCTTCGAAGAGAAGCAGCTGGCCGGCTTGGTCCTATGGGTCGCCACCACCAACCTATTCAACCGGCTCAACGCCGCGACCAAGCAGCTTGCCGGCGCGGCCTGGTGAACAACGCCCAGGCGCCGGCCGGTCGTCCGGGACGAGACTAGGGCGCTCAGGAAAACTCGGATGCCGTGCCCACCGCGTCGGGCAAACCGATCAGGACTCGAGAAGGGGGGGGTCACCGAGCCGCAGTTTGAGTGACCGCCATCGACATCACCACCACGACGTTAGGAGTGAACATGACCGGCTCTTCCACCGAGGGAATCAAGACCGTGCTGCATCCCGTGTCCGACTTAGCGACGGCTAAGGCGGTGTACGCCGCCCTGCTCGGCGTACCGCCGCAGACCGACGAGTCCTACTACGTCGGCTTCGAGGCCGCCGGTCAGCACATCGGGCTGGTGCCGGGCGGTGGACCGCAAGGCATGACCTCGCCGGTGGCCTACTGGCACGTGCCGGACCTCGAGGCGAAGCTGGCCGAGGTGGCCGCCGCGGGTGCCACCGTCAAGGAGCCGGCGCACGACGTCGGTGGCGGCCGCATG
>Ga0307479_10007405_pt1 | contig 10118 bp, 7 predicted proteins | sample atmos_gasesECM4C_FD_203743 | JGI IMG/M metagenome (GOLD analysis project Ga0307479, IMG submission 203743) | Hardwood forest soil microbial communities from Morgan-Monroe State Forest, Indiana, United States - atmos_gasesECM4C_515 | ecosystem: Environmental > Terrestrial > Soil > Temperate...
CGCAGACCGGTCCGAAGGACTTCGGCACTGATGGAGGGGTCCACAACTTCCTTCGCTACATCGAGGACTGGGGTGGCCAGACTTTGAACTACCGAGGTTCGCTGGTAAGTCTCTTCTATGCGGAATACGCTACCGGGGTGTACAAATGCTGCGCCATGGTCTACAGCCCGCCGAATCGCAATTACTTTTTCGACTCGGCATTCCTCACTCCGACTAACCTGCCTCCAGGCACACCGGAGTTTCAGGATGTGGTCAACCTGAGCTATTGGCAAGACTTCTCCCCCAATTAAAGGACGAAAGTCGATCAGCGAACAGCTCTACGAATACATTGAATTTCCTTGAAGCCAACCTCTGGCTCGTACTCTTGTAGAGTCTGCACGTGCATTCGGAAACAGCCGGCTTTGGTTCAACGCTGTTTCAGTTGTTTAGAGGCAACGAGACTGAGTCAATCATGCAACCCACGGGTTGACGACGGAAACCGGAACATCTTCAAAGTGCTGGGTGTTGAGGGTTGCCAGCGCTGCGTGGTGGGCCAGCACGATGCCCGCAATCATCGTGTCGCGCAGATCACCGCGACGGCTGCTCTTCTGCGCGCTCGCATGCAGGCGGGAGAGCTTCCCCAGAACACTGGCAGTTCACCATCTACTTTGGCCAGGTCGGTCCCAAAGTGTGCGACATGCGCGTGGACTACGGGAAAACCCGCGCCTGGGTTGAGTTTGACGAGAAGTAATTCCAGTCACCCGGACCGGCGGGCCGATTGCAGCAATTGCAGCAAGCTCAGACGTGAATTAGGAACCCTTTCTGTGATAACGTTATTCGTTTGTAGCGTGAGGTTGCGTCCGGTTGCCATGTGTAACTGAGTACGTACCCCAGTGAGCCACTCTCACTTTCTCGGAACTCCTGCACCCGGACCCACCTTTCAAGGAGCTTCCTCATGAACATCCGGCTCTCCATTCTTCTTCTGATTTTAATTCCCGTCATCGTGGTTGGCGGATACGGATTAACACAGCGGCCTATGACCGCACCCGTAGTCGTCATTTTGGGCGCGGTCATGATTTACCTCGGCTATACCCTTTACGCACGGAGCATTGATCGCGACGTCATTCAACCCGACAACAAGAAAGCTACGCCGGCGCGAATGTATATGGATGGCGTCGACTTCATGCCCACCAGCCGCAACGTGCTCTATGGATATCACTTCAAATCCATCGCCGCTGCCGGACCGATCGTGGGACCAATCGCTGCGGCCACCCTGTGGGGGTGGATGCCGGCGCTACTATGGCTCACCCTGGGAGTCACGTTCCTGGGCTGGGCTAGCGACTATTCCGCGATCATGGTCGCGGTCCGCAATGACGGCAATTCCCTTTCCGCCATCGCTCACCGCCTTATTGCCCCGCGTGCCCGCATCATCCTCTTCGTATTCATCTTCTTTTATTTATTGCTGCTGGCGGGAGCCTTTGTCGGCATCATGGCCGGCATTTTTGATCCCCGCGCCGATGTCCCGTTTGGCATTTTCATGCTGGCCGTGATGGGCCTGGTCATGGGACAGATGCTTTACCGCTGGAAAATGGACCTGATTCTCGTAACCCTGGTGGCGGTGATAGTAACTCTGGGCTCGATGGCCATCGGAGCGAAAGGCATCGTCATCACTAAAGGCACAACTCCAGATGGCAAGCCAGCGACGGCACTGGTATTCGCAGGACCCGTCAACTCGGCAGTGCAGAAACTTGGCGACGGAATCAATCGTCTGAGCGGGCAGCAGCCGCTGTACACGGTAGTCGATCCCACCCGGGCTGACCCGCGGCTGGCCACCACCGTCGTCAACCCGGAGGGCAAGATTGTCCCCAAGTATGTAGACCAGACTGGCGCCATCAAAATGCTGCCATCCTTTATATTCTGGTGCCTGTTCGTCTTTGCCTTCTCTTATCTGGGCACAGTGCTGCCCATCTGGCGCTTCGCACAGCCCACCAACTACATCGGGTTTTGGGTCACCTTCCTCACTATTGGACTGTCGGCGCTGGGCGCGATAGTAGGCGGCATTCGCTCTCTTATCGGCAATCCCGAGATGATCAAGGCCGTGACCTTCCAGACCAAAGTCTTCATCTCGTGGATGCCTATGACTCAGGCCAAAGACGCTGCCGGCAACATACTGCAAGCTCACGCCGCGATTCAGCCCCTCTGGCCGATGCTGTTCGTCACCATCGCTTGCGGGGCTATCTCGGGTTGGCACTCCTTGGTAGGAGCAATTGGCACAGCGCGCCAACTGGAGTACGAGACTGACGCATTGCCCGTAGGCGGCGGGGGCATGTTCTCGGAAAACGCACTCGCTCTGCTTTCGTTAATCGCAGTTTCCATCGCGGGCGGCGCGGGAGCTGGAGCCTTCGCGGCAGGTGTGGGCAAACTGCTCGGCATGATTACCTTCGGCGCGATCCCTCAAACCTATGGGACGGCTCTGGGTTTTGGGGTATTCCTGGTCATCGTGCTGACGGTGGTGCAGCTTGTCTTTCGAGTTATGCGTGTCACTCTGGGCGAGTGGCTCGGGAATAGCTGGGTCGGCTTCAAGAACCCGCATATTTCGGCCATCGTCTCCATGGTCCTTACACTGCTCTTAGTGCTGAGCGGCACCTGGATTTATCTCTGGCAACTATTCGGCGCATCTAATCAGTTGATGGCCGCACTCAGCTTGCTCATCGTCAGCATCTGGCTGAAGTCGGTGGGCCGCAGCCCGCGCTATGCCTTCTGGCCCATGGTGTTCATGTACGTAACGACCATGGCGGCGATCGTCGTAACCGCGTACAACCTGTACGCCAGCATCCTGTCCAACCCTAAGATTGCAGCGCAGCCCATCAACAGCATCGGCGCGATTGCCATGATCCTGGTCTCGGCGCTGCTTTTTACTGCGGCGTTGCTGATAGCCTATGATGCGTGGCGAGCATGGCAGAAGCCCTTGCCTACCGCGAGAGTCGCCGCGGTGCCGGCGGACTAACCGTCAGTGACACAAAGGCACGCCGGTAATAAGGCCTCGCATCGCGTCTCTGAGCACGCGCGCCTCCAGGAGTTTTGAAAGGGCGCGGCTTCGGCCGCGCCCTACGAACGTATTTTTTTTGTTATCCCGAGCCGACTCGAGTCGGCGAGGGGCTCGCTTTTCGATTTTTTTTGCGGGACGTTGGTGTCGTTTCAGAGAGTCTGTGCAATCCGCTGCAAGGTCTCACAAATGTCGCGGGAGGAATGCTTGCGCAGCGGATTCAGATGCCACTGCACCTCGACATTCGGTTCCGTACGCCGGATGGCTAGGCGCTGCAATGGACACCCATCTAACTGGGCTCTGTCCAGCACTTCGGAAGCACCCCGCAGGCCCCCGGGCGCATATGCGACCAGCGGCGATGGGACAGACAGCGGAGTCCAGTGTTCGTTCTTTACCTGATCCGCGAGCCCGCGCATTGACCAGGAAGTGGCATTCAGCGCCTCCACTTCAACCCGCGGCTGCTCGCGGAGGGCTCCGCGGAAGATAAAAAGGTCACGGCGCCCGCGCAGGCGCGAAAGGCCCCACAGCGGGGCCACATCGCGCGGCTCGAGGACGAACAAAATTTCGGCGCGACGGAAAGGCGGCTTGGCTTGTTGGATTTTCAGTTGAAGCACCGACGACCCCAGCCACTGCAGGTTGGTCTTCTCCCCGATCAGCGGCAGCCCATCCTGGAGCCACCGCATTACAAGATCGCCCTTGCGGACGTTATATTGCGTACCGGCGGCAAACCAGCCGACTACAAAGATGACGACGAGAATGAAGACGGCGAGGCCGGGTGACATGGGGAGTCCATCACGCTGCTCATCAAGCCAGCTCCGAAGGAGCGGAATAGTATAGCCCAGCGCGTTAGCACCAGATTAAGCGGAATTTCGAAGCCAGTCCCGTAGGGACGACAGAGAAAATTGACGGAATCACAAAAGCTGGCAACATGATCTCTGAACAAGGAGTTCGTTTCCGTGACGGGGCTTAGCCTCCAAAAAATCCGCGAATTTTTCTACGGCATATACGGTTACGAATTCGAGCTCCAGGCTTTGGAAATGCGCGGAGAACTCGAATCCGCTTTCATGATCATTACCTTGGGAGACATGCTCGGCGTACCTGTTATGCCACCAATTTACTCTTTATGCATCCTACCGTATGTCGTGCCCGACATCGAAAAATGGAAGCGGCGGGTCATGCGCGAACGCGATATTGCTGACAAGGAAGAATTTCATTTGCACGGAGTCTGACAGTCCCGCTGACTCGAGGCCGCGAGAAAATCAGGAAAAGAGGAAACCCAAATGGCAGATCAACCCGCAGACAAACCCGAAGACAAACCCAAACAGCAAAAGCAAAGCTTCCTCAGCCGGATCAAAGACATTGCCTACGGCATGAGCGCCCACGATATGTCACGTTACGCCATGCGCACCCGCGCCAGCATGGAGCACCTTTTCATCCTCATCACCATGGGCGATCTGATCGGCGTTCCCATCCTGCCCCCATATTATTCATTGCGGCTGCTCCCGTACGTCGTACCGAATATTGCTACCTGGAAGCGGCGCATGCTCCGCGAGAAGGACGTCTCCGACGCCATGTTCTGATCTTGAGCGCAAAGGGCAGGAATTTTAGACCGAGTCACAATTTCAGCCCGCGGTTCATAAAGGAACAATAATAAAAATGAAATCCGTGTTTGGCTTGAACATGTTCACCAACCCGAGCAACGGGCAGGGACCCAGCCCGAAGGGCGTAATTCGTTAACCCAGCGCGTCAACGTTGGGTAAGAGCGGGAACCGATGCGAGCCCCGTTAGGGGCGCACAAGAAGGATGCCTAATGTCACTTAAAGAAGCTTTTGAACAAAACAAGCAACGGCGCTACATCATGTTCGGCGGCAAGGGAGGCCTCGGCAAAACCACCTTCTCCGCCGCCACCGCCTTCTGGCTGGCCCAGCACGGCCAAAAAGTCCTGGTCTTCTCCGTAGACCCCCAAGCCTCGCTCAGCGACATCTTCCAGAAAGACATTTTCGGCAAGGGTCCGGTGAAGGTGATGGACAACCTCTTCGCCCAGGAAATCGACGCCGACAGCCACATCCGCGCCTACCAGGATCAGATCCGCAAGAAAATCCTCGACATGTACGGCATGGAGCAGGTGCCCGAGGAAGTCGAACAATACATCCAAGCCGCGTCAGCCGAGCCCGCGATGGAGGAATCAGCGATCTTCGACGCAGTGGTAGACATCGTAGTAGGTGGTGACTACGACTATTACATCTACGACCTCGTTCCCCTCGGTCACGCGCTCTATTACCTGTCCATGGCCAAGGTCTACGACGAGTGGATCAACCGCATCACCAAACTCCGCGAAGAAATGCGTGAGCACGAAGAAATGGTCGCCCGCATCAAGCGCCAAAAAACCACAGAAGAAGATCACATCCTCGGCGAGCTGCAGTACATCAGGAACCGCATCAACCAATCCTCGCGCATCTTGACCGACCGCCAGAAAACCGCTTTCTTCTTCGTAGTTGTGCCGGAAGAGATGATCATCCTCGACACGCAAAAGGCGGCTCAACTGTTCTCCAAGTTCGATGTCCCTATCGCCGGCTACGTCGTCAACCGGGTGCTCCCCGCGAACCTTGCCGGAAAGGACATTCCCCCTTACCTGCGCAATCGCCTGACCATGCAGAGAAACTATCTCAACAAGATCGACAAGACCTTCGGGAATCAGGTCGTTGCGCGCGTGCCCGAGCTTGAACGCGACGTCACCGGCCTGCCAATGATCGAAAAGCTAGCCGGCTTAATGTACGGAAATGGGAGGCAGTGACATGTCGGAGATCAAACAGTCTTTGACCGATTTCATGGTGGCCCACCCCAAGATGAAGTTCATGTTCTTCGGCGGTAAGGGCGGAGTGGGCAAGACGGTCATGGCAGGTGTCACCGCGCTGCAAATGGCGCAGCAGGGCAGGCGTACCATGCTGGCATCCACCAACCCCGTGCACAGCCTGAGTGGACTGCTCGACCAGGACGTCTCCGGCAAGCCCACAGCCGTCAAAAACGCAGCAAATCTGTGGGCCTATGAAATCGACACCAAGGAGACCATCGAACGCTCCAAGCAGGACATAAGGCAGAAAATCCGCTGGTTCCTGAAGTTCGCCGAAATCTCCACCCAGGCCGACGCCTTCGTCGAAAGCGCCACCATGAACCCGGCCTTCGAGGAATCCGCCATGTTCGAGAACATGGTGGACCTGATGTTCAAAAACGAATACGACGTCTATGTCTTCGACACTGCCCCTACCGCCAACGCCCGCCGCCTGCTGGGCATGAGCAAGGTCTACTCGATGTGGGTGAATAAAATGGTGAAGTCCCGCCAGGAAGCGCAATCGCTCCGCGAACTATTTTCGTTCACAAAGAAAAAAGAAGCCGATCCGCTCATGGAGTACCTGCTCTCCTTCCGTGAGCGCATCGCTCACGCCCGCGAGCTGCTCACCGACGCCGAGCAGACCGCGTTCTTTTTCGTAACTCTGCCCGAAGCCCTGCCCATCGCCGTCATTAAGCGCTTCATCAACTGGTTCCACGATTTCGGAATCCCCGTCGGAGGCGTGGTCGTGAACATGGTCATTCAAAAGGATCAGGTCCGTTCTGACTCGCCCGAGTTCGTCAAGAACCGGGTCGCTATGCAGGATTCCTACATGGAAGAAATATGGCGTGACTTCGACAACGTTCGCGTCGTGCTCCCGCTATTCGACAATGAAGTGCGTGGCGTTGACGCCCTGAGAATGGTGGCTCAGCTCGCCTTCCCGCAGATGGTGACACCCGGCGGCAGATAGGCCGTCCCCCTCTACAGGCACTAGTCTGCAAGACAAATCCGACGGCCCCAGCGTTGGACACGGAAATCACAAACCGCGATCTCCCGTCCGGACTGGCCGCCTTCATCAGCCGCTACCTCGGCTTTGAGCGTGCAGGTACAACCTTCATCCGTGAGCTGATCGCCTGAATCCTGCCACCGTGACATCTCTCGAAATCGGGGTAATTTGGCCGTGTCGCAACAACAACGAAAAGCCCCTGGGGTTGATTCTTTTAGAATAATGTGACCAGCCGTTGGCCATTTATCTCGTCGGCCATGAACCAAAAACCCACCACCGATGGGGATCTGCTGTGCTAACGTGACCGGGGAACTGTCCTCAAGAGGAAGAATTACGGGAGAAGTGGTAAAGCATGATCGCTTCAACGATGACGCGGGAACGGCGCCAAACTCCACGGATGACGGTGGAAGCGCTCACCTATGTCAATCTCGAGCCGGGTAACGGCGGCATCATTTTGAACGTCTCGGAGGGAGGTCTCTGCTTCCACTCTACCGCGCCCGTGCAACGGACGGGAACCATTCATTTCTGGTTTTCAGGGCGCAACCACCGAATCGAAGGCGACGGCGAACTGGCGTGGACGGATGAAACGCAAAAGAGAGGCGGCTTACGATTCACCGATCTGCCTCCAGAAGCTCGCAAGCAAATCCGCAATTGGATTAGCCAGCCTGCCATCCCGCTCCGGATTGAGGAAAATGCAACGCCGCCACTCCCGTTGCCGCATAAAATTCCCACCTTCGGTGCCCACCGGCCAGATGTCTGGCCTGCACGCGATCGTTCTGTCCAACTTGAGAGACCTTCCCCGAAAACCCAAATATTCAGGTTGTTGAGTGGTTTCTCTGGCGGCTTGGTCACTGGGCTGCTGGTTTCGACCTTGCTGGCGACGGCATTCTTGCTTCACAGCCATCGTCGCCGGCTGGGTGAGTCGCTCATTCACCTGGGCGAACGACTGGGGGCAAGATCTCAGCTAGATGCGACGCTTCCCCCAATGCAAGTGGCACCCGCGCACGGGCAGACAGTATCGCCCGCCCCGATTACAGCGCTACCCCGCGAAAAACTCGTGCCGCACCCGGTAACAACAGTGGTCAAGCCGCAGCCGGTGGAGTCCGAGGCCCCCAAGCAGGTCGCCGCTACTCCCGTTCCTGGCCCGCCCGCTACGAGAACACTCCCGGCGATTTCTCCATTCCCTACGCCCGATTCGTTGCCAACTCTCACGGTGGTAGCCAAACTTCCGACCCTGCCGGACACATACGGCGCAGTGACGCTGATCGAAAAAGCAAAACCTCCCAGTGGGCAGCCGGAGAATTCTCGGGGAGGGACTGTCCCCTCAATTTCGCAAATGTACTTGGAGGTCGGCAAATTCAAAGACAAGCTCTGGGCCCACAGGACGAGCGTCGAATTGACGCAACTTGGGTTTCATGCGACGGTTGTTCAGAAAGGCCATCTTTGGACGAATTCCTACTATGTACTCGTGGGCCCCTACGGTTATGAAGAAGAGGCGGAGACGGCGCACAAGAACCTGTTGTCACGTGGGTTGAAGGCGCGAGCTTTTGAAAGGGGCGCGCGGGACTTTGTGTTACGTCCTGGACTAACACTGAATCGCATCCAGATACCCGTCGGGGATTGCATCATCAGTTGGGAATCCTACGTCACCCATGCCAAAGTGAAATTTACGCAACACAGTTCCGTGCTTGCCACTGCCGAAGGGAGATGGGTGAAAAGTGACATCAGGTATGACAATGATGCCGTGGTATACAGGATCAATTCTGACGGCTCCCGAACCCTTCTTGAAATTCGATTCGCCGGTATGGATCGAGGCCTTGTCTTCGGCACATCCTCCTGATTGGGCCGACGCAACCACCGCCTAGCACGCACCGGGCCTCACGCGTTCCCGCGCCCAGCTCTCCTGACCCGCCGCGCGACTATGCCCCCGGCTTGTCACAACCGCTCGTGAGCATTGTCACGACGCGCTCTCCCAGTTTGGCACTCAATTTCTGTCGCTCCTTTCTCGGTTGTGTTGAGTATCTGCCAGCCCAGGTTGACAATAATGGAGTCCCGCAGGCTATCCGAAGATGAGCTCCGGCGGCATGGGGGCGCCTGGCTCATAACCCTGGGAATGGAGGCAGCAATTTCACCGTCCCAGAAACTTTTCGAGAGTGCTAACCTCGGTCTCCGCCAAGTCGAGATATTTCTTAGCATCCCGGACATCTTGGTTTCTAAGGGCGGATTGCGCCCGCGCCACGTATCTCTGCATGCGCTCCTGAGCCGAAGCAACGTCGCCACGGAGTCCCAGGCCTTGTGCCCGCTGTGTCTCGCGCAGTGTTATCAAGCTGTCGTTCACGCTATCGGCCCGGCTGGATAGAAGATCGAGGTCGTGTGCCAATCGTTCCAACTGATCCGATTCATCGGAGGCTGGCAACGACCCAGTGCCGCCGGGAGTATCGCGTAGTGCGCCCTGCTTCTCTGGTTGATGCTTCCCACTCAAGGCGGCATTTGTCCAGATATTTCGCTTGCCTGGTGAAGCTGCGGCTCGGCTGGGGCTGTCAGTAATCGCAGGAACAGGCCGAGTCCCACCAGCATCATTTGGGTATGAAGCAGGAGGGGCCACGGGGTGCGTCACGACGGTTTGCGGCCCGGTCGGGTGACTAGCCGAGTCGGTGGAAGTCCGGGCTGTAGGCGAAACAGGAGCGGTCGATACTGGCTGCTTGGTATCCCCAAGCTCCTGTTTGTATGAAGTGGTTGATCGCTCTACCCGAGTAGCATCGCTCCCGGCGTGCGTGCTGTTCCGTCGCGGAAAATAAATTCCGCCCGCTACCAACACGAGCAGCACGATCAGGGCACCAAGGCCAATGTACAGGCCCCGATGAGCTATGTGCCTCGCCGAAAGCGGCGGAACATTTTCGATCTTCTGTGTTGGTAGCGGGCTCTGTCCTGGCACTGCAGGCCGCCCCGGCAGCCGTACTGGTGATGGGGTTTGCGGCTGCGCGGGAACGCCGTGCGGACCGAGATCGGGTGGCACGTGAGTTCGCTCTGAAACACTCTTAACTGACGGAGGTAGGTTTGGCGCTGTTTCGCCACCGAGCATTGCGGCGTTCACGGAATCGCCCAACGTGGTCGCAGCGTCTTTGGTTACCGGTGTTGACAGATTCACTCGGAGGTTCTTCAAAGCGTCGCAGAACTCGTTGGCTGACTGGAAACGCTGGGCTGGATCTTTGGCCATTGCCCGAAGAATGATTTCGTTCAGTCCGGACGGCAAATCCATG
>Ga0307479_10007406_pt1 | contig 10117 bp, 5 predicted proteins | sample atmos_gasesECM4C_FD_203743 | JGI IMG/M metagenome (GOLD analysis project Ga0307479, IMG submission 203743) | Hardwood forest soil microbial communities from Morgan-Monroe State Forest, Indiana, United States - atmos_gasesECM4C_515 | ecosystem: Environmental > Terrestrial > Soil > Temperate...
GCGCTTATTTTTACGACGGATGAGCGGTCGCTCCATGGATTTCCTGATCCTCTGACTTGCCCGGCGGGTCAGTCACGGAAGAGTTTGGCGCTGTACTACTACACGCTCGAAGGAGACAGAAGAGTCACCGGGCATTCAACCGATTATTTTGCCCGGCCGCAGGATGGATGGGGAAAGTCGGCGATGATCTGGCTAGATAAAAAGGCGGTGGACCTCTACTCGCGGGCCAAGGCACGGTTCGGATTCTCGGATGAATTTGCCAGCAAGGTGTTGGGTTTTCTTTCGAAGAAAGAATAGCTTTACGCGGGGCGCGCCTTCTCCGTTGTGCGCGCGTAGTATGTTGGGTAGCCGGGCTCGAGTTTGCGGCCCTTGTCACTGAACCGAGGAAAGTGGAAAACTCCCATCCTCTGCAAAGCAAACTGCAGGGTTGTCGCCAGTACGCCGAAACCATACTTCACGCTACGACGGAAGTTGATCGATGACGCTTCTTCAAAATACTTCGTGGGACACGACACTTCTCCAATGCGGAAGCCGAAGTGCACGCATTGGGCAAGCATCTGGTTGTCAAAGACGAAGTCGTCGGAATTTTCCAGCAGCGGCAGTTCGAGGAGCACCTTGCGACTAAAGGCGCGATAGCCGGTGTGGTATTCCGAGAGCTTCACACCGAGAAAGAGATTCTCAAATGCTGTCAGCAACCGGTTGGCTACGTACTTGTAGAGCGGCATGCCCCCGCGCAACGCCGTTCCGCCAATGATGCGCGATCCCAGCACAACGTCGTATACCTCGTAAGCCACCATGCTGGCCATAGCGGTGATCAGCAACGGAGTGTACTGGTAATCGGGGTGGAGCATAATGACCACATCCGCGCCGGCGGTGAGGGCTTCGCGATAGCAGGTCTGCTGATTGCGTCCATAACCGTAGTTGCGGTCGTGCTGAAAGACGACCAGGCCCATGCCGCGAGCTAGCTCGACAGTGCGGTCGGAGCTGTGATCGTCCACCAGGAGGCGGATGTCCACAAGTTCCGGCAGTTCTCCCACCGTGGCCTCTAGAGTCTTCTCCGCGTTGTAGGCGGGCATGACGACCGCGATGCGCTTGCCGTTGATCATGAGTTTGTGCCTCGTCCTCTGAAAACCGTTAACCCAGAGGACACAGGGGAACACAGGGTAAGCTAATCTGGTTCCATAATACCTGAGAGGCCGGAACTCAGTTCAGTCGAGTTAGCGATCTTGCTCCGGCGTGCTGAGTGTGAAAAACTTATATTTTCAAGTCATGTCGGTCAAGCGAACACTTTTCGAGAAGATTTGGGACGCGCATCTAGTGGCGCAGCCCAGCGGACGATCTCCGATCATCTATATCGATCTGCATCTTGTGCACGAGGTGACTTCGCCGCAGGCGTTCGACGGGCTGCGCGCCGCGGGAAGAAAGGTTCGACAACCCTCGCGCACTGTGGCCACCGTTGACCACAACATTCCGACCGAGCCGCGCGGAACACCAATTACCGATCTTATTGCCGCGAAGCAGATTGCAACGTTGCAGGCTAACTGTAAGGAATTCGGCGTGCGGCTGTTTGACATGGATTCGCCCGAGCAGGGGATCGTGCACGTGATTGGTCCGGAACTCGGCTTGACGCGGCCCGGGATGACGATTGTTTGCGGCGACAGCCACACCAGCACGCACGGCGCGTTCGGGGCGCTGGCATTCGGTATTGGGACATCGGAGGTGGAGCACGTTCTCGCGACGCAGTGCCTCGGCCAGCAGAAGCCGAAGACCATGAAGATCGAAGTACATGGTCGTCTGGCTGAAGGCGTGACAGCCAAAGACCTGGCGCTGGGAATCATCGGCCAGATCGGGACAGACGGCGCTACCGGGCATGTTGTCGAATACGCCGGCGAGGCGGTTCGCGCGCTCTCGATGGAAAGCCGCATGACACTATGCAATATGAGCATCGAGGGCGGCGCGCGGGCAGGGATGGTCGCCCCGGACGAAACTACGTTCGCGTATGTGAAAGGAAAGAGATTTGCGCCGCGCGATGGCGAGTGGGAGAAAGCGATTTCGGACTGGCGCAGTTTGCCGTCTGATGAAGGTGCGGCATTCGACAAGGTAGTGGAGATTGACGCGGCGCAGCTTTCTCCGTTTGTGACTTGGGGCACGAATCCGGGAATGGTTGCACCGGTCACAGGACGCGTGCCCGAGATTACAAGTTTCAACGACTCGGACCGGCGGTCGACAGAACTAGCGTTGCAGTACATGGGATTGGAGCCGGGGAAGCGGATTGAAGATATTGGAATTGACCGCGTGTTCATCGGATCCTGCACGAATTCTCGCCTCGAGGATCTACGGTCGGCGGCCCGCGTGGCGAAGGGACACCATGTCAGCGCGAAAGTGCGCGCTATGGTCGTGCCGGGGTCGCAGACGGTGAAGCGAGCGGCGGAGCAGGAAGGGCTGCACCGGATTTTCCTGGATGCTGGATTTGAGTGGCGCGAGTCGGGATGCTCGATGTGCCTGGGTATGAATCCCGATATTTTGCAGCCCGGCGAGCGCTGCGCATCCACCAGCAACCGCAATTTCGAAGGCCGGCAGGGGCGCGGCGGACGAACCCACCTGGTGAGTCCGATGATGGCGGCGGCGGCGGCGATTGCGGGGCATTTTACGGATATTCGAGATTGGAAGTTTCGGTGATGGCGTTATGAAACCGTTTCGCACACATCGCGGGCGCGTGGCGCCGCTGGATCGGGTGAATGTCGATACCGACCAGATCATTCCCAAGCAGTTTCTGAAGCGGATTGAGCGCACCGGCTTTGGCCAGTTTTTGTTTTACGATTGGCGATTTTCCGCCGACGGAAAGAAAAATGATGGTTTTGTTCTCGACGAGCCGCGCTACGCGGGTGCCAGCATTCTTGTGGCGGGAAGGAATTTCGGCTGCGGCTCTTCGCGGGAGCACGCGGTGTGGGCGCTGGCCGACTTCGGATTACGCGCCGTGATTTCATCTTCGTTCGCCGACATTTTTTCTAATAACAGCAGCAAGAATGGTTTTCTGACCGTGCGGCTGAACGAAGATGAGGCGGATGAAGTGATGCGGCGCTCACAGGAAGTGAACGATTATCAGCTCACCATCGACCTGGAACAATGCCTGGTTCGAGACGATCAGGGCTTCCAGGCAAAGTTCCCCATCGACGAATTCGTCCGCCACTGCCTGCTGAATGGACTAGATGACATTGGTCTCACGCTGCAACACGAGGCCGAGATTGCCGCCTATGAGGCGCGGCATCCGGCGCCAGCCGCGATCTAATCCATCCCACAGTAAACATCGGCAAAAGCGCGTAAAGATTTGTAAAATCTTCGCCTTCGTCTTGACCTGCCGCACGCCACAGTTGATGCTAGGTGGGCGGAGTTCTACTATTACGCCTGCGCTCTGGTTCCTGCCTGAGCTTCTCCAGCAAGAGGAACTCGCGTAAGAAAATCTGGTGCCCTTTTGCCGGCAGAGGTGCCGCAACCGAGTTGACAATGGATACGTCTAACCAGTGGCGTGCTTTCCGCCGATCCTATGAACAGTCACACGAGACCCGAACCTTGAAAACAATCGATCCGAATTTTCCTGCAAAGAGAACTTTCTTGCCCGGTTCTCAGCTTCGGCTGGGTTTCGCCATCGTGTTGGTCGCGGTTTGCGCATGCTTCTTCGGCTGCACCAGCGCCGATTCCAAACAACAGAAAGCGCAGGCCGCTGGGCCGCGCACCGTTTCGGTGTCTGTAGCCAAAGTGCTGCAGCAGGATGTTCCGGTTTATCTCAGCGGGTTGGGAACCGTCACTGCGTTCAACACGGCCAATATCAAGAGCCGGGTGGATGGGCAAATCATGGAGGTGAATTTTCGAGAAGGTCAGAACGTGAAGCAGGGCGAGCTGCTAATCGTGATCGATCCGCGCCCCTACCAGGCACAACTGGACCAGATGCTGGCGCAGAAGTTCAAGGACGAGGCAACACTGCGCGATGCGCAACTGAACCTGCAGCGCTACACCACGCTGATTCCATCCGGCAGCATCGCACAGCAACAGGTGGATACGCAGAAGTCGTTGGTCGACCAACTGGAAGGAACGGTGCGCACCGACCAAGCGCAGATCGATAACGCCAGGCTGCAAATTACCTATTGCCACATTACCGCGCCATTCAACGGGCGGGTCGGACTGCGGCAGGTGGATAAGGGCAACATCGTTCACGCATCCGACGCCAATGCCATGCTGATCCTCACGCAACTTCAGCCCATTGCGGTGATCTTCACCCTGCCCGAAGATCAGTTGCAGACAGTTGCGCAACACATGAAGAACACCACGCTGGAAGTTGACGCCTTCAGCCGCGACGATCAGACCAAGCTGGCGACGGGCAAACTGCAGACTATCGATAACCAGATCGACCAGACCACGGGCACGGCAAAGCTGAAAGCCATCTTCGACAATGCCGACAACCAACTGTGGCCCAACCAATTTGTGAATGCGAATCTGCTGCTGGAGAAGCGGAAGAACAGCACTGTGCTGCCAACCGCGGCGATCTTGCGCGGGCCGCAGGGAGCCTACGTCTATGTGGCGAAACCCGATAACACTGTCGAAGCGCGCAATGTTGGCATTGGTCTCACGCAAGGCAACACCACCGTAATTACCAGCGGTGTCAATGCAGGCGAGACGGTGGTCACGGATGGGCAGGACAAACTGCAAACCGGCAGCAAGATTGAGCAACGAGGCAGCAATCCTGGCAATGCGGCTGGCGGAGTGAATGCCAATCCAAACAGCAGTCCCGCTGCCGGGACCAAGACTTCAGGAAGTCCCGCTCCATGAGTCCTTCACGACTATTCATTCTCCGGCCGGTGGCGACCACGCTGTTAATGATTGGCGTGCTGCTGGTGGGCTGGGTTGCGTTCATGCAACTGCCGGTCTCGGCCCTGCCGGAAGTTGATTATCCCACCATTCAGGTGGTGACATTTTATCCCGGCGCTGACCCTGACGTGATGGCATCGTCGGTGACCTCGCCCCTGGAGCGGCAATTCGGGCAAGTGCCGGGTCTGAGCCAGATGACCTCGACGAGTTCGTTTGGCAGTTCGGTGATCACACTGCAGTTCGCACTCGACCAGAATATCGATGTGGAAGAGCAGCAGGTGCAGGCGGCCATCAACTCGGGATCTACTTACCTGCCTACGGATCTTCCGAATCCTCCGATCTACAACAAAGTCAATCCGGCGGACGCTCCCATTCTTACGCTGGCCATGACTTCGGACTCGCTTCCCTTGTCGAAGGTGGAGGATCTTGCCGACACGGCGCTGGCGCAGAAGGTTTCACAGTTGCCGGGCGTGGGACTGGTCTCGATCAGCGGAGGGCAGAAGCCGGCGGTGCGGGTGCAGGTGAACCCGACGGCTCTTGCGTCGTATGGGTTGAGCCTGGAAGACATTCGTACGGCGATGGCCCAGGCCAATGTCGATCAGGCGAAGGGCGTGATCGACGGGCCGCGACAGTCTTACACCATCGGCGCCAATGACCAGCTTTTCTCGAGCGATCAGTACAAGCCGATCATCATCGCTTATCGCAACGGCGCGCCGGTGCGGCTGAGCGACGTCGCCAACGTAATCGATGGCACGGAAAATACGCATCTTGCAGCGTGGATGAATCTGACTCCGGCGGTGATTGTGAACGTTCAGCGCCAGCCGGGTGCCAACATCATCAGCGTGGTAGACCGGATCAAGAAGCTGCTGCCCCAGTTGCAGGCATCACTCCCGGCAGCGGTGAAGGTGCAGATTCTTACCGACCGGACAACGACCATTCGCGCATCGGTGAAGGATGTTGAGTTCGAACTGGCGCTGACCATCGTTCTGGTCGTCGTTGTTATTTTCTTCTTCCTGCGAAACCTGCGCGCCACGTTTATTCCCAGCGTCGCGGTTCCGCTCTCGATCGTAGGGACTTTTGGCGTGATGTACCTCCTGGGATACAGCCTGAACAATCTCACGCTGATGGCTTTGACCATCTCCACTGGTTTTGTGGTGGACGACGCCATTGTGATGATCGAAAACATTGACCGCTTCCTCGAGGCGGGAGATTCGCCGCTGGAGGCGGCGCTGAAAGGGTCGGGGCAGATTGGGTTCACCATAGTATCGCTGACAGTTTCGCTTATTGCAGTGCTGATTCCGCTGTTGTTCATGGGGGACATTGTGGGGCGGCTCTTCCGCGAGTTCGCGGTGACGCTGGCGGTAACGATTCTTGTGTCGGCAGCGGTGTCTTTGAGCTTGACGCCCATGATGTGCGCCAAGCTGCTCAAACACCGCAAGGAGGGCGAGAAGGGGCGCTTCTACGAGGTCACGGAAGATTATTACAACCGGGTCATCGCGTTTTATGGCCGCACCGTGAAATGGGTGCTGAAGCACCAGACCGCGACTCTGTTGATAACGTTCGGAACGCTCGTTCTTACGCTGTTTCTGTACGTGGTCGTGCCCAAGGGGTTTTTCCCGGTGCAGGATACGGGCGTGATTCTTGGAATCTCGGAAGCGCCGGACAATGTTTCGTTCGATGCGATGTCGCAGCATCAGCAGGAGCTGGCCAAGGTAATTTTACAAGACAAGGATGTGGACAGCCTCTCCTCTTTCATCGGAGTGGATGGGACGAACACGACTCCCAACAGTGGAAGAATTCAGATCAACTTAAAACCTCGCGACCAGCGTAAGGATGATGCTTCAGCAATCATCCGGCGGTTGCAGCCGGAGTTGGCGAAAGTCGATGGCATCACCTTATACATGCAGCCGGTGCAAGACCTGACCGTAGAAGACCGTGTGAGCCGCACCCAGTTCCAATACTCAATTGAAGATGCGGATGCCCAGGAGTTGGCGCAATGGACTCCAAAACTGGTGGACAAATTACGCTCGGCGAAGGCCTTGACCGACGTTGCCACCGACCAACTCAACGGCGGTCTCCGTAGCAACATCACTATCGACCGTGACACGGCCTCGCGGTTGGGGATATTACCGCAGGCTATCGACAATACGCTATATGACGCATTCGGGCAGCGTCTGGTGTCAACCATCTTCACGCAGTTGAACCAGTATCACGTGGTGCTGGAAGTCATGCCCAATTTTGCCCAAACGCCGGAGAACATCGCCGACATTTACATTCGCCCGAGCAGCACAATCCAAAACTCAGGAGCGCCTACTGCGAACGCCGCCACTGCCGCAACCAGCGGAGCGCCAGTTCCGATTTCAGCCTTTACGCACATGCAATCGATGAACACTCCGCTCGCGGTCAACCACCAGGGACAGTTTCCAGTGGTGACGCTGTCATTTAACCTTGCGCCCGGAGCGTCGCTGGGCGAGGCCACTACGGCCATCCAGCAGGCGGAGAAAGATATTCAGCTGCCGCCGAGCATTCACGCATCGTTCCAGGGAACGGCGGCGGCATTCCAGAACTCCCTTGCTAGCGAGCCGTTTCTGATTCTCGCCGCGATCATCACGGTGTACATCGTGCTGGGAGTTTTGTACGAGAGCTACATCCACCCGGTAACGATTCTCTCAACGCTGCCATCGGCGGGCGTCGGCGCGATTCTGGCCCTCATGCTCACGGGAAACGACTTAACTGTGGTCGCTCTCATCGGAATCATCCTGCTGATCGGCATCGTAAAGAAGAATGCCATCATGATGATCGACTTCGCGCTCGAGGCCGAGCGGGAGGAGCACAAGCCGCCGGAAGAAGCGATATTTCAGGCCTGTCTGCTGCGCTTCCGCCCGATCATGATGACGACGATGGCGGCGCTGCTGGGCGGGCTGCCTCTTGCCTTGTTGTCAGGAACCGGTGCCGAGTTGCGGCGTCCGCTCGGCATCACGATCGTGGGCGGTCTGCTTCTCAGCCAGTTGCTCACCCTCTACACGACGCCGGTGGTTTATCTGTGGTTTGACCGGATGGCGCACCGGTTCGAGAAGTACAGGATCGGCAATCCGATTCCGCACGAGGCCGCTCCGGGAGACGCTTCGGCAGATTAGTTTACCGTTCAAAGCATGAGTATTTCTGCTCCATTTATCCGGCGTCCGATCGGCACGTCGCTGCTGGCGGCGGCACTGCTACTCTCTGGAATTCTTGCGTTCAACTTCTTGCCGGTAGCGTCGCTGCCCCGAGTAGATTTTCCTGTGATCAGCGTGGGCGCGAGTTTGCCGGGAGCGGATCCGCAAACCATGGCTTCCGCCGTAGCAACGCCACTGGAGCGGCAGTTCGGCCGCATCGCGGCCGTCAACCAGATGACCTCGACGAGCCAACTAGGCTCGACCAGCATTGTTTTGCAATTTGATTTGAACCGCGACATTAATGCCGCCGGCCGCGACGTGCAGGCGGCGATCAACGCGGCGCGCAGCCAGCTTCCCGCCAATCTTCCAAGTAATCCGGGCTATCGCAAGGCCAATCCCGCGGATGCGCCGATTCTGATTCTGGCGCTGACGTCAGACACCATGACCGTGCCCCAGATGTACGACGCCGCGGATTCCATCCTGGCGCAGAAATTGGCGCAGGTATCCGGCGTGGGTCAGGTATACGTCGGCGGTTCGGCTCAACCCGCGGTGCGCGCCGAAGTGAATCCCATGCTGCTCAACAAACTCGGCGTTGGGTTAGACACGGTGCGCAATGCGTTGAATGCGGCCAATGCCAACCGGGCGAAGGGACAAGTGTCAAACGACACGACGTTCTGGTCGTTCAGCGACACTGATCAACTCTTCACGGCGGATCAATACCGGCCATTGATCGTCGCCTATCACAATGGCGCGCCCGTGAGATTAGGAGATGTGGCCGAAGTGCAGGACTCTGTCTCCGATACGCGCAACATCGGCCTGGCCAACGGCAAGCCGAGCGTTCTGATAATTATTTTTCGGCAGCCCGGGGCCAACATCATCCAGACAGTCGACCGCGTGATCGCGTTGATGCCGTACTTGCAGTCTTCCATCTCGCCGGCGATAGCGCTCACCATTGCCATGGATCGTACGGTCACCGTCCGAGCCTCGGTGAAGGACATCGAGTTCACGCTGATCGTTTCGATCATTCTCGTAATTCTGGTGGTATTTGCCTTCTTGCGGACGGTGCGATCGACCGTGATTCCCAGCATCGCCGTGCCACTTTCGCTGGTAGGTACTTTCGGAGGCATGTACCTGCTGGGCTACAGCCTGGACAATCTGTCGCTGATGGCGCTGGCAATTTCCACAGGTTTCGTCGTGGATGATGCCATCGTGGTTCTGGAAAACATCACCCGTTACGTGGAACACGGCATGGATGCGGTGCAGGCTGCATTCAAAGGAGCCTCTGAAATTGGATTCACCGTGCTTTCAATGAGCACGTCGTTGGTGGCGGTTTTCATCCCCCTGCTCATGATGGGCGGAATTGTGGGGCGGCTGTTCCGCGAATTCGCGGTCACGCTGAGCATGGCAATCGGAGTATCGCTGCTGGTCTCGCTCACGACCACGCCCACCATGTGCGCCAAGTTTTTGCGTCCACCGGCAAAAGATGAACGCCACAATCACTTCTACCGCGCCAGCGAATGGATGTTTGACAGGACGCTGGCAACCTACCGCCATGCCTTGAAGTGGGTTTTGGAGTATTCGCTGGTGACGCTTTTCGTGACCATTGCGGTGGCGTGCCTGAGCGTGTACCTGTACATCAAAGTTCCCAAGGGGTTTTTCCCGCAGCAGGATACCGGGCGCCTCATGGGTTCGGTGCAGGCGGCGCAGGATATTTCATTCCAGGCGATGCGCGACAAGATGGAGCGCTATGTGAAGATTGTAATGACCGATCCCGCGGTCAGCTCGATCGTGGGGTTCGCGGGAGGAAATACGGTTTCAAACCAGGGCCGATTCTTCATCATGTTGAAGCCACTGGCGGAGCGCGGCAAGTGTGAGAAGGTTCATTTTTGGGAACCCTGCAGCATTACGGCCGACACTGTGATTAACCGCCTTCGCAGCAAGCTGCGAGTGGTACCCGGCGCCACCCTGCTTCTGCAGTCGGCCCAGGACCTGACCATCGGCGGCCGTTTCGGCGCTGCTCAATACCAATACACGTTGCAGGGCGAAAACGTGGATGAGTTAAACAATTGGTCACCACAGGTCTTGGAGAAGCTGCGCGG
>Ga0307479_10007408_pt1 | contig 10116 bp, 9 predicted proteins | sample atmos_gasesECM4C_FD_203743 | JGI IMG/M metagenome (GOLD analysis project Ga0307479, IMG submission 203743) | Hardwood forest soil microbial communities from Morgan-Monroe State Forest, Indiana, United States - atmos_gasesECM4C_515 | ecosystem: Environmental > Terrestrial > Soil > Temperate...
CCCCAGCCCGGCGGGCCGCCGCCCGAGATGCTGCTCGACTACGCGATCAGCCTCGCAGCCACAGACGAACCCGTCCGGAAAGTGCGCTTCATCCCGACCGCGGTCGGCGACAGGCAGGAAGCCATCGACCATTTCGCCGGCCTGCTCGCCGGGCGCGATGACGTCGATTTCAGCTTCCTGCAGCTGTTCACCCAGCCGAACGTGCCCGACGTCCGGGCGCACCTGCTCGGCCAGGACGTGATCCTGGTCTGCGGCGGAAGCGTCGTCAACCTGATCGCGGTGTGGCGCGCGCACGGCCTGCCGGAGATCCTGCGAGAGTGCTGGGAGGCGGGCGTCGTCCTCGCCGGCTGGAGCGCGGGCAGCCTGTGCTGGCACACCGGCGGGCCAACCGACTCCTACCGCGACAGCCTCGACCTGTTCGCCGGCGGGCTCGCCTTCCTCCCCTACAGCAACGGCGCCCACGACGACCTCGACGACCAGCCCCGCCGGGCCGTTTTCCGGGAGCTCATCGCAAACGGGGAGCTGCCCGCCGGGTACGCGACCGAAGACGGGACCGGACTGCTCTACGCCGGCACGGAACTCCTCGAAGCCGTCACCATCTTGCCCGGTAAGCGCGCCTGGCACGTCACCCCAGACGGCAACGGCCGCTACGCAGAGCAAGCCATCGTCCCCCGCCTCCTCACCGCAGACCAAGGCTGAGAGATAGCCGCAGCAAACGAGGCCCTGCAGAGCATCTACACACCCTCTGAACTAGGTGCCAACTATCGATCACAGTCACACCTGCCGTCACTCTGCCGGGGTGCGGTTAGAACTGGCGAACATCGATCCCGGGAGAATCGGGGTGCGGTCGCCAGTCGGCGAACATGTGCGGTCCAAAGTCACCGACAAAACCAGCAGCCACCTCGGCGTCCACGGCACCTACAGTGTCCTGTCTCAGCGATCGGTATCCGATCTCACCGATTCTTGTCCGTAGCAGCCTTTCGTCTCATTAATGTTTGTCCGGTAGTGCCGTGCTGGACATCGGACCTTGGGACGGGCTGGTGGAGTTGGCTGCTGCCGTGGTTGCCGAGGCTGGGGATCTCGGCGTTGAGCTGGTTTCGGTGACGCGGGTGAGTGCCGGCGTTTCCCGTTGAGCGCGTGCCGGGACGTCCGGTTCGAAGATGCGGTGCCTGCCCGTTCGTTCCGGTGGTCACGCGGGCAGGGGCATTTCCCTGGCTGGTGGTGGCTGGCCACGACTGGCCGTCATGTGGGCTATGAGTCGTGGCTGGAACGGGATCACCTGATGCTGCTGGACTTCGACCCCGCGGTGACGGCGGTTGCGTCGCAGCCGTTCTGGCTGCACTGGAATGACGGCCGGCGGAGCCGGCGTCACGCGCCTGATTTCTTCGCCCGGCTGGCCGACGGGACCGGGGTGGTGATCGACGTCCGTGCTGATGACCGGATTGAGCTGCGGGACGCGGAGGCGTTCGAGGTTATGGCCCGGTCCTGCGGGCGGGCCGGCTGGGAGTTCCGGCGGGTGGGGATGACTGATCCGGTGCTCGCGGCGAACGTCCGGTGGCTGTCGCGCTACCGGCATCCCCGCTGCTCGGGCAGTCCGGAGATGGCCAGCGCGCTGCGGCGGGCGTTCGCCGAGCCGGCTCCGCTTCTGACGGGGGCCGGTGAGGCCGGGGACTGCCTGGCAGTCCTTCCGGCGCTGTTCCACCTGCTCTGGCGGCGTGACCTGACCGCCGACCTGGTCTGCGGTCCGCTGGGACCGTCGACCGCAGTCCAGGTCGCGGCGGGCGTCTGGTGAGCCGGGCCGGCGGAAAGCCCCGGTTGAGGGTCGGGGACCGGATCCGGTTCAGGGACGCTGAGCATACCGTGATCGGCCTGGACGGGACGCTCGTGAGGCTGGCCGCTGCGGGCGGGGCGCTGACGGAGGTGCTCCTGGCGGACCTTCTTTCTGCTGGCGGATTCGCCGGTGGCGGTGCTCCGGTGCCGCAGGCCAGCCCTCTTGACGGGCTTCCGGTGGCTGCGGTGGCTGAGGCACTGTGGTGGCAGCGGCACATCGTGGAGGTACTGCGGGGCCTGCCTCCGGACGCTTCGCCGGGAACGGTTCCCCGGCCCGAGTACGACCCTGGGCTGGTGTCGCTGACCCGGCGGGAACAGGCGAAGGCAGCGGAGCTGACCGCAGCGGGCCGACCGGTCACCGCCAGCGCGGTCAAGCAGCGCAGGCAGCGTTACGAGGCCGGCGGCCTGGCCGCGATGGCCGACCGCCGGGCGGTCAGGCGCACACCGCCGCACAGCCGGGCCGACCCGAGAGTCGTCGAGGCGATGCGGCAGGCGATCGGCGAGGCTACTGACGCCTCCACCCGGACCGCGTCCTATATCTTCTGGCGGGCCAGGCAGATCCTGGAAGCCGGGCACGGGGCCGGGACGGTGGAACTGCCGTCGCGGGCAACCCTCTACCGGCTGTTCTCGGAACTGGCGCCGGGAAAGCACACGACCGGGTCGGCCCGCACCCGCAGGTCCCTGGCCGCCCGGCCGGACGGCCCGTTCAGCGGCCTGGAGCCCAGCGCTCCCGGCGAGCTGATGGAGATCGACTCCACCCCGCTGGATGTCCTGGTCCGCATGGACGACGGCGTCGAGGGCCGGGTCGAGCTGACCGCGATGATCGACGTTGCGACCAGGACCGTGACCGCGGCGGTGCTGCAGCCGTCGGCCAAGGCGGCCGACGCGAGCGTGCTGCTGGCCCGCACCGTCACTCCCGAGCCGATGCGGCCCGGCTGGGCGAAGGCCCTGGCCATGTCCGCGTCCGCCCTGCCGCACCGGCGGCTGAGCGACATCGACGCCCGCCTGGAGGCCGCCGCAGCCCGCCCGGTGATCATTCCCGACACCATCGTGGCTGATCACGGCAAGGTGTTCATGTCCCGGAACTTCCGGGCATCGTGCGCCTACCTCGGCATCAGCATCCAGCCCGCCCGGAAGGCGACCGGGACCGACAAGCCCCATATCGAGCGGACGCTGGGATCGGTGGCGACGCTGTTCGCCCAGTTCGCCGCCGGCTACACGGGTCGCAGCCCGGAATACCGCGGCCGCGGCGACGGCCAGCAGGCCGTGTGGTCGCTGGCCGAGCTGCAGGAACTGCTGGACGAGTGGATCATCGCGGCCTGGCAGAACCGGCCGCACGACGGGCTCCGCGATCCCCTGCACCCGGGGAGGGCCTTCACCCCGAACGAGAAGTACGCCGCGATGGTCGAGGCAGCCGGCTACGTCCCGGTCGCCCTGACGGCCGGTGACTACGTCGAGCTGCTCCCCGCCCGCTGGCACGCCGTCAACGCCTACGGCATCAAGCTCAGTCGCCGCACCTACGACGGCGAGGAACTCAACCCGTTCCGGCAGCAGCCATCGGGCGTCAAAGAGCACAAGGACCTCTGGGAAGTCCACTGCGACCCCTACGACATCTCACGGATCTGGGTCCGCGACCACTGGAACGGCGGCTGGGTCACCGTGTTCTGGACCCAGCTCCACCGCGTCGCCGCCCCGTTCGGCGAGATGGCCTGGGATCATGCCCGGGCCCGCCAGCCCGGGGCCACCGAGGCAGAACTCGCGGACGCGGTCGACAGCCTCCTCCGACGGGCGAACCGAGGGCCTGAAAACGGCAGCGGGCCGTCCCCGGACTGCCGCGCCCGCCGCGTCGCAGCACGAACGAAAGCGGCGCAGAAGCTTCCCGCCGCCCAGGATGACGGCACCCGGCCCGGCGAGGGCGGCGCACAGCCAGAAGCCGGGAGCCAGGACAACGACGGGCTCGCTGAGGTCATCCCGATGCCGATCTTCGATCCATTCGCGGAGGCCGACAAGCCATGGTGACCCGCCAGGCGGACCCCGGCGCCGATCCCCGGCTCCAGGCACTGACCTCGCTGGCAGGCTGGCGGCAGTTCGCCAGCGAACTGCCGGCCGTCCCCGATCTGCTCGACGCAGACGTCTGGCAGGGGCTGGACCCCGGCAAGCGGGCCGTCTACGACGACGACCGGATCGCCCACCACTCCCGGCTGCTGGTCGTGCAGACCCCGGCTGTCCGCGACGTCGTCACCACCGGCCGGCGGCTGGCCCACATGAACCGCTCCGCCCATTACGGCCGGTCCGGCCTGATCGTCTCCGGCCCCGCCCGGACCGGGAAGACCACCGCGATCACCCAGCTCGGCAAGACCATCGAGGTCATCCACCGCCGCCGCTACCCCGGCTGCGGCGATCACATCCCGGTTGTCTACGTCACCGTCCCGCCAGCAGCCACCCCGCGGATGATCGCGGCGGAGTTCGCTCGCTTCCTCGGCATCCCGGTGACCCGGCAGGCCAACATCACCGACGTCATCGAGTCGGTATGCGGCGTCTGCGCCGGCATGAGAACAACCGGCATCCTGGTCGATGAGATCCACAACCTCAACATCGCCACCCGCACCGGGGCCGAGGCGTCCGACACGCTGAAGTACTTCTCCGAGCGCATCCCCGCCACCTTCGTGCTGGCCGGCATCAACGTCGAGCGGGCCGGGCTGCTATCCGGCCCGCGGGGCGAGCAGATCGCCGGCCGCTACTCCATGGTCCGCACCGGCCCGTTCCCCCGCGATGCCCAGTGGGTCACCCTCGTCGCCGCGATCGAGACCAGCCTGCGGCTGCACCGCCACCAGCCCGGCAGCCTCCCCGGCCTGGCCGGCTACCTCCACCAGCGGACCAGCGGGATGATCGGCAGCCTGCTGTGGCTGATCCGCTCCGCCGCGATCCAGGCCGTCATCGACGGCACCGAGAAGATCACCCGCACGTCCATGGACGCCATCCCCGTCGACATCGCATCCCAGGAATCCGGCCACGGCAAGGGAAAGCCATGACGGCCAGCAGCAGGCCGGAGACCCTGCTCCCGGTCCGGCCCCGGCCCCGCAACGGCGAGACCGCCGACTCCTACCTGCGCAGACTCGCCGCCGCTAACCACCTGCCCTTCTCATACCTGCGCCGCTACCTTGCCACCCGCCGCGGCAGCTACGACCCCGTCGACCCCGCCCGGCTCGCCGCGCTCGCCGGCCGCGAACCAGACGCGATCCTGCGTACCTTCCCCGAACTGGTCCCGGCCGCCCCGAGACCGGCCGGACGGCGCTACCCCCCGGAGGAAGTCGAGCGGAACCGGGCCGCCCGGCGGGAGAAGTACGCCGCGATCCGCCGGGACGCCGAAAACGGCCTGAGCCGGCGCACCATCATCAGCACACGGCGCGTCGGCCGCCGAACTGTCGCCCTGGCGCTCGCCTCTCCCGAACCACCCGAGCGGAAGAAAATCCACCGGGAACCGTCAGCCCTGAACGGCCTCCACGCCATCATCGACGCGATGATCGACGAGGACCCCGCCATCGGCACCGCCGCCATCTGGCAGCGTCTCGCCGACAGCCACGGCAGGACCGTCGCCTACTACACCCTCCGCACCTACGTCGTCAGCCACCGGGCCGCACAGGAACCGGGCAAGAACAACTGAGACGAGCTCACGCCAGGAGCCCCAGAAATGACCAACGACACTCCCATCTCCGCAGGGGCTTCTTGTCTCACTGATGGTGCCCGGGTTGCGGGTCTGCTTCTTCTGGTCCGCCGGATCTCAGCTGGCTGGTCGCCGGCGGGCGTGTCACTGGTTTGTCCGGGCCTGGCCATCGTCTGACGCGGCGGCCGCTGACGAGTGGCTTCGCGGCTGCGAGGAAGACCGCGTCTCGGCGGCCATATGGTGAATGCCACGACGAGACAATCAGGGCAGCTGGCCGGCCGGGCCCAGTACTTGCCCGAGGGAGACCAGATGCGGATCAGCCTTGGCGACGTGGCCCTCTGGTTCGACGTATCTGGACCATCGGTTGTCCCCCTGCGGGACACGGCAGTCGAACGCCCGGCCCTGGTCGCCGTTCATGGCGGCCCGGGGGCGGACCATGTCAACCTCAAGGCGGAGCTGGAGCCGCTCGCCACGCACATCCAGGTCCTCTATTACGACCAGCGTGGACACGGTCGCAGCGATCACTGCACCCCCGAGTCCTGGAACTTGCGGACCTGGGCCGATGACCTGCGGCGGCTGTGTGACGCGCTCGGACTGGTCAAGCCGGTAGTACTCGGCAGCAGCTTCGGCGGTCACGTGGCCCTCACCTACGCCGGGCTGCACCCCGGCCACCCAGGCGGGATCATCCTGGCCAACACGACCGGGGGGCGCCCGGATCACCAGCGCAGCGTCGAGGTATTCCGGCGGCTGGGCGGCGACGAAGCAGCCGCCATAGCCGAGCGCGACTTCGCCGATCCGACCGACGAATCCCTCGCCGAGTTCCGCCGCGTCTGCCACCCGCTCTACAGCAGCAAGACCAGCGACGCTGAAGAGTTCCGGCAGCGGCGGGCCCGGTCAATCCAGACCACCGATGTCAACCGGCACTACTTCCGCAATGAAGCATCGCGCTTCGACCCGTGGAGCGTGCTGGGCACGATCAGATGCCCGGTGCTCATCCTTGCGGGCGAAGACGACCCTGTCTGCCCCCTCCCCATAGCCGAGGATCTCGCCAGGCAGCTTCCTGCCGAGACCACCCGTCTTGTGCGGCTGCCAGGTGCACGGCACACCATCTTCCGCGACCGGCCAGATATCGCCTTTCCCGCAGTCGAAGATTTCATCCGTCGTATCCGCAACAGCGAGCCGGCCACCCCGCCAGCGAGCTGACCCGAACGGCCTGAGAGGTACCCGCCGTCAGCCGACGGACAGCGAAGACGCCGGACAAGATTGACTGAGACAAACCAAGGCCAAGCCCGCAAGGTCACCCTGCCAATGTCCTGATCGCGGCGCTACATCGTCTCACTCAAAATTGTCCGGCCCAGGTCAGAACGCCGCGCCGGGCAACCTCCGCTGAGACAGGACATCCAGCGACTGAGCGACTCAGGAGCCGAGTCTGGCGCTGCATTGTGTGTGGCTGGGCTGGGTGATTGCGTGATCGGCGCTGGACGTCTCGGTGGGCTTGTGTCGTCAGCCGCCTCCGTGTCAGGGTGTCGGCGCGGCCAGCGCAGTTCGGCAAGCAGAAGGGTGCGGTCATTCTCGGAGGGATCTCCGTCGGTGGCATGGCGCTGCTGCTGGTGGCCGGCGTCCTGGCGGGAGCGGTGGGCTCAGCTGGCGGCATCGCCTCGCTGATCTCTTATCCGGTCCTGCTAGCGGTGGGTCTTGCGGCGAAGCCAGCTAACGTGGCGGACACTATTGCCTTCGTGGCCAGCCTGCCGGGGTCGGCGCTGGGTTCCCGGGCCGAGTTGCGGGGGCAGGGGCGGCGGATCTTGTCCCTGGCGCCGCTGGCGGTTGCCGGGAGCGCGGCCGGGGCCGTGCTGCTGCTGCTGACTCCTGCGGGGGTGTTCGGGCGGATCGTGCCGTTCCTGGTCGCCTTCGCCGCGGTGGCGCTGCTCCTCCAGCCACGGGTGTCTGCGTGGCTGGAGGGGCATCATGGCAGGGGTCACGGGTTGTGGGCGCAGGGCGGGCTGCTTTCGGTGTGGGTATTTGATGGCTACTGGGGCGTCGGGGCGGGAGTCATGGCCCTGGCCGTGCTCGCGCTGACCGTCGACACCGACCTCGCGCGGGCCAACGCGGTGAAGAATGTTCTCCTGGGCGTCGCCGACATCGCCTGCTCGATCGTGTTCATCTTGTACGGCCCTGTCCGCTGGGCCGCGGTGGCGCCGCTGGCGGCCGGGGTACTGGCCGGCAGCAGAGTCGGCCCGTTGCTTGCCCGCAGGATCCCTGCGGGCATCCTGCGCCTGGTGGTCGCGCTGGCTGGTCTCGGGCTCGCCGTGCACCTGTGGCTCAGCCCCGGCTAAGACCTGCCAGCAGCCCTTGGCAAGGCCCCTACCGGGCGGGCTGGCCAGTGACGAGTGCTCTTTACTGAGCGTGTGATCTACCCGGCCGTAGCTCCCGCCGCTGAGTGGCTCCTCGGTCACTCCATCATGATTGCCCAGGCAGGTGAGTCGTGCGGACGGCGGGTATTCCGAGCTGGGCGCGCCGGGTGAACCGCTGGGCGTGGGCGCGCTTGTCGCGCAGGAAGGACAAGGTGAGGTCGAGTCCTTCGATCTCGCCGTGCCATCCCTCGGCGACGGCTTTGTCCCGGCTGGTGATGAGGTCGGCTTCGATCTCGTCGAGGCGGGCGAGCATCCGGGAGTCGATGTGCAGGACGGGGCAGCGGATGCAGGCGTGCTTGTGCTGGCAGGGAGTGCCATAGGGGCGGCCCGCAGGTGCCGAGCTCGACCTTGCGCTTGTCGAAGTGGTCCTCGAATTCGGTCCATTCGGCATCGGTCGGCGGCCGGTACTCTCCTGGCGGGCGCAGGGCGCGGCGGCGGGCCAGGAATGCCTGGTAGTGGCGGATGAGGTCGTCGTCGAAGACGGCTTAACGGATCCCCGGCTGGTCTGCACGGACAAGTGGCCAAGCAGGGCGGCTCCGATGTGGATGGGCAGCCCGTTGTTGACCAGCTCGGTGGCGAAAATCCTGCGGAAGTCGTGAGTGGCGAAGCGCAGCGAGGCGAATAGGTGAAGGGCTGCCCTGGGTGGCTGACTCGTTCGCCCATCGGCATGTTCACACTGAGTAAGCACGGCGTCTCAACTGGTCAGCGGGCCGGGATGGGCCAGCCGGGCGTGTGATCAAGCCGTACGGCGTCGGGTGTCGGAGGTGGCCGGTGGTGAGCCCAGGTCGATGACCTCGCTGTCGGCAGGGATAACCAGGACCTGGCGGGTGCGGGAGTAGGCGCCGATGGCCAAAGCCAGCTTGGGTTCGCTGCCGGCCGGGGCGGTGTGGGTGCGGGCGAAGGCGATGAATTCGCGGGTGAGGCGGGCGCGGCCTTCCAGCAGCATGAGGTTGTCGGTGCCGTGGTGCCGCTCCAGGTTCCGGGCGGTGATCGGGTCAGGTTTCTCGACCAGGTCGAGCATCCGGTTGTCGGGTGCGGTAGTGACGATGACGCCTCGCCTGCCGGCGAGTTCGGCCTGGTAGGGGCGGGCAAGGACAGCGGGGGCGGCGGGGCTCGCGCGGAGGGCGAGCAGCGGGCTGGATCCTGGGTAGAGGTTGTCGGAGAACGCTACGTACATCTGGTCCGGCCCCATCGCCGGGGCGGCCGCAAAGTGGTCGGCTGCGTTGAGGATCGAGGTGAGGTCGGCGTAAGGACCGTGCTGGGCGACGAAATCGACCGTCAGGTCGCCGGCAGGGTCGTGCCCAGTGAGGGGCCGGGCGGCGGCCCGCAGGTACCGGGCCCGGCCGTGCGGGCTGAGCGCCTGGCGCGCCCAGTCAGCGAACGCCTGGTAGTAGGGATGGTGGACGATCACGACGTGGGCGGGCCCGAGCTGGGCGATCTCTTCCAGGATGTGCACGATGCCGGGGCGGCCGTCGACGGGCCAGAACTCCTTGGGCAGGTAGCGGGCCCAGGAGCACACCCGGGTGCCCAGGCCGCCGGCCGCGACCACGACCTTTATCCGCTCGTCGCCGGTCATCGGCCCGCCTCCGGGGATAGGTTTCCCAGGTGAAGGTTCGTGTCACCGGTGTCGTGATTGAGGACGACCAGATTCTGCTGCTCAACCAGGACACCGACACCGGCCGGTCCTGGTCTCTGCCGGGCGGGAAGGTCGAGGAGGGCGAATCCCTCGCCGGCGCCCTGGTCCGGGAGATGCGCGAGGAGACCGGTGTCGACGTCACCGTCGGCCGGCTGCTGTACGTCTGTGATCACCTGCCCGGTGGCGGCACTCACGTTGTGCATATCACCTTCGAGGCCCGCCGTGTCGGTGGCATCGTCGGTGAGATCCTGACGGGAGCCGATACCCGGCCGATCCGCGCTGTGGAGTTCATGAGGCTCTCTGACCTGGTGGGTCTGGGGTTTACCGAACGGTTCGTGGAGCTGGCCCGGACCGGTTTCCCCGGCGCCGGGTCCTATATGGGTGCCAAGGCCAGCATCGGCCTGTGACCCAGCACCGCCGTTCAGCGTCACGATGAGACGGCCGTCCAGGACGCTCAGCGATGACTCGCGATCGGTCAGGCTCTCGACCCAGTCGCGGAGGACCGTCGCGAGCCGCCGGGCTGACGCGGCGGCTGCTACCCGGTCGCGCACCAGGCGGATGCCGACACCCCAGGA
>Ga0307479_10007409_pt1 | contig 10116 bp, 10 predicted proteins | sample atmos_gasesECM4C_FD_203743 | JGI IMG/M metagenome (GOLD analysis project Ga0307479, IMG submission 203743) | Hardwood forest soil microbial communities from Morgan-Monroe State Forest, Indiana, United States - atmos_gasesECM4C_515 | ecosystem: Environmental > Terrestrial > Soil > Temperate...
ATCCATGAGCGGCTGCCCATCAGCACCAACCACCGGAATTGGTACGACGTGAAGTTTGCGCAAACGGTCGAATCGAACAATCGCACCGAATCCGAGTAAGCCACACGTCAGAAACCACGACGTCCTCCTCAAGTTCCACGCCCTCAGCCTCATGATCGATCAAACGATCTACTATTCGTCTAGCCGCCTTTGCATCATCGCTGGAATAGTCTGCCATGCTGTTACCCTCCGAAATTCTCGCCATGGCCCGGCGGCCAAACATATTACTCCAATGGCGTTCCTTTCGGTGCCGCAGATTGTAGTTGTTCCAAGAAACGGAAATCGTGTCGACAGAATTTCACTTGACTCCGCCCCTCAACTCTGCAATCCTATCTCTCTAGGCATTTGATCTTTGAAATAAGAATAGCAACCAGATAACTCCCGTGAATGCAATATTTTACGGCCAGGGTTTGCGGTTTTCCGGCCTTTCGCGAATCACAGCCGACCTAAGTCCTTTGAATGGAAGATTTTGCAAGCAACTCCTTTCCTTTCAAGATTTTAGCCGGATTCAATGCAGAGCAACCTCCCGTAAATCCATGATTCCAAGGATTTTACGAGATTCGATCCGCAAATTTTTCTTGATCGAGATCAGGCATCCCGAACGCTGTCCCGGCAGGCTCTTCTCCGCGACCTCCGCGGCAGTTCTCCGCGCTCTCCGCGTTTAAAAGCTTTTGACTCTAAGCTCGAGCGATCGACGAAACCTATAATCAAAAATATGTCGACCACCGCCGATACCTCGGTCGCCGCGAACACGACCTACGAGCCCGTCATCGGACTCGAGGTTCACGTCCAGCTCCTGACGGCGTCGAAGATTTTCTGCTCCTGCTCCACGCGCTTCGGAGCTCCGCCGAACACCAATGTCTGTCCCGTGTGCCTCGGCATGCCCGGAGCGTTACCGGTATTGAATCGCAAGGCCGTTGAGTTCGCCACGCGCGCCGCGATGGCCCTGAATTGCCGCATCAACGAGACTTCGATCTTCGCCCGCAAGAACTACTTCTACCCCGACCTGCCCAAGGGCTACCAGATCTCGCAATACGACAAGCCCCTGGCCGAGCACGGCTACATAGAAGTGCCCGCCAGTGGCGGCAAGAAGCGCATCGGAATCACCCGCGTGCACCTCGAAGAAGACGCCGGCAAGAGCCTGCACGAGGGCTTCCCCGACTCCGACGAGAAGACGGCCATCGACCTCAACCGCACCGGCGTGCCGCTGATCGAGATCGTCAGCGAGCCTGACATCTCCACGCCCGACGAGGCCTACGAATACCTGACGCGCCTGAAGGAGATCATCCTCTACACCGGCGTCAGCGACTGCAACATGGAGGAGGGCTCGCTACGCTGCGACGCCAACGTCAGCGTGCGCCCGCGCGGGCAGAAAGAGTTGGGCACGAAAGCCGAAATCAAGAACGTCAATTCGTTCCGCTTCATCCGCGAGGCGCTGGTCTACGAGATCGCGCGCCAGATCGACGTGCTCGAGGGCGGCGGCAAGGTCATACAAGAAACGCGCCTCTATAACGCGCACGAAGCCAAGACCTACAGCATGCGCTCGAAGGAGCAGGCCCACGACTACCGTTACTTCCCCGAGCCCGACCTGTTGCCGCTGGTGGTCGACGAGAAGTGGAAGGCCGCGATCGCGAAGACGCTACCAGAGATGCCGGAAGCCCGCCGCGTGCGCCTGGTAAAGGAGTACGCCATCACCGAATACGACGCACACGTACTCACAGTCTCCAAGTCGCTAGCCGATCAGTTCGAAGCGGCAGCGAAGGCGGCCAAGAATCCCAAGCGTGTGGCGAACCTGGTCCAGGGCGAACTAATGGGCCGCCTCAAAGCCAAGGGCGCGGAGATTGAGCAGTCTCCGATCTCGATGAAAGGAGTCGCGGCGTCGGCAGATTTGGTAGAGAGCGGCACGATCTCCGGCAAGATGCTCAAAGATCTCTACGACCTCGCCTTCGAACGCAACCAAGACTTCCCCGAAGTCTACGAAGAAGAAGGCCGCCCACAGCAGTCTTCGGACACCTCCGCACTTGAGAAGCTCATTGACGAAGTAGTAGCAGCAAATCCGAAGCAGCTCGAGCAATACCGCGCCGGCAAGAAGACAATGCTCGGCTTCTTCGTTGGCCAGGTGATGAAAGCGTCCAAGGGACAAGCGAATCCGCAACTGGTGAACGAGTTGCTGACGAAGAAGCTGGAGTGACCAGAGAAATAGTGCGGGACGGGGTCGGAGACCCGGCCCTACGTGTGACTGACGTAATCTGATTTCTAGCTCCCCGTACCGGTAGGATGGGCTTGGGTCCCTTCATGAAAATCAAGCTCCGCACCGTCATCAGGATTGTGGTCTTAGTGTCTACAGTTATGGTCGTTGTCCTGGTGCTAATGAAGCCGGCGCCAGTGGCGCAACCACAGAGCGCTGCGGCGGTTGCCGCCAATGCTCAGTCGTTCGACCAAAAGATGGAGCAGTTCGCGCAGGCCGTGCAATCTTCCTCTCCCGCATCCGGCGATAGCTACCAGAGGACCGCATCACTGACCCAGCAGAGTACATCCAGCCCGTTGACGAAAGCCGAGGTCCGCCTCAGTTCTGATGAAGTCGGCGCTGCACTGGCTCAAGCCACCGGGACCGGCGAACTTTCGCCAGATTCCAATATTGACAGCGGTGCGCCAGTCATAAAGGATCAGCGCGTGAGTTTTGAAGGCGACCTTGTCCACGGGCAATTTCTGGCCAACGTTGCCGGCAAGGATGTATGGGTGACGGTCTCAGGCCGGCTCGGATCGAAAGACGGATACGCGACCTTCGAGCCGACGGAATTTAAGTTGGGCAAGATGAGTGTGCCGGTTTTGCTGGTGAATCCCACACTCCAAAAACGGCTGGCAGAGCAGCGTGGCCGGCTCAAGCTTCCGGATTACGTCGGCGATGTGAGAGTGCAAAACGGCGAACTGGTCATGCAGCAGAAGTGACTCGAGCGATGACGCAAGTAGTGAGGAACCCTTGGCGACTAGAAGCAAAGCTCTCGATCAGAGGGATTCATCCTAACATGGCAGGGAGTAGCGTTTTTCCGGCGCACGCCGGGATTTTGGATGTTTCATGCGTATTGGGTTCTTGTCCACATTTTGGTCTACGGAATCTGGGGACACTCGGGGAATCGGATAGAACTATGCGTCATGACGCTGCCCTTGGAAGCTTACTGTTATTGGCGAATTGCGAGAGATCGACTTCTGCGAAGTCTGCAAGCTAGTAGACTGTCCAGGTGGTGAGCTAGTCTAGCGGGCTAGGGGCGGCCCTGCGGGCCTGATCGGGTCAGAGACCCGGTCCCACATCAGCCCGGTCCTAAGCGATTCTCGGCCGCGACTTTGGCGTACCAGCGGCCGGATTCTTTGATCGTGCGCTGCTGCGTTTTGAAATCCACGTAGGCCAGGCCGAAGCGCTGGCTGAAACCCTCGGCCCATTCGAAGTTGTCGATCAGACTCCAGGCGTGATAGCCGCGAACGTCCGCACCATCGGCGATGGCCTGGGCAAGTGCCTGCAGATACTGCCGGTGATATGCGATACGGTGCGTATCGTTAATCAGGCCGTTCGCGTCAGGGCCGTCGTTGTAGGCGCAACCGCTCTCGGTGATTTCAATCTGCGGACGGTTGAAGTCGCGGCTGATGCGCGTGACGATGTCATACAGCGCCTGCGGCCAGATTTCCCATCCGTTATCAGCCTTCGGACCATGCTGCCCCCCCGTCATCTTCACTGGAAACAGCCACTGCTGCGAGTGGGCGAGCCGCTCCATCGCACCGGGCGCCGACGCGATGGTGCGGTAGTAGAGATTGATGCCCACGAAATCCAGCGGCGCCCGCATCTTGTCGAGATCACCGGACTCGATCCGCATGGCCGTCTCTGGAAGGAACGACAGCGCTTCCGGATAGCGGCCCTTCAGCGCCGTTTCCAGAAACCACAGATTGGTCATGGCGTGGCAGCGTTCGGCCGCCAGACGGTCTTGCTCGGAATCCGTGGCCGGCTCGCATGCCGACATGCTGAACGCAGTTCCCACACGCGCTGACGGACGAGCCGCCTTCAGCGCCCGAAAACCTGTGCCCTGCGCCAGGTTCACGGTGTGCGAGGCGCGCAGGTAGTCGATAATGCTGGTGTGGCCGGGAGCGTGCGTGCCTTCAAGATAGCCCAGGTCAACAAAGGCTGAGGGCTCGTTAAACAGAATCCAATCCGAGACGCGATCGCCCAACTTGCGCGCCATACCACCGACGTAGTCCGCAAAGCGTGAGGCCGTGTCGCGCTCAGGCCAGCCTCCCGCGTCTTCCAAAGCCTGCGGCAAGTCCCAGTGATAGAGAGTGATAAGTGGCCGGATTCGGGCTTCCAGCAAGGCATCGACGAGGCGGCAGTAGTAGTCTACCCCTTTGGAATTCACAGGGCCGGAACCATGCGGCTGCACGCGCGGCCAGGAAATCGAGAAGCGGTAGCTGTTCAGGTTCATCGCCCGCATCAGCGCAATGTCTTCGCGCCAGCGGTGATATGAGTCGCAGGAGGCGTCGCCGGTGTCGCCATTCTTGATCTTGCCCGGAGTGTGCGCGAAGCGATCCCAGATCGATTCGCCTTTGCCATCTTCCTTCCACCCGCCTTCAATCTGATAAGCGGCAGTGGCGGCGCCCCAGAAGAAGTTGCGGGGAAAGGTAATCGGAGAAGAGGCATCAAACTGTCGAGCGCGAGGATTGGCGACAGCCGCGCCCGCCGCCTTCGAGGACGAACTGCAGCCCGAAAGCAAACCGGCTGGCAGGGCCGCCGCCGCACTCGCGAGCAGGGCAGACTGGGCAAACTTGCGGCGTGTCAGGCGCAAAGTAAAGAGGGCTCCTTCGTCCCCAATTTCATTCCGACTACGGGCGGAACATTCTAAACCGGAATGAGGAAGGGTGTGACGTTACTGCTGGAGCAGCGCTCGGTCAGTCTACTTCGGGGCGGGCGCGGGCGGGGGATTCTCAATCATAGCCCGATAAGAATAGAACACTTGTTGGTCATAGAGTACCTGCGTGGACCACCATCCCAGGAAGGAGCTGGTGGTGAGAAACGCGGCCACCCACAAATAGGGAATTCGTATTTTGCCGCGGCCATTCTGCGTTTGCATCTCGCCACCAACACCGCTGCCTTTCAGTGCACGCGGCCACAGCACAACCCAACCCGCCGCGGCCAAGGCCAGCAAGGTGAATTCCATATAAGGCGGATCACTGGCAGGACGCTCGAGCAGATGGTTGACGAGGGCGTTTAGTCCTAGAAGGGAGCATAGCACCGGCGCAATCCACCGCACCCAGGATTTGAATCTCATGCTCCACCAGTAGAAACACAAGACGAGAGCGACCATGCCGTTAAAGGCTGCGCCGCGCAGTACCACGATCTGATCGTGAAACTGGCGAAGCCTCTCGTTGCTGTCGGTGCCTAGCAGAAGAAGCGCCGCTTCCTGAATACGAAAAACACGTGTGGCCAAGTCTTCCAGATTTTGCCGTTGCTGCCACAGGTCGGTGGTTTTTGGAGCGAGCCGTCCGCCGGTGTTGGGGCACGGTGTCGCGGGCAAGAGTTGAGGGGATTGTGCAGTCTTGCGTGAGGAATCATTGGGCGGGAGTTTCTGAAGCTGTTCTTGCGCCTCACAATAGACGTCTGTCCGGATGTTGGTCTCGGTTGCCAACGGGAGCCGGAACCAGCGGTCATAACCGAAGGCGTTGAGGTGAAAGTGAAGGTCGGCATCATCGAAGAAATCCTGCGCGATGCGCGACACCGCCGAACCCATGGGATAGGCCATGGCGAACAACAAGACTCCGACGAGCGCGGGCTGATCCTGTTCCTTCACCCAGGTGACGAGCTTTTCGAAGGTGCTTTCGCGGTCGGAAAGGAAAAGGTGGATGACAAGGAGCACCGAGGGCAGAGCTAATGCGCCGACGATGATAATGTCGAATGCGCTGGTAAAAGCGCCCATGTCAACCACCTCCTGGTTTCAAACCGAACTGAGCCTCTCTCCACCAAGCGAGGCTCATAGTCTGATTTACTTCAAGTCGGTTAAGTCTTCCTGCAATTGTTTTATGTTGAAGCCATTGGGTGCGACGGTCTGGCCGCCTTTCTGCTTCAGAAAATCAGGGCTGAGAATGGCGTAGGCCTCGTCACAGTAGGCCGCCCAGAAGCCCCAGGTCATGGTCTGCAGAGCGCCCCAGGTCACGACGGTGAGGCCGCGTGAGTCGTATGCGACCACGGGGACGGCGTGTCCGCCCCAGGAACCGGGCGCGCCATCGCCTCCGGTGCCCTGCGGGGGAACCGACCAAACCTGCTTGGTGCTGGTCTGATGCTGTGCGCTCTTGGGCAGGGCCACTCCGATGTAGCAGCCGCCGAAGATCCATACCGCGTCCATGATGTGGGTGTGATTGGAGGGCTCGAGAGCGACGAAGGCTTCGATCTTATGGCCGGCGATGCCCTGCTGGCGCCAGTAGTTGAGGACGTCAAGTTCGACCGCTCCGTTGTCGTTGGCTCCGGTCGCAGGATTGTAGCCGGTGATGGCGGAGTACGCAGCGACGATGTCGGAGTCGGGGGGCGTGACCATTTTGGATTGTGCATTCGCCGTCCACTCCATGATGAGGTGGCCGGCGGCGGCGCAGGTGCAATCGCCAAGCTGCTCGTTATCCATCATGCCCCATTGATTTTTGACCTTGGTCGCGAGGTTCAGCTTTGCCGGCGGCGCGGGCAGGGCGGGTGTGGCGTAGGAAGCCAGCAGCAGGGTTCGGGGATCGTGGCGCGCGGGGTGCTTCCCGAGTTTCAGTTTTAAGGGATCGATTCGGTTGGGGTCAGTCTTGATGGTGATGCTCTTTCTGGAGTCGGTTTCGTGAGTATCGAGCTTTCGGATGGCCATCGCTGCATTCCTTTCTTCAGGGCTTGCGATCCGAAGATCGGAGATCCGCGAGGGATTTCCGATCCGGATGGAATCAAATGCTTAACCTCGGATGGAGGTAAGTCTGCGCGGCGAATAGTAGAACGCCGTAGGCAGGCTTGTCACGCGAAGTTTTGCGCTGTTACGAAAAACGAACAAGGCCGCAGGGAGAGGGTGTTGGCAGGAAGTTGCAGGGGTCAGCGCCAGTTGCGCAGCAGTTGCTCCAGAATGTCGGCGGCGGCGGTGAGCTGGGCAAGTTCGCTAGTCGTCAGGGAAGTGAGGTGGTCGGCTAGGTAATCGATGCGGCGCTGGCGGCCTTGCTGCAGCAGGCGCGTGCCTTTGGCGGTCGCGCGGATGTGCATACGGCGCGCGTCGTGAAGATCTCGCGTGATGTCGATCAGGCGGCTGCGCAGAAGCCCGCCGACGATGCGGCTCATGGTGGGCGGCTTGACCTGCTCGGCGGCGGCGAGTTCGCCGAGCGTGCGAGGGCCAGCAAAGACGAGCACGGAGAGCGCCGAAAGCTGGGCTGGGCCGATGTTTGAAGCTGCATCCTGCAGGCGCACGCGGCGCAGCAGATGGATGGCGGCGGAGTGCAGGCGGTCGGCGGCGGCGATGGTTCCCGGCTGGGGCGCCAGGCCTCCGGGCAGGATTTTATTGGGCTTGACTTTTGCCATCGAATATAGTTAGCTATGCTAACTACTTTCACTCTGGAGGTCAAGCACAGTGAGCGCAACTGCAACCGGAATTGGAATCACCCGTCTGGGCCAGATCGCCGTCAACGCCAAGGATGTAGAGCGCGCGGCCGCTTTCTACGAAGATAAGCTGGGACTGAAACTGCTCTTCAAAGCTCCGCCGGGACTGGCATTTTTCGACTGCGGCGGAGTGCGGCTGATGCTGGACCGGGCGGAGAAGCCGGAGTTCGATCATCCCAGCTCGATTCTGTATTTTACTGTGCCCGATATTCAAGCGGCATACGGCAAGCTGAAGGAGAGCGGAGTGCAATTCGAGGACGAGCCGCACGTGATCGCGAGAATGCCGGCGCACGATTTGTGGATGACGTTCTTCCGCGATTCCGAAGGAAACTTGATGGCGTTGATGAGCGAAGTGGCGCGGTAGGCGGCGTGGCGTTCCGTCACAGCCCTGCACCTGCAGACGCGCTGGTTTGCGTGCCGGACAGCGTGCCTTCCACCCTGCTATCATCTTTGCGGAATGGTAGTGAAGGCCATGGAAGATTTGGAAGACGACGAAAAAATTCCTTATGTTGCCGGTTCAGGAGAAGGACTCATGGAAGAAAGTCCAGCTATGCATGGAAGCGCGCGCCGCAACGAAGATATCGCGCTCGATCTGATGAAATTTGTCGCCATGACTACAGGATATGGGCGGACGACTTCGTCCGGCGTGGGGTTTCAGGGCTCGGGTTCGGCAGCAAAGCCGGAGGAGTATGCGGCGCATCTGCTGGAGTTGTATGGCAAGTGCCGGGCGGCGGTGGAGGGCAAGAAGTAGCGAGTACCCAGTACCGAGTACCTAGTGAGACACGCGAGTGGCTGAGCAAGCGGCGCGAAATTATATGCCGCAGCCAAGATCGGCTTTATCCAATACGCAAATGGCAAGCTCCCGCAGCCTGGCGCCGGAGTCGGAAAAGCCTCTAAACGCGCGACAACGTTGGACGTCGCTGGCAGAATTCGCGCTTGGCGCTGCCATTGTCATCCTGCACAATGTGTATCACCGCATACCGAACGAGGTCCCAATTCTGTTTGTGCTGGGATGGATCTCGATCCGCCTGCGCAACGGGGGATGGAAGGCGGTGGGACTCAGGAAACCCAAGTCCTGGCGAAAGACCATTCTGTGGGGCGCGGCCGTTGGGGTACTGGTTATAGTCCTCGGCGAACTTGCCAACATGGTGGGCGAAAGCGTCTGGCATGCAGCGGCAAAACGGTCTTCGGTCATTGAAAACACTAGGGCCAGCTGGAAAACCGCGTTGGTCAGTCTCGGCTTGGTCTGGACATTTGCCGCGTTTGGCGAGGAGATGGGCTATCGCGGCTATCTGCTGACGCGGGCGGCTGAGGCAGGCAACCGGTCGAAGCTGGCATACGCGGTGGCGCTGCTTGCCTCCAGCATACTTTTCGGTTACGGGCACTACTACAAGGGTCCGCCGGGAATTTTGCAATCGACGGTTTCAGGCTTGATCCTCGGCGGCGCCTATTTGTTCTCAAGACGGAACTTGTGGATTCCAATCCTGGCGCACGGCTGCGCCGACACGATCGCAATCCTTGCGGTATTTTTCGGAATAGCGGATTGATCGACCAGATCGCCTGATCCGGGGAATAGCCAGTTGGTCAAAGAAAAAACCGCGGCCCGAGAGCTGCGGTTTCTTTCTTGAGATTGCGGTGCTCTTGAGACCTGTAACCGTACAAACTTTAGCGGCGGCCTTTTTTAGCTTTCTTCTTCGCCTTCTTTGCCGGTTTCTTCGCTGCTTTCTTTTTTGCGGCCTTTTTCGCCGGTTTTTTTGCCGCCTTTTTCTTAGCGGCCTTCTTCTTGGCCGGCGCCTTCTTCTTGGCCGCGGGTTTCTTGGCCGCGGGTTTCTTCGCCCCACCGCCACCGCCGGCAGGGGCTGGGGGCTTTGGTGCTGGAGGCGGCGGAGGAATAGGCGTCACGGGCTCAGCCATTGCAGGTTCCGCTATGCCAGCTTCCTCTTCTTCCTCCTCTTCTTCTTCGAAGTCCTCTTCCAGCGACTCGCTGTAGGCGCCGGTGTCGCCGAATTCTTCTTCGTCATCACGTCCGTAGAGTGTCGGGTCGTACGTCATTGCTCCTCCTGATCTTCTTTGGTCGATCTTGTTTTGGCCTCTTGGCGCAAAAACGACAGGAGGCCGGGCACTGGAAATTAAAAGACCACAGAAACTTGAGCTGGAACGGCGCGCGATTATAGCACGACGTTTGGTGCAGGCTGCAAGGGCCAAGATCACAATATGGCTTGCCTATCCTGTTAACACACGGCGCGGAGGAATGGAAGAAGATTCGACAGTTTACTGGGAGGAATTTACAGGATAGCCAGGACCAGGATGTTCCTTTACCGGCTAGGCTCAACGACCAGAATCATCCCGGGGTGAAGTACGGCAATATTGCCGTTGTCCCGCTTGAGAGCGGCGACTGTGGTTTTGTAGGTGCTGGCGATCGAGTACAAAGT
>Ga0307479_10007410_pt1 | contig 10115 bp, 9 predicted proteins | sample atmos_gasesECM4C_FD_203743 | JGI IMG/M metagenome (GOLD analysis project Ga0307479, IMG submission 203743) | Hardwood forest soil microbial communities from Morgan-Monroe State Forest, Indiana, United States - atmos_gasesECM4C_515 | ecosystem: Environmental > Terrestrial > Soil > Temperate...
ATCGGCCTTGGCCACTTCGGCTTCGGCATTGGCGATTTCGTGCTGCAATGCTTTGTAGGCTTCGTTGGTTTTCACGGCGCCGCTTTGATCGCGGTATTTGCGCGCGCGGTCTTTCCATTGCTGCCCGTCGAACTCGAACTTCTTGCGTTCCGCCACGGCTTGGGCGTGGGCCTCCTTCGCGGAAGCGACCTCCGCGCGCGCGCTGCCGAGTTTGGCTTCTGCTTCGCGGATACGTTTCGGAAATCCATCCAGTTCCGCGCGCAAAACCGCGATCTGGTGGTCAACGCGTTGCAGCTCAATAAGGTGAGGAATCGCCGAATTCATGGGTAGGTAATTCTAGCACAGGGACGCGGCAGGCTTTGCGGGAACCGCGGCGGCGGATAGAATGCCTGCGTTTTGCATACAAGAGTTCGGGAATCGCTGGTTCAAAGGAGGAGTGAATATGCCGCACGTGCAAATTACCTGGGTGGAGGGCCGGACGCCGGAGCAAAAGCGGAAAATCGCGGAACGCGTCACCGCCGTACTGATCGAAGATGGCAAGGCTAAACGCGAGAATATTCACGTGTCGTTTCACGATGTTCCAGCGACGAATTACGCCGAAGCCGGCGTACTTGTGGTTGACCAAAAGCGCGCGCCATGAGCAATTATGAGGCGAGACAACTCAAGGCGGGCCGCCTCTCTCATGAGCTCCGGCAAGCCCGCCCCCATGGCGTGCTGAACCGTTTAGCTCGAGGCGTGCGAGTCGCGGCGAATCATGGACCAGTCGACGAAGTAACCGACGCCGACCGCTAGAGGAATGATGCCGAGCGCGGCAGCCGTCCAGATGTCACGATCGGCTTGGATGCTCGCAATCAATCCAAAAGTAGCGATGTAACCGAGCGCGCCGCTGACCAGCAGGACGCCCGCACGGCGGGAACGCGCCGCCTGGTTCAATTCAGGCTCCATCGGAATATCGACTCCGCGGGCAATCGCCGCGAGCCGCTCTTCGCTGCGCAGCTTGCGCACGCGGTAATAGGTATACAGCGCGCCGAGGGGGACGCCCATCCCCAGAATCACGGCCACTAATCCAATCAATTCTCCGCCCATGGTGTGCTCCTTCTTTCCTTGAGGCGCCGGTGAGGCGCGTTTTATTGGGGGAACCGCTTTCAATAGAAAGTACGCGGAGCAGGCAGAAAAAGTTCCCGGAATTTATAGGTGAAACGGTAGCTGGTCAATTGCCGAGAAGCGCCGTGCGTCTACTCTGCTTTGTCATTTGTCGTGTAGTCCTGAGCGATTCCACTGCGGACAAGGCTCAGGTTCGTTTCGTTAGCTAAGAGAACCGGGCAAGCGTAGCCGGGATCGATTCGCATGTCGCTTATGCTTAGCGGACCCCTACCGCCAAAAAAGATTAATTGCGTTCCCGGCGGAAGCCTTGTGCTGTCACCGCCGATCCCCGAAAGATCGGAAACTTCACGAGTTTCACCAACCCTCCAATCGGTAGCACCTTTGAGCCGTTCCAGCACGCGTATTCTGGTACCAACATGGTGGGAACCCCGTTCATCAATGCTTTCGTGATACCCAAGGATTTCGCCGGTCGCCATGTTGGCACTGTCTCGGCCGAGCATTTCGATGATTGACGGCGAACACGCAAGCTGGTCCCGTAGCTCGTCCACGTGAGGCCTTTCCGCCAGATACTGTGTCCATGCGTCAGGCATGATGTCGCTTTGAGTAAGACAGGGATGCCATCGGGTCAGGCAGGAAAGATCCAATTGCATTAGGCGGTGGACAACCAAAGACTCAGCGTACGGGGTAAACTTGGCCCATCCTTCCACGCAAATTTCGCACCCTCCGGGATGGCCAATCATGTAGTCCGGGTGAAGCCTCAACTGGGCGCTGATCCACCTGGATCCGTAGAAATCAAATCTTGGAACGCTGTGTGATTCAGCCATCAGGGCATAACCAATCGAGTCTCCTAAGAAATCGGGGACACTGTGCGTGTAGGTCTGGATATACACCGAATAACCCTTACTCCAGACAATCCCGTTACGCATGCCAGCCGTCGCGACAACCCTTGCAGGGCGGCCTCCCAACCGCATATAGGTTCGAAGCAAGGCCCATTCCAACTTTACGAACGGTCCCTCGCTGTAGGACAGATTCAGTCGCCAGCGGAAATAATCGTCCAAACGAACGAAGACATTCCTCTCGCTAACGTAGCCGAACACAAATTGATTGAGAGTTATGGTCTGGGAACACCACTGTTCGTTGCATCGGCTGCCAATTTCGGTGTTTGCGCGCCAGCGCTCGAGTTGGGCCTTTGCTTCATGCCACGGCGTCTTGCGCAATTCGAGCGACTGAATATCAGCTAGCAGGAGTTCGGCGCGGCGGCGGAAGAGCCGTTGTTCAACTTGGCTGGCCGCTAAAACTAACGAGAAAAGGACAGCGGTACCCAGGAGTAGGGCGAGGAGAGCCCGTCGCAAGGAGCGAAGTCGACTCACGATTTTTTAGACACCAAAGCGTGAAGTTGGGTGCCTCGCTGAAGCGGTCAATCAATTTCGTGGATGTCCATGGTGGCGTCTATAGCGAGATTGGGATAGCGAATGGGGGAACCGGCCGGGGCGGGCAAATGCCGTGCCGTGGCGGTGAAATTACCGCCGGAACATTCGAGCGTGTAGGAATAACCGTCGCGCTCGGTGCGGGTCATGGAAATAGATTTGGAGGAGATGAGTTCGTCGAGCGAAGCGCAATGGCCGTTGGTGGCGATATAGCCGTGTTCCGCATCGGCAATCTGCAGCAGGTCCATTCGAACGCCCGTCAGGCTGATGGCCTGCGTCGGAGCCGTACCTTCATCCGTGACCGGCATTCTCTTCAAATAGAAGTGGTATACGACAAAGAGAAGGGCGGCACCGACCAAGACCCCGACTAGAGAGCGCATGGAAGAATTGTGGGCCCGCATGCCGTGCCCGGCAAGCGGAACGCACAACGACGTGCGGTAGGAAACAACGTCTCCCATTTTCGTTCTGAGTCGCGCACGCTCTGCTAGACTTCTGTCTACCGCCGAATTTCCCTCTCCGGTGTAACGCTCCCCCTTCGGACGAACGAATGAACACGACTGCGCCGCCGCTCGAACTGCACGCCCTCGAAAAACTGACAGAAGAAGAGCTCGAAGAAGCTCGCGCGATCCAGAGCGTGATGCTGCCCGCGGAATCGCTGCGCGCCGGTGCAGTGATGATCTCGCACGAATTTCAGCCGGTGGCCGCGGTGGGCGGCGATTTTCTGGACTATTTCCAGCTGACCGACGGGAGCGTCGGGCTTTACCTGGGCGATGTTTCAGGGAAAGGACTGCCCGCGGCGCTGTATGCGGCGCTGGCGGTGGGAACACTGCGCGGCGTACACAAGACGGGCACCTCGCCGCACGATGTGCTTGCGACTTTGAACCGGCGGCTGATGATTCGCGGCATGCCCCGGCGGTATACGGCCATTCAGTATGCAGTCTTCGACCCGCTCAGCCACGAACTGCAAATTGCCAGCGCCGGCATGCCCGGGCCATTTCATCTCTCCGCCAACGGCTGCCGCAACCTGAAACTCTGCGGGATCCCCCCGGGCTTATTTGCCGCGGCGAACTACGAGACGCTGACCCTGCGATTGCTGGCAGGTGATTCGGTGCTCTTCTGCACGGATGGCATCCCGGATGCATTTAATCGAAAGGAAGAACAATTCGGAATCGAGCGGCTGAAAGAGATTTGCGACGCCCCGCGGTTCGCCGCGCCCACCGAGCTGCTAGGACAAGTCTTCGCCGCTGTCGAGAATTTTTCCCGCGGGCAGGAACAGCAAGACGATATGGCTGCGGCACTCTTTCATTTTTGCAGTTGAGCGATGCCGGTGCGTGTGCTCACAAGACCATGTAGAGAGTGGGCAAACCGCTTCCCGTTTGGCGTTGACAGGTCCGGGGCTCTCCAGTAACTACAATAGATACAGGCTGTAAAACCAGGAGAGTCCTCGATGAAGACGAAGTCCCCGTATGCCTTCGGGCTGGCCTTATGGCTTTCGTTTCTAATCTCGATTCCAGCAGACGTTTGGGCCGCGCCCCAGGCTGCGGGCCAGCGCGCCGGCGAAGTCTCCCGCGTGATTCCGGCGGTGAGCATAGCCCGCAGCGGGAAAACCATCGCCGCCTCGGCGAAGACCGCCGTGGATTGGCAAGACCTGGTGAATACGCAGGTGAATGCGCGCGCGCGCATCGCGCTGGACGACGGTTCGGTGCTGAACGTAGGTTCGGAATCGTCCATGAAGGTGGTCAAGCACGACGCGGGAGCGCAGCAGACCGAACTGGAGCTGACCTACGGAAAGCTCCGGACGCAGGCGCAAAAGATCGCCAAACCGGACGGGAAATTCGAGGTGCGCACACCGGCAGGCGTCGCGGGTGTGGTGGGAACCGATTTTTTTGTGGAATATGCGAACGGCACGATGAATGTGATCGCGTTCGAAGGACTAGTGAAAGTCTGCAACCTGGCCGGAGTTTGCGTGATCGTCAAGGCCGGGCAAATGACCAGCGTGCGCAGCGGGGACAATTCTGGGCCGCTGCCGCCGCAGCAGGCGACGCTGGATCTGCTGGTGGCTTCCAGCAAGGATACCGATCCAGGAGCCTTGTCGGGCGTGACCGGGGCAGGGGCGCACCTTGGTGTTTGGGGGACGGTCGGAATCGTCGCGGGAGCCGTCGGAGTTGGTTTGGGTGTTGGGTTGACGCGTGGAGGGAGTACCAGGGTGATAGTGCCGCCAAAGGGCTGTCCGCCGAACACTCCGACCTGCGGCGGATAGCCGCTGTAGTGCGGCGATATTGCGCTTTGCTTAGACCCCAGCAATTCGAACCGCCGAGGCCTTCCGTTTTTGCCCCGGTGCAACGCTCCGTGAGGTCAGACCGTCTAAGATAGTGTTGTTTGAACCGCGACTCCCCAACGTGCCGCGCTTTGTGCGCTGCTGTGCGGTGGCGTACACTGAATGTTTGGCGGTCCCGTCAAATTGCAAGTGAGGCTTCCTTTGACCCATTCGAATGGTAATCGTTCAGTTCCGATCTTCTGCGGGCTTATTTTGCTCGCCACCCTGGCCCTGGCCACGGTGCAAGCGGTGCATGCGGCGCCGCCGGATTCGCAGGCGAAGCGCTCGCCGCTGCTCGCGGCACTGCAAGCGGAGCTGGAACGCTCGATGAAGACGTTGAGCGCGCTGGACCCTCCGGCCTACTACATGGGTTATACGATCACGGAGACGCAACGCGCGGATGTGTCCGGTTCGAACGGGGCATTGCTCAACAGCAACGAAGCGCGCAACCGCTGGCTGGAGGTTTCGCTTCGAACGGGAAAGTACGAGCTGGACAATTCGCACAAGGTCGGAGAGCGGCAGATGGCAAGCGGCGGGCCGGGCACGTCCGTGCCCATCGACGATGACGCCGAAGTGGTGCGCCGGGCGATTTGGCTGGAGACCGACAAGCAATACCGGGCCGCATCCGAGGCGCTGATCAAGATCAAGACGGGCAAAGAAATAAAAGTAGAAACGGCGGAAGGGCGCGCACCGGACTTTTCGCGGGAAGAGGCCCACACTTTCATCGGACCGCAGGCTTCCTTGGCCGTGGACCGCAAGCCGTGGGAGGAAAGAGTCCGCGCCTATACAAAAGCCTTTCGCGAATCGCCGGCGATCATCAATTCCATCGTGACGTTCACGGCGCAAGCGCAAAACGCCTATCAAGTGACCAGTGAAGGGACGCAACTGCAATTCGGGCAGATTCGCTACCGGCTGGAGCTGTTCATCCAGGGCAAGGCGCCGGACGGCATGGACATCGACCGCTACTACAATTTCGATTGGGTCGACCCCAAGGACGCGCCGGACGACAAAGCCGTCTACGTAGCGGAAGCGACGATGCGCAAGGAATTGGAAGGGCTGGTCGCCGCGCCCATCAACGATCCGACGGTCGGCCCGGCCCTGCTGACGGGACGCGCCGCGGCGGTGTTTTTCCACGAAGTCTTTGGCCATCGCGCCGAAGGCCACCGCCAGAAAGATGTGAGCGAGGGACAAACATTTTCGAAAAAAGTAGGCGAGCAGATCCTTCCGGAATTTCTGAGCATCACCGACGACACGACCATGAAGAAGCTCGGAAAGCAGGACCTCCTGGGCTACTACCAGTTCGATGATGAAGGCGTGCCGGCGCAGCGCGTAGCGCTGGTGGATCACGGTGTGCTGAAGAATTTCGAGATGTCGCGGTCGCCGCTGGTCGGGTTTCCCCGTTCGAACGGCCATGGCAGGCGGCAACTCGGAGCAACGCCGGTTTCGCGGCAGGGCAACCTGATCGTGCAAAGCAGCAAGACGGTGACCAACGCGCAACTGCGCGCCATGCTGATTGAATTGATCAAAACACAGGGCAAGCCGTTTGGGTTGTTGATCGACGACATCGCCGGCGGATTTACGTTCACCGGACGCGGACAGCCGCAGGCGTTCCAGGTACTGCCCCTGGTGGTTTACAAGGTTTATGCCGACGGGCGGCCTGACGAATTGGTGCGGGGGGTGGATATCGTCGGCACGCCGCTGGCCGCGCTGACGAAGATCGTCGCGACTGGCGATACACCGGAAGTTTTTAACGGCTATTGCGGCGCGGAATCGGGATCCGTTCCCGTTGCCGCCGCATCGCCCGCGATTTTGACTTCGGAATTGGAAGTACAGAAAAAAGAGAGTTCGACGGACCGGCCGCCGATTCTGCCGCCGCCCGCACACGATGTAATCACGACCGGAGGAATGCAGTGAGGCAAGCAGAGAGAATAGCAGGACTGATTTTGCTTTTGGCGGCGACGGCGTCCGGAGCGGCCGCGGGGGCGCAGGTTCCGCAGGATAACGACCACACGCTGCAAGCCATGCGCGATGAGATGGCCCGCGCGAAGACGCGGCTAGAACTGAAAATTCCGAACGTCGACCAACCGGTGCGGCCGTACTACGTCGAATATCGATTGCTCGATCTTGAGGTGCGCGAGGTCGTCGCGGAATTCGGCACATTGTTCTCCAGCACGCATACGCGGAACCGCTTCATGGACGTGGAAGCGCGTGTCGGGAGCTACAAGCTGGACAGCTCGAATTTTGTAAGCGACGACGGCTTCCGCGGCTTCATCGGACCGACCGGCTCCGTGGGAATCGATCGCGATTACGATTCGCTGCGGCAGGACTTGTGGATCGCGACCGATCAGGCTTTCAAAGAAGCGGTGGAGACATATTCGCGGAAACAGGCGTATCTGAGCAGCCTGGCGAGGCAATCGGACATCGACGATTTCGCAAAGGCCGAGCCGGTGCAACTCATCGAACCACTGGAGACGCCGGATTGGACCAGCCGCAACTGGGACCAGGAGGCGCGCGAGACGTCGGCGGCGCTGCGGGCATTTTCCGAAATTCACGAATCGCGCGTGACCTATTACCTGGTCTACGCGACGGAATATCTGCTCACCAGCGAAGGAACAGAAATCCGACAGAATCGTCATTTTGCAGCGATCGAAGCAGGAATGAGCGCCCTGGCCGACGATGGCGTGCCGTTGAACCATTTTTATGCGGCGTACATGGCGCGGCCGGCCGACCTGCCCAGCGTTGAGACGGTGCGCAAGGGATTGAATGTTGCTGGTACTGAGCTCATGGCTCTGCGAGCCGCGCCTCCGGCGCAGGACTATACCGGTCCCGTTCTTTTCGAGGCCCGCGCTGCGGCGCCGATGGTGGCGCAAGTGCTTGGTCCTGCATTGAACGGCGCGCGGCCTCCCATTTCCTTCAGCCCGGTGATGGAACAGATGCTAAGTGGTTTGGGGGGAAAGAGCGATTGGGTGTCGCGGCTTGGTTCGCGCGTATTGCCATCCGGCGTGTCGGTGGTGGATGATCCGGGCGCAAAGGATTTCAATGGCACGCCGCTGATTGGCGGCTACACCGTGGACAATGAGGGTGTGCGCCATCAGAAAGTCACTCTGGTGGAGAACGGCAACCTGAAGAGCGAACTGATGTCCCGCAGGCCCGGGCCGGACTCCAATGAATCCAACGGACACGGCCGCGCCGCGTTCTTAAACGATGCCAAGCCGACGATGAGCAATCTGTTCTTTTCCTCGGCGGAAACACTTTCCGCGGAAGAGATGAAGAAGAAATTTCTGGACACTTGCCGCGCGGAAAAGCTGGCCTATTGTCTGGTCGTGCGCGAAATGGACAATCCCGCATTGAGCCTGCTGCACCAGGAAGATTTCTCCGAACTTCTGGCAAGTTACGGGGGCGGCGCGGGGACAGGCGATCGCCTGCCGCTGGTCGTTTACCGAATCTATCCGGAAACCGGACGGGAAGAGATGATCCGCGGCTCGCGCATCATTGGATTGAACTCGCGCGCGTTGCGAAATCTCGCCGGAATCGGCAACGATAGTTTCGTCTACAACTACATGCAGAGCCAGATGAACGGATTTGCCGGCACGGCGCTGGGGGCGTTCGGCTCGGCACAACTTGGCTTACCGGCCTCGGTGGTGGCGCCGTCGCTGCTGTTCGAGGAATTGGAAGTGCGCGGGGCGCGCGGAGAAGCCAAGCGGCTGCCGCTCTTGCCTCCGCCTCCGATGAGCGCAACGAAGTAAATCCTTTTCAGGAATCGCCGCTGTGAATGAAATCGTGAACTCGGCGGCACTGCTCTTTGTCCCCCGAAAAAGCTAGCTTGGCGCAAAATGCCTTGGGAACGGATGCCGATCCGCTCAGGGACGCAGGCGCGTCTGAAGTGCGCTTTCTCCTAAGCCAGCGAACGAACTTGAATCTGAGGTAGTCTAGGCGGGCGATGGCGGCGATCAACCAAATCGAGGAAGGACGGGAGAAGAAGCGGGCCGCGCTCTTGAGCGTGGGCTCGGCTCTGGTGTTGGTCTCCCTCAAGACGTTTTTGGTCGTCCGGACGGGAAGCTTGGGCGTCCTTTCAGAGGCGTTGCACTCCAGTCTTGACTTGCTTGCCGCGATCATTACGTTTCTCTCCGTGCGCATGTCCGACCAGCCGGCGGATGAGAAGCATCCCTACGGGCACGGAAAGTTTGAGAACTTCTCTGCATTCGTCGAGACCGGGCTGCTGGCGCTGACGGCTCTTTACATCGTCTATGAGGCGTTTGACCGGCTGTTCTTCCACAACGTGCACATCCAGCCGGGCCTCACGGCAATCCTGGTGCTGCTGGTTGCCTTGTCGATCGATATAACGCGGGCGCGGGCCCTGGGACGTGTCGCACAAAAATATTCCAGCGACGCCCTGGAGGCCGACGCACTGCATTTTTCTACCGATGTGTGGAGCACCATCGTCGTTATCGCCGGCATCGGGCTGGTGTGGGCCGGTGAAACGTGGAACTTGCCCTGGCTGAATTACGCCGATGCGTTGGCGGGCCTCACGGTTGCGGCCGTCATTTTGTGGGTGGGCGCACGGCTCGGCAGACGCACGCTGGATGCCTTGCTGGACGCGGCGCCGCAAGGATTGCAGCAGGAAATCGCCAAGGCCGTGGCGCGCATGGATGGCGTGCTGGATGTCGATCGCGTGAGGGTGCGGCGCGCCGGCAACCGCCACTTTGTCGACGCGACCGTGAGCGTGACGAGGACGGCGAGCCTCGAGCAGGTGCATGCCTTGAGCGACGCCATCGAAAAACGCATTGGCGAGATCGTTCCCGCGGATGTAATGGTGCACGCGGAACCTCGCGCGCCTCAGGGCGAGCACTTATTCGAAGCGATTCGCGCGGTGGCACAAAGTTTGGGCCTCGCGGTTCACGACCTGACGGCCGTGCAGCAAGCCGGGCAGCTGTTTATCGAACTGCACCTGGAAGTGGATGAGAATTTGAGTCTGCGCGAAGCGCACCGTCAGGCCACGGGGCTCGAGGAGAAAATTCGCGAATTGCGCGACGGACCGATTGAGGTGAACATTCACATCGAACCGCTGGGGAGGCACATCGCAACTCCCGACGCGGGTATTGGGGAGATGAAACAGCTTTCGATGGCGATCGAGGAGTTTCTCAATCGCTTGCCCTTGGAATTCGACGAGCTGGTGAACTGCCACGACGTCCGAGCCCGGCAAGTAGAACACCACATCCTGGTGTCCTGCCACGGCACAATGAAAGGCGACCTGCCGATTACTCAGA
>Ga0307479_10007411_pt1 | contig 10115 bp, 14 predicted proteins | sample atmos_gasesECM4C_FD_203743 | JGI IMG/M metagenome (GOLD analysis project Ga0307479, IMG submission 203743) | Hardwood forest soil microbial communities from Morgan-Monroe State Forest, Indiana, United States - atmos_gasesECM4C_515 | ecosystem: Environmental > Terrestrial > Soil > Temperate...
CGGAGAAGAACACTTCGTTGAAACCCGCGGCACCGTTGATCTGACGCAGCGGCCGTACTTCGACACCCGGGCCCGTCATATCGACGATGAAGCATGTGATCCCGCGGTGCTTCGGTGCGTCCGGGTCGGTTCGCGCGATGATGAGGCCCCACTTCGAGAACTGCGCGCCGGTCGTCCAGACCTTCTGTCCGTTGAGGACCCACTCGTCGCCGGCGTGTTCGGCGCGGGTTTCGAGCGACGCGACGTCGGATCCGGCGTTGGGCTCGCTCCAGAGCTGACACCAGATCTCGGACCCCTCGAGCATCTTCGGGAGGAAACGCTCCTTCTGGCGTTCGGTGCCGTGCGTCATGATCGTCGGGCCGATCATCCCGAGTCCGATCGTGTACACGCCGGCCGGTGCGTCGAACTTGGCCATCTCCTGCGACAAGATGAACGACTGCATGGGCGTTGCGTCCCGGCCCCCGAAGTCCTTCGGCCATGTGATCGCGGCGTAGCCGGCCTCGTAAAGCTTGCGCTGCCACGCCTTCGAGCGCTCGAGGAACGCGCCTTCGTCCTCCTCGTCTTCACCGAGGAGGTTCGGGACGGTCTCTTCGCCCTCGGGTCGGCGTTCGGCGTTCGCTTCGAGCCACGCGCGAACCTCTTCCCGCCATCTCGCGTCTTCGGGGGAGTCCTTGAAGTCCATATGGGTCTCCTTCTAGGTGTGTCCTGAGGATAAGTCACGGGCCCGGACGAAAGCTTCATCGAGCATCGCTTCCGTGAGCCGGCCGGTGAACGTGTTCTGCTGGCTCGGGTGATAGGAGCCGAGGAGCGTGAATCCCCCGGCCTGCGCTTGCGCGAGGTGTCCGAAACGCGGCTTCGGGCGGACTCCGCCAATGGCCCGGAGCGCGGCGTCCCACGCGAAGGAACCGAGGCACACGATGACGCTCACGCGGGCGAGGATCTCGAGTTCCCGGACGAGGTACGGCAGGCAGTTGTCCCGCTCCTGAGGTGTTGGACGGTTCGCCGGCGGCGCGCACCGCACAGCAGCGCAGACGTAGCAGTCCTCGAGCTCGAGGCCGTCGCGCGCGTCGACGGACGTCGGCTGGTTCGCGTAGCCCGCGCGGTGCAGCGCCCGGAACAGCCAGTCGCCGGAGCGGTCGCCGGTGAAGATCCGTCCGGTGCGGTTGCCGCCGTGCGCGGCGGGCGCGAGGCCGAGGACGAGCACGCGGGCCCGCGGATCGCCGAATCCGGGGAGCGGGCGGCCCCAGTACTCGTCGTTCGCGAAGGAGGCGCGCTTCGTCCGGGCGACCTCCTCGCGCCATGCGACGAGGCGCGGGCAGAGGCGGCAACGAACGACCTGACCGTTCAGCGCGTTCAACCCGTTGGACATCGGGACCATCGTCTTAGAAGTTGACGGCAAGGGGAAAGAAAAGAGCGTGGAACGGCTCAGGCGGAGGGACATGACGGCGGCGCTCTGCCTCGCCTTTCTGATCGCCGCAACGGCCGTCGTCGGGATCACCTCGAGGCATCCGGAGCCGAGTACGCGCGTGCTCGCGTCGGCCGTGAAGGCGCCGGTCTCGGTCCCCGCGCTCCCGTCCGGTCGCGTCGCCGCCGCGCGCTGGTCGGGTCCCTCTCCGGCGTCGACGGACTGTCCGCAGATGACGAACCCCGGAGGGCGCCTGCAGAGCTCGGCAGCCGGGCCGAACCCGACGGACGGCACCGTTTCCATCCCGGGCCTCGCGGTCCACGCGCCGATCGTTCGCGTCGGCTTCGACGCCTCTGGAATGGTGCTCCCGACGAACGCTCGCGACGTGGCGTGGCTCGACCAGGGGCCGCTCCCAGGCGTCACGAACAACGTGGTCCTGGCCGGTCATATCAGCTGGAGCGGCGTCCCCGGCTCCCTTGGGGGGATCGAGCAGCTGAAGCCCGGCGACGTCGTGTCGATCTCGATGAGTGGCGGAACGTGGCGCTACGCCGTGCGTTTCAGCTGCTTGTTCCCGTTCAACTCGCCTCGCGGCTCGCAGGTCATCGGGTACACCGACGTGCCGTCACTCACGATGGTGTCCTGCGCGGGCACGTGGGACGCCGCGGCAGGGACGCACAACCTCCGGATCGTCGTGCGGGCCGAGCAGATCTACCCACCGGTTCCGTCATCCATGTCGCCGGCGGCCTCATCGTCGCGCGCCCGTGCGACGCCGGCACCGACCCGTACTCCTTCCGGTCCCTTGCCCGGTATCGGCGCGCTGCAACATCCGTAGTTCCGGCCGATACTTGGTTCGATGGACCTCTTCAAGAAGCTCTCATACGGCGCGCTGCACCAAAGCGGGTTCGTCCTGGCGACGGTGGTGCTGATCATCATCGGTATCGCGTCGCCGACGACGACCGTCCAGGCGTCGCTCCGGCGCGTGAAAGAGGACGTCGTCAAGACGCGCATCCGCGCGCAGGCGGCGGCCGCCGGCTGTCCGGAAATGGACAACCCGGGCGGGCGCCTCGCGTGGAACCCATCGCCGGACTCGGGACCGTTCTCGACGAACGGGAGCGTCGTTCTTCCGATCGAAGGGGTGCGCGCGCCGATCGTGCGCGTCGGTATCGATACCTCCGGCAACATGGTCGTCCCGACGAACGCGCGCGACATCGCGTGGCTCGACCAGGGCCCGCTCCCCGGACACACGAACAACATTGTCCTTGCCGGACACATCGACTACAACGGGATCATCGGGTCGTTCAACGGACTGCAGCGATTGCGTCCCGGCGACACCGTCGCCGTGCAGATGGACGGCAAGGTGTGGGCGTTCGAGATCAAATGGTCGTGCCTCTTCGATCGCAACACGACTATGGCTTCGCAGATCATGGGGTACACGAACACTCCGTCGATCACACTCATCTCGTGCGGCGGGGTCTGGGATCCGAGCGCAGGAACGCACGACAAACGAGTCGCCGTCCGCGGCGAGCTCATCAAAGTCGTCTAAACCAGCGGCTTCACTTCGTTGATCACCCGCTCGACGATGGTTCGTCCTCTGTTCCCCGGCGGGACGATGCAATTGAAGTCCGTTACGCCTAGCGCCATGAGTTCGCGTGCGCGCGCCGCGGCTTGTTCCGGTGAACCGATGAGACCGAGCGAAGGGTTGAACATCGCCATACCCGGGTGCTGCGCGGCTTCATCGTCGCCGACGGCCGCGACGATCTGCACGCTGAGGCGTAGTTCTTCGATCGAGCGTCCGTTGTCGGCGCACGCTTTCGCGAGGAACGCGCGGCGACCTTCGAACGCCGCGAGTGCCGCGCCCGGTGAGTTCCAACCGTCGCACTCCTTCGCGACGAGCCGGAGCATGCGATTGCCGACGCCGCCGATCTCGATCGGGAGTGGCTGTTGGACGGGCAGCGGCAGGTTCACTGCTTCGTTGACGCTGTAGTGCTTGCCCGTATAAGTGAAACCGCCCTCGTGCGGCGCGAACAATCCCTTGAGGATCGCGACAGTGTCACGTGTCTGTTCGAAGCGGATGCCGGGCGTCGGGAAGTCCCACCCGAACGCCCGGTACTCCTGCTCGAACCAGCCGGCGCCGAGCAGCATGCGGAGGCGTCCCTTGGAGATGCGATCCGTCGTTGCGGCGATCTTTGCGAGTAGCGCGGGATTCCGGAACGACTGGCATAGCACCTGGGCGCCGATCTCGACGCGGCTCGTCGTCGAGGCGACCGCCGACATCACCGACCACGCTTCGAGGATCCCGCGCTGAGGCGGGAAACCGAGGACGTGGTCGATCACCCATACCGAGTCGGCGCCGGCGCCTTCGGCGTGCTGCGCCGCTTCGATGACGTGATCCCAGTCGGCTGCGACCTGCGGCAGTACCACTCCGATGTGCATGAGGCGGTCTCCTTTTTGGTCTTCACGGGTCCCTAGACTGTCGTAATGAGGGGTGATCGTGTCGAGGTCCTGGTCGACGTCGGCGATGGCGTGCGCAGCTTCGAGATCGCCGCGACGAAGGACGGACGTCGCGTCGAGGTCGCGACCGTGCGCGGGAACGTCCACGTTACCGAGGTGACGCGCAGCGGCCAAGAGGTCCGGACCGCGCAGTTCATGGCCGCGCGGGTCGTCGCGATCGTCGAGCATCCGGCGGCCGAAGAGAAAGAGCGCACCGTCCGGAAGCGTCGCGAGCCGCCGAAGGATCAGCAAGCGCTCGGGATCTGATGCGCCTCGTTCAAGTCGACGCCTTTACCGGGAAGCCGTTCGCCGGAAACCCGGCGGCTGTGTGCCTGCTCGATGCGGAGCGCGAGGCGCCGTGGATGCAGGACGTAGCGGCCGAGATGAACCTGTCGGAAACGGCGTTCGTCGTGAGGCGTCCGGACGGCGGATTCGATCTCAGATGGTTCACGCCGTCGATCGAGGTCGACCTCTGCGGACACGCGACCCTCGCGTCCGCCCACGTGCTCTGGGAAGACGAGATGGTCGCGGCTGAGCTGTCGATCGCGTTCCACACTCGAAGTGGTGTGCTGACCTGTCACAAGCGCGTCGACCGCATCGAGATGGACTTCCCGAACCGTCCGGTCGAAGAGATCGATGCTCCGTCCGACGTGATCGACGCGATCGGTGCGAAGCCGCTCTCGACGTGGCGGAGCATCGGCGGTTACTTGTTCGAGTACGAGTCGGCAGATGACATCCGTGCGCTGAAGCCCGACCCTTCCGCGATGTACGCGATCCCCGACCTCTACGTGTGCGTCACCGCGCCGGGTGGCACGGACGGCTTCGACTTCGTGTCCCGCTTCTTCGCCCCCGGGGCGGGGTTCGATGAGGATCCAGTCACCGGATCGGCGCACTGCATGCTCGCGGACTTCTGGTCGAAACGCTCCGGACGAACCGACTTCCGCGCGTATCAGGCCTCGGCCCGCGGCGGCGTCGTGTTCGCACGCATCGAAGGCGATCGCGTGCACATCGGCGGCCAAGCGGTCACGGTCCTGCGCGGTGAACTCGTCTAACCTCGACGCGTGAGCAAGATCAAGGTCGGTTTCGGACCGGGCGTCGGCGCCGCCGGCGGGATGGGGGCCGAGGACTTCTTCGGACTCATCGACACCTTAGAGCGGGCGGGCTGGGACTCGATCTGGTTCTCAGAGCGGCTCGGTGGCGACATCCTCGATCCCTTAGCGGCGATGGGCGTTGCGATCGGATACAGCCAGCGACTCAAGTTCGGTTTCAGCGTGCTCGTGCTTCCGGGACGGAACCCTGTCGTGCTCGCGAAGGAGCTCGCCACGCTCGACGTCCTGTCGAAGGGACGCATCGTCGCGGCGTTCGGCCTCGGTTCCCCGTTGCCGGATGAAAGCGCGGCGTTCGGTGTTTCGCGCAAAGAGCGGGCGGGACGAACCGATGAAGCGACCAGGCTCATCACGAAGCTGTGGACCGAAGACAATGTCACGTTCGAAGGGAAGTACTACACGGTCCGCGACTTCACGCTTCGTCCGAAGCCGGTCCAGACGCCGATGCCCGACATCTGGTTCGGCGGGCACTCCGAGGCCGCGTGCCGGCGGGTCGGCCGTGTCGGGACGGGGTGGTTGCCATCGTTCGTCGCGCCGTCGGAGTACAAGACGAAGGTCGACCTGATCAAGGCCGAAGCGGAGCGCAACGGACGCGAGATCGAGTGGGACCACTACGGCGCGCTCGTCGCGTACATCCCGCCGGGACGAGAGGACGTGAAGGAGACCGTGATGTCGGTGTTGTCTGCGCGTCGACCGGAGGTCGACGCGCAACAGATCGTCGTGACGGACGGTGACGAAGCTCTTCGAGCGAAGCTCGAAGAGTTCGTGACCCAGGGAGCCTCGAAGTTCGTCGTCGTTCCCGCGGTGCCTCCCGCGGACTGGGACGACGAGCTCGGCCGTCTCCACGAGAGCGTCGTCCGGCCATTGGAGTCGTGAGCGTCTTATGAGTTTCAGGGTGGACGTCGTCCTGCCGCCCGGCATCGAACCGGCCCGCGAAGCCGCCAAGAGCTACGAAGCCATCGGCTACGACGGCCTCTACACCGTCGAGACCACGAGCGATCCGTTCCTCGACCTCGCGTTCCCCGCGATCGAAACGACGAAGCCGATGCTCGGGAACAATCTCGCGATCGCGTTCGCGCGTTCGCCGTACGTGACGGCGGTCCTTTCGTGGCAGCTCCAGCAAGCGTCGAAGGGTCGGTTCGTCCTGGGGCTCGGCACGCAGGTCAAAGGCCACATCGAACGTCGCTTCGGCATGCCGTGGGAGTCGCCCGGGCCGAAGTTCCGCGAGTACGTCACAATGCTGAAGGAACTCTGGAGCGCGTGGCAGGAGCGTCGTCCGGCGCAGCATCGGGGGACGTTTTACAACTCGACTGTGAATAACCCATTCTTCACGCCGGGACCGATCTCCTATCCGGCCCCCAAGGTGTTCATCGCGGCGATCAACGAGTACAACGCCGAGTCCGTGGGCGTCGTCGCGGACGGCATCCTCATCCATCCGCTCCACTCGCCGAAGTACATCGACGACGTCCTCATGCCGGCGATCAACAAAGGCCTCGCGAAGTCGGGACGGAAGCGCGAGGACATCACGGTGGTGTGTCCCATCTTCCTCGCCGTCGGCGACACCGACGAACAGGCGGCATCGGCCGCGAGCTTCGTGAAGCAGCAAGCGGCGTTCTACGGCTCGACGCGTTCCTACCGGCGCATCTTCGAGACCCACGGATGGGACGACACACCGCCGCGCCTTCACGAACGCATGTCGAAGGGCGACATGGCCGGCATGGCCGACGAGATCACCGATGAAATGGTCGGCGTCTTCGCGATCACCGGACGAACCGACGATGCCACGGGTGAGATCAAGCGGCGCTATTCAGGCCGTGCGGACAGGATCTACTTCTACAACGCGTTCGCGACGCCGTTCGCGGACGAAGGCCGTCAGCGCGAGCTCATCGCTTCGCTTTCTTCTTAGGCGTTTTCGGGTTCGCTTGCGAGGCCTTTTCGCGCCTCCGCTTCGCTGCGGCGTGGCGGACGCCGCGCATCATCACCTCGCGGTGGAACTTCCAGTAGTGGATCCTCGATGCCGCGCCGACGCTCATGTCCTTCGGCTGGCGGATCTTCTTCCTACACTCCTTACACGTGGCCATACGACCTCCAAACGGGGAAGTCCTGGGGGAAGGAAGTGCACCGTAGCGTCCGGCAGTGACAGTCAGGCGCGGCGCCGGCGCGCCAAGCGCGAGCGGCCCTCGCCGATGATGCCCACGTCCACGCAGAAGCCGAGGATCACGATGATCAGGTTCACGCCGTGGACGGAGTGGCTCGGTGTGTGCAGCGCCCACGCCCACGCGAGCGTCGTCGTCGGCAGGAAGAAGAAGCCGAGCAGGGGCCACAGGAAGCTCGAGAAGACCGACAGGTAGTTCGTGAACAGCGCGAGAAGCACGATCACGATCCGCGGGATGAACAGCCCGCCCACCGCCAGCAGACACGGCACGTCGGTAGCGTAGTCAACATGGACGTTCTTGTGAACGGCAAGCCCCGCGACATACGCGACGGCGCCACGGTCCTCGATCTCGTGGCCGAGCTCGGCCTCACGAGACGCAACGTGGTCGTCGAATACAACGGCGAAGCACTCGAGCGAGCGAGATACGACATGGCGATCAGAGCGGGTGACCGGCTGGAGATCGTCAGGGCGGTGCCGGGTGGATAACCGGCACCTTTACGTGTGTGTCCCGGGCGAATTCCCGGTCGATCTGCTCGGCTCCATCATCGAGGCCGGCGTCGATGTCGTGCAGGTCCGGATGAAAGACGCCGAGGCCGCCGAAGTGATCGAGATCGCCGATCAGATGCAGCACGTGTGCCGCGATCTCGGCGTCCCGCTCATCGTCAACGACCGTCCGGACATCGCACTCGCGTTGCAAGCGGACGGCGTCCATCTCGGACAAGACGATCTTCCGCCGAGCGTCGCGCGTCAGATCCTCGGGCGTAACGCGATCATCGGCCGCTCGACGCATTCGCAGCAGGACATCGAACGCGCCATCACCGAACATGCCGAAGGTTGCGCCGACTACATCGCCGTCGGTCCGGTGCACGAAACACCGACGAAGGTCGGGCGCCCCGGCGTCGGTCTCGAACTCATCGAGCACGCCGCCGCGAACGTCGACTTCCCGTGGTTCGCGATCGGCGGGATCGATACGTCGAACGTCGATGCGGTCGTGAAGGCCGGCGCGAAGCGGATCGTCGTCGTGCGCGCCATCACGGAAGCCGACGACCCGATCGATGCGGCGAAACGGCTCCGGGACGCGCTCCCGTGAATTCGATCTTCGTCTACGGACTGTTGAAACCCGGCTTCCGTCTGCACCACATCGCCGAGCCGTACGTCCTGCGATGGGCGCCCGCACGGGTCCGGGGGCGTCTCTACGATGCCGGATCGAGCGAAGCGAGTCCCTCAGATCGGCTCCCCGCGGCGAGGTTCGACGAGGACGGTGAGATCGAAGGCTTCGTCTTCTGGCTGGACGAAGCGCGGCTGGACGAAGCTCTCGCCGTCCTGGACGACCTCGAGGACGAGGGGACCGAGTACCGGCGCATCGTCGTACCGGCATCGACGGCCGACGACACGGTCGAGGCCTTCGCCTACGAGTACCTGCCCGCCGTCGACCCCGGCCGGTTCGTCGGGCCGACGTGGCCCGAATAGTTTGATACCCTAACTATGTGACCAATGAACCATCTGAACCCTTCCGCGCGCCCGGCGGCGGCCCCGCCCGCGTCGTCGCGCGTCTCGCGAAGCAGGTAGACCGCGCGCTCCACGACCTCGATATCTCTCTTTCCCAGTACCGCGTGCTCGGGAACCTGGCGGAGGGTCCGTCCCTCGCGTCGACGCTTGCGGAGCGGCTGATCGTGAGCCGTCCGAGCATCACGGCCCTCGCCGACGGTCTCGTCGAGCGCGGGCTCGTCAGCCGCATGGGGGCCGAAGGCGACCGCCGGCGCGTGATGCACGTGCTCACCGACGAAGGACGCCGTGTGCTCGATTCCGCCGACCAGGCCATCGAAGCGCGTCTCGCGATGCTGGCCGAGCGGATCTCCGAGCCGGACAGAGCCCGCGGCTACAAGGGCCTCGACGTGTGGGGCAAGGCCCTCGACGGCTATCTCTCCGAGGTAGTGAAGAAGACGGCCACGCCGCAGCCGAAGGCGGAGGCGCGTTCCCGATGAAGACCGAAGAACGCCCCGTCGCGATCCCCGCGCTGAGCTATTCGGCGAAAGAGGATCCGCGTTACCCGGCCCCCAAGGCCTGGATCCACCCGGACAAGAAGCGCTCGTGGGTCGGCCGCATGATGCCGATCGTCCTCTCACACAAGAAGTCGCTCATCACGGCATGGGTCGCGACGCTCTTCTCGGCGCTCCTCGCGCTCGCGGTGCCGTGGTTCGTTCGGAACGGCATCAACGACATGATCATGGCGCTCGGCGGAAAAGCGGCGAAACGCCTTGCGGCGCTGCATCACGGGTCCGTAGTGGCGCCGTCCCAAGCCGAGCACGCCTTCATGGTCGTGATCGGTGTGATCGTCGTCGCGTCGGTCTTGCGCTTCGCCGTGGGATTCGTCTACCGCAACTGGATGCTCCGTTCGGCGTACGCGATCGAATACGACCTCCGCAACACGCTGTACCAGAAGTTCATGAACCTCTCGTTCTCGTTCTACGACCGCGTGCAGTCGGGTCAGCTCATCTCGCGCGCGAACTCCGACATCAGGTCCGTTGAGATGTTCCTCGCGTTCGCTCCGACGGTCGCGATCCAGATGGTGACCTTCGTGATCGCACTCTTCCTGATGTTGCATATCAGCGTTGTGCTGACGCTGATCACGCTCGTCCCGCTTCCGCTGGTCTGGTACTTCGGGACGAAGATGCGCCGCCAGATGTTCCCGGCATCCTGGATCGTCCAAGCGCGTCTGGCCGAGGTCGCCACGATCGTCGACGAGAACGTGACGGGCGTGCGCATCGTGAAGTCGTTCGCCGCCGAGCGTCGCGAGATCAAGAAGCTCGCCGACGTCGCGCGTCGCGTGTGGTGGGCGAACGTCAAGGTGGTCGACATCCGCGCGGTATTCGCGCCGCTGCTGCAGAACCTGCCGGACCTCGGCAAGGTCGGCGTCCTGTTCTTCTCGATGTACCTCGTCATCCACCGCGAGCTCGAC
>Ga0307479_10007412_pt1 | contig 10113 bp, 6 predicted proteins | sample atmos_gasesECM4C_FD_203743 | JGI IMG/M metagenome (GOLD analysis project Ga0307479, IMG submission 203743) | Hardwood forest soil microbial communities from Morgan-Monroe State Forest, Indiana, United States - atmos_gasesECM4C_515 | ecosystem: Environmental > Terrestrial > Soil > Temperate...
ATAATCGGCCACATCCGCGTTGCTCGTCCAAATCTTGCTGCCGTTGATAAGCCAGCCTTTGTCAACCTTTGTTGCCTTGGTTTTGGCGGCAAACAGGTCCGAACCGGAACCTGGTTCGCTCATGCCGATGACAAAGCACAATTCGCCGCGACAGATGCACGGCAGAATATTCGCTTTAATATGTTCGGGCGCATATTTGAGCAAAATAGGACCGCTTTGGCGGTCCGCGACGAAATGCGACCGAACGGGCGCATTCGCGACGCGAAATTCCTCTGTCACGACGTAACGCTCGAGAAAACTGCGTTCGTGCCCGCCATACTTTTTCGGCCATGTCATTCCGATCCAACCCTTGGCGCCGATACGTTTGCTGAAGGCGCGGTCGTGCGAGTCGCCATGACCTGGCCGGTGCGGATCGAAGGTGCCTTTGTCGATTTCCTCGGCAAGAAACGCGCGCACCTCTTGTCGTAATGCGTCGCATTCAGGAGGCAGGCGGATTTGATCGAATTGCAAATTCGTGCTCATCGCGCAGCGACCATCGGCCAAAACTCCTCGGCCCCGCGTTGAGCAACGTGCCTGCCAAGCTCGGCAGCCCAATAACTTTCACTGCCGAAGTCATCGCGCCACCCTAGCATCCGCAGTGTGAAGCGATGCAGAACGTGCTCCTTGGTGAAGCCGATCGCACCAAAGACTTGATGGGCGATAGCAGCGCCTTCCGTTGCGGCGTCGGCGCAGCGAATTTTTGCCGAGGCCGCTTCGAGAAATGTCGTTTCATCAAAAGAGTCGCTTTCAGCGATCGTGTTGGCGGCGGAACCTGAGACTGCAAGCGCAGCGGCGGTTTCTCCAGCAAGACGCGCGAGGTTCTGCTGCACTGCTTGAAACTTCCCGATCGGTCGTTCGAAGGCGACACGTTCATTGGCATAAGAGACGGTCAACGACAAAATCGATTCAAGTGCACCGGCGGTCTGTACACTCCGGCTGACCGACCCCATGAGCATCAAGGCGTGGTCGAAACCGGACGGTACTCGCGCGTGTTGCGAGGGCTTCACACGCTCGAACTGCACGATGTTTGATGGATCGCCCGCGAGGTTTTGCCTCTCATCGATTATGCAATCACTTATGGAGACTAGCGCAACGACGACTCCTGCCTCGCCCTGGGCCAACACCGCGATGTTTTGCGCTTCGGAAGCGAACGGAACGCCGCTGGCGCGACCGCTCAGCGTGGCGTCTTTGCCAAAAATGATCCGATCGGACGGCCAGTTCGGGGCAATCGTCATCGGTCCATTCGGCGCTTTTAGTCCTGCGCGCGCCAGCAGCCAGCCTGCAATCAGCGTCTCGGCGAGTGGAACGGCCACAGCGAATCGTCCGGCGACGCCTAGCGTGGCGAAGCCATCAGCAAGAGTAGCGCCAGCGCCGCCAAGCTGTTCCGGAACCCAAGCAAGCGGTAAGCCGGCAGCAGAAAGTGCTCTCCAAAATGGCGCCTTCCAAACGCCGTTACGTGCCCGGTTGACGGTCTGTGGGTCGGCAAGGTCTGCAAAAATTCGAGCCGCCAACTCGGCGACGATATGGTCGCTCTTGCCTGTCATTCTTTTCCGTGGGGGCCTTGCAGCCGTTCGCAATGAGCTATCGTGATGCTAAGCGGCAGCGATGGCAAGCTATCGCATTTGAGGTTAGTCTCTTGGTTCATCGGACAAACACGCCATTAATCCTCGGTGACTCCGATGTCCGCTTTACCCCGAAGGCGACATGGTTCAGTACGAATCGTGATGTCCGCCTTGCCGACAGCTGAAATGGAATGCGCCAGCTGGCCTCTTCGTCCAGCCTGCAATTTTCTCGAAAGACCAGACCTAACACTGTCGGCGGTCGGTGCGATTTAAGCCCATTATTGACAACGAAACTGCTGGTTATGACAATCTTACCAAAGAAAAACATCGGCGGGAGGCTAGCATGACCGATCGATCGTCACCTCGATGCACTGCTTTTTGGCCGGCAATCTGGCGAGTCGCATTCGGCATGACGCTCGCAGCGCACTTGAGTTTGTCGGCACACGCCGACGAGCCCATAAAAATCGGGTTTAGCACGTCATTAACCGGAACTCTTGCATCATCTGGAAAAGCCAACTTGCTTGCGCAGCAGATTTGGCAGGAGAAGATCAACGCCGAGGGCGGACTGCTCGGAAGACCAGTACAGCTCGATTATTACGACGATCAGTCGAAAGCTGATCCTGTTCCCGGCATCTACGCCAAACTTATCGACGTCGACAAAGTTCATCTCTTAATGGGTGCGGCGACCAACCTTATCGTCGCTGCCATGCCAGAAATCATGCAGCGGCAGAAGCTGGTTATGGTGCTTGTCGCATTGGGCAGTAATGATGAATTCAAATATCCGCGCTACTTCCAAACCGCTGCATGGGGCCCTGATGCGAAAGGCGTCATGGGCCGCGCCTTCTTCGAAGTCGCCAAGACTATTACGCCACGCCCGAAAACGGTGGCTATCGTTGGCGCAGACGCGGAATTTTCCAATAATGTAATGACGGGGGCGCGAGCGATTGCGAAGCAGGAAGGCTTCAATATCGTCTATGATCATACGTACCCGCCGAGTACGACCGATTACAGCCCGATTGTGCGCGCGATACAGGCGACCAATCCCGATCTGGTATTCGTCGCCTCGTATCCGCTCGACTCGGTGGGTATCGTGCGTGCCGCGACTGAGCTTAATCTGAAAACGCAATTGTTCGGTGGCGGAATGGTCGGCCTACAATATGCGACGTTTCTGCAGCAGCTTGCCGAGAAACTTGATCATGTCGTGAATTATCATCTGTATGTGCCCTCGCCGACAATGTCGTTTCCGGGCATCGAGGATTTCTTGAAGATCTACCAGGCGCGGGCGCCGCAGCAGGGCACAGACCCGCTCGGCTTCTATCAGCCGCCATTCGCCTACGCTGCGATGCAAATCCTCGAACAGGCGGTCAAAGCGACGGGCACGCTGGATGATGGCAAGCTCGCCGACTACATCCACAAGAACGAGTTCGACACCATCGTCGGTAAAATCCGCTTTGACGCCAGGGGCGAGTGGGCGACCCCGCGGCTCTTGATGATTCAGTACCAAAATATTCAAGGCAATAATCTTGATCAGTACCGCACGTCCGGAAAGGCCGTCATATTGTACCCGCCAGAATACAAAGACGGTGAGCTTCAGCATCCGTTCTTCCAGTAAAACCGGGAACAGACGATGCAGATCACGGCGGCAGTCGTTACTGAAAGATCGGGTCCATTCGTTATCGATAAAGTAGAGCTCTGCGAACCCCGACCCGACGAGCTGATCGTAAAGGTCATAGCGAGCGGAATGTGTCAGACCGATCTACACGGTCGTGACGGCTATTACGAGACGCCGTATCCCTGCGTTTACGGACATGAAGGCGCCGGGGTGGTCTACGCTGTCGGTAGCGCCGTGCGATCTTTAGTCCCCGGGGATCCTGTCGTTATGTCGTTCCCTTGGTGCGGCGGCTGCGCGAATTGCGGGCAGGGGTTGCTCAGCTATTGCGTCCGCGCATTTGAGCTGAAAATGAGCGGAGTGCGTGCGGACGGCTCCACGCTTATGTCGAAGAACGGTGAGCCGATCTACAGCGCGTTTTTCCAACAATCGTCATTTGGAACGTATGCGTTAACGCAGGAACGCTATGCGGTAAAGGTACGCAAAGACGCGCCTCTTGAACTGCTCGGTCCACTTGCCTGTAGTGGTCAGACCGGTGCAGGCGCGATCTTCAATGTCATCAGGCCGAAGCCAGGCGACAGCATCGCCGTGTTCGGGGTCGGAGCAGTTGGACTATCGGCCCTTATGGCAGCAAAGATCGCCGGCTGTGACCCCATCATTGCCGTAGACGTAAATGAGGAGCGGCTTGCGCTTGCCCGCAAGCTCGGTGCGACGCACACGATCAATCACAATACCTGTAGCGACATTCTCGGCACTATTCGAACCATCGCCGGGAGCGGCGTCCGTTATTCGGTCGATACCTCTGCCCTTCCAGGGGTGCTTGGCGAAGCCACAGAGGTCCTGCTGCCAGCCGGAACTTGCGTTCTTCTCGGGAGCGCCCGCAAAGGCACCAGAGCATCGTTCGAAATGCCTTTCTTGCAGGAAGGCCGCGTCGTCCGCGGCGTCATCCAGGGCGACAGCGTCCCGAACTCGTTTATTCCTCGCCTTGTCGATCTGATCGTCGAAGACAAATTCCCGATCAGCAAGCTGATGAAATTTTACGATCTTGCCGACATAAACCTGGCCGCCAAAGAGTCTTCTGCCGGCCTTGCAATCAAGCCTGTCTTGCGCATGCCGCGGGGCTGACAAGCGCGGTCGCGGCTTCTCGCTATAGGACGCGTCATGACCAACGTCTTGCTACCGACCTCACTCGTTGGTTCCTATGCGCAGCCAGATTGGCTAATCGATCGTAAGAAGCTTGCTGGGCGTTTTCCGCCGCGTGTTCGGGCGCGGGAGCTGTGGCGCGTCGCTCCGGAATTCCTGGAAGAGGCACAGGACGATGCGACCCTTCTTGCTATCCGCGACCAGGAACAAGCCGGCCTCGATATCATCACCGACGGAGAGCAACGCCGCGAAAGCTACTCTAACCGCTTCGCCACCGCGCTCGAGGGGGTCGATATCGACAATCCAGGCACTGCGCTCGATCGATCCGGCCATCCAAATCCGGTGCCGCGCATCGTCGGCAAGATCCGCCGCAAGCAGCCCGTCGAGGTGCGTGACGTTGAATTCCTGCGTGCCAACACTGACCGGCCCATCAAGATCACCGTGCCTGGCCCATTCACCATGTCGCAGCAGGCGCAGAACGATTTCTACAAAGATGAGCAGGAGATGGTGCTGGATTATGCTGCTGCGGTGAACGACGAGATCAAGGACCTGTTCGCCGCGGGTGCCGACATTGTGCAGATTGATGAACCCTATATGCAGGCACGGCCGGAAAAGGCGCGTCAATATGGCCTGCGCGGACTGGAGGCGGCCCTAGAGGGTGTCACAGGCACGACCGCGATCCACATCTGCTTCGGCTATGCCGCCATCATACACGTGCGGCCATCGGGTTATTCGTTCCTGCCGGAATTGGCTGCGTCCCCTGTACAGCAGATTTCGGTCGAGACCGCGCAATCCAATCTCGACTGCTCGGTGCTGGAAAGGTTGCCCGGTAAGACAATCATACTCGGCACACTCGACCTGTCGGACATGACCATCGAGAGCCCGGAAACGGTCGCGGCGCGAATCCGACGCACCCTGCCCCATGTACCAGTCGAACGTATCGTGGTGGCGCCGGACTGCGGGTTGAAATACCTGCCCCGCGACGTGGCCTACGGCAAGATGCGGGCGATGGTCGAGGGTGCCAAGATCGTACGGCGGGAATTGAGCGCAAGACAAGATTGAGCTCGCCTCGATAGCGAGACGCCCGAGTCGGATCGCGACGGTTTAGGCGTTGATCAGCTGGCGCAGCTTGTAGCGTATAATCTTGCCTGATCCCGTCCGCGGGATCTCGGCGATCACCTGCACGGTGTGCGGTATTTTGTACGCTGACAGCTGCGCGCGGCAATGGAGGAGCAGCGCCTCACTCTCGAAGGTATGGCCGGGTCGCGGCACTACGAACAGCGCTGGCACCTCGCCGAGATGCTGGTGCGGGACGCCGACCACGGCACAGTCGAGCACGGCCGCGAAAGTATTGACGACTTCCTCGATCTCAGCTGGCGCGATGTTCTGACCGCCGCGGATGATGAGTTCCTTGAGTCGACCGGTAATGGTCAGAAAACCGTTCTCGTCCGATTTCGCCAGATCACCCGTGTAATACCAGCCATTGCGGAGGGAATTGCGTGTCTCTTCCGGCTTATTGTGATAGCCGGGCATGATGTTGGGGCCATGCACGATCAACTCGCCCTTTTGCCCCGGCGAGACGTCGTTACCTTTCAGATCGATGATGCGAACTGCAAGTCCCGGTACCGGAATGCCGCAGGAACCCATGACCCGCGTGCCGGTCGGCCAGTTCATGGTCACCATGGTCGAGGTCTCGGTGATGCCGTAGCCGTCTAGCAAGGGCACGCCGAGATGGTTCTCGAATTCGCGGTTGAGCGTCGCTGGCATGATGGCGCCCGCGGAAACGCAGAGCCGGAGATTGGGGAAGCGGATATTCAAATCGCCGCGCGTCGCCTGCAAAAGATAATGAAACATTGTCGGCACACCGGGGAAATAGGTGAACTCGCCTGACTTCAGGAGGCGCACCGCTTCGCTGGTGGAGAACTTCTCCATTAAGTATGCGCTGGCGCCGGTCGCGAGAATGCTCATGACCGACAGATTAAGCGCGTACGAATGAAACAACGGCAGTGGCGATAGCACGGTATCGCGCTCGCTCAAGCCCGTGATCGGGGTCCAGCAGGCGGCAGTGACCCATAGCATCCCGTGCACCGTGAGCCGAACGCCCTTGGCGAGACAGGTTGTGCCGGAGGTATAGAGAATGTAAGCCGTCTCGTGCTTCAGCTCCGGATCGCAGGGCGGCGATTTTGGCTGAACGCCGATGAGTTCGGCATAGTTCAGGGCTTTCGCCTCGCAACTCCCGCGATCCGTCACCACAATTGTCTTCAGATTAGCCGCTGCATTTTTCATCCGCGCGAAAAGATCGCCGCGCTCACCGGTCGTGATCACCGCCTTACAATCGGCATCGGTGAGCCGATACGAGATTTCCGGCTCAGTCGCATCATAGCTGATCGGTACGCCGACCGCGCCGGCACGCGTGATCGCAAAGCAGCTCTCCACCCAGGCGACCGAATTGGGCAGCATGACCGCGACGGTGTCGCCCGTCGCGATGCCATTGTCGCCGAGGTGGCCGGCAACCTTGCCGGTGCGATCATAGAGTTCCGCGTAAGTGACCGCGGTCCGCGCGTCGCGAAAGGCACATTTGCTGCCCCGTGCGGCGGCTTGGCGGCGCAGCAATTCGGGAATAGGAGCGATTAGATCGGTGTGCAGCGTGACGCTCCTTCATCAGACCATGCTGTAGCCGCCAGAGATGCTGAGCACTTGGCCGGTGATCCAGCCGCCATGCGGTGAAACCAGCAGCGCGACCATCGGCGCCACATCGTCGGGCTGACCGAGGCGGCCCAGCGGATAAAATTTAATGAGTTTCTCCCGATTGGCCTCAACCCAGTCCTTGTCGTGCGCAGTTTCAACAAGGCCGAGCGATAGCGTGTTTGCGGTTGTGCCAGAACGGCCGAATTCGCGTGCCAAAGATTTCATTAACCCTATGACGCCGGCGCGAGCCGCGGCAACGATGGCAAGGCCAGATTCGCCGACGCGCGAGGAATCGCCAATCACGCTGACAATGCGACCGTTCTTTCCAGCCTCTAGATGTGCCGCCGCCGCATGACAAGTGTGGATTGCGCCATAGAGCGAGGCGCCGATTTGTGCGTGCCAGTCCTCGGGCGCGGTCTCGACGAACCTCTTGCGCTTGGCGAGGCCGGCATTGTTGATGAGAATGTTCAGTCCGCCGAAATCTCTGACGACCGCCTCCGTCATCGCCTTTACCGCGGCGAAGTCGGCGACATCGGCCTGATAGGCTTTTGCGCTGCCGCCTTTCGACTTGATCTCCTTGACAATGAGCTCGGCGTCGGTTGCGGAGCCGCGGTAATTCACTGCGAGTGAAGCGCCTTCCGCCGCAAGCCTCAGCGCGATTTCGCGGCCGACACCGCTCGTGGCGCCAGTCACCAACGCGATCTTGCCTTTCAATCCGAGATCCATGCTCGCTCTTCCTTGTCTGAGCCGCCTAAAGCTTTTTGTTTGGCGCGAGCTTCTTCGATGAGGCGGTAAAGCCGCTCCGGCGTCACTGGCAATTCGTTGATCTCGATGCCGAGCGGCGAAAGCGCATCCGCAACTGCATTGGCGATCGCGGCAGGCGCACCGATCGTGCCGCCTTCGCCCATGCCGCGGAACCCCCCTAGCGTCGTCGGTGACTCGCTCTCGAGATGAACGAGCTTCATGGAGGGAATTTCGGAGGCCGATGGAACGAGGTAATCGACCAGGCTTGCCGTCTGCATCTGCCCCTGCGCGTCGTAGACGACTTCTTCGTAAAGCGCGGCGCCGATACCTTGTGCGACGCCGCCCTGTACTTGGCCATCGACGATCAGGGGATTGACGAGCTTGCCGCAATCTTCAGCGACCGCGTAATGGCCGACGTAGATCTCGAAAGTTTCCGGATCGATCTGGACCGTGGCGATATGCGTCGCCGAGCTTGTAGTGCCAAAAACCGGATCATAGGTTTTGCTCGCGGTAAGCTCGTCTCTGGCATCGGCAGGCAAGCGGCCGATCTCGGAATAAACAGCGCGTGCCACTTCCTTGAAGGTGGTGGACCGATCAGTGCCGATGACCGAAATTTTGCCGCCTTCCGCGAGGAGATCAGTGGCTGCAGCTTCAAGGAGATGCGACGCTGCATTAAGGACCTTTTCGCGCACCGCCTGCGCGGCAAGCGTGGCCGCGCCGCCCGCCAGAACCAGGCTACGGCTCGCATAAGTGCCGGTGCCGCCCGGGACGGCCGCGCTGTCGCCCTGCACAATCTTGATATCTTCGATTCGCACGCCGAGATGTTCTGCAACGATCTGCGCGAGCGTGGTTTCGAGTCCCTGTCCGTGCGAAGCCACACCGAAATATGCTGTGACCGCGCCCGTTGCATCAATGCGCACGATCGCCGTTTCGGTGCCGGTATTAATGGGCATCCCGGGCGCTACTGAAATGCGCGAGCCGATCCCGGTGAGCTCCGCATAAGTCGCGATGCCGATGCCGCTCCATTGGCCTGCCGCCCGCGCCCGTTTCTGCGCCGCGCGCAACTCATCGTAATGGATCGCGTCACACGCGGCGTTGAGACATTCTTGGAAACCGGATTTGTCCCAGACAATGCCGGAAGCGACCTTATAAGGAAATTCTTGCGCAGTGATGAGATTACGGAGCCTGATATCACGCGGGTCGATGCCGAGCTTACGCCCAGCCATGTCCATCAACCGCTCCATCACGAAGGTCGAAGTCGGCCGGCCGACGCCGCGATAGGGCCCGATTGGCGCTTTTGAGGTGGCGACGCCACGCACGCGCCCTTGATAGTTTGCAACCCGATAAGGCCCAGGAAGAAAGCTTATGACTTGGATCGGCTCGAGCGCCGCTGTCCACGGATAGATAGAATAGGCGCCAACATCGCCGATGACATCGGCGCGCAGCGCCAGGATTCGAGCTTCGCCATCGAGCGCGATTTCGGCATCAACGATTTCATCAAAGCCCTGGCTATTGGCAAGTAGGTCTTCCATGCGGTCGGAGGTCCATTTGATAGACCGCGACAACCGCCGCGCCGCTGCACAGACAAAAATCTCTTCAGGGTAGAGCGATCCCTTGCCGCCAAAACCGCCGCCTACATCCTGTGCGACGACACGCACCCGATGACCTGGAATATCGATCGCTTCGGCGATTGCGTCGCGTACAATGCTAGGCACTTGCGTCGCCGAATAAAGTGTCATCGCCTCTCGGCCCCCGTCATATTCGGCGAGACAAGCGCGCGGCTCGATTGCGACTGGCGTCTTCCTATGCATACGAAAACGCGCACCGACGCGCACGGGCGCGGTGGCAAAGGCAGCATCGACATCGCCGCGTTTGAATTCGCGGTTGACCAGCACATTGGTGCCGGCGGCCTCATGCAACAGCGGCGCGCCGTCCTGCACTGCCTCTTCCGGATCGATCACGACGGGCAACGGGTCGTATTCAATATTGATAAATTCGAGCGCGTCCTCGGCCTGATAGCGACTTTGTGCAATGACGCCGACAACGGGCTCGCCGACATAACGCACCTTGTCGCGCGCCAGCGGCAAGAGCGGCGTTGGGTGATAATTCTTCATGCGTGAGGTCGCGACCAGCGGCTTGACCTGATCGGCCAAATCTTCCGCGGTGAAGACGGCTACAACTCCGGGGGCGGTACGGGCTGCCGTGCAATCAATGGCGCGGATTTTCGCATGCGACTGGTCGCTGCGGCGGAACGCGGCGTGCAGCACACGCGGCGTCTGACGATCATCGGTATAGGCACCGAGTCCGGTCAATAGCCGGGGATCTTCG
>Ga0307479_10007413_pt1 | contig 10112 bp, 13 predicted proteins | sample atmos_gasesECM4C_FD_203743 | JGI IMG/M metagenome (GOLD analysis project Ga0307479, IMG submission 203743) | Hardwood forest soil microbial communities from Morgan-Monroe State Forest, Indiana, United States - atmos_gasesECM4C_515 | ecosystem: Environmental > Terrestrial > Soil > Temperate...
TTCTCTCAACAATCGACGGAAATAATTGACAATCTTGTCCGCAAGGACTGGTTAACGAAACTGCCGCGCGGCCATGCCTTCTTGTACGCCAGTGGATGTACGTACAAGACCAGATTCCCGCTACTGCCCGAACCCAAGCACCTCTTCCCATTGGAGAGATCGTGAAGCTGCTCTTGGTTGCTGCTTTCTTTCTGATTTTGGCATCTGTCTCCACGCTGGTATCCGGGGGAGAGGGTGGACGTCTTGTGCAGCAGAGTTGGTTCGAAGCATCGCATCCGCTGCCAGCAAAGAGAATGAGCGAACTCGGATCGGTAATGCGCGCTTACACCGAGCGCGTGTTTCAGTTGGTCCCCGTGCGGCTCCGTCAGAAGTTTGGTCAGAAGCTCTGGGATGCCATTGAACTCATGATGCTGCGGATGCTTACGATCCGATATGTTGCGCCAACTTTTGTGCTCTCTGCATTGATCGGTTTGCTCGAAGGCTTTTGGTCGCGCTCAAACCTGAAAGGGCTGGTGAAAATTCATTCGCCCATGCGGTTCAATCTCGGGCTCGTCGGGTTGGGAGCAAGCACAGCTATGACCACGCTGTGGGTGACGGTACCGATTGCGGTGCCGGTATTCCTGGTTGTGTTCTGTGTTTTTGCATTGGCGGTTCTAAGTATTCGCAGTTTGGTCGTCCACACACCATCACAGTTCTGAGCGCGAGCCGCTTGGGCTCCGTCATTTATGTGTGGGGACCGGGATGAGTTTTCGTTTTGGCGACCGGCAGACGTTCACCATACGCACGGAAAGGAAAACAATGCCATCACTCGATCAATTGACCGACAAAATTCTCTACTGGCTCTCGCTGGACACCCAGGCGCGGGCACTGGCCGAGAGGCTGCTGGTAAGGTTTCGCGCCATGGTCGGCGACCTGCCAGCCAGTGCCGAACATCACCACTCCGAGGCGGGAGGCCTATATCAGCATTCGCTTGAGGTTGGTCTCCGCGCCTTGGAGGAGTTCGAGGGCAATATCCTCATGGAGCGTAAGCCGGACGGTAGCGTCGATAGCTTTCGCAGCGCGCGAAATCGTCCACGCTGGCAATATGCCACCTTCATCGCTGCGCTTTGTCACGACTTGGGTAAGGTGTTCGATGTTCATGCGCTAGCGGGCGATCACACCTGGTGCCCACTTCACCAGCCTTACTCAGACTTTGTCCGGCGCGCTCGAAAAGGCTTGGCTGTGTCCTGGAGGCCGGAGCGGGAGCACGGTGCGCATGCCGCACTCTCCTCCTTACTGCTTCATCATGTGCTCTCAACCAACGATGTCGAGTTTCTGGGTGTGCCGCGCTTGGTGCATCTAACCGACTGCTTATCGGAAAGCCATAGACGAAGCAACGGAAACCCACTGGCACGGATGGTCGGCAGAGCCGATCAGGCAAGCGTGGAAGACGCCCAACCTTCCATCGCCGCCCAGCCCGAAAGCAAGGTCGCACTTTTCCTGCGCACCCTCCAAGAGTTGATTACGAACCGGGAAATCGGCGTGAACTTCCGCGGCAGTCAGGTCTACGTTGCGGGTGAGAAAACCGCCGTAGTCGTGCCGCTGTCGGTAAACCTCGCTCGGGATCGATTGAAATCCAGGAAGATCGTGTTGCCGCCCAACACCTACTTGTACGATATGTTGCGCAACGCACACCTTGTCGAGGCGGATGACGCCGGTCGCTCGGTGCGCAGGATCAGGGTTCCAGGCAAGCAAGGTGACGTATCCCTGAGTGCCCTTATCTTTCCAACCGAGAAGGTTGTGCCCAGACAGATTCTGGCTACCCTGCCCGCAGCAACCCACTTTGTAATCGAGGCCGTGCCCGACGTTGAAGTCACGGCAACAGGGAAGGATTCAGCGTCCGAGGAGACCATCCATGAACACGTTAATCGTGAATCAATACGGCCAAGTTCAGGGAGAGGTAGGTGACCATGGCCTGCTGCTGACCATTGCTGCAGATACTCCACGTCGCGAATCGATTCATCTGCAGACGTGCATAGACTCAGTGGAGCAGCAACTCGGTTTGCTGGCCGTCCTGAAGGCCGTGGAGCGTCGAATCGAGCAATTTCAGTTGCGAGATTCTTCTGGATCTGAGCCGCAAGCGCACGAACAAGAAACCCTATTCGAGGAGACGATCGGCCGTGAATGCGATTTCTTCAACGCAAACCGAGCCTCCAAGAGCAAGGTCTACGGACGTTTTGCTCAGTTCATGATTTACGAGCAGTTGGAACAGGGTCGGTTGAGGGTTTTCTTTGCCGCACGGGACGAGTCCAAGCGCACAGCCCGATTCGATGTCCATCCGGGCGAGGTCCAAGCCTTTTTAGCCCTGGCGAAGCGCTCGCTGTTCGCTCGCCCCCAGATAGAGTTGCTCCTTCGTGACGACATCTCTTTCACGGTCGCGGTCACCGCCTCCGGTCATGGTATGACATTTGAGGTGCAAACCCCCATCTGGCATTCACAATTTACCGTCAGCAGAGCCAATGACGTAGCCACTCTGGCAGTTTTTGCTCGCCGCGCGCTCAAACGAGAGAGAGTGGTGCCTCTCCGTTTCGGCGAAGGTGACCATCAGCTCGGTTTTCGGAAAGGAGCCGCTGGTCAAGTATTTGCTGAATTTCAGCACCAAGGGTCACCTGAGGGCGTACCTCTTTCCAGCCTCAAGCTCCACGAGCTCGAGCTCCTTGCTGAATTTGTACTTCACCAAACATTTGCACCCTCGAACGGAAAGATGGGAGGTGTTTCGAGCGTGAGTTCTTCGACAGCAGCCCAAGTCTCCTAGTTGTACTTACGAGTTTTCATTCCACAAACCTTTTCCATCCCAAAAACCTTTAAGTCAAACCAAAAAGCCATCCACGCGGCAGCGCGCGGCTGTGCCATTCGAGACGGATTCAAGACTTCTCAAGCTTAACCCACAAATCCCTTCACCCACTGGTTCGGGATCTATGGGCCAGGCCTGGTGCTCTCCCAAGCCGATCCACCTTGGCTGGGGTCGCGGGGAGCTGAGCCAGCTGTTGCTCGGCGATTCCGGCCATTAATCCACAAAGGAGAAAAACCATGTCAGCAGCAACACAAGTCGTAGGTCCACAATCCCCATCCCTGGTGCTGTCCGTCCTTCAATCGAAGGCGGGCAATCGCTGGGGCCGGGCAGTGGAAGAGATGAAAGAGAAGCGTCTGACCGTATCAGGCGACTTCCCGGAGTTCGTCGTGACCAACAAGAGCGGAATAGGGTACCAAGTGAAACTCGACCTAAACGGCAATGGCACCTGCACTTGTCCGGACTTCGAAGTGCACATGGCACCGGAAGGAGGCATTTGCAAGCACATTGCCGCTGCGGCGATCACCTCACTGGTCCCGCGGGTCCGGCCTCCATCGTCGACCAGCGAGTCCATTAAGACGAATGGGGACCGAACCTCGGAAGTATCTCCGCTCATTTATCGCATCCGGCGCAGTGTCCAGATCGACGGGAAAGACGGCGTACAAGTGGAAGTGCAGGCGAGCGTGACAAATGACGAAGCACAAGACATGGAGAATTCGTCTTATGCCTTCGATTTGTTGGAACGCCTGGCAGCCCACATTGCAAAAGGCACCGCACCCTCAGAAAGCAACTTCGCTCGGAGTACAGCTTCACCGAGCGCGGTTAAAACCACACCGGTTAAGTCTCCCGCGACATCTGCTAGCGAGGGGCACCCTGTTTCTGCGGTCATCAGTAAGATTGATCGCATGAAGACTCGCCGGGGTGACTCCTTGTTTCTCAAGGTGGACGTCGGTGGTGAGACGGTGCGCGTGTTCGGCCGTCCCGAAGAGCTGGCTAAGCGCCTGAAGGCGAGCGGTTACGACATTCCGGCAAACGAAATCCAGGCCGGATTGGAGCTCAATCTTCCCTGCTTGGTACGCACCGGCAATGGCAATAGAGGGTACAAGACGATCGAAGAGTTCTTGCCCGAAGTCGCCTAGCCGGGAAACCACACATTCCGAGTCAGAGAGGCGCCCGCCTCTCTGACTCGGAAATCTCTCTTGCTTTCCCACCGTTTTTCAAACCACAAATCGGAGGTGATCCATGCGTGAATTAGCGCAGCAGGCGGTTCTGTCTGCCTTTATCGCTTCCGTTGGCAAACGCACTCCGCGCGAAGCGGCTCACGATGCCACGGAGCTATGTAGCTTGGCACGAGCACTCCACAGGCTGAATGAGGTCTCTTGCAACTGCGGCCTCACGCCCAGGCAGGAGAAGCGGGTGCAGAATCTGGAAGACAAGGTTCGGAGCATATTGGCGCGGGCAGGAATGGCCTTAAACCACTTCAACGGCGACCCACGAGGCTATGCCGTGTACATCGATCTGCCGGATGGCTCTTACAACAGCTTCGGCGGCCGGGAGCACGGCTACGGCATCGGCTAGCTCAGCGGGCGACCTTCCAAGGTCGCCCGTCAGATCGAGCGGGCGTGAACCTAACTATAAGAGCCACTTACAGATACAGGTTCTACAGTTGCAAAATCACAAAAATCAAGGAACTAAATTGAGGTTCTTGATTTTCAGTACGAAGAAGGATTTTGATGATCCCCGAACCAAATTTTCCGGCCAACCCTGACGAATTTGTCGGCCGTCAGCCTCAGATCGAATCATTCCGGAGATTAGTCCAGCAAGGCCTAACAGTTCGGAGAACTATTTCAACCGCCGTACTCGGAGATTGGGGCATCGGCAAGAGTAGTTTGCTTCTCAAGCTTGCGACGATCTGTTCGGAAAGCAACTACCGAATGCTCCCTGTGTTTCTGTCTATCTCGAAAGAACTGGGGAATTATCTAAACTTCGCCGAGAACCTCCTTGACAGACTCGGTATGACCCTTATAGCTGAGGGAGATCTGACAACTCGCCTGCGCGGCGAGGTTCAGAACTGGAAGCTCACGCGGGTCAATGTGGGCGGACTTACGCTGGACCGGGAACGTCCGCAATTCTTTTTAAGTTCCGGAACCGCTCTGTTGAGGCACGCACTCTCAGATGCCTGGACAAAGTTCCTTCGACCGGCCAATCTTCAAGGAGCCGTTTTCTTTCTGGACGACCTGCACAATCTAACCGGCCCAAGCCCCCAAGACGTTGCGTTAGTGCTCAGAGACCAGTTCCAGTCGTTCGGCATTGACGGCATAAACTATTCCGTCTGCTTTTCTGCACCCACCGACTACTTTGGCAACATCCGGCACCTCGCCGAACCAGCCGTTCGCTTCTACAGCAAGTTTTATCTCACTACTTTCACGTTGGAAGAGATCACGCAGTACGTGAAAACAGTCTTCGGAGCGGATCGATCGAAGTCAGAGGGAATTTCGCACTGGCTGTACGAAAAGACTCTCGGGCACCCATACTTCCTGGCATTCATTTGCCGCCAACTGGCGACGCACGTTCCAGACTCTCCAGCAGAGAGCCCGGAGCATCAATGGCCCATAATCTTCGAAGAACTGGGAAAGGAAAAATTCCGTACAGACCTAGCTCACGCTACCGAGAAGGAGCTGGGACTCCTGCATTCCCTGGCAACGTCCGACAACGACGAAGTCAGCCCCGGTCAGTTCGGTTCACGATTTCAGCCTGAGTACTTCCGCCGGTTGACAGAGCGAGGTTTGCTCGTCCGTACTGGACGTGGCCGCTACAAACTCTACCACCCGTTGTTCAAGCTGTTCCTGCAAGGGCTGAAGCCATGAGCGCACATGCGACAGGCACGATATCGTTTGAACAGCAGCGAAAAAAGTAGTGACCACCGAGGTTTTGGCGTCTCAATGCACTTCGAACTGCTGATCATCTGTCAACCTGCAAGGAATTCCCACAGGAGCGCGACGAGACTCCAGCATGTCTCTGCACCGCCACACCGAATGATGCACCCAACTTCGCGACGGCGCCCACGGTTGCCCCTTCCAATCTGCTAATAAACATGTCGTCTCCCGTGGAATAACGCATCCGTCCGGCCTCTCTATTAGCAGCTACATTCTGATCAAGAAGTTTGCGACATTTCTAGGTGTGAGCAGGCGGTTACCTGGAGGGTGGAGCCCAACAGTCCCACGACTGCTTTCCACATCCTCGCTACGCCCGAGCCGTCCGGCTTGCTCTTGCTCGGCATCGGCTTGATGGCCCTGGGAATGACCTTGCGGCGCCGGCGGTTGGCCTGACGGGTCAACTTTTTAGTTCGGGACCATGTACTGGCGGTCATTTGGGATGGCTGCCTAATTTTTCCGGGAGACCATCACGAGCGACTAACGTATCCGCACTGTAAGCGACACATTGTTTCTAACAATTTAGAGTACTTGTCTAACTGTTTTGTCTTTCGGTTGCCGGCAACCGAAGTAACTTCCTTTGTTTTCCGATCCGCTCCAGAACGGACAGGGAATTGCGTGTAATTCGATGTCAGCAATCGACTAGCCGGACGATGGAGGATCCGCCATGCCGCCTGGAAGGACGTCGTTCACTCTGGTTTGCGCGATGCTGGTGCTATGCATCGCGCTGTCGAGTTCTGCTTCTGCGTCCACTATTGTCTATAACAATTTTGGCCCGGGAGACGCATACGATAATGGTCTTACATCTAGTTCCTCCTATGGAGTCAACGGCAGCGATCTCATGACTGGCCAACAAGTCGTGGCAGCTAGATTCCTTGGCACCGGGGGTGAATCTGGCCGAAGCCGACATAGCCCTTACCTATCGCAGTGGCGCCGGCAGCAACAATTCTGTCGTGGTTAAACTACTCGCGGATTCTCTCGGAGCGCCCAATAGCGCAGGCGTATTGGAGCAGTGGACGGTGAACGATATTCCCCTCGACTTCCAATCAATGATTTTCGATCTCCCCTCGACTTCCAACCCGTTTCTCGCTTCGGGCGTCCCGTACTGGTTGGCAGCCTTCCCCGGAGGGAATGACACCATAGCTGGCTGGAATAAAAACTCAACACGCGCTACGGGCGTGGACTTCAACTCCGACGCCAACGGTACGGCCACTTGGACGGCGGAGCCCAACAGCACCACTCCTGCCTTCCGCATCATCGCTACCCCCGAGCCGTCCAGCTTACTCTTGCTCGGCAGTGGCTTGATGGCCCTGGGAATGACCTTGCGGCGCCGGGCGGTTGGCCTAGACTAGTCTAGCCGGGTGAAGGCGTTTTAGTGGCGCCGCTCAAGATCGCAATCTTGTGAGCGCGAGACGGTTAGCTTGCCCCGAGCGTTCCTCAGGTAAATCCTTACTTCCGACGTGTCTATAAATTCTTTTGTAATTGCTCCAAGGTTCTGACGCGATGAGCTCTATGTTCGAGGGAAAAATTCGTCTCATGGAATTCTTTTTAAGCAGCCGCCTGTTCTGAATCCGGCTATCGGATGTTACCTGTCCTTCTCTCGGTTTCTAGCGATCTTGGAGATTATCTGCGAACGCCAACCGTCAAAAGTATAATGGCAAAGGAAAACGGACGAAGGCGTGATGTATGGGTCCGCCCTGTGCGACGGCCAAGGGCCAAAACTAGAGGGGCTTGAAGCGGCCTGCGGCTCAACGTTCGCGACGTGATGAAGATTCTGATTGTCGATCTTGATTGATGGGCCGCGCAAGGGCGACTCAAGCATACGATTGTTCCCACAATGAGTTCGGCGGCTTATAGCTAAGGCTTTCTCCGGCGGCCAAGGTAACCTCCTGCTACCAGCCCAGAAATTAACAGGATGCCCGTCGAGGGCTCCGGAGTTACAACACGGTCGTAGCCGATCACATCGATTTCCCGAAGATCCACATCGGATACCGGAAGCGTCACCCCAGAGTTGGCGAATTGATTGAATGAATCGTTGGTTCCGCCCGCCCAGTCACGGTAGTCCAAGCCGTTGCTAAATTGGTTGTTATACTGCTTCAGCAGGGTCGTTCCATTGTCAATAGAGAAGCTACCCTGTTTGCCCGCGCCACCCCCATTACCCAACACGCGAGTACTAGCGCCGCTGTAGGAGAACAGATCGAGCAGGCTGTACGAATTCGTGAATGTGCCGGCAACGGTCCCGCCTCCGAGCCCAATGCGCCCAAGCACTTCGGAAATTTCGTGGGCCGCAACTCCTTGGAAGTCATAGGTTCCTGAGGCGACCGTACCTGAGAACGTGAAGGGATTCCCTGCACCAAACGTCGTCGTGCCGTCCGTGGCCCCGGCACCTGCGATATTGAGTGCCTTTGCTTGCGCGTTGGTGACCCACCACGTGTGGGTTCCAGACACTGGGTCAAGCGCCTTCACAGAACCTCCAGGTCCTCTCGCGGTAGCATCGTCAGCAGTTTTTGCATCCGCAACAACCTTGTTATACAAGTCGGTATAATTATCTGATACCAGGTTCGAGTCGCTTTGACCAAGTGTCCCAGTTCCGGTGACAGCATCCACGGTAATGTTAACCGTGATGTTATCCGAAAAGTTGGTCGTGAAGACGTTCGCCGCTGACATCCACGCGGTTCGCGCTGCTCCGGCGTTCCCGCCGAAGTTGGTGTTGAAGTTGCCTGTAAAGGTCGGGTTAATAACGAAGGGGCCGGCAAAACCGGGTAAGCCAGAAACTAGAGCAATTCCAGAGAAGAAGATCCCAAACCAAATGGACTTCCGCCTCCTCGATAGCTCCCGCGCGCGCAGTTTAGACTCCTGAGTTAGCACAACCGCAGCTTTCTTGACCAAATAACTTACGTGATTAAGCCTGATTTCTTCCTCTGACTGCAGCACTCAATTTGTGAAATGACCTCATTGGAAATACAAAAATATCTTTTAAACCGCTCGATACACAAGCAATTTTGAGTCCTAGACAATTTGGGAGCTAAGTAGGAGAAAGAACGGAACCAGTTCCCAACCGTTAGCCGCTGCCTGTGCAAAGCTTTGGAGAAGTTTTGGAGCAATCTGTAGAACAATCTTTGGCTGCTGATAGACATGCCGAACAGGTGCGTCATTCTCACAACTCGCTGCACAGGAGATTCGGCACAGGCAATCCGGTGTACGAGTTGTTCCCGGCGAGAAATCAACCCGCCCGTGCATGCTTTCGAATGAACAACCCTACCAGCGCCTAGTTGCCGCCTGATTCTGAACGGCTTGACCGCTAGTCGAATCTAGCCCAGCCAAACCCGATCTATACGGATCGCGAGTAATTCTATACAAGCCTAGCGATTCTGTATCATCTGGAGTGTTAGCCATGGATCTCCTTGCCAGGATCTCTATAAGACCCCTTATTTCAGCCACTTGGAACACACCGCCAGTAGCTTTCAAGATGCCCTTCGGTCAGCCGCTTGCTGGGCCTTGGATGGTTCCGTGTGTCCCGGTGCGGGGTGCGAAGGGCATCTGATGAGCACGATGGCGCAAACGGCCGCGAGGGCGGATCGGCTGGAACTATCTCTACCCAAGGGTTTAGTGATAGCTGGTTTGGTCGCCAGGCTATACGGACCACTGCTGATCCGGATGATCGTGCAGTGGTGGCAAGACCCGGACTACAGCCACGGGTTCGTCGTACCTCTGTTCGTTGGTTACGTACTCTATCAGCGGAGGCACCAGCTGCGGCAAGTTCCGCTCGAGCCAAACAACTTGGGCCTCCCTGTGATGGTTGGGGCAATTGGACTCTTGCTCGCAGGGTCCCTTGGCGCCGAATTGTTCGTTGCTCGTTTCTCGTTGCTCTTCTTGCTGGGTGGAATGCTTCTCTTTTTCGCCGGTTGGAAGATGCTGCGTGGCGTCGGGTTTCCGCTGGCTTTTCTCGCGCTGATGATTCCGCTGCCGGCGATCATCTACAACCAGGTGACATTCCCGCTCCAGCTCTTGGCGTCGCGACTCTCTTCGAGCGGGTTGGAGTCAGTTGGAGTTCCTGTCTTGCGGGAAGGAAACGTCCTCGTCCTTCCGAACTACTCCCTTGAAGTCGTAGAAGCATGCAGTGGCATCCGCTCGCTCATGTCCTTAATCGCGCTGGCTGTCGCATATGGTTACTTTGTTGAGAAGCGCCAATGGGTGCGAATCACATTGGTCGTCCTGATGCTGCCCATCGCTGTCGCGAGCAACGCGATGCGCGTGATGGGCGCCGGTATCCTCACGTACTGGTTTGGGCCACGCGCTGCCGAAGGTTTTTTCCATTCGTTTCAGGGTTGGTTGATTTTTGTTTCCGC
>Ga0307479_10007414_pt1 | contig 10112 bp, 10 predicted proteins | sample atmos_gasesECM4C_FD_203743 | JGI IMG/M metagenome (GOLD analysis project Ga0307479, IMG submission 203743) | Hardwood forest soil microbial communities from Morgan-Monroe State Forest, Indiana, United States - atmos_gasesECM4C_515 | ecosystem: Environmental > Terrestrial > Soil > Temperate...
CCTGATCATCGTCGCCGGGCGTCCCGGCATGGGCAAAACCGCGCTCGCCACCAACATCGCCTACAACATCGCCAGGGCGCACCGCGCGGAAGTCCAGGCTGACGGCTCCATGAAATCGGTCAATGGTGGCATTGTCGGCTTCTTCTCCTGCGAAATGTCGGCCGAACAGCTCGCCACCCGCATTCTCGCCGAGCAAACGCGCATCGCGTCCAGCCTGATCCGCCGCGGCGGGATCAACCAGGACGAATTTGAAAAGATTCGCGACTACACGATCGAGCTCGAACACTTGCCGCTCTTTGTCGACGAGACCGGCGGCCTTTCGATTTCGCAATTGACCGCGCGCGCGCGGCGGCTGAAGCGGCAGAAAGGCCTCGACGTGATCGTGGTCGACTACATCCAGCTGCTGCAAGGCTCGGGCAAGCGCGGCAACGACAACCGCGTGCAGGAAGTCACCGAGATCACCACCAGCCTGAAGGCGCTCGCGAAGGAACTCAATATTCCAGTGATCGCGCTTTCGCAGCTGTCGCGCCAGGTGGAAAGCCGCGACGACAAGCATCCGCAATTGTCGGACCTGCGCGAATCCGGATCGATCGAGCAGGACGCCGACGTCGTGCTCTTCGTCTACCGCGAGGAATATTATCTGCAGAACAAGGAGCCCAAGCTCGGCACGCCCGAACACGAAAAATGGCAAACCGAGATGGACCTCGCTCTCGGCAAGGCTGAAGTCATTATCGCCAAACAGCGCCACGGACCGACGGGCACGGTCAGATTGCAGTTCGAGGGGCAATTCACGCGATTTGGTGATTTCGTGGAAGAAGATAATTTGCCCTACCGCGCGCCATAATCCCGGTTTTCAGCCGGTTGAACCCGCCCGCCGCGGCGCGTAAAACAACAAGGCCATGAACATCGCCGACCCGAAGCCGATACCGGCAAGCTCCCTGCTCTCGCCCGAAGCGAACCAGGCCGCCGCGCTTGCCGCAGCAAACGGCATATTGACCATCGATCTCGACGCCCTGGTCGCGAACTGGCGCAAGCTGGAGAAGACCGCAGTCCCGGCCGAATGCGCCGGCGTCATCAAGGCCAATGCCTATGGCTGCGGCACCGAACCGGTCGCCCGCGCCCTTGCCGCGGCCGGCTGCAAGACCTTTTTCGTGGCAACCCTCGACGAAGCGCGCGCAGCGCGCGCCGCGGTGCCGTCGGCGACCATCTACGCGCTCAACGGCCTCTTCCAGAACACCGGCGACGCCTACGCCAAGATCGACTGCAAACCGGTGATCGGCGATCTCAACGAGCTCGCCGAATGGGACGTGTTTTGCCGGCGCTCCGGCTGGTACGGTGGCGCGGCCGTCCATATCGACACCGGCATGAACCGGCTCGGGCTGACGGTCACGGAGGCACAGGGCCTCATCCCCCGCATCAATGCCGGCGACCACGGCATTGCGCTGGTCATGAGCCACCTCGTCTCCGCCGAACACCTCAACAGCCCGGTCAATGCGAGGCAGCTTGCGGCCTTCCGCGCGATCGCGAGCCTGTTTTCCGGCGTGCCGACCTCGCTGGCGAACTCGTCCGGCATTTTTCTCGGCGCGCCATTCGAGTTCGACCTGGTGCGGCCGGGCGCAGCACTCTACGGCGTCAATCCGACGCCGGAGGCCGACAACCCGATGCAGCCGGTCGTCGATCTCAAGGCGCGCATCGTGCAGATCCGCACCATCGATCGCGGCGACACCGTCGGCTATGGCGGCACCTGGACGGCGCGGCGGCCGACCAAACTGGCGATCGTGTCATCAGGTTATGCCGACGGCTATTTCCGCGCGGCGAGCGCCAATGACGGCACCCGCGGCGCCGAAGTCGTCGTCGCCGGCAAGCGCTGCCCGATCGCGGGACGCATCTCGATGGACCTGATCGCGGTCGACATCACCGATCTACCCGCCAACGCCGCGCGGCGCGGCCATATGGTGACGCTGATCGGCGAAGGCATCACGGTCGACGAGCTCGCGCATCATTTCGGCACCATCGGCTACGAGGTGTTGACCAGCCTCGGTCAGCGCTACGCGCGCGTCTACAAGGGCGGAGCGGCTACCGACGCAGCCGAGCCTGCCGCCGCTGCCGCGAGCTGACGCAGAGCCGGCTATTTCTTCCTGCTATCCAGCGCTTTCTTGCAGCTGTCGCTGAGCTGACCATACTGCTTGTTCAGGCAGGCAACGATGCGGCCGCCACCGGGCGCAGTGCCCGCGCAGAACTTTTCATAATCGGCCGTGCAGGCGCCTCGCTGATCGGCGGTCGGGGTTTGCGCAAGGGCCGCACCGGAAAATCCGATTGCGCAGACGATGATGGCGAGCCGTAATGTCGACATGAGACCTCCGGTGCGAGAATCGGCTCATCTCTACATGAAGATTGCGACGTTCAACATCAACAATATCAACCGGCGCCTGCCCAATTTGCTGCGCTGGATGCGCAGCGCAAGACCTGACATCGTCTGCCTGCAGGAGCTGAAAGCCACGGATGGCGAATTTCCGATTTCCGCGATCGAAAAGGCGGGTTACGGCGCGGTGTGGTGCGGGCAAAAGACGTGGAACGGCGTCGCCATTCTTGCGCGCAACACCGAACCGGTGCTGACCAGGACCGAACTGCCCGGCGACCGCGACGATCACGAGGCGCGCTATATCGAGGCCGCCGTCTCCGGCATCATCGTCACGAGCCTCTATCTGCCGAACGGCAACCCGCAGCCCGGACCGAAATTCGACTACAAGCTCGACTGGTTCAGGCGGCTCCGGTTGCATGCAGCGAAATTCCTGAAGCAGGACTTGCCGGTGGTGCTGGCCGGCGACTACAACGTCGCGCCTACCGAGTTCGACATCTACCCGACGCGATCATGGGACAAGGACGCGCTGATCCAGCCGAAGAGCCGCGCCGCGTTCAAATCGCTGGTGGCGCAAGGCTGGACGGATGCGCTGCGCACGCTGCACCCATCAAAGCCGATGTACACGTTCTGGGACTACAAGCGACAACGATGGCCGCGCGACGCCGGCTTGCGGCTCGATCATCTCCTGCTCAGCCCGGCGCTGGTCCCGCGCCTGACCAAAGCTGGTGTAGACCGCAATGTACGCGGCGAAGAAGGCGCGAGCGACCACGCGCCGGCCTGGATCGTGCTGGATTAGATGGACGTCAGCCGCTTGGCGTTGGCCGCGACGTGTTCGCGGTAACGGCCGACGATGGAAGCAGCCGTTGCGCCGGCAAGCCAGCTCATGCCGGCCTCGATCGCCGCAAACACCTTTTCGCTCACCATCAGGCAGGCTTCGTGCTCGGCATCTTCATCGCCGCCGGCAAATTTCTCAAGCCGCAGCCGAACCACTTCGCTCGATTCAAGCGCCAGCATGGTGCCCGCGAACCACGGGAAACCGTCATCGGAGCCGGTCAGGACCGCGTGGCGGTCGAGGGCAGAAAAGGGATGCTCGTTCATCGTCGCGTCTCAAATTCTTTGGATTGCGCCGATGCCAGGCATACGCCTCAAATTTTAACGATCAGGCGGCACGACCCCATGCCTTTTCGGTGTCACGGTGATCCCGGGTTAACCAAGAGGTCCTGCGGCCCGCATCACCACAAATTCTTGCCGTCGATCACCGTCACCGGCACGGCGTCGAGATCGAAATCATCCAGCAGCCGCGAATTGACACCGATGCGCGGATTGTCGAAATCCGGCTTGCCGGTGGACCAGTCCGGCGACTCGGAATAGGTGCCGCAACCGCAATCGGCACAGAAATGATGTTTGACGTTACGGGTGCGCCATTGATAGGTCGCAACATTCTCCGCCGGCGACGTCAGGCGAAACTGCGCCGGGGTGTAGTACGCCCACAGCGCGCCGCGCTTGGCGCAGAGCGAGCAGGTACAGCGCGTCACGCCGGTCGGCGCCTCACTCACCTCGAACTGCGTATTGCCGCAATGGCAGCTTCCCTTGATGGCCACGACCCGCTCCTCTTCAAATGACCGACATCGCAGAGGTCGTAGCCCAGGCCTGCTGCCAACATGCTGTCAGCAGCAAAGCAAGTTCCCGCATCCACCATGATTGGTGAAGCCGGCGTCGATCGCCAAGCGCACGGCGGCGAAAAAGGCGTCAGCTCCGCCGTGACGCTCGCCAGACTTCTTCCAGGTCCGTCCAGCGCTCGGGCAGTCCTTCGGTCAACTTGGCGGTTCCTCCGCAAACCGGCAAATGAACAACCAGGCTCGCCGAATCCGCCACCCCCTGCCGCGGGGTCAGATTGCGCAACAGGATTTCGTCCCGGGTGCGTCGGACTTCCCTGAATTCGTAATTGGGGGCAACGGCGTCAGGCGCGTATTCACGCCACACCGCGCCTTCCTTTTTGAAGTCGCTCTGCGTGCCGCGATAGACATCCGCATAGGTGAAGCAATCGGGAACATTGAGCGTTTTCAGGATCACCGGAACGGCGTTGCTGGTGGCGCCGATCACGGTGCTGATCGTGGTTACAACGCCAACAAGCAAGGCCCATAGACCCGGCTTTATCCATCTCAAATGGCTATCGAGGAACGTCGTGCGTGCATGGGCCATGATTGCGGTCTCCCTTTACACGGCAACCAGCATCGATGGGTAACGCCGCTGATCGCCTTCACCGGCCAAGATCCCGTCAGATGACGTCAGCCTTGCAGGAATCGGACGGCGTGAATGTGAGCCACCTCACAACCGGAAGTTCCATTTGCCATCGCTGGCGGCGCATGGTCCGGTTGCGAGGTTGGATCGTTGCCCTCACACCTGCGATTTCAGCGTCCCGCCGGTCTCGGAGTTGAAAAGCCTTGGGCTTCCTTTTCGTCCTCACGGTCGGCCTCGTGGCCGGCACCATTTCGGGCATCGTCGGCACCGGCTCTTCCATTATGCTGATGCCGGTTCTGGTCTATGAATACGGACCGAAGCAGGCGGTGCCGATCATGGCGGTCGCCGCCGTGATGGCGAATTTTTCGCGCATTCTGGCGTGGTGGCGCGAGGTCGACTGGCGCGCCTGCGCGGCCTATTCGGCAACCGGCATTCCGGCCGCAGCGCTCGGCGCGCGGACCCTGCTGGCGCTGCCCTCGCACACGGTCGATATCGCAATCGGCCTGTTTCTGATCGCGATGGTGCCGCTGCGGCACTGGCTGGCGCGGCATCAACTGAAACTATCGCTCTGGCATCTTGCGATCGGCGGCGCGGTGATCGGCTATCTCACCGGCATCGTGGTGTCGACCGGGCCCTTGAGCGTGCCGCTGTTTCTATTCTACGGCCTCACCAAGGGCGCGTTTCTCGCCACCGAAGCCGCAAGCTCGCTCGGCCTCTATTTCTCCAAATCGGTGACTTTCGAGCGCTTCGGCGCGCTGACACCCGATATCGCGCTGAAAGGCCTGGTCGCCGGCGCGTCGCTGATGTCGGGCGCCTTCATCGCCAAGCGCTTCGTGCTGCACCTCAAGCCCGACGTATTTCGCCTGGTGATGGACGCCATCATGCTCGCGGCGGGCCTATCCATGCTATGGACGGCGGCGCAATCCCCTTAAACCGCGACTCACCCCCATGGCCAAATCCGCGCTTTCCTTTGTCTGCCAGAACTGCGGCGCCGCGTATAATCGCTGGCAGGGCAAGTGCGATTCCTGCGGCGAATGGAACACGCTTGCGGAGGAAGACACCACCGGCGCCACCACGATGCCGGTCTCGATCCGCTCCAGGCGCAAGGGCCGCAAGTTCGCGCTGGAAAGCCTCACCGGAAAAAGCCACGACGCCCCTCGCCTGTCATCCGGGATGGCGGAGCTCGATCGCGTTACCGGCGGCGGTTTTGTGCGCGGCTCGGTGCTGCTGGTCGGCGGCGATCCCGGCATCGGCAAATCGACGCTGTTGACGCAGGCGACCAGCCTGCTCGCCCGCGCCGGCCATCGCGCCGTGTATATATCAGGCGAAGAGGCGGTTGCCCAAGTCCGCCTGCGCGCCGAGCGGCTGGGGCTTGCCGACGCGCCGGTGCAATTGGCCGCCGAAACTTCGGTCGAGGACATCGTCACGACCTTGTCGGACGGCGCGGTGCCGCGGCTGATCGTGATCGATTCGATCCAGACCATGTGGACCGACACGGTTGAATCCGCGCCGGGCACGGTAACGCAGGTGCGCGCCTCGGCGCAGGCGCTGATTCGCTTCGCAAAGAAGTCGGGCGCCGCGATCATCCTGGTCGGGCATGTGACCAAGGACGGCCAGATCGCCGGCCCGCGCGTGGTCGAGCACATGGTCGATGCGGTGCTGTCGTTCGAGGGCGAAGGCTCGCAGCAATTCCGGATTCTGCGCGCCGTGAAGAACCGGTTCGGACCGACCGACGAGATCGGCGTGTTCGAGATGACGGGCCTCGGCCTGCGCGAAGTCTCCAACCCCTCCGAGCTGTTTCTGTCCGAGCGCGATCTCGGCAGCCCGGGCACGGCCGTATTCGCCGGCATCGAAGGTACTCGCCCGGTGCTGGTCGAATTGCAAGCGCTGGTGGCGCCGACCTCGCTCGGCACGCCGCGGCGGGCGGTGGTTGGCTGGGACCCGAGCCGGCTGTCGATGGTGCTGGCGGTACTGGAAGCCCATTGCGGGATGAAACTATCCGGCCACGATGTCTATCTGAACGTGGCGGGCGGCCTGCGCATCCAGGAACCGGCGGCCGACCTTGCCGCCGCGGCGGCCCTGGTATCGTCGCTGGTCAACGCGCCGCTGCCGACGGATGCGGTCTATTTCGGCGAGATTTCGCTCTCCGGCGCGGTCCGGCCGGTGGCGCAGACCTCGGCCCGGCTGAAGGAAGCGGCCAAGCTCGGCTTTGGCCGCGCAATCCTGCCCGAATCGGCCCGCGGCGAAGTCGGCGGCGATGCCGGTCTTTCGCTGAGTTCCGTCGGTTCCTTGACCACGCTCGTTGCCGAAATCGCCGCGCGCGGCAGCCCCAGAAAATCTCACGAGAACAACCGTGAGGACGCGAGGGAAGAAAAGAGGCAAGAGAAGGAAGAGAAAAATGCCACACCTGCGAGATTCCGCCGTCAGGAGGGCTAGGCGGGCGTGACCTTGTGTGTCCTCGCCGCTATACATCCGCGCGCAAAGGCAGGGACCCCAAGTTTTGGGACACCTAGCTTTCCGGCCTTGCGGGATGTCCGATCTGCCCGTCAGTTAGGACAACAGCAGAGACGCCGATTCGTGAACCTTGAACTGAGCGACCCGACCAGCCGATGCCGATAACGTTCCTCGACCTCATCCTGCTCGGCGTGATGCTGGTCTCCGGCCTGCTTGCCATGGTCCGCGGCTTCATGCGCGAGATCCTGTCGATCGCGGCCTGGGGCGCGGCGGCGATCGTGACGCTGTATTCCTTCTCAAAACTGCTCCCGACCGCAAAAACCTATTTCAGCAACGACACCGTCGCGGCCGCGGTGGTGGTCGTCGGCGTGTTCGTCGGTACCCTGATCGTGGTCTCCGTGATCACGGTGCGGATTTCCGACATGATCCTGGATTCCCGGATCGGGGCGCTCGACCGCACCCTGGGGTTCCTGTTCGGCCTGGCGCGGGGCCTTTTGATCGTAGTTGTCGCCTTCATATTCTTCAACTGGCTGGTTCCCGACAAGCAGCGCCCGGACTGGGTTTCGGGCGCCAAATCCCGGCTGGTATTGCAGGGAACTGGGGACTGGCTGATGTCGCTCTTGCCGGACGACCCCGAGAACACCATCTTGAAGAGGTTCAAGAAAAATAAACCGGATGACGAGCAGACTGACACCGAGCCGCCCCCACCGGGCAGCGATGGCTACAGCAAGCCGGCCCGCGACAGCTTGAAAAAGCTGATCGACAAACCCGCGGCAAAGTAAGCTTAAGCCAAGAGAGAGGCGCAATGGACGAGACCGGAAACCCTGACCATGACGCCCAACTCGATCTGAACCTCGGCCCGCCAGGCCTTCAATTATCAGGACCCCAATTTGAGGGGATCCAACTACAAGACGACCTCGAAGGGGACACGCTGCGCGAGGAGTGCGGCGTGTTCGGCATTTTCGGCCACCCTTCCGCCGCCGCCATCACCGCGCTCGGACTGCACGCCCTGCAGCATCGCGGCCAGGAAGCCGCCGGCATCGTTTCATTCGACGGCAACAGGTTTCACAGCGAACGCCGGCTCGGCCTGGTCGGCGATACCTTCTCCCGCCACGAGGTGATCGATCGCCTGCCCGGCACCACCGCGGTCGGCCATGTCCGTTATTCGACCACGGGCGCAACCATCCTGCGCAATGTGCAGCCGCTGTTCGCCGAGCTCAATGCCGGCGGTTTTGCGGTCGGCCATAACGGCAATCTCACCAACGGGCTCACCTTGCGGCGCGAGCTGGTGCGAGGCGGCGCGATGATGCAGTCCACAACCGACACCGAGGTGATCCTGCACTTGGTCGCGCAATCCCGGCGCAGCCGCTTCATCGACCGCTTCATCGAGGCGCTGCGCGCGCTCGAAGGCGCCTATTCGCTGGTGTCCCTGACCAACAAGAAGCTGATCGGCGCGCGCGATCCGCTCGGCATCCGCCCCTTGGTTCTGGGCGAGCTCGACGGCTGCCCGATCCTGTGCTCGGAGACCTGCGCGCTCGACATCATCGGCGCCAAATTCGTCCGCGACGTCGAGCCCGGCGAAATCATCGTGTTCGACGAGAGCGGCGCGCAAAGCCACAAGCCGTTCCCGCCAAAACCGCCGCGACCCTGCATCTTCGAATACATCTATTTCTCGCGGCCGGATTCTATCGTCCATGGCCGCTCGGTCTACGAGGTGCGCAAAGCGTTTGGCGCCCAGCTCGCGCGCGAGAGCCATGTCGATATCGACGTGGTGGTGCCGGTGCCGGATTCCGGCGTGCCGGCCGCGGTCGGCTACAGCCAGCATTCCGGCGTGCCGTTCGAGCTCGGCATCATCCGCAACCATTATGTCGGACGCACCTTCATCCAGCCGACGCAGAGCATCCGCGAATCCGGCGTGCGCATGAAGCATAACGCCAACCGCGCCGCGATCGCGGGCAAACGCATCATCCTGATCGACGATTCGCTGGTGCGCGGCACCACCTCCAAGAAAATCGTGCGCATGATGCGCGACGCCGGCGCGCGCGAGGTGCATTTCCGCCTCGCCTCACCGCCGATCCTCTATCCCGACTATTACGGCATCGACCTGCCCGACCGTGGCGGCCTGTTGGCCGCGACCCATACGCTCGAAGAGATGCGCGAGGCGATCGGCGCCGACTCGCTGGCATTCCTGTCGATCGACGGCATGTACCGCGCCATGGGCGAGCCCGGCCGCGACCCCGCAAATCCGAAGTTCGCCGACCATTGCTTCACCGGCGTCTATCCGACCCACCTCACCGACCAGACCCAGGTCGAGCCGCAGCCGCGCCAGCTTTCGCTGTTGGCGGAGGCGAGTTGACGGGAAGCGGCATTCCCAGCGCAAGCGCGGAGCGCTTGTTGCCGGGGCGCCCCGTGAAATGCGCGAACCCAAAATCTTGTCATTGCCGGGCATGGCCGTCCGTAAGACGGCGTCGCTTCCGCTCGCCTATGCCCGGCAATCCATCTAAAATGAAGTCATTCTTGATGGATACGCGGGTCAAGCCCGCGTATGACATTTCGTGTTCTGATCCGGATCTTTCTCATGTCCCCACCCCTCGCTTCCCGCATCGCCCTCGTGACTGGCGCCTCGCGCGGCATCGGTTATGCGACGGCCCGCGCGCTCGCCAGGCAGGGCGCGCATATCGTGGCCGTCGCGCGCACGCAAGGCGGGCTTGAAGAGCTCGACGACGAGATCAGGAAGGACGGCGGCAGCGCCACGCTGGTGCCGCTCGGCCTCACCGATTTCGACGGCATCGCGCGGCTTGGCGCCGCGCTGAACGAGCGCCACGGCAAGCTCGACATCCTGGTCGGCAATGCCGGCGTCGCCGGTCCCTCCTCGCCGCTCGGGCATATCGAGCTGAAGCCGTGGAACGACGTGATGGCGATCAACGTCACTGCTAATTTTCAACTGATCCGCTGCATGGAGCCGCTCTTGAAAAAATCCGACGCCGGCCGCGCGGTGTTCGTGACGTCGGGCGCCGCCAACATGGCGCCCGCCTATGTCGGCCCTTACGCTGCC
>Ga0307479_10007416_pt1 | contig 10110 bp, 5 predicted proteins | sample atmos_gasesECM4C_FD_203743 | JGI IMG/M metagenome (GOLD analysis project Ga0307479, IMG submission 203743) | Hardwood forest soil microbial communities from Morgan-Monroe State Forest, Indiana, United States - atmos_gasesECM4C_515 | ecosystem: Environmental > Terrestrial > Soil > Temperate...
GTTCTACCGCATTGCAGACCTGAGCCCGGTTTGGATTTTTGCAGATATCTTTGGCAGCGAAGCGCAAGACTTCCTTCCAGGCACAATCGCTCACGTCACTGTTCTAGATCAGAGAAGGACTTTCCTGGCTCGCGTGAGTAACGTTCTGCCGCAGGTTGATGCAGCAACACGGACACTAAAGTTGCGGCTCGAAGCGGACAATCCCGGTTTTGCCCTGCGGCCAGACATGTTCGTCAATGTGGAATTGCCGGCGCGAGTGCCGCCGGGACTAACGGTGCCTTTAGACGCTCTGATTGACTCAGGCCGTGAGCAGCATGTTTTCGTCGAGCGCAACAGGGGGATTTTTGAACCGCGGCAGGTGCAAACCGGGCGGAGGTTTGGCGACCGGGTCGAGATCTTGCGAGGCTTGGTAGAGGGCGAACGCGTGGTTACTGCAGGGACTTTTCTCGTAGATTCAGAGAGCAGGCTGAAAAGCGGTGCCCACAGTCCTTCCAACCCGGGACCGCATGAGAAAACTGCGCCCCCTTCCAACAGCAAGACCGGGTCAGCCGTCCAGGCCGGCAAAGTCAAGAATCCGCAGTGCGGCATGGTCATCGATGCCGCCAAGGCCGCCTCCGCTGGCAACCTGCTCAGTCGCGATGGCGCTAACTATTACTTCTGTTCGCAGCGTTGTAAGCGGAATTTCAGTCAACAGCCAGAGCACTATCTCGACTTGAATTCGCCGCAGCGTCGGCCATGATCAACCGCATTATCGATATTTCAGTCAGGCACAAAACCCTTTTGCTGGCTGCCGTTGCCCTGGCTTGCGTCATGGGCTGGTGGTCCATGATGTCCCTTCCGCTGGACGCCACGCCTGACTTGAGCGAAACCCAGGTCATCCTCTATTCCCGTTGGGATCGCAGCCCCGACATCATCGAAGATCAAGTCACCTATCCGATGGTGACTTCAATGGTCGGAGCACCAAAAGTAAAGACGGTGCGTGGCATCTCCGATTTCGGATACTCCTATGTGTATGTTGTGTTCGAGGATGGGACCGATCTTTACTGGGCGCGCTCGCGCACTTTGGAATACCTATCCGGGGTACTGTCGCGGCTGCCCGAGGGTGTAAAGGTCGAACTTGGACCCGATGCAACGTCGCTAGGGTGGGTATTTCAGTACGCATTGGTCGACAGCTCAAGAAAACATAGCTTGGCCGACCTTCGCTCTTATCAAGACTGGTATCTGCGCTACTACCTGAAAGCAGTTCCAGGAGTGGCAGAGGTAGCACCGATCGGTGGCTACACGAAGCAGTACCAGGTTAATTTAGATCCGAATCGCCTCCAAGCATACGGCATCCCCATTCGCCGCGTAGTCGAAGCTGTGCGGGAAGGCAACAACGAGGTTGGTGGGCGCCTACTTGAGTTCGGCGGCACAGAGTACATGATTCGGGGCCGCGGCTATGCCCAATCCATCCAGGATTTCCAGAATATTGTGCTTCAGGCAAGCGAGGACGGCACGACCATCCGCATCAAGGACGTGGGCGAAGTGGTGGAGGGGCCTGAGCTGCGCCGGGGCTTGGCCGACTTGGACGGCAAAGGCGAGGTGGTCTCTGGCGTGGTGATCATGCGCACCGGAGAGAACGCCCTCGGGGTCATCGACCGGGTCAAACGGAAGCTGACCGAAATTGAGCCGACTTTGCCAGAGGGCGTCAAAATCGTTCCTGTCTATGACCGCTCGCAACTGATTCACCGCGCGATCAGCAACGTCAAGACGACCATTTTTGAGGTGGTCATTACTGTAGTTCTCATTATCCTAGTGTTTTTAAGGCATTTTCCTAGCGCGGCCATCCCTATCATCACTATGCCGGTCGTTGTGCTGCTTTCCTTCATCCCTTTCCGCCTTCTGGGAATCAGCGCCAACATTATGTCGTTGGCTGGTGTGGCTATTGCCTTCAGCGAGCTAGTTGATGCTTCCATTGTGGTGGCTGAACAAACGCATAAGAAGTTAGAGCTATGGGAAAAAATGGGGCGCCGGCAGGATTATCGCGCAGTCGTGCTAGCGGCGGTTAAGGAAGTCGCTGCGCCAACGTTTTTCGCTTTGCTGGTCATAGCCATCTCTTTCTTGCCTGTGTTGACTTTGCAAGCCCAGGAAGGGCGAATGTTCAAACCGTTGGCCTACTCGAAGACTCTAGCCATGCTCATTGCCGCCGGCATGGCTATTACCTTTGACCCCGCGTTGCGTTTGCTGCTCACGCGCTTTCAACCCTTCGCATTTCGCCCCTCGTGGCTCTGCCGAGGACTGAACACCCTGCTGGTTGGGCAAATCCGCTCAGAAGATGAGCATCTCATCAGCCGCTGGCTCATGCAGATGTACGAGCCGATAGTGCGGTGGACGTTGCGCTGGAAGTGGGTGGTTATTTCTACTGCTGTGGCTATGGTTGGCATCGCCGTTCCCGTATTCATGAACCTAGGTTCAGAGTTCATGCCACCCCTCGACGAAGGTGCCATCCTCTATATGCCGTCGGCAATGCCGGGCATTTCCATTACCCAAGCTAAAGCGTTGCTCCAGACCACCGACGGCATCCTCAAGAGGTTTCCGGAAGTGGACCATGTGCTGGGAAAGGCCGGGCGGGCCGAGACTTCGACAGATCCTGCCCCCCTGTCTATGCTCGAAACCCTCGTTATTCTCAAACCCTACTCCGAGTGGCGTCACGTTCCAACTTGGTATTCCTCTTGGGCTCCAGAGATAGCCAAGTCTGTTTTTCGCCATCTCACTCCTGACACGATCTCGTCAGAAGAACTCATACGTCGTATGGACGAAGCCCTCAAGGTGCCAGGTATCACAAATGCCTGGACCATGCCCATCAAGGGTCGCATCGACATGTTGACCACTGGCCTGCGCACTCCAGTGGGTCTGAAAATCTCCGGTCCGGACTTGGGCACCGTCGAACAGATCGGAACCAGCATTGAAGCTATGTTGCCCCGCGTGAAAGGCACACGCGGCGTGTTCGCGGAGCGCGCGGGGACCGGCTATTTCCTAAACTTCCAATGGAACCGGGAGCAGTTGGCGCGCTATGGATTGAGCATTGAAGACGCCCAGCAGGCGGTCGAGAACGCGATAGGCGGCGAGGACGTGACCACAGCGGTAGAAGGGCGAGAACGATATCCGGTAAACGTGCGCTATATGCGCGACTTCCGCAGTGATCTGGGCGCGCTGCACCGAGTACTTGTTCCCGCTGGCGGTCGACGGCAGCTGCCGCTTGGTGAACTGGCCGAGATCAGCACTTCCAGTGGTCCGTCAATGATTCGTGACGAGAACGGCTTGCTGACTAGTTATGTCTATGTTGATATTGCTGGTCGGGATCCGCAAAGGTACATCCGCGAAGCGGGCCAGCTGCTGCGGAGCCAATTGAAACTTCCGACGGGATATGCAATTTCTTGGAGCGGGCAATATGAAGCCATGGAGAGAGTCAGGCAGCGCCTCACACGGGTCGTGCCGCTGACATTGGGTCTGGTCCTGCTGTTGATTTATGCGAGCACGCGTTCGTTCACGAAGACCATGATCATCTTCTTAGCCGTTCCCTTTTCCGCAGTGGGTGCTGTCGCCTTCCTCTATTTGGCGAGGTACAACGTGAGTATCGGCGTTTGGGTGGGGTTGATTGCTCTGCTGGGTATTGATGCTGAGACAGGCGTCTTCATGCTGCTCTACCTCGATCTGTCCTATGAGGAGGCGAAGCGCGAGGGTCGCCTGAACAGTCTAGGTGAACTGCGCGAAACCATTGTTCAGGGAGCTGCCAAGCGATTGCGGCCGAAGTTCATGACCTTCGCCACTACCTGCGTTGGGTTGTTTCCCATCATGTGGGGAATAGGGGCTGGTTCCGATGTGATGAAACGTATTGCTGCCCCGATGGTCGGTGGCATCTTCAGCTCCTTCGTCCTCGAATTGCTGGTTTACCCCGCCATCTACGAGGTTTGGAGGTGGCGTTCCTTTCCGAAAGCCGTAAGAGCCGGGCAGGGCCTTGAATCTTTGGAGTCGCAAACTTCTCCGGGGTTAGCACGGTCGCGGTGGATGTGGAATGCGTCGATCCCCCCTCAAGAAACGCCCGATGGCCAGTAAGGATTCCGGTCCCTCATAGTCAGGAGCAACGGTCCAACAGAGCTTGTTCGGCAGTCTTTTTCGGCGTCTGGTTTCGCGGAATGCTATTTCAGATAGTCTCCTCACAGGCTGCGAATCTCGTCCGATCCAAATTACAGATGCGGGGCAAGACGAAAAGCCCTTCCAAGGTACCGGAATGTGGCGACTGCATTGCCTGCGCCGAAAGGTTCTCTCGAGGCATTCACGTGTGGAGCAGTCCGGGAGGCCATTATATCTTGGCGACATTTACGTGTTGGCGCGGGCATCGGACTACCTTCATGTAGTACAAAGGATTTAACCTTTTCTGTTTCTTGGCTCTAGGAGGTAGCAATGAATTTCTGCGTTCTCCAGCTTAGCAACTCGTTTCTCTCAGTGAAGGCCAACCGTTCCAGGCCGCTAGCGCAGGGATTGCTCTTCCTGCTGGGACTGCTCGTGGTTGCTCCCATCGTTTGCGCGCAACAACCCGGCGAGACGCCGGGTTCAGACAAGGAAACGATGCAGCTCCTGCTAAAAAGGATTTCCCTGCTGGAAGCAAAAGTGAAAAAGGTGGATGAACTAGAGGCCAGAATTAAAGAATTAGAGGCCGTCAAGTCACAGCTCGCCCCTGCAGAGAAAACAGCTGTCCCTGCCCAGCCGACTGTGGCTTCCGAAAACGAGAGCGAATCAGCGGGGGAACGCGCAATGTCGGAGAGAATGGACGTGAGCAAGACGCTCCTACGTATACGAGGCTTCGGCGATGTGAACCTCCATGGTGACACGCAAAAAGGTGACACGACCGCCTTCACCCTCGGACAGCTCAACCTGTTTGTCACGTCGGACATCTCGGAAAAGTTCAAATTTCTCAGTGAGATTATCTTCGAAGGAGGACCGGACAATATATATGGAATAACTCGCGGAGAGAACAACACTTTTAGTGTCGATGTCGAACGGTATCTGGTCCAGTATTCCTACAACGACTACCTTAATATTTCGGCAGGACGATGGCATACGGCAATTGGGTATTACAACACAGCCTATCATCACAGCACTTGGTTTCAGACGACCACAGGACGACCTTTCCTCTTTGATTTCGAAGATCGCGGAGGAATTCTGCCCATCCACACAGTGGGCGTGTCGGCTTCCGGGTCGATACCTTCCGGACGCCTGGGACTGCACTACGTCGCCGAAGTAGGTAATGGGCGCGCGTCGCGTTCTCCCCTGAACCAAGAACCAGTGCAAAACGTGATCGATGAGCAGAACCATAAGGCATATAACCTCGCACTTTTCGCTCGACCTGAGGCAATTCGCGGGTTGCAAGTGGGCTTCTCGGCCTATCGGGACTTGCTAGCCCCAGCCAACTCGCCGAAAATTGGCGAGACCATCCTTGCGGCACACGCCGTATTCATCCGTCCACAATTCGAGTGGCTCAACGAAGCTCTGGTGGATCGGCACTCCGTCTTTGGGACCTCCCAAGTTTTTAATACGCCGGGTTTCTATTCTCAGGTCTCAAAACAGTTTGGCTCCTACCGGCCTTATTTCCGTTACCAGTATGTGAACGCTGCGAACACCGAGCCAATTTTTCCGGACGTTCGGTTGCGTCATGGGCCTTCTGTGGGTCTCCGATACGATGCAAGCGAGTCCGTCGCTCTGAAGCTGCAATATGACTACACCGCCTTGCGGGGACAGGCGGCGACCAATGGGCTGGCCTTGCAAGTGGGTTTCACATTTTAACTGAAGACTAAGATGCGGCGATTGGCTCTTCTTCTGCTCATACTCGTTGAGGCCGGCTGCGTGTCTGGAGCCTGGCCGCGCGGGTCCGTTGAGCACGACGGACTTCCACCGCAAAAGCCCCCTTCAGCCGGAGAGAACTTGGCGATCATCGTCAACCGGGATAACCCCGTCGATAATCTCTCCACTGCGGAGCTCCGACGGATTTTTCTGGGCGCACGTGGCCATTGGACAAGCGGTCGCCGCATCACGATCGTCATGATGGAACCGGGCCAGCCCGAACGCACTGCAATTCTCCGTCAAATCTGCCAAATGTCGGAAAGCGAATTCAGCAATCACTTTCTTCATGGTTTGTTCACGGGCGAGGTTCTCGTCTCACCAAAGACCCTGGCATCACCCGTAGGCGTCCGAGAGTTCGTCTTTAACGTGCCGGGGGCCATTGGTTACCTGCGCGTTTCGAACGTGGACTCGTCCGTAAAAATCGTTAGGATAGACGAGCACCTTCCCAACGAAAAAGGCTACCCTTTTCATGTACCGGCCCCGGCAGCTAAATAGTATGAACAAGCAAAGCAAATTCCTGGCAGGAAAGGTGGGACGTCACAGACCGGGCGCAGTTGAAGGATCGGGGAGCTTCTCCCGTTACAGTTCCGCTCTTTTGCTTTTCCTCGTTTTCTGCGTAGTAATCATCGTCGGTATAGTCGTGATACTCGATGTCCGCAGCACGGGTGTCGAGGCTCAGAAAATGTACGCCGGTTCCGTGCTGGGCCTCCACAGAATTGGTGATTTGCAGTATTCGGCACAGGAGACGCGCCGGAGCACCTTTTACGCGCTGAGCACCAACGATAGCAATCTCCAGGTGAAGTATGCTGATCAGTCGCGCGAGGCCGACCATCTGGTAATCGAAGGTGTTAGCGAATATCTTCGTGAAGCAAAATCACCAGTCGAAATGGAGGTCGGCAAGCGACTCCAAAATGACTGGTCGGCCTACCTCAAAGTTCGTGACGAAGTCTTGGCTTCCATACTCGAGGGAAGCACGAAAGAAGCCGTAGACCTTGACCTCAAAGACGGCGTCACATTATTCGATCGAGTCCGTGAAGACCTGGAGGCCATCGAGCGACTATATGACGAACAGGCCTCTCAGCGGCTTGCGAACGTCGCGGCCAGCTCCAGGCGCGCCATGATCCGGTTGGTCGGCGTCCTGGGCATTGCATTGGTTTTTGCCATTGCTTCCGTCTGGGCAATTCAGAGAAGCAGGATGCAGTCTGCGATCCAACTTGCCAGACTGCAGATGGAGTTCGTCGCTTCGGTCTCTCACGAGCTGCGCACGCCGCTCACGGTAATCTCTTCGGCTGCGGACAATATTGCTGACGGCTTGGTGGAAGGGAAAGAAGAGATCAAGAATTACGGATCGGCAATCAGATCTCAAAGTCATCAGATGACCGAGCTGGTAAATGAAATATTACTATTTGCTGCTACAAAAGATCGCAAGAATGCATATATTTTGCGTCCGCTGAAGGTATCCGACCTCGTAGACTCTACGCTGGTCAGGACCTCGGAATTGGTAAAGAGCGCTGGCTTCACCGTCGACGTTCAAGTCGATGCCGAGTTGCCTAATGTCGTTGGTGATATGTCCGCACTCTCTCAATGCTTACAGAATCTGCTCATAAATGCCGTAAAATACAGTGGTCGGAGCCGCTGGATCGGCATCCGAGCTTTCGTCAGCGATTCAGAAGTGCATAAGGGCAAGAAGGTTTGCATCGCAGTTCAAGATCGCGGTATTGGTATTGACAGTTCGGAGTTACCTCACATTTTCGAGCCCTTCTATCGCAGCGCCGCCGTCACGGCTGAACAGATTCATGGCACAGGTTTGGGATTATCTCTGTCAAAAACCATTGCCGAAGCCATGGGTGGAGACCTTTCCGTCGTTAGTGAACTCGAAGTAGGAAGTGTTTTTACTCTGCACCTGCAAATCACGGAAGAGCACAAGTTGCCAGTCGCCAGTGCCGCTTCCGGACCAGGTGCCACTGTTGAAAAATGAACGAGAGCATTTTACTGATCGAAGACGAAGAAGCTCTGCAGATGACACTGGGCGATCGCCTGCGAAGCGAGGGTTACCTTGTCGAAGTCGCTGGTGATGGGGAGCAGGGTTTTGAAAAGGCAACTCGTCTGCCTTTTGACTTGGTCGTCCTCGATATTATGCTGCCACGCTGCAACGGTCTCGACATCTGTCGCGGGATCCGGGCAGCAGGTTTGGCCACCCCTATCCTCCTGCTAACTGCTCGAGGCCAAACTGTTGATAAGATCGTTGGTCTGAAGGTGGGCGCCGATGACTACGTTACAAAACCATTCGATACTATGGAACTCCTCGCCCGCATCGAAGCGTTGCTTCGACGCTCTGCCACCCGGGCCGGCCAAGGCATTCTCCGTTTCGGATCAATTCGTCTGGATCTTCGTGGGACTCTGGTCACTCGTGACGGGAAGCCCGTCTACCTCTCCGCTCGGGAATTTCATCTCTTGCGTTACTTGGTAGAACGTCCGGGAACGACTCTCTCCCGTGCTGAACTGCTGCGCGAGGTATGGGGCTACGAGGAGGGCACTTTCACCCGTACCGTCGACGTGCACATCGCGAGCCTGCGCCAAAAATTGGAGGATTCACCGAAGAACCCTGTCTTTATTCTTACCGTCCCGGGCCTGGGGTATAAGTTCCAGGGATGAATCGATATGTGATGGCCTTTAGCGGCGGGCGGTGCTTCGCGGCTTTCCCCCTCTTTCCAAAACGGAATTGGCACTCTCGTAATGCTCTTTCGTGTACCAGATAGGTGCATATTCTTCTAGCAGAACGCATAGCTCGATAAAGACATCGGCCGAAGCTTTTCCGCCCCGTCGCAGGGCAGATTCGGCCCTCTCGTGGTGCTCTTGGGTGTACCACCGAGGAGCGTACCTCTCCAAAATGTCATATAGTTTTCGCAGAGCTTTTGCAAGTCTGGCGCTTTGGTGTTCGTTTTTGGAGGGTACACCCGGGCGCCGCCGACTACTGCTTACGTTGCCTTGATTGGCGCGCCTAACAGCCTTTGAGTCACTCCATCTCGATCGATCTGCTTCCATGATCAGCGTGAGCCCCCTTCGTAAGACTTTCCTAGGATCCTACGCGTTTCGTAGATCCCATTGGCTCACTTACCTCCACATCACATTACTCCACCTGTCCCAGCAAGCTTGGCGTAAGAAAATGTAAGTTGGTTGTAAAACCGACCAGACATCTGGCAAGTCTGTGGCCCATTTGCCAGCGCCTGGACAGCTTTGAACACCGTTGGGTGCGGGCTTTTCGAGTCCACCTCTCGAATCCTCCGCCGCCGAGCTGCTTGAGTCCTAGGCCCAGGGATGTCTTAATTTCGCATGTCCTGCCACTCAGCACGAGATCCGCTTAACACAGAGGCGCTTCCTTTGTGGCCCGAACTCGCGGAATAAGGCATTGCCCCCGTGCATCCGGCCGGTTTTGTAAGTACTGGACCTTGTTCTATTTCCTCTATTATCTGTTGTCCTTAAACTGTCCGCTAGTACAGTTGTTTTTGATACGCCGCAAGGACGAACATATATGAGGAGGGTAACCTGGAGGAGGGTAAGCCGGAGGGCTTACAAAGAATTTACACGCTCTGTAGAATATTTGCCTGATTGGAGGAATTCTGCCGCCAGGAATCCCCTCAGCGGGAGCTGGATGAATGGTGGCGGGGGCTTTAGGGGGCTCTACGTATAGGTGCATACAAATTTTGTGTTGGCTGGTGCTTCTGTCTTGGCCAAGCGCAGGGGCTCCGCTTCCCCCTCAGCGGCAGACGAGCCGAAGTCCGCACGGGCCGCTTGCGATTCCGTGCGAGAACTGTCACAACGCTGCCAGTTGGCGCCCCATCCGCGCCGTGCCGGAGTTCGATCACAGCAAGACCAAGTATCCTCTTCGCGGAATGCATGAAAAAGTGCAATGCTCCCAGTGCCACGTCAAGCCTGTCTTCACGAATGTTGGCAAGAATTGCCAAGACTGCCACACCGACATCCACCAGCGAAAAATGGGCACGGATTGTGCACAGTGCCACACTGTTCAAGGCTGGAATGTCGCCGTCCAGCAGGTGAAAGATCACCAGAATCGTTTTCCACTGCTGGGAGCTCACGCGGCCGTGCAGTGCGAAGACTGTCACAAGGGTGCGGCAGTGGGCCAATTCCAGGGATTATCCACAGCTTGCATTTCCTGCCACCAAACTGATTTTCAAAGGACACAGACTCTAGGCGGGAGCGTTCCAAACC
>Ga0307479_10007417_pt1 | contig 10109 bp, 6 predicted proteins | sample atmos_gasesECM4C_FD_203743 | JGI IMG/M metagenome (GOLD analysis project Ga0307479, IMG submission 203743) | Hardwood forest soil microbial communities from Morgan-Monroe State Forest, Indiana, United States - atmos_gasesECM4C_515 | ecosystem: Environmental > Terrestrial > Soil > Temperate...
GCGGCGCGTGCGGGAACATGATCCGTGACCGCGATCATAATAATTCCGCTCTTGCGGTCCTCAGAAATCGAAGTGTTCTCCGAGAGAGTGATGCGAGCGCCCTCTTCCAAACGCGCTCCGTACACTCGCCTTAATTCGAACCGGTCGACCAATCGGTCCTCGACGGAGCGGCTGCGCAGTACTCCAATGAAGAGCGCGCCGGAGCTTTTCATTCCAAGCAAGTCGCCCGCAACCGCGCCCAAACCATTCCCAGTTCGCGATGCAAGTCCCGCGAGAAGTGCCATCCCGGAATTCGATTGACTATCCGGGGGCATCAGCTGCACCGTCGACTCGAACCTCTTGGGGAGCAAGAAAGCCAGCAGCGTGCCCAAGAGCAAGCCAACAAACGCAGCCCGGCTTAAAAACCCTCGTGTACGCCACAGAAGACGCAGCCTCAGCAATGCTCTTTCTCGCGTGCCTCGAAGCGATACTTCGGGAGTAGCCAGATAACCGAAATCTGCCTTTAGAGCTACTTCTGGCTGCTGTCTTGTTCCAGACTGTGCCACGTTCCTCTTTGCCTCTTTGCTTATGCGCTTCGGAATTTATTAACAAATTTAAGGCCGAACTTCAGGCGAACCCACCGAACTCGATAATCAGAGATCCCACTTCGCCAAGATCCTGCAGGTCTTCTTCAATCACGGGCACGAGGATCTCGGGATCCACTTTTTCCGGACTCGGTTTGACCACCTGATCGCTCGTTGCCTGTCGTCCTAATTCGCCCCTCCCGACCGAAATTCTTGCCGACCGGAACGCTTCGCTAACGTAAATCCGTGCGGCTGAAAGCTAATTTCTATCGACGATGTCCAGTTTGTTTGCGGGGTCGACGCCAATACTGTCGCCACCCATTGCTCGTGCTGGACAAGCGCTGAAACGCTGAGGCTCTCACGGAACCACCAATTTGCCTTCACCCATTCATCGTTGAGGGTTTCTCCGTGTGGAATGAAACCCGAAGAAACCTTTGCCTGCCGATACCCGAATTGCAGGGTCTTGTGGGAGCTAAACCAGCAGGTGCTCCAAGCCTGGATCCCTTGACCTTCTCTTCCAATCCAACTTCCAATAATGTTCCGCTTGTTGGTACTTAAATCGTGATAGAAGTTGTCGATGTAAATAAACTTACCGCCATAGCTTGACGAGGGGGTATTGGTGTACACACCTTCGATGCGAAGGTCGAGCTTGGGCAGCTTGGGCAAATGGCTCAAATAAACGCCCGGATTCATGGCCGCTCGCCGCGGTGCACTAATTGGTGTCACATCGTCGGATGCAAGTGAGTCGGTGTATACCGTCAGCCAGTTGCGAAGGAATGGGACGCGATAGGAGAAGTCGAAACCGGCGGTGCGTTTCCCTGGATTATTGTTGGACGCATAAAAACTTGACTCCCGCGGGCTCGTGTAGCTGTGCCAAAAAGCGGCTGGCGTGAGCGCGCGACCCAATCCTCCCATTTCCGCCATGCGCGTGAAACTGATCTCCAAATTTGGGGTTGGCTTGACACTAATTTTTTCTCCATGGATAACCGGCCGTGGGGGAAAATCATGGCCGGAAAGTTTTCCAACGTACGAGTCCACCTTCAGCGGTCCCAAGTAACGAAAAATCCATGGCAATACAATTGGAGCGATTCGACTTGCCCGGAACATGTAAATTGGCTCAGCGTTGTTGCTGAAGAGCAACGCTCCGCCATCTCCCGGTCCCCACCAAAGGCTTTGCTTTCCAAACGCCAGGTTCCAGTTAGCGACATCGGCCGCGACGTAGGTGTCAAGGAGGCGAAACTGATTTGTCGATGCGATGGGAGATGCGGGCTGCGCAGGATTAGTATCCAGAGAGCCAATCAAGTTTTGAATCGGTTGTGAAAATCCTGGAGCTGAAGGAGCGTGCTGATATTCTCCTCGGGCGTAAATGACGAACCGTCCTTTTGTTGCCCACCCTGAGAAGCCATCATAAGCATTGAATCCACGTTGGTATGGTCGACCGTAGTTGTTGATGATGGTTTGGCCAAAATGATAGCTGTCATTCAGAGGCTCGCCCGTGATTTCCGTGACGTTCGTATACAGCGATTCAAGATGGACGGAGCCCTCGTTCCCAGCGGCCCATTCACGCAGATCTGATTGAAACTCCGCAGAAAGAGCATTGTACAAGCCAGTCGCTTCCGAAGACGCAACCTGCTGCACGTAAATTCTTTCACCGGCTTCTTCCGCGAGCTGGGCACACTCGAGTCGAGTCCATGGGCGCACGCCGAGAAAGTGGCTGTTTATGTAACCCATCGCGGCAAGTCGCTCGAGTGCCGGATAGATCCAGCTATCGAGTTCAACATACGGCGACCCAACACTGTGCGATTTCCCTTCTGGGTTTTCATCGTAAGACTCGGCATAGGTCTTCCATTCACCGCCGCCGAGATCAGGAGTGTGATGATGGGTGTAGATTTTTCGCGCGATCAGGTTTCCAATCGTGGTCCCAATGAACACATCTGACGGAAAATGCTGATGACCTTTCACGCTGGAGATGCTGACTAAAGATGCCAAGCCATACGCCGTGATCTTGGTAAGGCGGCCCGGATACTCGTGAGCGATTACACTTGCGATGGACCACGCCACTGCGGAGTGTTCCGAGGGAAACGACGTGCCCCCGCTCTGAAAAAACCCGCCGCTCCCGTTGCCCTGGTACGGGCGCTCCCGGCGTAACGAATATTTCATTGCCTCAACCGCCACCAGACTATTCAACGCCGCTTCGCCTGCAAGGAAGCCCGTCTCGCGCCAGTGCTCGTTGTGTTTGGCTTTGCCCAACAGCCATATTCCTCCTGCACCACCGATGAGAGCTGCCACACCGGCGTTCGAGAGTGTCTTATAGTGGCTGATCGTCGCTGGAGTTTCTGTTAAGTGTTTGCTGTAATCGCGATCGGTCGCCAGGAGTCCCGCGGTGAAAGCTCCAGCTGGAACTAACCATGTCATATCGGAGTAGCGAATGTGCGCCGGACTTGTCCAGATCCGTTGCTGGTCGTTCACAAATCGGCCGAACAACGACATGACGGTTCCGTCGTAGGTCTTCTTCACAGCGTCACCGTCAATTGGAGCATCCGTGGCAACGGACTTCCCCTTCTCCGCAGGCGTGTACTTGGTCTGGGCCGCCGCTTCCGGCTCCTGCCCGGCCCACGCGGGATCCGAATAAATGGTCAGAAGTATCACAGCTTCAAGAATCTTCACCACATGCCTCATGGTCGTGCACTCATGGAATTGCAACTGCTGCCGCCAGTGCTCCCGCCTGCGCAATTTGTGCAATCGCCACTACGTTTTTCCACGTATTGTTTCCGATGACCGCTTTCTCCGGAACTACGATCATGTCCCCGGGACCAATTGCCGAAGAGAGCGTACCTCCCGACCAGGCACCACCCTGGTTGCCGCTCGTGACAGAGCCATCCGCGCGAATAATAAAGATTGCCTTCTTGTTCGCGAGCTGCGTCGCACCTCCTGCATGTGATAGGTACCAGCCAGCATTCTTTCCAGGAGCATAAGTAATCGCGTTGGAGTTATAGACCTGTCCGACGATCACTACAGCCCCGGGCTGCTTGGGAATTGTCAGCGTGTCACCCGCTCGCAGCTCGATGTCGTCTGGCGAGCCTGCAAAACCTTTGAGATTCGGCCGCAGATGAATCACGAGGCGCCCTGAAATCGGTGCCTTGTTTAACGCATCGATCACGCGATCCCGTTGCTGCAGAGCAGCCTGCTGCGTCGCGAGTTCATCCGTGCCGCTACTGTTTAGTGCGGTCTTCACGGCCACGCTCTCCTGTTGGAGTCGCTGAATCAATTCTTGACGGCTCTTCAGCTGCAGTTCGCGCACTTCGATGCGTTCGAACAGAGCCGCCCGAGGGTATGCCGTGGGAAGGAACCCACCACTGCGTTTCAGCAAGGAGCTCAATCGTTCTCCTGGTTGAATCCCGTATTCACCCGGCTTACGCACCTCGCCGTGAATCGTCACCGCAGCTCCTCTGTCCTTCCAACCACCGAGCTGCGGCACGGTGAGAACATCCCCATCGCGGAGCAGTGGATCGTCCGCAGCGCCAGCCAGCCCGGCGGCGAGGTTTACGCTCAGGTGTCTAGCGGGGAACTTGTCCGTAGGGTTCGTATCAGACGTCACGTACTGAACCAAGTCCCCAGATTCCGGGTCCGCGCCCCTCAGAAAACCGTTTGCCGAGCGGACAAGGTCCGAGGCGTGCATGTCTGCGGTAAGCGGGTAGCGTCCGGGCCTGGCGACCTCTCCCCGGATATACACGGTAGGGGGGTCCACCGTCGCCGGACTCCGTTGGATAAGAATCCGGTCGCGCGGTTGAAGCAAGAGGTTGTCCGCTGGATTTCCGCCGAGCGCATCCCGGAGAGTTACACTTAGAATCTTCAATGTGCCGTCAGGCTGGGTCCGGAAAAGTTGAGCCGAATCCATCGAGGCATCGGGAGTAAGGCCGCCGGCAAGATACACCGCATCGCGTACATGCGCCTGACCGGAGGTGCTATATCTGCCGGGCGACCTCACTTCGCCTCCCACCCAAATGGTCGGCGCAGGTTCGAAGTCAAAGCGGCTAAAAATGCGCACCGTGTCAAGTGGCTGAAGCTTAGGAGCCGATGCGGGATTTGCGAGCGCATTCGAGAGATCGAAACTTTCCACGCTCGGGTGGTTATCCGGCGCGTTCAGTCGCACGATCTCGGCATAATGCGGCGCCGGCTCCGGGAGAAGATCACTGTAAGAAGCGATCAGGTCGGTCAACTTCATGTCTTTGCGGTAGGAATAACGGCCCGGACGAAGCACATGCCCCTGCAGATAGATGGCGTCTTCGTTATAGGGTGCGATCGGAAAGATGTGCACTTGATCCCCGTCCCGGATTTCATAGGCAGCGAGCTGCTTGGTGATGGACTCCGCGCCCTCGGTGGGCGACACGTTGAGGGAGAACATCGTGCGCTTCTGGTGCGCTTCGACACGTTGTACTTCGATGTGGCTCAGCGCTGCGGTTGGAAGAATCCCGCCGGCCAAATCGAGCACGTCGGCGACAGTCCGTTCGCCGCGCAATTCATAAATTGCCGGGCGTCTCACCATTCCGTCCACGGTTATCTGAGACCCGATGGGGGACACCATCAGCGTGTCTCCGTTTTCCAGACGCTTCGGATCCGATTGCACGCCGTGCAGAAGCAAGTCGTAGGCGTCCACTTCCTCGACAAGCTCTTTGCCACGATAGTGCTTCAGCGCGCGCAGAGAACCCCGGGGAGTGACACCTCCGGCTGCGAACAAAGCATTCAGCGGGGTCGAAAGCGAGCTAATGTCGTACGCGCCGGGTTCAGCTACATCCCCTACCACGTAGACTCGAACGGTTCGTAATCGCGATAGCGAAACATCCACCGAGACATCACGGAATTGTGTGCGTAGCGCCAGTTGGACGGCTTGCTGCACCTGCCCGAGTGTGTGCCCATTCACGAGGATTGGCCCCGCTTCGGGAAGTGAAACACGTCCTTCCCGGTCGACGATTCGCAGAAGCCGTTGCGAAACGCCGCCCCAGAGATCGATGGCCAAGCCGTCGCCAGGACCGACCACATAATCGGGACCGACGGGCAAGTCCATCGGAATCGCATCCTGCTCACGTGTCCCGTTCTGAAATACCTCCAAACCGAAGCGCTGCGCCGGCCGCTGCCACGCAGCTGCCTGCACGTACATGTCGTAGAGAGAGGGAATGTCGGCGTAAGGATTGGCCCTATGAACCATGGCGACCGGCGCAAATCTCTCCTCATTCAGCGGGTTGCTTTCCTTGCGTGGTCGAGGTCTGCTCACCGGCTCCGATCTAGGCGCAAGGTATGCTGGTCCAGTTGCGCCCTCTGACATGCTTGAAGGAATCGGAAGAGTGCCGTTTGGCTGCACAGATTGGACAATACTCGGCGAGAGCCCATCGAATGAGTCTTCCGGCGTGCGCTTCAGCGCATCCGAAGCTATATCGAAGCTTGTCTGCTGGGTTGTTAGACCGTCGGCAAGCCCCGTTTCTTGCGAATTGCCCGCTGTCTGAATCGTTTGTCTGATGCGAGGATGTCGCAATTGATCGGGCTGCGCTGGGGAATTTGCAGGGGGTTCTGTTATTTCGCTCGGCGTTAGAGTTCTTTGGTGCGGCCTTTGGGTCAGCTGCAAAGCGCAGTCTTGGTCTCTTCGTGGATCACACGAAGCCGTGCGTTCTAGATCTCCATCTTCCCTTCTCTTTTCAGAAAAGGCCGCATCTTCTTGACCTTCGATTTGCACAAGCCGCCGGACCCGTTCCTTCAATATTAGGTCTTGCTCTTTGCCCAGTTCGGAATTCGGATTCGGACTCGGCATCAAGTAACCGTAGCGCTGCAGAAGTCTCGTGGCGACGGAGCGGAGCTGAACATCCTGCTCCAGGCGATCGAAAACTGCCTTTTCCGTCAGGTCCGAATCTTCGACGACTTGGCCATACTCGGTGGCCTCCTTGGCAACCCAGCGTTTGAGTTCCACCAGCAAACCGGGATCTTTGCGCAGGATATCCTCGATCTGTGCCGCCGATGCGGAGACGTGCATCAAGTTTTCTTTCTCAAGCCCGGAGGGACCCGCTGGACGGTACGGCGGTTGATCCTGAGAGATTGCGCGCTTCTCACCTTGCTGGGCAAAAGCAGGCACACCAACGAGACAAATGAAAACACCCGCGAGAACTCCTCGACGAAAGTGTAACTTCAGAAACATAGTCCCACTCCTTGCTGAGTCGCCCGAGTCATGAACGATCTCCGGCGTAATCCCGTTTGCCGCGAAGAGCGCTCAGGAGGCCTTCTTCGGACGCTTCGACCTTGCTGGAATGAATAGCGAGCGACGCCCAGTAATAAGCGGAATAGTTTTGATTCGGCGCCACAGCAATGATGCGCACCTCAGGGTGCTGGCGCAGCACGATGTCGCAAATCGCGGGTCGCTTTCCTGGCTCGTCGAGCGCAATCACAACAAAATCCGGCAGAGTTTTCTCAATCTGCTCCGGAATCTCGACGTCATTTGAGACTTCCCCGACAACTTGGATGTCGGGGTGGTCCGCGAAAGTCTCCAGAATAAGTTCGCGCATCAGGCGCGGGCGATTCGCCACCAGGACCCGGATCCTCTTTTCCATGGTCACGCTCCCGCGAGGTGCAAGTATTTGTGAAGGAAGGAGTAAAGGTAAGGCCCCAATCGGTTCTCAGATGGGTACCCACCTTGGTACCGAGACGGGTACTTACGCAGGTAGACCAATGATGGTACTTCCTTGGTACCGAATAAAGGGCACTGCAACAGCTGAGTTAAGTTTCGGATTGACAGCGCCAAATAAAGAAGATAAAAGGCATCAATCTGAGCCGTGCCACGTTGAAACTCGGTGCCAGGGTCCCCCCCGCTGGACCGAGACTCTCTACTTAGGACTGTGAACTTGAGATATACGCGGGAGCGACCTCGAACAGCTTGAGGATTCAGCACGAAGGCCAACTATGAAAGTAGCAAGCACCATCTTCCTCCTGGCGGAAAACCGGTTGCTTCGGGAGTCGCTGTCTCATTTGCTGCGCAGAAAGTCGGATATCTCTGTCGTTGGAGAATGTGGGAGCACGGCAGGCGCCATCCAGCAGGTCGCGGATTCTGGCTGTGAAATCTTGCTCCTGGACAATGCCACATTATCAAGAACAAATCCAAATCTGGTTATGCAGATACTGGAAGCAGTTCCGGAGCTAAAAATCATTCTGATTGGTGTCGACGACAACGAAGAAAGCTTTTTGCAAGCAGTGCGGGGTGGTGCCGTCGGCTACCTCGTAAGAGAGGCCTCTGCCCTGGATGTTCTTGCGGCGGTTCGTGCCGTGGCCCGAGGTGAAGCGGTATGCCCGCCGCAACTCACTCTTGCTCTCTTCCGGCACTTTGCGAACCAACGGCGGGGTGTCCCCTATTATCGCAGCAGAGCAGAGCTTGGTCTGACCCGCAGGCAGCACCAACTGGTTTCATTCGTCGCTAAAGGATTGACCAACAAGGAGATCGCCAGCACCTTGCATCTGTCCGAGCAGACCGTCAAGAATCACATGCATCGTATTCTCCGTCAGGTAAATGCCGAAGACCGCTATCAGGCGGTCGAAACGATTCGCTCATTCGGCCTTTTGTCGTAAGGCTTCTTTCTTACAAAATACCTAGTGCCTGTGAGAGCTCGGCTTGTACTTCGCCTCTGAAATATCCACTTTGGTCACAAATAGATATAAGATTGAAAGTTGAGTGCCGCAGGGCCCGTAGCTCAGCGGTTAGAGCAGCGGACTCATAATCCGTTGGTCCCAGGTTCAAATCCTGGCGGGCCCACCAATTGTTTCGCGATGCGGGTAATGCGCCCGCAAGATTCTTTGGCCCGCGTCACAGCTCAAATTACTCCAGCACTTCGGAGCTGAAGGATCTGACTGGCGTCATATCCCAACTTACGCAGCCATGTGTCCGTGTGCTCGGAGAGCAGCGGGGCGGGGCCAGAGGGCACTGCGGGATTGTCTGAAAACGCGAAGCCGCCTCTAGTGACGCGCTGAGTCCCCCGAGGAGCTTCGAAAGTTGTGACAAAACGACGTCGCGTGAGATGCGGATGTGACAAGATCTCCGGCACGCTCAACACGCGGCCTGCGGGCACGCCGGCTTCGATCATCAGTGATTCCCATTCGGCAGCGCTGCTTGTGGATAATGCGGCTTCGACTTCCTTGTTAATTGCAGCGCGGTTTCGTTTGCGAATTTCGCGATCCGAGAAGCGCGGATCGGTCTTTAGATCGGGCCGTCCGATCAGATCGCATAGCTTCTCGTATTGATAGGTTTCATTGGCGGCGATGTTGAGCAGGCCCTCGGCGGTGCGAAAAGTTCCTGAGGGAGCAGCCGTAAAATTTTCGTTGCCCATGGGAATGGGGACCACGCCAGCATTCAAATAGTTCGAAACAATCCAGCCCATGGAGGCAAGAGTCGCATCGAGCATGGATACATCGATCATGCGTCCACGGCCGCTTGCGCGCGCATCGACGAGAGCCGCACAGATCGCCAGCGCAGCGGTGATGCCTCCAACGGTGTCGCAGACCGGGTAACCGACCCGCAGAGGCGCGCTCTCCTGATCGCCAGTCACACTCATCACTCCCGACATTCCCTGGATAACCTGGTCGTAGGCAGGACGCATGGCGAGCGGACCATCCTGCCCGAAACCGGAAACAGCGCAATAAACGATACTCGGATTGATTTGCGAAAGTACGTCATAGGCGAGTTGAAGGCGCTTCATGACTTCGGGCCGGAAATTTTCAAGGACAACGTGGGAGATGGTGACAAATTTCTTAAAAATCTCCTTGCCTTCCGGGGCCTTCAAATTAATTGTGACCGATTGTTTCCCGGCGTTGACGGCAACGAAGGAGGCACCCATCAAGCTCGCAGCGGCAGCAGGATCGGCACCCAGCATGCGTGCCAGATCGCCGCGGCCGGGCTGCTCGATCTTGATGACCTCAGCGCCCAGCAGGGCAAGTTGGAAGCTGCAAAAGGGCCCGGCGAGAACATTGGTGACATCCAACACTCGAATGCCGGTCAGCGGGAGTGTCATCCTGCCTCAGTGGTGTGAAATGTCACGCCGAGGTTTTTCTCAACTAAGAAACTTTGGCTCCAACCGAAGCGGACGCCTCGCCATAGGCACCGGCTCTCTTCGCTCGCAGCAGATGACCCTGATACGGCCTGGAAGAGAAACCGCTGGCAAACTCTGCCGCGTCCAGTAATTTATCCATGTCGATCCCGGATTCGAAGCCCAGGCCGTCCAGAAATGCGACGAGGTCCTCGGTAGCCACGTTGCCGCTCGCTCCGGGGCAGTAAGGACAGCCACCGAGCCCGGCGGTCGTGGCATCGAATTCACGAACGCCGGCCTCGAGACCCGCCATCGTATTCGCCAGTGCCCGCCCGTAGGTGTCGTGAAAATGAAGCGCCAACTCGTCCGGCGGAATTTTCAGCTCCTCGTGGATGATCGCGAGTGCTTCGCTGACTTGATCCGGGAACGCCATGCCGTCGGTGTCACAAAGGGCCACACGCCAGGGCCCTTGTTCGCGAGCGGCTCGAACGGC
>Ga0307479_10007418_pt1 | contig 10109 bp, 18 predicted proteins | sample atmos_gasesECM4C_FD_203743 | JGI IMG/M metagenome (GOLD analysis project Ga0307479, IMG submission 203743) | Hardwood forest soil microbial communities from Morgan-Monroe State Forest, Indiana, United States - atmos_gasesECM4C_515 | ecosystem: Environmental > Terrestrial > Soil > Temperate...
GAGGCCTTCGACGATGCGCATGTCACGATCGGCGCCGTTCCCGAGCGCGCGCAGCGCTTCCCGGTACGCGGGGCTGTCGTGCGCGGCGATGGCCTGCGCCACGCTCGCGAACTCGATGAGAACGGTGCGCTCCTCGAGCCCGCCCTCGTACACGCGCGCCGGCATGCCGCGCACCAGGAAGCGGCCGCCGGCCGACTCGAGCGCAGGCAGCGCCAGCTTCGCGTAGGCGGCCAGCGCCTGCGGATCGCGCACCGAGCGGTACGCGGCGATCCAATATGCCTTGGCCATGGTGTGAGGTGTCTCCGTTACTCGGCGGGTGCCTGGGCCGAGTCGCACCCGCCCGGCGGACATTCGGCCACGCTCGCTTCGATCGATGCCGTCGAGATGGCCGACAACACGGACACGAAGAACCCGACGCTCAGGCCCAGCATGATGACGATCACCTGCTTCATCTGATGATCCCAGTCCCGCTGTTCCAGGAACGCCGCGACCGCCGCCAGCAGGTAAACGTAGCCGATGACCGCGACCGGAATCAGCGCGAGCAGCAGAACCGATTTGAGGTGGCCGGAGAACGGCGGGCGCGTCAGCACGAACCAGCCGATCTCGGCAACGAGCAGCGCCCCGAACCAGAGGCGCCAGCGGCGAAGTGCCGGGGTTTTTGGAGCATAAAGCATAGGCTGAGCTGTCCCTCTGCGGCGGTCTTTCAGTCGAAGCTTACTGCGCGAGCGGCTTTTCCGCTGGCCAACCACGGGACGCCGTGATAGGTCTCGCTCACGAGCCACACGCCGCTCGCAATCGCGGCGGAGATGAGGATCTCCGACCAATTGCCCTGATCGTGGGGGCTCGAGGCGACGCGCGGCACCCAGACGAGGAGCGTGAAGATCCAGAGCATCGCGGCCTCGAGGCCCGCCGCGAGACGCGGAACGATGGCGAACAGCATACCCGCCGCGGCCGCGATGCTCGCCGCACCGGTGAGGTAGGTCCAGCCGAGTGGAAAACCCAGCCACTTCGGCACGAGGCTCGCGGTCAGATCGTGATAGGCGAAGTGACTCAGGCCGATCATCGGCAAGGCCGCGATCAGCAGCAGCCGTGCCAGGCGGATCCCGCTCGCGCCGACGGCGAACCCGAAGTGGGCCCGCTCCCAGGCGCCCGCGCGGGCGGCGAACAGGCACCAGGCTCCGGCCGAGAGCGTCGCCGTCTCGGCGAACGACTCCCAGCCCACCATGATCCGGGGAGTCCACAGCAGCGGCGGCAGCTTGAGCAACACCAGCCACAGGAGCAGGAACGGAAGGAGAACGCGGCAGGCGAGCCGGGTGGAAGCCCGCAGCAGCAGGCCCACGCCGGCCGCGAGTGTGATCGCACCGCAGAGATACGCCGTGACGGCCCGGCCGGGGAGGCTCTTCGGGATCGCCTCCCAGACTTCGGAAGCATTGCCGTACAGCAGGCTCAGGATTCCGAGGCCGGTGAGCGCGGCTGCGAAGGCGGCGCGGCTCGGTGGGATTCGGCCCCCCATGGGGTCAAGGCCTGCTTCGGGAGAGCCAGGCGGCCGATGCCAGACACAGAGTAACGACGCCAGAGAAGACCACCGCCGTGATGAAGAGGTAGATCCAGCTCACCACCGTAAGGGCGGCAAAGGCGAGGGCGAGCGCCCATGCAACGCCGCGCAGGCGCGAGCGAGTCTCTGCCGGGAGGCTGCCGAGTTGCCAGGCCAGGATCCCCGCGAACAGATACAGCACGCCGACCGAGAGTCCGGCCGCCATGAAGAAGTCCCAGTACGTCCGGTTGGATCCCTGCGCGTCGAAGTGGAGCGAGCGCATCGAGGCGACCACGCCATCGGCTCCCCATTTGGGGTCGGGCGGCTGGCTGAAGCCGAGCGTGTGGGCGACGGCAAAGAGGATCAGCAGGATGGCAGCGACCCGATAAAGGATTGGAGCTTTCATTGTTTTCGCCTCATATGAACCACCGCGGCACCCGCGCCCGATAGGCGTCCCACTCTGCGCCGAAGCGGCGGCGCGCCCACGGCTCCTCGGCGAGCAGGACGCGCAGATGAAAACCAATCATGATGAGCGCCGTGTAGATGATCAATGCGCGCGAGCCCCAGAGCGTGCACCAGCCCGCGAGTATCAGCACGACACCCAGGTACATGGGGTTGCGCGAGAGCCGGTAAGGACCGCTCGTGACCAGGTGCTGCGGCGGATCCCAGGGCGCGAGCGTCCCGCGACCCGCAACGTAGAACTCACGCACGCACCAGATGAGCAGCGCCGTACCGGGCGTGAGCAACGCGGCCGCGGGAATCGCATGCCCGGCCCCATGGCCGCCCGAGACGCCGATCCAGACGGGCAGGACGAAGGCGACCACGCCCGGCAGGGCGAGAAACGCGACGAGTGCGCGCAGCAGCATCCGGCTTACACCTGAACCCCGTCTTCGCCGAAGAAGATATACCCGCGCGGCGCGCCGAGCAGCCGGTGCCACCAGCTCAGCGAGCCGATGCGGCTGATGGTGAGATAAGGAGCGCCGCCGAGATTGCGGGCCGCGTGAGCGCTCGAGGCCCAGTCGGACCGCACCAGCTCGACGGCGCGGATCTCGGCCTCGACGGGGTCGGGGGCGCGAACCTGTACGAGCCGCAGAAAGCCGATGGCCACGGCGTTGGCGACCGGCACGGCAATGCCGCGCCCCTGGACGGTTACCTCGTATCTCGGCAAAGCGGGCGCGTCACCGGGGCTTGCTGGACGTGAGGCGCATGAGCTTCCACCGCAGCTCCCGCGGTGGCGCCTTGAGCTCCAGTGCGACGACCCGTCCAAAGTTGTCGAGTTGCAGGGACACGTAGCCCGCGCCGCCGAACGCGATCACCTGGCCGAGCTTCTGTCCGACGACGTTTCTCTCCACGGCGTTGAGCTCGCGCTGCGCCGTGAGCGCCACCAGGCCGGCATCGGTCTCGGCGTCGTAGCTCACGGACTTCACGCTGCTCGCCTCCAGCTCGCGCGCGAGATCGGCGCGCCCTGTGGCGCGCAGCTCCGCGGCCAGGTCGAAGGAGAGCTCGGGAAAGGCGCCTGCGAAGGACGTCATGCTGACTTCCGGCGGTGATTGTCAGACCGCACGCGGGGCGCGCGCAACCTCACCTGGAGAAAAGAGCCAGGCATTGCCTGGCGCCGTCGTTCACCTGCTCGAGGCTCAGCATCAGGCCCTGCTGGGGATCGAACACGACACCCTGGAATCGCGAAACCAGCACCGATGCGGAGAGGAATGCGGCGGCGCACTCCTCGGGACGTGCTCCGTAGCTCAGGGAATACGCGATCGGCTTAGGCAGAGGCACGTTCGCCAGCGCCGGGTAGTGCGCGGCGAGGTCCGAGGCGGATTCGACGAAGAAGTAAAAACCCGTGGCGCGCCCCTTCACTCGGGCAGGCAGGAAGCCGTTGTGGCGCTGAAGGTCGACCGAGCGCGCAAGGCTCACGGGCGCGCGCGCATCCCAGAGCGCCTGGTTCCAGCTCGACCAGTCGGGAGCCTTGCTCGTCGCAAGGACCACGAGGAGCTCAACGGCCATGGATGTCTCCCGGCGGAATGCCCAGTAGTCGAGCGAGCCAGAGGAGGAGTGGCACGCTCACCAGCATACTCACCACGATGATAACGATCGGGTCGGTGAAATGAGCCGCCGTCGAGTAGGAGTGGGGCTCCGCGGGGGCGACGTACGTCCAGAAGACGTACCTCGCCAGGCGAGCGAGGAAGGCCTGCAGCCCAAAGCATCCGAGAACGCCCACGACGAGGAACCCGGCCCTGAACTGAAGCCGCTTCCAGCGCAGCAGCGCGAGCCCCGCGGTCAGTGCGAGCGGCCACAGGAGCTCGACCAGGGCGAGAATGTGCTCCACCCGCAGGTGTGACAGGAGCGACTCTGTGTTATCGGGGCTCATCGTCCATGGCCGACTTCCAGCGCCGCCTTGATGTCCAGGTACGCCGCAGTGATGAGCGCCTCCAGTGATGAGGTGTCCACCACCTTATCCGGCCAGAGCTTCACGTGGCGCATGTACTTCCCGCCCCCCTCGAGCAACCCCGCGGGATCCGGCAGCGTCGCGCCCCGAAAGAATCCAACATTGACGTGATGGGTGAACGCGTTGGTATAGGCGAACGCCGCATCCCCCACGCACGCCGTGGGGTGTCCGTCATGCAGCAGCTCCCGGACGTCGGAGCCACAGCCCCGCATCCGCCGGAACCACGCCCGCGCAATTTCACCCAGTTGCGGGCGGGCGCCGTCAAACCACGCCTCAACCACGGGATCGCGCGCGAGGCCGCCCGGAAACCTCAGCAATCTGCTTTCAGCGCCACTCGTGCTGCGCATCGTGGCCCTCCGGCGAACCGTCAGACGGCGCCCAGGACGTAAATGCTCCACGGGGAAATCGCGGTTTCGCTCACCCACTGAAACGGCTCCGCACCGGTCGCGAGCGGCTTCACGGCATCCACGACACGAAGGCCGACGGCCTCGAACAGCTCGCGGTAGTGCGCATCGCCGCACAGGACGTCGACTACGGGGCGACGGTCCGGCACGTCGAGCATCATGATCCGAACGCGGTCACCGTCGCGCGCACTGCGGTTTTCAGGGTAGTCCCGGGTGCTGAAGGACGCCCACTCGTGAAGGTAGATGTCGGCCGACGACACCACGACAACGAGGCGGCCCTCGGGAGCGAGGAGACGCCGGAGCTCCCGCAACGCGGAGGTCTTCTGTCGGTCGGTGGGAATGTTGTCGAAGGTAAATGCCGAGAGAATCAGGTCGGCGGTGCCGGTGCCGAGGCCCGCGAGGCTGCCGTGGGCAACCAGGCGATAGTCGCCGCGAGGATCACGACCGCGGGCTTCGGCGAGCATGATCTCCGAGATGTCGACGCCGACCGCGTCGAAAGCGAGGCCCCTGAGGAAGCGGGTCGAACGCCCCGTGCCGCAGCCAAAGTCCACCGCTCGCGCGCCGCGCACGTGCTTGCGCAGGAGGGCGGGAAGGTCGCGAAAGGCGAGGTAATAGGTAGCCGGGAACTCGAGGTCCGCATACGCGCGGGCACGCTCGGTGTCGTCGTACACGTTGCTGAAGGTGTCCGTCATGGTGGGTTGCGGCCGGGGTCACTCCAGATGCGAGCGCAGAGTCTGCGCATAGCGGTCACGAATGAGCTGGTCCGGCAGCGCCGCGGCCGAGGGATAGACCCGCAGCAGCCGATCGTGAAGCAACCGCGGATGAATGTGGATATGGAGGTGCGGAACCTCCTGATCGGCGGCCTCACCGATGGAGTGCCACAGACTCAAGCCCTGATTGGGGAAGGCCGCCGCGACCGCCCGCGTGATGCGGGTAACCGCTGCCATCAGCGCGGCTCCCGTAACGTCGTCGAGCTCGCGCACGTCGCGCAGGTGCCGGCGCGGGATCACGAGCGTGTGGCCGGCGTGAAACTGGCGCAGGTCGATGAACGCCAGGGTGAGATCATCTTCCCAGACGACACTCGCCGGCAGCGTACCGCGCACGATCTCGCAGAAGGCGCATGCGTCACTCACGGGCGGCTACTACGACGAGAGACAACAGGCGCGAGACCATGAGGTTCATGGAGGTCCCTTCACCGGACGACCCACAGAGCTACCAGTACGGCCACGACCACGGCCGCCACTATCACGACGGGCGAAATGCTCCCCGGCTGATCCAGCGCGGCTCCCTGCTGAATGAGAATCTCGTTGGCCCTCTGAGAGTCAGTGGCATTTCGAATGTGAATGCAAATTGTGGATTCAGACGGCGTGTAGAGCAGCACGCCACCGGTCCGGTAGCAGTCGATACCGGCCTGCGTCAGCGCATCGATGACTGAATCGGCGAAGCCGGAGTCGTCGGTTTCGTAGATGAGCACGCCGGAGCATCCTGTTACTCGCGGGCAAAGATAGCTCAACCCGGGCTACTTCGCCGCTGCCCGTTCCCCGGCCTGAAACGAGAAGCCGTTCGCAGTCTTGTCGCAATCGGAGCGCCACAGTGCCAGTCCGGAACGGTCCCGGGGGGCTGTTGCAGTGTTTGATGTCTTCGTCGGCCTGATATCCGCCTTCAATCAGATTGGCGTGCTGGTCGGGGCACTCCTGTGCGGCGGCCTCGGCGCGCTGCTGGTGGGCAACGCCGTCCACTGGCGCCTGCGGGCGGTGCGCGTTCAGGGACAGGTGATCGGCGTGCGCCAGAGAGGCAACATTTTGAACGCCGTGTACCGCTACACGCTGCCGTCGGGTCAGACCTTCGAGGCGACGTCGCTCGAGGGATCGAACAGCACCCGGGGCAAGCGGACCGGTGAGATCGTGCCGCTGCTGGTCATCCCGGAAGAGCCGGATGAGGTCGAGGAGGCGCGCACTCATGTCTTCACTGTAGTCGGCGCGCTATTGCTCGCGGCGTGCGCAGGACTCTTCTATTACGCCGTCACTGCTTTCCGCGTGGGACCCATGACCTGGGTCGTAGGCGGGCTGATCCTGGCACACTTCCTCGAACGTGCCCGCCAGATCCTCTTTCCGAAAGGCAAGCGGCTGCCGTTGTCGGCATGGCGGCAGCTCTTTGCGGAGCGCAAAGCCGCGCAGCTGGCCGGGACGCCCGTGCAACGCCTGGAGGATGTGGCCGGGCTGACGGAGCGGCGTGCGCTGGAGGATCGGCAAAGAGCTACGCTGCGACGCCTGGCGCCTTTCCTCCTGATCGCCGGTGTCGGCCTGTTCGCCCTCGGTGTGCATCAGAGCCGCGCACTGCTGCGTCTGGAGTCCTTCGGGCTGCGCGCTCGGGGTGTGGTCAGCTCACTCAGCTCCTCGAGCTCCAGCACAGGCAGCAGCTACTACCCGGTGGTCACCTACACCGACCAGGCAGGCGAGCGGATTCGTTTCCGCGACAACACCGGCTCCAATCCTCCCATGTACCACGTCAATGAGTCGGTAACCGTGCTGTACTCGACCGCCGAGCCAGCGAACGCGATCATCGACCGTGGGATGTGGAACTGGCTGCCGTCGGCCATTCTGTACGCGGTGGGGGTGTTGCTGAGCGTCGTGAGCATCGGATTGCTCAGGCGGCGGAGCGAAGTGGCTGCGGACTGATCGGTGCGCGCAGCGCCCTCGCAGGCGCGTCGAGCAATTGTCAGCCGGTATGACGCGCCTTGAGCGGAGCCCCAATCGATCCGACGGCGTACGCACCGTCGCCCAGCATGGCCTGGACGATGAGCATGATTGACCAGACGACGGGAAGCTCAGCGCCTGCGGCGGTGAAGAAGTAGCCTTTCCGAGTCAGCCAGAAATGCGAGGCCCCGATCATGAGCGGCAACGCATACAGGCAGACCCATCGCGTGTAGATACCCGGAATCAGGAAGAGCGCTCCGGCGACCTCCGCCGAAATGGCGTACCAGGGGACGAGACCTGGGTAAGCGTTCGCGTGGAAATTCGCCCACCAGGTGTGAAACCCACCCGGCAGGACTTTGAACTTCCAATAAAAGTGCGCCAGGAACATCAGGCCGAGCGTCACTCGCAGCAGCAGGGCGGCGTAGGGAGTCGCAGGCGTTACTGTGCCGGGTTTCATGGCAGCTGACGGTGAAGCTGAGGGGCCGGCGGAGACGTCAGGGCGCCCGCGGCGCCAAGCAGACCGCGCATCACGGAGCCCTCGAACAATTGTCTGGCGTCACAGCTCCTTCATCATGAATGCGGCCGATGAGGGACAGAGCGCCGAGAACTGCTGCGTCGAGGCTATCGATTCGGGCGCCAACCGCCGGTCCTGATTCCGATACCCAAGCCTTACAAAGAAGCGTTCGGCAGACATCGTTAGAAGATAAAGAGCTCGAGCATTCTGCGTCGAGGCGGCCTCTTCGGCGTAGCGTACAAGCGCGGCACCCAGCCCCTGGCCGCGCACCGATCTTGCGACCGCGAGAGAACGCAGAAGCGCTGCCTCCCCATACAACTCAAGGCCCACTACGCCCACTGGCTCATCACCACTACGCGACACGTAGAACTGCGTCGCCGGTTCGGCGGCAAGGTCTTCTGTGGGAAGCGCACTCGCCCTCAATAGTTCGCGAACCTGCGCAGTAAGCGGCGCGGGGACGATGCGGAAGACCATGACGGCTGACGGTTAAGTTGAGGGGCGGGCCGAGGCGTCAGGCCGCACTCAGGCCGAACGGCCGCCTCCAAAGATTGTCAGGCTCGCACTAGCGAGCCCTGACTAACGAGACCAGAAGCTGCTCGGCACCGTCAACAGCTATCTCTCTCGAAGCATAGCCGTCGGCAAAAACAACAATGGTGCCCCCAGGCGGAAGCGATCTGTATGGAGCGACCCAAAAGATATGTGTCGTGCGCGTAGTGGGCATCAAAATGAATTGTCCGTCGGAATTAGTTTGTGCAAATAAGCCTGGATGGTCACCCACCGAAATAGTAGCTCCCTGGATGGGCTTTTTGGTGGTGGCGTCAATTACCGTCCCCGACGCAGCCGGCGAGACATACGTTGTTGTCTCGATGCAGCCGCTGAGCGAGATAAGAAGCGCAAGAGCTACCACGTGCCGCCCTTTGCCCACGTGCGGCCTGCCTAACGGTGAAGTTGAGGCGGCGGCTGAGGCGTCAGGCCGCACTCAGGTCGAACGAAGCCCATCGGGAGCTCCCGAAGCGGCCCGAAGGGCGACGCGGGCGCACACTGTTTTCCCGCGCCCGCGGCGCGAAACAAAAAGCGCATCACGGACTCCTCCAACGATTGTCAGGTGACGCCGCCAGCGTCATGACTTCGACTCAGCCGAACCACGGAGGTCGGCAATGAGCGCTAAGGCGTCGTCAGCACGCTCCTCCGGTACCATGATGGCACGAGCGTTAACCCATTCAACCTGCTTCGTTGCGGGGAACAGCGAGCTGACGCCCGCGCTGCGGACGAAAAAGGGAACGCCACGCGCTTCCAGCATGGAGCAGACGGCCAAAAGCTCCGCTTCGGAGTCAGGCGTCAGCACCCTGACGAGGCTCACCGGCGGCACCTAACGGTGAAGTTGGGGGGCCGGACGACTACGCCGGGCAGAGTCGCGGGCCCACAATCTCTCCCGGGTCCCGCGGCCCCAAACAGACCACGCCTCACGGCCTGCTCCAGCGATTGTTAGCGGTCACTTCGTCACCAGCCATCCGACCCCGAACAGAGCGGACAGTGCACAGGCCATCCCAGTGAGTACCCCTACGCCGATGAGGACGCTCCTGAAGCGCGGAATTGCGCCCGTATATCTGCCAGCGCTGAGAACAAAGAGCAGGAGCACGGCTGCTGCAGGCCCGAGAATGAGTTTTGCAAAGGCGATGACGCCTGGGTTCCCAAACTCTGCCACGGCACGCACGAAGCCGATCACACCGAGAATCAAGGCAGCTGCGACAAGTAAAACGGGGCGGCGCAAAAGTGACCTCTAAGGGTGAAGTTGAGGGGCCGGACGACCACATGTCACAGGTGCGGCGGGGCCGCAATTTCGACTGGGTCCCGCCGCGCCTAACCACCAGCGCATCACGGCCCCCTCCAACGATTGTTAGAGGCCTCACCGTCATCATAGCCGTCCACATCCATGGTGATTCTCGGACTCAATACCGCCACAACAACCGATCAATTAAATCCCGAAGTGTCGGAGCAGCTCCCGAAGAAGCAACGAGATGACCGCAATCAAGAAACCAAGAGCCAAGTAAAGCCTCACACCGGTAAGACGCGGAAAGGCGATCTTGCTCAGGGCGAAAATGATCGCGGCTACGACTCCCGCTGCAATCGCTCCAACCCAGTCTACGTGATAGCCAGCCATGTACTGATTGTCCTAAGTACCGATGACGTTGAGCCGCTGCGCCACCCCGGAAGGGTGATCTGCGGAACCAGAGAGCCGGCGATTCATAGGCCTAACGGTGAAGTTGAAGGGCCGCCCAGAGGCGCTGCTCAAGCGCCAAACAAAAAGCGCCTCACATCCCCTCCAACGATGGTTAGAGGCCACGACCGACCCACGCCAGGAAAAGAGCTAGTCCGATCACAACGATTAGTGCCGCAAAGGCAATGCGCCGTTGAGTCCTGACGGCGATATACGCGCACACGGGCGCCAAGCCAAGGCACGCGAGCGCCGCCCCGCGAGTGGTGGCGAAGCCCACACCTGATGCGGACACGA
>Ga0307479_10007419_pt1 | contig 10108 bp, 11 predicted proteins | sample atmos_gasesECM4C_FD_203743 | JGI IMG/M metagenome (GOLD analysis project Ga0307479, IMG submission 203743) | Hardwood forest soil microbial communities from Morgan-Monroe State Forest, Indiana, United States - atmos_gasesECM4C_515 | ecosystem: Environmental > Terrestrial > Soil > Temperate...
CGGGCGAAACGCGCCGTCGAGCTGTCGATTTGATCCTGCCCCGTTCGACGTACTGGTAGGACAACCTCTACTTTCATAGGAGAAACACATGAGACTGGTCGCCACCGAATACCTCTCGCTCGATGGTGTGTTCGAGGAGCCGGGCCACTGGTCCGGCCCCTTCTTCAACGACGAGGCAGGACAGTTCAAGTGGGCCGAGCTGCAGGCCAGCGACGCCTTACTCCTCGGGCGCAAGACCTACGAAGGGTTTTCGGCGGCGTGGCCCAACATGAAAGGCACCGGCGAGTTCGGCGAAAAGATGAACACCATGACCAAGTACGTCGTCTCGTCAACGCTGACCAAGGTCGACTGGCCGGGTTCGAAGCTGGTCAAAGGGGATCTGGCCGAAGAGATCCGCCGGCTCAAAAGGGAGCCAGGCCATGACCTCCTGCTGTCGGGAAGCGCGCAGCTCTTCAATGCGCTGATGAAAGAGAACCTGATCGATCTGTATCGGTTCATGTTGCATCCCGTCGTTCTCGGGAAGGGCAAACGTCTCTTCGCCGAGGGCAAGGACAAACGGGTCCTCGACCTCGTCGAGACGAAGAGGTTCAGCCTGGGCATCGTCGTGATGGAGTACAAACCAGTCAGGGCATAGTAGGTCGGTGTACCGTGGTCGAGTAGGCAGGCCAGCTCGTAAAAGAGAGGAGGCTAGCGATGATCGACACGGTATCTCGCATTACCGCCGACCAGGTCGCTGAGGCGAACGCGAGCGGGCGCACGCCCGTGGTCTTTATCCACGGCCTCTGGCTGCTCCCCAGCAGCTGGGACCGGTGGGCCGCGGTTTTCGCGGAGGCCGGCTATGCGCCATTGACGCCGGGATGGCCGGATGATCCTCCGACGGTCGAGGAGGCCAAGGCGCATCCCGAGGTCTTCGCCCATAAGACGATTGCCCAGGTGGCCGACCATTACGCCGACGTGATCGGCCAGCTGAAGCTAAAGCCGGCCGTGATCGGGCATTCCTTCGGCGGACTGCTCACGCAGATCATCGCGGGTCGCGGTCTCGCGGCGGTGTCGGTGGCGATCGACCCAGCCCCATTTCGCGGGGTGTTGCCCCTCCCGTTCTCCGCGCTGAAGTCGTCGTCGCCTGTGCTGGGCAACCCGGCCAACCGCAACCGAGCGATCCCGCTCACCTACGACCAGTTCCGCTACGCCTTCGCCAACGCACTCAGCGAGGACGAGGCCCAAGATCTGTACAAGACCTTCTCGGTGGCAACACCGGGCGAGCCCCTCTTCCAGGCAGCGTTGGCCAACCTGAACCCATGGACCGAGGCCAAGGTCGACACCAAGAACCCCGACCGGGGACCGCTGCTGATCATTTCCGGCGGGCGAGACCACACGGTCCCACCGGCGATCGCGAACGCCTCCTACAAGCAGCAACAGCGGAACGAGGGCGTCACCGAGTTCGCGGCGATGCCCGATCGTGGCCACGCGCTCACCATCGACCATGGCTGGCGCGAGGTCGCCGATAAGGCGCTGGCCTTCGTGAAGCGATTCGTCCCGGCGGAAAAGAAAGCCTAGGACGTTCCGCTCGGGACGTCCCACCAGAGGGTCGCCAGGGCACGCGGCTCTGGCGACAGACGCCAGAGGCCGTCGACCTCGGTCGCGTGCTGCAAAACGATGGCGCGGACCTCATCGTCCCGACTCGGGGTCACGCACACGGTTTGCCGCATCCACTTGACCAGCTCCTCTAGGCTCTCAAAGGCGCCACGCTGCTGCGATTCCCACAGTTCGACCTCCGGCTCGATGCCCGCTTCGCGCATTACCGCGACCGCGTCCTCCCAGGACGGCACTTCCGGCCGCTCGAGATTCCAGAAATGCCGCCATAGCGCCCGCTCCAGCGCACGATTTCGCGGATGGGATTGCGTGATCTCGACTACCACGCGCCGCTCGGCCGCATCGGTCAACCCGGTGACGAACGGCAGCAGGTCCAGGACGTTGTAGAGGACGTGGCCGCAAACCACGACGTTGGCGCGACCCGCCTGGGGTGCGACATCGGGCCAGCGACCAAGGATGGTGATGTCGGCCGGGCTGTTCTCGAGCATGGCGCGCGCACTGTCGACGGCGACGATCCGCTGCGCCGGAGGACGGAGCGGTAGCGACATGGCACAGCGGCCGGCGCCCACGTCAAGGACCGTAGCTCCCGGCGTTAGCGATTCGAGGGCACGCCGATGCGATGGTGAGAGGGTGTCGGGCTGCTTGGTTTCGAACAGCGTCACCGGCAGGGCCCAGGGATCCGCGCTCGCCTGGGCGAGGATCGAATCCGGGATCGCCCATGACGAAAGCGCATCCTTCCAGCGCGTCGCGGCGTCGGGCGCGGCCTGGCTCACATCAGGGCTGGTGGCGAACGCCGGCTGCTGGCTGGCGTCTGATGTCGGGCAGCCGCTCGTATAAGTAGTAGACGCCGAGCGCGGCACAGACGATGACGACGGCGATGGGACTGACCTGGCCGAGCGGGATACACGCCAGGTAGCCGACCAGGCCCACCGTAAAGCGGGGCCAGCTGCGCATTGCTGCCTGCCGGTCGACGTTCGGCGCCAACAGGTCGGCGTGCGTCAGCGCGTATGTCCAGACGGCACTGAAAAAGACCGCGATCACAGCCGCGTTGAGCCCATACAGGCTGGCAGCCGTGTTGGCGTCGCGCGGGAGCAGGATGTTGCTCCCGAGCACGGCCGTCGGGAAGGGCAGAAACACGATCGCCATCAGGAGCAGCAAGTTCAGAAACATCAGCGCACGGTTGATCCGGGTGATGCGCTCGAAGAGGCTATGGTGGTTGATCCACATCACGCCGATGGTGAGAAAGCTGGCCACATAGGCCGCATACTTCGGCCAGGCTGCCAGCAACGCGGCGAGCAACCCGCCCGGCGCCGTTTTGTCGAGCTGGATGTTGAAGATCAGCAGCGTGGCCGCCACGGCGAAGACGCCGTCGCTGAACGCCTCGACGCGCCCTTTACTCATGGCGCATCGAGGATAGCGGCTAGTGCGGTCGGCGCAGCACCAGGAACCGGCCGGCTTCCATCCAGGCGACGGCGATCCCCAGCGGGACGATGAGGAGCTCAACCGGAATCGCCGTCGTCAGGGCCCGTCCCGGGGTGATCGTCGGCAGCGATTCACCCATCAAGAGCGCGATCGAGAGCGAAAGACCAGCGGCGGCCAAGCCAGCGAAGGCTGCGACGAGCGCGACCGGCGCCTCATAGCCATGCTCGACGCCGATTCGCCCGGACAGGCGGCGGCGACCCACTTCCAGCGCACCCAGCAACAGCACGATGCCGAGGCCGAGCTCGCTGTATTTGGTCAGGCCGGCGAAGAAGGCGATATTTGGCTGGACGATAGCGTGAATCAGCGGAGCCAGGACTCCATTCTGCGTCCCCGGGCTGGCGGCGACGAAGGCCTTGAAGTTCTGAACGAAGTTGGGATCGGCGAGCTTGTTGAGGCCCGAGAGCGTGAACTCGAAGCCGAGGGCGGCCTGGATCAACGCCGAGGCGGCGAGCGCGGTGTTGCCACTGGCAGGCAGGCGGCGAATCGTAATCTTCGGCGCCGCGGAACGGACCGGTCGCTGCATGGTGTTCATACCTATATTCATGCCCAGGTTCGTGTCGCCCAGGACCTGAGAACCGCATCGGGATCACCTGATGCCGAAAATTCCCCTCCCCGCGTGCCGGGCCCGTCGGCCCACGCGAGCGGCGCTTTAGTGCCAGGCGAGCGTTTGAGACGGTCGGGAGGGTAGGGTGGGGGCGACTACTGCGTTTCGTGTTCCGCACGCCGCGAGCGGAAAGCGGCGTAGAGACTCACGTCGTACACCAGCTTGAGAGCGCCAGCCAGGAAAAAGGGCAGCCCGAGCAATGTACCCTGGATGAATGCACCGGAGAATAGGGGCCCGACCGACTGTCCCACGCCGCGCACCAGTCCGGTGAAGGCAACGGCGCCAGCGCGTTCGGCCGGCGGCACGATCGAGACGATGTAGGCCTGGCGGGCCGGCACGTCCATCTGCGAGAGGCTGAAGCGCGCCAGCAGCAGGCCGATCGCCCAGGGTAGCGTCGGACTGAGCGGGACCAGCAGCAGCAGGATGTTGCTGGGAATGTGGGTGAAGACCATCGTCCGGATCAGTCCGATGCGGTTGGCGAGGCGCCCAGAGACCTCGTAGGAGATCGCCTGCAGCAGCGCGATCGCGGCGAAAGCCGGGCCCAGGACGTTGGCCGGCGCGCCGAACCGAACGTGGAGCCAGTAGGCAATCACGGCATTCACAACGAGCCCGCCGCCAAGGGCGTCGATCGCGAAGAGCGCCGACAGCGGCGCCAGTGCGCGGATTTCCGCTACCGAAAGGGCGGCGGCCCGAACCGGTGCCTCGGCACGAGGGGAGAGGGAGATCGCGAGCAGGGCGGTGACCACGCCGATCACGGCGTAGAGCGCGAAGAGCAGGCGGCCGCGATCGAGATCGGTGGCGGTTCCCGCGAGCAAGCCGCCGGCGGCGGCGGCGAGTCCCCCCGTGAGCGAATAGCGCGCGAAGGCGACATTGCGCCGGCGCGGTTCGACGGACTCAGCGAGTGCCGCTTGCTCGATCGATGCGAACGGTCCCAGGTCCACGCTCGCGGCGCCCAGCATGCCGGTCACGGCCGCGAGCCCGAGAAGGAGCGGCGAATTCGCGAGCGCCAGGTCGATCCCGGCGAACGCCATCAGCAAGCCAGCCACGGCGAGGGTGTTGCGACGGCCGATGCGTGACGAGAGGGTGGCGGCGATCACCCCGGCGATCGCCGCGCTCAGCAACCCGATGCTGAGGACGAGGCCGATGACGCTCGCCGTCAGGCCGTGGCGCTCGAGGTGGAGGCCAACCAGGACGGCGGCCACGCCGAAGCCAAAGGCGCGCAGCAGGCGGGCGGCGAGGATCAGCGCGAAGTCGCGGGTCATCGCGCACGAACGGTATCAGAGCCCCCACCCTGGCCTCCCCCGCCAGCCGGGGGAGGGAGATTTTTTGACTTAGCGGGTGAAGACGCAGCCTCCGGCGCCGCCGTTGGCTTCATTGCTCCACATCGGTTGTGCCGCGTAGGTCTGGCCGGCGAGCGTGATGTTTTGTAGGTTCATCCAGGCGCACTTGTCTCCGTTCTCGCTGGTGGTGGCGTCGTTCCAGCCGTCCTGAATGCCGCTCTGATTCCCGGGATCGGTGACCGCCTCGGCGTACTCGTGACCGGCGACGATGCTGTAGCCATCGAGATAGCCGTGACCGAACGCATCGTTGGTCGCGTTCACCATGTTCTGACCGCACCCCGCGCCCTGCTCGGGGACGTAGGGAACGAAGGCATAGCGAACGCCATGGCCGGTGGTGTGGCCGGTCTCGGAGTGATAGGCGCAGTAGACCGTGCCGTAGAGGGTCGCCGTGTGGCCGGGCTCCGTGAAGATGTTGATGGTGGCGTTGACGTCGTAGCCGAAGAGCTGCGATGCCTTGATCGCCTCCGCCTCGAGCGGATCGGTCGTCAAGTTCGACACCAGCCCGGTGGTCGTGATGTCCGCCGGGACGGGGCTGGGATCGACCCAGGTGCCTTTCAGCTGGCCGGTCGGATTGGTGATGAACTGCGCGCTCGGGTCGCCCGCGCAGGAAAATCCTGGCGGGACGCCCTGGCAGTACTGGGTCTGGATGCCGGCGAAGGCGCTGCCGCCAACGTTGCCGAAGAAGCTACCAAGGTAGTTCTCGACCGTGGTGTTGGTGTAGGTGAACCCACCGGCGCTAAACGAGAAGCCGTTCTGCCAGGCAGGCCCCCAGAAAACGTTGTAGACCGCCGGCGTGGTCTCCACGAGGCCGCCGTGGTAGATCAGGTTGTTCGCGGACACGTTGGTCGCCGCGCCAACTCCCCAGAGGATGTGTTTTCCGTTGACGACCTGGGGCAACCCATCTCCGGCCGATCCCGAGACCGAGCTGAGCAGTAATGCACCGACGGTGGCGACCCCCGCCACCATAAGACGCATTCGGGCGAATGGGGAGATTCGCACGTACAATCCTTCCCAAAACTGAAGGTCGAAGACGCTGGTTCCACCATATCGCGAAAGCGGGTAACGGCGCTATCAGCTGATCGCGGATCGCATGGGGCGCGGCAGCCTCTCCTGCACCCGGAACACGAAGAGGGCGCCCAGCAGGAGGAAGCCGGCGGCGAGAGCGAAGACGGACCGGTAGGCCGCCTCCGCCGTCACGCCCAGGGCGGTTCCGCTACCGATCACCAGGCTCCCGACCAGCGGAGCGAGGACGGCCGGAAGGTTGCTCGCGATGCTCCAGATCCCAAGGTCCTTGCCGGCCGCGCCGAGCGCCGGCAGGCTATCGACGGCCAGGGCCCAGTCGACGCTCGTGTACGCGCCGTAGCCGGCGCCGAAGAGGAGGCCAAGCGGCCACAGCGGAATGTGCGGCGCCACGACGAAGGTCAGCGCGGCGAGCGTCATCAAGCCAGTCGCGACCGCCACGATACCGACACGGCCAATCCGATCGGAGACCATGCCCAGTGTCAGCGCACCGATTACGGCGCCGCCCAGCGCCAGCAGCGCCACCGCCGCCGTCGACCGGACGAAGTTCGTCTCGTGGGCCACGTTCGCGAAGTAATACTCGATGTAGGTGAGGAAGATCGTCAGGCCCAGCATGACGGAAGCGCGGGTCAAAAACACCCAGCGGAAATTGTCGGAGCGCATGGGTGCCAGCCATATGTCAAAAAACTGAGAGACGCCCGGCCTGCTCTTTCCTAAAGGTCGCGGGTGGTTGCTTGCATGTTCGTCGATGCCGACCACGGTGACGAGCACACCGATGACGAGTACGACGATGCCAATGACGTAGAAGCGCGTCGCGCCCGACCGCACAGCCCCGGCCAGCCCCGGGCCTGCGCGGACATTGCTGAGCAAGACGGCCGCGGCGACCAGGCTGCCGACATTCCCGAGGATCGTCATGAGGCCGAGGTAGCCGGACGCCGCGCCGCGCTGGTCCGCCGGGACGCGGTCGGGCAGGAGTCCCTGGTACGCCGCCGTGCCGACATTGGCCGCGATCTGCGCCAGCGCGAAGCCGATGACGAAGACCGCGAATCCCGGTGCCGCTGCCAGCGCCAGCATGCCGGCGAGATAAATGACGGCGGCGATCAGAATGTACGGCCGGCGTCGTCCGAGTCGTGAGGTCGTCCGATCGGACATCATGCCGGTCAACGGTTGGATGACGAGCGCGAGCAGCGCGCCGATCGCCGAGAGCCAGCCGAGCACCAGCGCCTGCTGTGCGTTGCCGACGCCGCCCGGGCTGACGAAAAGCAACAGCTGGGTTGGAATGACGACCGGCAAGAGCGCCGCGGTCTCGAAATTGAGCGAGAACCAGAGAACGCTCATGGTGATCTGCTGGCGGATCGATAGCCTGGTCACGACACCGAGGTCGCAACGGTCGCCGTCCGACGGGCGACCAGATGGTTGATGCTCATCCAGAGCTCTGCAGGCCAGCGGTTGCGTCGCATGTGGTCGAACTCGCGCCAGCCAGCTCGGTGATAGATCGGCAGCAGCGAGATCAGGTAGAACCGCTGCAGCGACCAGGTCCACGTGTGGGGCACGGGATGCAGTTCAAAACCGAGGCGTCGACCCGGTGAGGCGAAGAGCGTAACCCCGTGCAAGGCCCGCACCTGGGCGAGCCGGCCACCGGCTACCTGCTGCGCCAGTGCATCGAGGTCGGCGTCGATGCGCTCGAAGGTTTCCCAGGGGTTCCAATCGGCGGCACCGGCCAACTGATACAAAACGCCGTTGTCGAAATGCAACTCGACGACCCGATCGCCAAATGCGATGTGCGTGCCATCCTTCAGCGTGAGCGCACGGCCCCAGTGGTGCGCAAGTCGATAGCGCAAAATGCCGGCCGGGCGTACCGCCTGCGGCCGCCAGATCCATTCCAGGACACGGTTCCAGGCGATCCAGATCGAGAGGACTCCAAACGCGCGACCGTTGCCGGCACGACTGAGGCGCGGCAATGCCCAGAACAGTTCGGACACCCTTCGAAACGGACCGCCGGTGCGGCCTTTCCGCATTACCTGAGTATGGACTCGGAACTCGCACGTAGCGATTCCTCCCATTAAGATGGCGTGGCATCCAATGGCGCAGGCCCTCGCGGTTGAAACGCACGGACTCAGCAAGCGATATGCGACGGGCGTAATGGCCGTCAACGACCTCACCCTTCTGGTCAAAACCGGGGAGGTGTACGGCTTTCTCGGGCCAAACGGAGCCGGCAAGACGACGACGTTACGCATGCTGTCCGGGCTTCTGCATCCGACATCGGGCACGGCCGTCGTCGCTGGCGCGGCCCCGGGCAGTCCCGCGAGCCTGGCTCGCATGGGCGCCATGGTCGAGACCCCCGCCTTTTACCCCTACCTTTCTGGGCGTGACAATCTGCGGGTGGTGGCGCGCTACGCGAGCGTCGACAGCTCGCGCATCGACCCGGTGCTGAAGCAGGTCGACCTGACCGATCGGGCTCGCTACAAGTTCAAGACGTACTCGACCGGCATGAAGCAGCGCCTCGGCGTTGCCGCCGCGTTATTGAAGGACCCGGATTTGTTGATCCTTGACGAGCCGACCAGTGGACTCGATCCGCAGGGAACCGTCGAGATGCGGGCGTTGATCGCGGATCTCCGCCGCGAGGGCCGCACCGTCCTCCTCTCCAGCCACCTCCTCAACGAGGTCGAGCTCACCTGCGATCGAGTGGGCGTGATCGCCAAAGGCAAGCTGGTGGCGGAAGGCACGGTCGACGAGCTGCGGGCTCGTAGCGGTGGGCGCACCCTCCTGATTCGCGCGACTCCATTGGAGCAGGCCGGCCGACTGCTCGAGGCGGTTCTGAAACCGGACCAGGTGAAGGTCGTCGACGATGCGCTCGTCCTCTCCGTGGACCCCTCGCAGGCCGCGTCGATCAACCGGCGGCTCGTATCCGATGGCGTCGATGTGAGCGAGCTGCGTGTCTCCGAGCAGTCCCTGGAGGCCGTCTTTTTGGAACTGACGGAAACGCAGCCTGAGAGTGCGAAGTCATGATTGCCAGCCTCCGCGCCGAAAGCCTGAAAACGCGCAAGCGCTGGGCGAACTGGATTCTGTTGGCCATTCTGCTGGCCTGGATCGTGCTGCTGAGCTATTTGACGTTCTACCTGGTCATCCGATTGAGTCCACACAGCATCCAGGGACCCGTGCCGGCAAGCGTGCTCAAGCGCCGTCTCTTCCCGGAAAACTACCTGCCAACCGTGCTCAACGCGGCTGAAAGCATCGGAGCCGCGATCATGCTGATCTTCGGTGCATTGAGCACTTCCAGCGAGTACGGCTGGCTCACGGTGCAAACGATCCTGATCCAAAAGCCGACCCGGTTGGCGGTGCTCGGTGGCAAGCTGCTCGGGGTCGGGATTACGGTCGTCGTGGTCAGCCTGGCGCTGCTCGGCGTCACGGCCCTCGCGTCCTACGTGGTGGTCACCGTCGACAACAGCTCCAGTTCGTGGCCATCGTGGGAAGTGACGCTGAAGGCGTTTGGCGCGCTCGTCCTCCAACTCGCGGTCTGGACGTCGTTAGGGGCGTTCGTTGGGATCGCCTTCCGCAGCGCAGCGGCCGCCATTGGCGGCGGACTCGTCTATCTCTTCGTCGTCGAGGCACTGCTCGGCAGCCTCTTCCGCAACACGCCGGTCGTGAAGGAGATCTTCAAATTCCTGCCCGGCGTCAACGGCGGCGCCATCAACGCCACCTTCCCGGCAACGTTCCGCGACACCACCGCCACCGCACTGGTCGGTGCCGGCCGCGGGGTGGTCACGCTGGTGCTCTACGTGGCCATCTTTACGATCGGGAGCCTCCTGATCTTTCAGCAGCGCGACGTCGGCGGGAGTTGAGCCGAAAACCCAATCGCGTCTCAGCGTGTTCTCATGAGAGTGCGACATGCTGGCAACCGTGCTGAAGCGGCTAGCGACGGTCATCGCGACGGCCCTGGCGTCGGTGATCGTGCCGGCCGCGGCCTTCCCAATCGTCGTCGTCGACCCCGCGCCGCCGCCGTTGAATCCCCCGCTGGTCGGCTTCTCCTTCAGCCCGATCGCGGTCCCTCCCGGAATCGATCCGGAGC
>Ga0307479_10007420_pt1 | contig 10108 bp, 14 predicted proteins | sample atmos_gasesECM4C_FD_203743 | JGI IMG/M metagenome (GOLD analysis project Ga0307479, IMG submission 203743) | Hardwood forest soil microbial communities from Morgan-Monroe State Forest, Indiana, United States - atmos_gasesECM4C_515 | ecosystem: Environmental > Terrestrial > Soil > Temperate...
CGGTGGCTGCGGCTTTCGAGCGCGCGTTAGCGGCACTCGCCCGCGCCGGCGCGCGTATCGTCGAATTACCGCTCGAGATGCTCGGCGATAATGCCCGGATCAACATCAAGGGCGGTTTGCCGGTGGCAGAGGCGTTCGCCTGGCACGAGAAGCTGATCGAGCGGCGCGGCCAAGACTACGACCCGCGAATCCGAACGCGCATCGCGCGCGGTCGAGAAATGACGGCGGCCGAATATATCCGGATGGTGAACGAGCGTGCCGATTTCATCCGCCGCTTCGATGCCGAGACGCAAGCATTCGACGCCTTGATCATGCCGACCGTGCCGTTGACAGCCCCGCCAATGGCGGCGTTCGCGCGGGACGAGGATTACTTTCGCCTTAACACAAGGCTCTTGCGCAACACCGCGATCATCAATTTCCTGGATCGGTGCGCACTGACTGTGCCGATCGAGACGCCGGGCACCGCGCCGGTGGGTCTGATGGTTGTTGGACGCCACGGCGAAGACCGCCGATTGCTCGCCATCGGCGGCGGCATCGAGACCCTGTTGGAAGGAGCACGAACCCATGCAGTCTGACCTCAACGACGCAGCCCTCGACTACCTGCTCGCCCGCGCCGGGCTCGACCCGACCGCCGAACAGAGGGCCGAGCTGAAGACCGTGCACGCGGCACTCGCCGCGATGGCCGAGCGCGTGCGCAAGCCGCGCGGCCGGATGGCCGAGCCGGCGCACGGCTATGGGTTTGCCGAGGAGGACCTCGCATGAGCGACGCGATCCCGACCATCGCCGAAGCCGCCCGGCTGATCGCCGCGAAAGAGCTCTCCCCGGTCGAATTGACCCGGGACTGCCTTGCCCGCGTGCACGCCCTCGACGGCGAGCTGCACGCCTTCGTCCATCTGACCGAGGAGCGGGCGCTGGCCGACGCACGCGCCGCCGAGCGAGCAATCATGGCGGGCGGGCCTTCCGGGCCGTTGCACGGCATCCCGATCGGGCTCAAGGACATCGTCGACACCAAGGGGATCACGACCACCTGCGGGTCGAAATTCCTGCAGGACAACATCCCGGACGCCGACGCCGCTTGCGCCGGGAAGCTCGCCGCCGCCGGCACCGTGCTGATGGGCAAATTGACGACGCACGAATTCGCCGATGGCGGCCCGTCCTTTGATCTCCCGGCACCACCGGCGCGCAACCCGTGGAACACCGAGCACTTCACCGCCGGCAGCAGCAGCGGCACCGGTGCCGCGGTCGCGGCGGGGCTGATCCTCGGCGGCATCGGCACCGACACCGGCGGCTCGATCCGCGGCCCGGCCGCGTTATGCGGCATCGCCGGCATCAAGCCGACTTATGGCCTCGTCAGCCGGGCCGGTGTCGCCCCCGCCGCCTACAGCCTCGACCATATCGGCCCGATGGCTTGGACCGCGGAGGATTGCGCGCTGATGCTGCAGGCGCTGGCCGGCCACGACGCGCGCGACCCGGCGAGCGCGTCGCGTCCGATCCCCGACTACACGGCACTCTTGGGCCGCGGGATCAAGGGGCTCAAGATCGGCGTGATCCACCACTTCCACGAGGTCGACCACAAGGTCAGCGAGGGTACCCAGCGCGGCATCGATGCGGCGCTGGCGAGCTTCCGTGACCTCGGCGCGGAATTGCGCGAGGTGCAGCTGTCGCCCTTGCAGGACTGGGCGGCCTGCGGCTCGCTGATCTCGATGACCGAGCGCGCGGCGGCCTATGAGGAGTGGTCGCGCACCCGGCTCGGTGATTTCAGCGAGCGCCTGCGGAGCCGACTGATCCTCGGCGCCCTCGTTTCGGGCGTCGACTATGTCCAGGCGGTGCGCCGGCGCCGTGAGCTGCGGGCCGAATTGCAGCGGGCGATGAGCGGGCTCGACGTGGTGTTGACCGCGACCCAGCCGGCTGAAGCGGCGAAGATCGACGCGGTGCCGAAATGGGACCTCTTCGACAAGCCCGGCTTTACGATGCCGTTCAATGTCGCCGGCTATCCGGCGATCTCGGTCTGCGCAGGGTTTGGTGCCGGTGGACTGCCGGTCGCGATCCAGCTCGTCGGCAAGCCGTTCCATGAGCCGAGCCTGTTCCGCGTTGCCGACGCCTTAGAGAAGGCGACCCCGTTCCGCAGCCAGCGCCCGGCGCTCGTCTCCGACCGCGTCACGGCCTGAGGCTCACGCAAATCGTGATGGCCGGACTTAGTTCGGCCGCCGACCCCGGAAAGGAGCGCGGCGTCGAGCACCGTGGCTGCGCCGTCGACGAAGCCCAAATTCTGCTCTGCGAACCATCGGGTACCGTGACCGCCGGTAATGTCGCCCACGCAGGCTTCACCGCGTCGACCGGGACCGTGATCTAGGCGCGTCCGCCGCGGCTAACGGCCCGGGCCACTCGACCGGCGAAACTGCCGGCCCGACTGTGTTTGAGATTGCACCCGACGGCGATGCTCTTCAATCCATGCCTCGGCGTCAGCTTCGGTCTTGAACATGCTGACCCTGGTCGGATGACTGTCCGGGATGCTGACCTCGACCCCGAATAACCCGTCGTCAAACGGGATTACCCGATAAGTCGCCTCGGCGTGGGGGTGTGTTTTGGGCATTTCGATGCCGCTCGATCGTCGCCAGGGCCGAGGCTCACGCTCGCAAGCGGAGCGGGAACTCGTTTTCCGCCCCACACGCAGCGCAAGTCGCCACGTCGATGATGACGCGCTGGTTCGGTCCCATGCTCGCAGCGATAACCGACCCGCAGCTTCCGCATAGATAATCCGTGTCGCCGGTACCGCGGAACAGCGGTTTGCCCAGTTCGAGCGTGCGGTGATCAGCAGCGCCGGATGGCGGACGCGTGACCTTCAGGGACATGGTTGGCATCGAGCCCGCTCCCTCATGATCGCGCAAGCTGGTCTTCGCGCACGACGCGTTCGTGACCGTCCAACTGGCTCTTTACCCGGTATTGGAGAATGCTGGCGGTCTCGGGCAGCAGACGAACGATCTTGAAACTTCCCCGGACCGTAATTCCTTGGTTCCGATCGGGTGAGAAGCGGACCGTCTGTCCAACCGCAAACTTGTGTGCTGACATGTCTTGTTCTCCCGGGCGCCGCATAGTGTCGGGACGCCCGACGCTCACGGCCTCACCGGCCGGCTGAAAGCCGGACGCCCCTCGAGAGAGGCTTGTGTTCTATCCTCTCGCCCGTGTCAAAAAGGGAACCGGCGCGGGTCGGGCTCCCCGCTCGCCGGCTAGGCCTGCCGCAGATTGACCGCGGCCGTCTTGCCCTGATTGCCGCGTTCGAGCTCGAAGCTCACTCGCTGGCCTTCGTGCAGGTTGCCGATACCGGAGCGCTCGACAGAGGAGATGTGCACAAACACATCTCTCGACCCGTCTTCCGGTTGAATGAAGCCGTAGCCCTTTTGGGCATTGAACCACTTTACGGTTCCGATCGCCATTTTCGTCCTTCGCATAGTCGAGAATTCGCCGCCGCTCACAAGCGAACGGTGGGGTCATACCACCACATCGAACGGAAAGCGGTCCGGCGCTCGATCGCGCTTGGGAAGGCAGGCCGAACCATGAAGAAGCCGACAAATGTCGAGATGGGCATTTCACCGGGATTTACAACCTTCAGCGCCCGGTACGGCATGCTCGTCGCCATTTTGAGATCAAAATCGAGGCATACCATGCGCGCAATGTGGTATCAGCCGCGGCCTTCCGGTCGGGGTAAATCTCGGTGCCGAAAGATGGCGCCCTTACCTCCCTGCTGCCTCCCTCAGAGCCCGGTTTCGCCTCCCTGCAAGGCTCCCTCAGAACCGGCCTGACAAAGGAGTATCAAATGTCTGATGCAGAACGATTTATAGCTGTCGAGCCGGGCCATTTCAGGGGTCTATCGGAGTTTTCTCCCTGAGAGCAAGGGTGCAGGACCTGGCGCTGACCCCTTCGGGCGACAGCGTTACCCCGGGCGAGGCCTATCTCGCCGACACGCCGGTGTTGCGGCCGCATGTCGGTACCCAGCCGGACCTCTGCCTGCGGTGGAACCGGATCCCGCTCGCGGCCTCGTCGGTCGACGTCGTCGTTTATCTGCACGGGTTTTCGCGGCGGGGTGGCGCGATGCCGCTCGCCGAGAAGGCGGCCAACAGCGGTCTCGATATGTCCGGCCGAAAGCGCCCGACAATCGCCATGCTCCCCCGCGGCAACTGGCTCAGGTATACATGGTACGATTTCCCGGCCCTGCTCTCGGGCGGAATGGATCGGCTGGTGGACTATGGCTTGCAGCGGTTTGCCCGGGCGATCGGCCGAGGGACGCTCGCGGTGGACCGCCTGATCCTCGCGGCTCATTCGGGAGGCGGCATGCCGGCCGTCGACGTCATCGCCGAATCCCGGCGGCCACCCGACGAACTTTTTGTATTCGACGGGCTCTACGGCAGGGATCCCGCCACAGGCAACCCGATGCGAGGCCTCGAAACCATCGATTGGTGGCTCGGCGATCGACTTGCGCGGGAGCCAGAGCGGGAGGGCGCGCTGCGGGTGATTTATATCGAGCAGCAGACCGGACCATTCTCGCGACAAGTCGGGGAGCTGATCTCGCGCCGCCTGGCAGACGTTGAGCCGGCGCTGGCGGAGGCGCTGCAGCGCCGCTACCGGATCGAGGTCTCGTTGCCGCAACATTCGCAGATCGCGCAGCGATGCCTACCCGAGCTGCTGGCAGGGTCCGATGCCGAATTCGATTGGCCGCGATAACGAGGGGTCGAAGGAGGGAACGATGACGTATGACCACATCCGGGTGGAGCCGCTTTCGACGGCACTCGGTGCCGAGATATCCGGCGTCGATCTGGCGACGCCGCCGACGGAGCCGGCGCTGGCCGAGATTCGCCACGCGTTTGGCGAACACGGCGTCATTTTCTTCCGCGACCAGCGGTTGACGCCGGAGCAGCATCTCGCCTTTGCCCGACGCTTTGGCGGCATCGACGTAAACCGGTTCTTTGCCGCGGTGCCCGGCTATCCGACGATCGCCGAAGTGCGCAAAGAGCCGGAGCAGCGGCGTAACATCGGCAATGGCTGGCACACCGATCACAGCTACGATTTGGCGCCGGCGATGGGCTCGATGCTCTATGCCCGCGAGGTGCCGACGACCGGCGGCGACACCTTGTTCGCCGGCATGTATGCTGCCTATGACGCGCTGTCCGATGGCCTGAAGGCGACGCTGGACGGGCTGCGGGCGCTGCATTCCAGCCGCCACGTCTTCGGCGCCGAGGCCCAAGCACGACGCGGCGACCTCGAGGGGCGTATCGGCAACCCGGAGCTGGCCACACAGGACGCGATCCATCCGGTCGTCATCCGCCATCCGGAGACCGGCCGCAAGGCGCTCTATGTCAACCCGGGTTTCACCCTGCGCTTCGAGAGCTGGACCAACGAGGAATCGCGACCGCTGCTCGACTACCTCTACCGGCACGCGGTCCGGCCGGAGTTCACGATCCGCTTCCGCTGGCGCGAAGGCACGCTCGCCTTCTGGGACAACCGCTCGACGTGGCACTTCGCGGTCAACGACTACCACGGCGCGCGCCGCCTGTTGCATCGCATCACGATCGAGGGTGTGCCGCTGAATTGAAGGTCGCCATGTCTCGAGTCCGACTGCTTCGCCTGGCCCTGATCGGTGCCGTGAGCGCCGTCGTACCGCCCGCGCAGGCGCAACTGCTGAGCCATCGCGACCTCTCCTATGCGATGGCCAAGACGATCGCGGAAACGGCGATCGACAGCTGTGCCGCCAAGGGCTACGCGGTTTCCGCCGTCGTGGTCGACCGCGCCGGGGAGGTCATCGTCGCGATGCGCGCCGACAATGCGGGCCCGCATACGATGGAGAACGCGCGACGCAAGGCCTATACCGCGCGCAGCTTTCGCACCTCGACCGCCGCCTATGCCAAGCGCTTTGCCGACAACGACCCGGTGGTGCGCCAGCAGGTGACCTTGCCCAACGTCATCGCGATACCCGGTGGGCTGCCGGTAAAACTCGGCGACGAGGTCATTGCCGGGGTCGGCGTCTCGGGTTCGCCTGGTGTCGACGAGCCGTGCGTCCAGGCCGGGCTCGACAAGATCGCGGACCAGCTCAAATGAGCCGATTCGGTACGAGCGCACTCGGGGCGAGGCCGAGCCGCGCCCCGGATCGGCCGACAGCCGCGCGTGGCGCGGCGAAAGGCGGCCGAGCCCCGGGGTAGTCGACGACCGCTCCGACAACCGCGTCCTCGACATGGATGCGGAAGGGTCGGACGTGCATTTCCTCGTCCCCTCGGTATGGACGAGCGTCGTCGGCCTGCCCGACGTTTCGCTCGAAATCGGGCTGATCCCTGCCTACCACCGCTTCATGCACGAGTTCTGCGGCCCGTTCCCCGACCGGCTCAAAGGCCCGATCGTCGCTTCGACGCGCGACGCCGGCGAGGCGGTGCGCGAAATCCGCGAATGGGGCAATTCGAAATGGGCTGTCGCGGTGCAGCCCTTGCTCGACAACGACCGGCCGGTCGATCACCCGGATCTCGAACCGATCCGGCGCGCCGCAGAGGAGCACGATCTGGCGATCGTGCATCACAGCTTTACGTGGTCGCCACCCTATTTCCCGGGCTATGAAGACATGTGGGACAATGTCTATTTGGCTCGGCTGTGCTCGCATCCGTGGGGGGCGATGCGGTTCATGGCCGGCTTTCTCGCCGGCGGGATTCTAGACCGCTACTCCGGTCTGCGGCTCTGCGTGCTCGAATGCGGCTTCGGCTGGCTGCCGTTCTGGGTCCGCCGCATGGACGAGCAGGTCAGCTACGTCGGCCGCACCGCCAAGCTGAAGCACCTGCCGAGCGAGCATTTCGCCGCCGGGCGGATGTTCTGCAACATCGAGGCGCACGAGCACGAGCCGATGTTCAACATGGTCACCGGCGCGCTCGGTGACGGGGTGTTGATGTTCGGCTCGGACTACCCGCACTACGAGTCATGGTTCCCCACTCGATCGACAAGATCCTGGAGTGGTCGAGCCTCGGGCAAGACGTCCGACGCAAGCTCTTCTGGGAGCACGCAACGCGCTGCTTCAAGCAGACCTAGAGTACGGCGGTCGCCTCGACCTCGATCAGAAACTCGGGTTGCGCCAGTGCGGCTACCGCGACCATTGTGCTCGCCGGCATCTTCTTGCCGAAGAACTCCTCGCGGATCGCCGCGTAATCGGCGCGGTGGCGAATGTCGGTCACATAGGTGTTGACCTTGACGATGTTCGCCATCGTGCCGCCGCCGGCCTCGACCTGCGCTTTGACCGCCTGCAGGACGGCGCGCGCCTGAGCCTTGAAGTCGCCGGGATGAGCGGCGCCGCCTTTATCGTCATAGGCCACCTGGCCCGCGATGTAGAGGATCGTTTCCGCGCCTGACACCTTGACGGCTTGCGAATAGGCCGGCGGATCAAATACCCCGCGAGCGGCGTACTGTTCAATTCTGGGCATGTGGTCGGCCTCCTCTCTATTGGAGCTGTGGGATCAATTTAGCCCAGCGGTCGAGCACGGGCAGGATTTCGTCCGCCTTGGCCGGCGGCAACCGGACGTTCATCCGCGATACGCCAAGATGGCGGTAGTGCTTCAAACGGTCCGCGTCTTCCGGCGCGCCACCCAAGGTCACCGACAACGATTTCGGATCGCGGCCGGCCTCCTCCGCCATCTGACGGAAGCGTGGCAGAAATTCTTCTGCCTCGCCGGATCCGGCGCTGGAGGCTTGCGGGATGATGCCGTCGCCATAGCGGATCGCGCGGCGCGCCGCATATCGGAAGGCGCCGCCGACGATGATCGGCGGGTGCGGCTTCTGCACCGGCTTGGGCCAGGTCATCATCGGCGGAAAGTCGACCAGCTCGCCGTGGTATTCCGGCTTATCGTTGGCCCAGATTGCCTTCATCGCCTCGATCTGCTCGCGCAGCTTCTTGAAGCGAGTCTCGTAGACCGTGCCGTGGTCTTCCATCTCCTCGGCGTTCCAGCCGCCGCCGATGCCGAAGATGAAGCGGCCACCCGAGATCTGGTCGAGCGAGGCGACGAGCTTTGCGGTCTGGATCGTGTCGCGCTGGATCACGAGGCACACGCCGGTCGCGAGCTTCAGCCGCCGGGTCGCCGCCGCCGCCGCGCTCAATGTGACGAACGGATCCATGACGTCGTAATACTGCCGTTCGAGCTCGCCCCCGGTCGGCACGTTGAAGCGGCGGCTTATCGGGATGTGCGAGTGCTCGGCCACCCAGAGTGAGTCGAAACCGCGCTCTTCGAGCGCCACGCCGAGCGCGGCGGGTGAGATCGAGTATTCGGTGAAAAAGATCGAAGCGCCGATGTCCATGGGTTTGGTCCCCTCCTAAGCAGCTGTGTCTTCTTGAGCGATCTCGGCGGCGGTAGCTCGCGCCCGGGCGGCCGCCTCGCGGGCCATCTCGGCGCAGAGACCGGTATAGGCGGTCGGGTCGAGCAACTCCTCGATCGCCTTCGCGTCCAGATGCGCGGTCACCTGCGGGTCCTCCGCCAGCACGGCGGCGAATGAGCGGCCTTCAACAAAAGCGGCCTGAGCGGCGTCGTAGACGACGTCGTGCGCGTGCTGCCGGCCGATCGCGGCGCCGAGATCAAGCATCACGGCCTCGGCCATGATCAGCCCACCGCCGAGATCGAGGTTCTTGCGCATCCGCAGCGGATCGAGCCGCAGGCCCTTCAGCACCTCGACGAGACGGGCGAGCATGTCTCCGGTGGCAACGCAGGCCCGCGCTTCGGCCGCCTCCATGATCAGGCTTGTCGTACGGTCCGCCTCGTGCTCGGTCTGCATCGCCTCCAAGGCCAGCGGCACCGTCGCGCGTACCTCGGCCGCGGCGGCGATGACGTCCTGACAGAGCTTGGGATTGCGCTTTTGCGGCATCGTCGAGCTGCCGACGGTGCCGGGCGGCACCGGCTCCTCGACCTCGCCATATTCGGTTCTCATAAGGGTGTAGATCTCGCGCGCAATCTTGCTGCAGGTCGCGGCAACAAGGCCAAGGAGGCAGATGTTTTCGGCGAGATGGTCGCCGATCGTGCGCGCGGGCACCTGCATCGGCAGCATGCCGAGCGCCTTGGCGATGCCAGCCTGCACCGCCGGCCCTTGCGCGCCCAGTGAGGCAAAGGTGCCGGCGCCGCCGCCCAACATCGCGACGAAGAGGCGCGGTGCTATCTGACGCAGGCGCTCGACATGGCGGATCATTTCGTCGATCCACACCGCCGGTTTGTAGCCGAAGGTTGCCGGGACCGCGTGCTGGCCATGGGTACGACCGGCGATCGGCATCTCGGCGCCGCGTTCGGCCAGATCGGCCATCGCCGCGAGCGCCTCGGCGATCAGGCGAAAGAAGATCCGGTGGGCCTGGCGCAGCACGATCAGATCGCCCGTCTGCGTAATATTCTGCGTCGTCGCCCCCCAATGCACCCACCCGCCATATGGTTCGCCAACGATCCGGCTAAGTTCCCAGACCAACGGCACGATGGTGTGACCGGTGCGCGCGAACCCCTCGTCGATTCGCGCTCGATCGAGTAATTCCAGCCGGGCCGCGCGCGCGATCGCGTCCGCAGCCGGCTGCGGGATGATGCCGAGCTCGGCCTGCGCCTCAGCCAGTGCCGCTTCGACGTCGAGCCACGCCTGCCATCGGTTTTCCAGGTGATAGAGCGCGCGAACGCCAGGTTCCGAGACGCGAGCGGCAGTCGGGAGTTCATCGCTCATGACGGTCCCTCGGTAGGCCTTGGCAGTTTTATCGAATCACCGCCAAATCCTCGCGGGAGGTATACGCCACGCAGTCCCATGGCAAGCGACTCGTGGACGCTCCGTTGGCTTTCCTTGATGCGATTTTCGGGTCGGGGTTAAGCCTGACCACAATCTCCTTGATAGCCTGTGACACGGCAGCCCTGCTCCGGACTTCGAACACCGCTTGCCGATTTATCGGCATGTTTCCGCCAGAGCAACCGCCGCGGGCAACGCTTGCATGACCGGGCACAGACCTTGGTCTTCGCCCCATCGCAGCAGCGCCAAAGGGCGGAAAGCCGGCCGGGTAGGGCCGCCTCGATCTTTCCCTGCCGCGCGGGAAAACTCAGGGTAAAAATTTTTTCGGGCTCCCCTCGCGCCAAAA
>Ga0307479_10007421_pt1 | contig 10107 bp, 11 predicted proteins | sample atmos_gasesECM4C_FD_203743 | JGI IMG/M metagenome (GOLD analysis project Ga0307479, IMG submission 203743) | Hardwood forest soil microbial communities from Morgan-Monroe State Forest, Indiana, United States - atmos_gasesECM4C_515 | ecosystem: Environmental > Terrestrial > Soil > Temperate...
AGAGAAACATATCGGCTCAGCAAGAGGTAGGCGGTTGCGGGGTTAATCCCTATCATGGACAGTTGCAACGGATCTGCTACGTCGCTCACTGGCACGATGTTTCGCACTGGGACGACAACTTCATCTGCCCACGTACCCTGCTCGTAGGTGGGAAGAATCAAGACTCGTTTGCCACGCAGGGCAACATTAACCTTCGATCCAATCTTAGCGACTCGGCCAGCACCCTCCGCTCCTACCGGCGATGGGAAGGCCGGCCGGACGCCGTACTTGCCGCTCACAAACAGAAAGTCCGATGGATTGAGCGGGGCCGCTTCCATCGAGATGAGAACTTCCTCCGGTCCAAGAGTTGGTTCGGGGACGGTCTTGAGTTCGATGACATCTGAAGGTTCGCCGTGAGCTATGAGTTGCAACTGCCGCATAGAAAACTCCTTTCCCGAAGCAATTTTACGGTGTGATCGCGCGCGCCGAAAGCTAGAGACTCGGTCTTGGTGGCCATAACCCCTTGTCTCCATCGATGCTCACTGCCTGACGAGCGCACTGTTGTGATCCGGCAAGGTGTCCGATTTATTCGGGGAATGAACTGCCGAACATCGGATTCCCGCTCTTGGACTGCGCGCGCGCCGCTTCGTCCTGAATCACATCCCAGTGCTCGACGAGCATCCCGTCTTCGAGTCGAACGACATCTGCAGCGATCCAGTTCACAGGCAGGCCGAGGTTCGAAAATCGTCCGTGGACGATCACGAAATTGCCTTCAGCCACGATCGTTCCGTGCTCATATTTGAGAGTCGGCGGAAGGCTCTTGATGAGATCGAACAGGCCGTCACGCCCGGGAGCAATGTGCGCGCTATGTTGAATGTAGTTGGGCGACCAATGGCGCGCAGCCGCGCCGTAGTCACGTTTGTTAAACAATGTCTCAAAGGCTTCAAGAACGAGCGCTTTGTTTTTTTCTGCAATCAACTGACTCATCCTCATCCTCCTTGTGTTTTGAGTGTGGATTATTGTTATAATCCAGTTACAGGATTAGATTCGTAATCCTGATTTAGTTGCATTTTATTTTTGTGGAGGGCCGCATGGGCTATTCCAAGGCTCAAAAAGCGAGAACTCATAAGCGCATCGTTGCCATTGCCTCCAAGAGATACCGCGAAAAGGGTCTCGCAGGGTTCGGAATTGCGGAGCTGATGAAGGAAGCCGGCCTGACGGTGGGCGGTTTCTACAAGCACTTCGATTCGCGTGACGAGTTAGTGGCCGAAGCGGTCAACTCTGCATTCGGCGGTTGGAAGCGTCGAGTCGATGCTGCCAAATTCAGCGGGACGCCCGTGTCCTACGAAACGCTGATTGACGAGTATCTGAGCGAAGCGCACCGCGACAATCCGGGTACAGGCTGTGCCTTCAGCGCACTGGCGCCTGAGATCGCACGCAGCGATAAACGGACCCGTGCGCTTACCTCCGATCAAGTCCGGAACGACATCCAGTTGGTTGCCGCTCTGCGTCCAGCGAAAGACAAGCGTACGGCAAGATCAAGAGCTATCTTCACCTTCAGTGCGCTCGTCGGAGCTATGTCCTTGGCACGCGCCGTATCGGATAGGGCACTTTCGCGCGAGATTCTGAACACGGTGGCAGAGCTGCTGAAGGATTCTGCCTAAGAACAACTTCCTGTGTCAGAGAATTCAGTATAAGATCGCATTCTCGCCTTTTTCAGCGATCATCTTCTGGAACTGTGCAACAATTTTGTCCCGCCGCGACATAACCGCTTCGCGTTCATTTTTACTAAGATAGTGGCTGGTCTTTTCCTCCAGGGCGTTTGCGTCCAGCGACTTCAGTTTCTCGAACAATTCGCGGGGACAGCGTACCAGGTCTTCAGGGTGCGCCGGCTCCTTGTTAGGGCGAAATGCGCGGGTAAAGTCAATCCTCCAAATCTTCCAGTTCTCGGTTATGAGCACATTGGACAGATTGGCATCGGTATCGGAGACCAATTGATCTAAGACCCGAATCTTGTACATCTGTTTATTCCAGGCGTCCAGGTCGGGCGGCTTGATTTTCCGCTTGTAACGCTCTGCCTCATCCATCTTCACTGGCAGCCACCAACTGAGCGAACCCGCATTGCCCTTCCATTTGCGTTCGACATAGACAGGCACCATGTCATCCAAGCCAAGCAACTCGGCCAGCCCATAAGCGGCAATATTGTACTTGTAGGAGTCCACAAAGTTGATTTCGACGCGGTACAGCGCGAGATCCTTCTGGGCTGCGTGTTCATTAACAGCCTGGAAAGAGGCGTCGTGAGTAATGGTGCCGTCGGAGAGCGTAAGCCGCACGGTGTGGGTGATGCCCGTCGCGGCCTCGTGACTGTTCAGCACTTTGGCGGTGAGAAGAAACTGCTTGATTTGATCGGTGGTCAGTGTTGACTCGTCCGCAGCAACTACGAATAGTTGGCAGGTCAGACACACCAACGCGGTAAGAATCGATTCGCGCCACCCAGAATGAAGTGTGTTCATGGAATCTCCATTCGAGCAGGAAGAACTTTACTCCTTTGTACTGGGAGGGACAACCTAGTCAGGATTTGAGTAGTGGCTTACCGGCGATGAGGCAGGAAGGCGTTCCAAGTCGGCGGCACGATCCCGCCTTTACAAAAAACGTGGCTAGCCACGGTCCGGCTTTTCTACGACAAACGTCTCTACAACATCACGTTTCTATGACAAGACTGGCGCAGCTTGCACGGGTAGTTTTGCGGATTCCCATCCTGCGAGGCCGCCGGCAATTTCGCTGACTGAATCAAATCCGCTGTGTTGCAATAAGCTTGCGGCGATGGACGACCGATAGCCGCCTGCGCAATAGACCAGCAGGGGACGGTCCTTCGGCAGCTTTTCCAGATTCTCTGTCAGATGGTTTAGCGGGAAACTCAAACTTCCAGCAATGTGCTTGCGATCGCGCTCGCCCGGCGCGCGAACGTCGACAGCCAGCGGCGGTTGACTCGATGACAGGAGTTCGGCGGCGAACGGTGCGCTGACTCGCTCGGTTACGGCGATCAGTTCCGGCCGCGAGTCGAGGCTGCGCAATCCATCCTTCAAATATCCGGCCACGTGATCGAAGCCGATGCGTCCGAGGCGAAGTGCGGATTCATTCTCGCGGCCGGGAGCCGCGATGATCACGATCGGATGATTCCGATCGAGCACAGTTCCGGCCCAGGTTGCATACTGGCCGGCGAGGCCTATGTTGATGCTGCCGACCAGATGCGCTGCCGCAAATTCGCCGGGATCGCGAGTATCGAGAATTTGTGCCCCAATCTCCTGCAATGCCAGCAACTCATCAAGCGTCATCGGATTCACGCGCTCGAGCGTTTGATCCAGCGTTGGCCGCTCTTGACTATTCAGCACGGCGTCATAAACGAAGTAGGCCGGAGCTTCCGGCTGATCGGCGGTCACGACACTAATGAATGCTTCTTTGCTCATGGGCTGCAGTGCGTAGTTCGAGCGCCGCTGCTCACCGAGAGTGGATACTGTCTCCTTGCTGATCGCCTTTCCGCACAGTGAACCCGCTCCGTGGGCGGGATAGACCAAGCTTTCGTCCGGCAGCCCCAGCAGCTTGGTATGCACCGAATCGAAGAGCATGCCGCCAAGGTCATTGGCCGACCATCCTAGTGCGGCGCGCAGATCTGGGCGCCCGACGTCGCCGATAAACAAAGTGTCCCCGGTGAGTACGGCGTGCGGTTGGGTATCGCTGGCGTTTAGGTCGTAAACCACGATGGAGATCGATTCTGGAGTGTGGCCCGGTGTTTCGAGCGCCTTCAGGCGGACGCGTCCCAATTCGATGGTGTCGCCGTCGTGAAGAGGAGTGAAGGCGTACCCCGCCTTCGCCGCGGCGCCCAGATAGATTTTTGCGCCCACGCGATCACGCAGTTCCAAATGCCCGGCGACAAAATCGGCGTGAAGATGCGTCAGGAACACGTGCTTGATCTCGAGCGCGTGTTCGGCGGCGAACGCAATGTACTGGTCTGTGTCGCGCTGCGGATCAACGACGGCTGCCGTTCCGGTCTCCTCATCGCCAATAATGTAGGAAGCGTGTGCCAGGCAAGAAAGATAGAACTGCTGGAGGATCACGGTGCACCATCCTTGGAGCGACATGGGGATCGGGTCAACCCAACCCGACGAGAATCGTGAGGAGTGGACAGCCAGCGCACAAATGTAACTGATGTCGTCGTCGCAGTCAGGGAGCACGAATGATAGCAGTGGTGCCCGTTTCGCGTCCACAGGCGACGAGAGGGCGGGTTCACCTTTGTAAAATTACAAAAAACGCAAAGGTGGGCCAGCACGCGACGGAGTGCACTTCAGCGTTGTGGCGCTAGACTCTTGATGCATCCCGTTGTATAAAGCTCGGTGCATTCGTGCTGTCCCGAACACAGACTGCGTGAAACGGGGTTGAAAACAAATGACCGTATCAACGCCCAGTTCGAAGCCTAGTTCGAAGCTCAGTTCGAACTTCGGCTGTCATCTGTTTGGCGTGGCGGCTTTGGCCTTTGGCCTCATCACGCTGGCCTGGCACGAGTACAACGGCTGGCATCTACCGCGTTATATTGTCTACCCCGCCGCCGCTGCCGAGATCTTCGGCGGAGCTGCGATTCAGTTCCGCCGGACCGCGAAGGCGGGCGCAGCCGTCCTTGGTGCGGTTTATCTTGCGTTCGCCTTGGCGTGCGTGCCACAAATCGTCGCCAAACCGCGGGTCTACAACAGCTGGGGAAACTTCTTCGAGGAGTTCTCTCTCGTGACCGGAGCGGCGATCGTTTATGCGGGCTTATCAACCGCATGGTCAGGGGAAATGCCTGGCCGGATCGGACGCATTCTTTTGGGCGTCTGTGCCGCTTCCTTTGCTCTCGAACAGGCGTTTTATCTTGGTCCTACGGCCAGCCTTGTTCCTAAGTGGGTTCCGCCAAGTCAGATGTTTTGGGCGGTGGCGACGACGGTTTTGTTCGCACTCGCAGCTTTGGCGCTGCTTACGAATCGAATGGCACTTCTAGCGACTCGCCTACTGACAATGATGCTGGTGATATTTGGGCTGCTCGTGTGGGTACCGCTGTTGCTTTCGGATCCTCACAGTTACGGGAATTGGAGCGAGACCGCCGAGACCTTCGCGATTGCCGGAGCCGCGTGGGCTCTCGCTGATCTTCTCGGCGAGTATCGGATAAAGCCTGCGCTGGGAATAAGTGGGGTATCGCATCGGTGAACTACGGCGAACGCGCCACCCACAAACGCGAATGACTGAGGGCACGCTTGGTTGATGCTGCTGGCGGTAGGCATTCATTCCGCCCTCGACGGTAAGATTCGCTCCGGTAATGTACGAGGACTCCGGACCGGCGACGAACGCCACCAGCGCAGCGACCTCATCAACGTGCCCGTAGCGGTCGAGTGCCGTGAAGGCTTTTTGCGGCACCGCCCACTCGCCCGCGGCAGGATTCAAATCCGTGTCGATCGGACCCGGCTGCACGTTGTTGACGGTGATGCCGCGGCTCGCTACTTCTCTGGACAAGCCCTGAGTGAACATCTTGACCGCTCCCTTTGTTGCCGAGTAGGGCACGAGACCGGGCGCCAGGGCACGCTCGCCGGCTGCGGAACCGATCGAGATGATGCGACCACCATCTTTCATGTGCTTCAGGGCCGCCTGCGTCGCGACGAATACGCCCCGGACGTTGATGTCGATTACGCGATCCATCTCTTCCAGCGTCGTATCCTCGAAAGTTTTCGGGATCGCCGTGCCGGCATTGTTTACAAGGACGTCCAGCCGGCCGAATGTTGCGACGGTCTTTTCGACCGCAGCTACGACGGCGTCGGCTTCAGCGGCGTCCGCCTGAATTGCGATCGCTTTTCGGCCCAGGCGTTCAATCTGGTTGACGACCGACGCGGCCGCATCCGCACCTTTCGTGTATGTGATCGCGACGTTCGCTCCGTCCGCAGCCAGACGCTTGGCGATCGCAGCGCCGATGCCACGTGAACCACCGGTAACCAGTGCCACTTTATTGGCTAACTTAGACATAAAATCTCCTTTGACTTCTGTGAGCAAATCTCCACGACGCTGAAGTTTTTTTCGAAACTCTCAGACTTCCTATCTGATGTGTCAGCAGTGTGAGCAGATTTGGCACTCTAGGGAATAACATCTATTCCCAATAGGAATGCGTGGTAGAGAACCACAAGAATCTGCTGAGGTTCTGTGTTCTTTACATTGGACAAAATAGGGGAAGAATCGCTATTACTCGCATAGCATCCATTCCATAGAGGAATGCGGAGGCTGGTGTGGACAAATTGGATGCAATGCAAGTGTTCGTCCGAGTCATTGAGAAAGGGAGCTTCTCCTCGGTCGCCAAAGAACGTGGAATTGGTCAACCTGCTGTCAGCAAACAGATATCGGCCCTTGAAGATGAACTCGGCACTGAACTCATTCACCGCACCTCTCGTTCCATTGCACTGACTGAAGCAGGCCGCGACTTTTACGAGTCTGCTTTGCACATCCTCGACGACGTGGAAAATGCAACTTCACGAATCGGTCGCGGCCAAACCGCACCGAAGGGCGTCATTCGCGTGACCGTTCCTCCGACGTTCGCCCGCCTTCATATGGTCTCAAAGCTGCCCGCTTTTTTTGCTGCGTACCCCGACATGGCAGTTGAGATGGCGGCATCGGAGAGCCCGACAACGATCATCGAAGACGGCTTCGATTTGGCTATCCACTCAGGCGACCTTCCAGATTCCAATCTGGTCGCGCGAAGGTTCGCGCAGACCATGACTATTCTCGTCGCTACCCCTCAGTACCTCACACGCTACGGTGCACCGGGATCGCCGGAAGATCTAGATCACTTTCGGTCGGTCGTTTTTGTCGAGCGAGGCTCCGCGCAGCCGTGGAGCTTCGGCTCAGGGCAAGACACGAAGCGTGTTATTCCCAAAGGAGTTTTTCGGACTAGCGATATTGAACAGATGCGCATGGGTGTCCTTGAACATCTAGGAATTGCCCAGGCGCCGGCATGGCTCTTCGCTGCCGAACTCAGAGAAGGCACTGTTGTACGTCTTCTCACTCCGTTTGAACGAACAGTGCCGATCCTTGCTGTGCGGCCCGCCAGCCGCCGGATGTCCACGAAAGTGCGCATTTTCATCGAGCACCTGGAGAAGACTTTTGCGCTCTGTTCCCAGTTCAATCCACGACCTAGCTAAAACTGCGGCGGGATGGCCCACCTTTGTGGGGCACGTTTTCCTTTTCGTGCTTACCCTGGACTTATATTCCTTCCGCTTGGTTGTGGTGGGAAGATCAAAATATCTTTGAAATCTTCGTTCGCTAGCGGACTGCTTTCTTCTCGTAGGCTGCGGGACGCGCGCTGCGTGGTGGGCGCTTGATTCCATCGCGCAATTGGCGGACGTCGATCTTTAGCTCGGCAATTGTGCGGCTCAGGGTGTTGCGGTGCATATCGAGTTGACGGGCGGCGCGGCACTGGTTTCCTTTGTTCTCCTGCAAAACGGTCAGGATGAAGCGCTTTTTGAACTCGCGCACGGCCTCGGAATAAAGAATGTTGCTTTTGTACATCTGCATGATGAGTGCTTCGAGCTGATCTCTCACGGTGTCTCTCTTTCCAAATCCAATGTCTTTGACTCTTACAAACGGAGCCCCGGCGGTGCTAAGCGTGTCCAGCCGTTTCGCCTGCCTGGGGCTTCCGCTCTTGATGTAACAAATCCAATCCTTGATAAAACCTTGCCCGCAACTGCGACGGTGCGACCCAGACTGCTGCACGTCCCACGATCACAAAGTAGGGCGCCAGTTCGGAGCCTTCCAACCACTTCGATGTTGGCGTGAATGCCGTCATGCTCATCAGGACTATGGCGACAGTCAATGCGCCACGAACCAACCCCAACGCCCCACCCAGAATGCGGTCGAAGACATTCAGGCCTGCTTCCTTAACGAGCCAGCGCGATATTCGCCCGGCGATTCCCGCCAGGATCATCACACCTAAGAAGATGGTGAGAAATCCCGCGATCTCGCCCAGCCAGATCGATTTCAAGTACGGAGCAAAATGTTCTGCGACTCTCTCGTACTGCCACGCCGCCAACAGATATCCACATACCAGGCCGGCGATGCCAAAAGCTTCCTGAAAGAAACCCGAACTCGCTGCCTGGAATACGGACAACAAAAGCACTGCAAGAATGATCCAGTCCGCACTGCTCATGAATCGAGTCCGCGAGCAGTCGGGCCGCTACCCATCCAAATCACGCCCTGTGATCTGTCGATACGCCTCGAGATATTTTTCGCTAGTCTTGCGGGCCACCTCCGCCGGGAGCGCCGGAGCAGGGGGCTGCTTATTCCAACGAATTTCCTCGAGGTAGTCACGAACGTACTGCTTGTCGAAGGATTCCTGAGCTTTGCCCGGTTGATATTTGTCGGCCGGCCAAAAGCGCGAGGAATCGGGAGTAAGAACTTCATCGGCCAAAGTGATGCCAGCGGCGGTGCGTCCAAACTCAAATTTGGTGTCAGCGATGATAACGCCTCGCTGGCGCGCATAGTCAGCCGCCTTTTTATAGATCGCTAGACTAACGTCGCGGAGTTGGGTGCTTAAGTCGGCACCGATGAGTTTTGCCATTTGCTCGAACGGAATGTTTTCGTCATGGCCGGAAGTGGCCTTGGTCGCTGGGGTGAAGATCGGTTCCGGCAACTGATCGGACTCTTTCAGGCCCTGCGGCAATTGAATGCCGCACACGGCTCCGCTGCTCTTGTACTCTTTCCACGCGGAACCTGAAATGTAGCCTCGCACTACGCACTCCACGGGAAACATTTCGGCACGGTTTACCAGCATTGACCGTCCGCGCAACTGGTCGGCATATTTTCGGAGCGCGACGGGATAACGGTTGGTGTCGGTCGTCACCATGTGATTGGGGACGAGGTCACGCAGAAACTCAAACCAGAACACTGACATCTGCGTCAGCACGCGACCCTTCTGGGGAATCCCAGTAGCCAGAACGTAATCGAATGCAGAAATTCGGTCCGTGGCCACGAAGAGGAGATGGTTGTTGTCGAGGCTGTATACGTCGCGCACTTTTCCGCTGGCGTAGAGTTCGAGTTCCGGAAAATCAGTTTGAATGACGGCGTCGAGAAGTTGATGGCTCATGAAAGAATTTTACAGGTAGGAAACGTCGGGTATTCTAGCGTCTCCAGAATATTTGTCAACGGTTAAGTCGAAGGGCCCGGGAAGGACGAAAAAAGGCGGTCAGGAAAATTGTTGACAAACTTTGAATCCTGCAAAATGTGCGACTGGCGCGGGGTTTAATCTCACCGTTTGTGGAAAACTTGGACAGAAATTGGACGCGGTCGCCGGAGGCAAACTCGCCCGATTAAATTCTGACGGATTGTAAGAAGAGACGAACGTCAAGGAAATATTTTCGAAGTTACGCGTGACAGCCCATGCGATACTGGCTAGTAATTTCGGCGAAGGAGGGAGCCCCTGTGAAGAGAATCTTAATCGCTCTCATGGCCGTCCCGCTGATTTTGGTAGCAGCAGCGAGACCAACGTGGGCCAAAGAACCTACCGCCAAGATCACGATCTCAGGCGGCGGGCTTACAAGTGAAATTGAGGTTACAGACCCGCGAATTCTTGACATCAGCAACATGTGGTACGGCAAGTTTCTCGATCAATCTAAAGGCGCGGTAAAAGAACCGCCAATGGGACTCCGAACCTACGAAGTGTGGTTGTACATCAAGTTTTCCGACAACGATCTAAGAAGGCGGTACGTTGTTTACTACTCTCCGGGCCCTTCAACCGGGCGAGGCTATATTTACCTCCCCGGTAAAGGGCAGCCTTGGTACTGGCTCAACGTGAGCGCCCTTCTTCGGGACGGGCGAGACGGAAAATGGAGCTATGCTTCCCCTGCTTGGGAAGATTTGATCAAGCCCGTGATTGCTGGTGCTGAAGCTGCGCCTGCGAGACATGACACGGCATCCAACCTGCAAAAGGATTTGTCAAAAGAATAGTTCCGATCCTAAGCTGTTGCTCCGAGTCGCACTGACACCAACTTCGAAACGCCGGGCTCCTGCATGGTCACGCCGTAAAGTACTGGGGCGATGCTCATGGTTTTTTTGCTGTGAGTGATG
>Ga0307479_10007422_pt1 | contig 10106 bp, 7 predicted proteins | sample atmos_gasesECM4C_FD_203743 | JGI IMG/M metagenome (GOLD analysis project Ga0307479, IMG submission 203743) | Hardwood forest soil microbial communities from Morgan-Monroe State Forest, Indiana, United States - atmos_gasesECM4C_515 | ecosystem: Environmental > Terrestrial > Soil > Temperate...
CGAGCAACTCGCCCGCCGCATCACGTATCTCGCCCGTGTGAAACAGGTTTCTTCCCTTCTGCTCGGTCTCGAATGCCTCGACGACAATCTCCGCATCCACACGCACGGGTTTCAAATATTCCACCGTGAGCTCCGCAGTCACCGCTCGCGCGTTGCGAAATCTGCAAACTTTTCCCATCGCTTCATCCAGCAGCGTCGCAATAATTCCGCCGTGGGCCATGCCACCGCCGCCTTGATAGCGCTCCCCCAAGACGAATCGCCCCACAATTCGTTTCTGCCCATTATGTTGCACAAATGTCAGCTTCATCCCGGCATCGTTGGCCCCGCCGCACCCAAAGCAACGATTCGTCGGATTTGGCGCCAGCCTGATTGTCTCGCCCAAATTACCCCCGCTTCGCCTACGTCTTCTCAGACCAAAGCCACGCGGCTGCGCTCGGCTCGCCGCACTCCGCGTTGCCGCTTGCGCATTTCCACGCGCAGCAAGTCCGCCAGCGTGACCACGCCGCGCGTAATCTGCTTCTCATCCAACCCTGCAAAGGCCAGACGCAGCGTGTTCGGCAACGGATTCTGCACGTAGAAATAGCGGCCGGGAGCGAAAAGAACGCTGCGCTCCTTGGCGTGAATCAGCAACTCGCTGGCATCAAACCCGGGAGGAAGCTCGAGCCACAGGCACATGCCGCCGTCGGGCCGCGTCCAGCGCGTGCCCTCCGGCATGTTCTTGCGCAACGCCTCATCGAGCGCCACCAGGCGTGAAGCATAGATCTTGCGCATTCTCGCGACGTGCTTTGTGAAAAGACCCCGGCGCAGAAATTCCGCCAGCGTTGCCTGCGCCAATTGGTCCGTATGTAGATCGGTGGTCTGCTTCACCTGGCGCAAACGCTCGATGGCAATCGCGGGCGCGACCACCCATCCCACGCGCAAGCCGGGGAAGGCCACCTTCGCAAAACTGTCGATGTGGATGACCAGGTCCGAACGGTCGAGCTGTTTGAGCGAGGGGACGCGTTCTTCGCGCGCATGCAGTCGCGCGTAGATGTGGTCTTCGACGATGGGTACCTGGTGGCGCGCCGCCAGTTCCAGAACTTTGCGCCGCGATGCCAGCGGCATGGACGTGCCCGTCGGATTCTGAAAATCCGGCGTCAACACGATCAGCTTCACGCGGTTCGCGGCAAGCGTCGCCTCCAGGGCTTCCAGGTCAACTCCAAGCGCGCTTCCAGGTTCCGCTTGCGTGCGCATCGGCACAGCCAGGCATCGAGCGCGGGCGCCGTGAAAGATCGCCACCGCGCCGGGATAGGTCGGATTCTCGAGGATCACAGAATCGCCCGGCCGTACGAAGGCCTTGCTGATCAAGTCCAGCGCCTGCTGACAACCGTCGGTGATGAGCAGGTTCTCATCTTTCGCGGAAATTCCTTCGTGCCGCAATACTTGTAGCAACGCTTCCTTCAGCGGCGCGTACCCATCCGAAGGGCCGAGGTTGAGCACCTCGGTGGCTTCGCGCCGCAACACCGCGTTCACGCAGTTTTGCAGCTCCTCGACAGGAAAATATTCCTCCGCGGGCCGCGCCATCACAAACGACAAGGAATCCTGTGGCGCGCTTGCCGTCAAGCGGCTCAGGACTTCTTCTCCGCGCTCATCCGCGAAGAGCAGCTCCCAGCGGATTCCATTCGCGCCGTTGAGAACGGGCGGCGCAGGCGGCGTGATTTTCAAACCGTTTCCGTTTCCCTTGATAAACGTGCCCCGACCCACATGGCCTTGAATCAAGCCTTCGGATTCCAGCTCCGCATAAGCGTTTGCCACTGTGGTTCGATGAACTCCCAGCAGAGTGGCAAGTTCCCGGCTCGCGGGAATGCGGTCGCCAGGACGCAGGTCGCCCGCATGGACGAGAGCGCGAAGCTGGTCGCGAAGCTGGATGTACAGCGGGACGTGGCTTTCGGGTTGGAGATGTACAGGAAGCATTGTCTCTCTCCTACTGCCAATTGTACCGCAGATTGGACCGATACAAGAGCCAATTTGTCTTTCTCGCGGCCGGGCCGGCTGGTCGAGGCGAAGTGACTAGCTCCCGACGAGTGCCGACACGAAAAGTTTACGTCATTTCGGCAGCGGTTTGGCCGGATCTGACATTGAACCAAACTAAGCGGCACATCCCGTCTACCTCGACAGCGGCTGATCTCGTTGATGGCTGGGTTCCCCGCATCATTTAGGAGGTTAATCGCACATTTATCTTCGCCTGGGCAAAATTGATGTGTCATCCTCACAGGATACCGGGGGGTTCACGGTGACACGCATGCAGGATTCCCGCATGAAGCCTGGATTTCGGCTTTTGGCTTCACGTTGCACGGCGCGAAATGTGAGCATACTGCTTCTACTTCTCGTAGTGTTCTTTTTACCTGCTATGGCAAGAGCCCAGGTCGCCGGAGGTTCGGTAACCGGGACGGCCAGAGGGGAATCCGGCGCTGTAATGCCAGGGGTTCAAGTCTCTACACGGGATGTGACCACGGGTGACGTTAGGACTGTTGCGACCGATACCGACGGGCTCTATAGCATCCCTGCTCTGCCGCCAGGAAGCTATGAAATGACGGTTTCGGCTACGGGATTCGTTACCCAAGTATGGACTGGCATCACCGTTGCTGTGGGGACAGAGCGCGTCTTCAATATTGTCATGCGAGCGGGCAGTCCCGGCGTCGTGGCGCGAGCAGCGGCGCCGATTGCACCCTTAAGCCAAGGCTCCTCCTGCTGCGGCGGAAACGCCAACGCCTCCGTGGTCCGGGATACACCGTTGAACGGACGCGACTGGGCCCAGCTTGCGACTTTGCAGGCCGGCGTCACCGGCGTTCAAACCGGGAGCGCCACCGGAGGCGGCAATACCGACCGCGGTTTTGGGGCGCCGGTAAGCATTTCCGGGGCGCGGCCCGATCAGAACAGTTATCGCCTGGACGGGATCAGCATCAACGATTATTCAAACGGCGCGCCCGGCAGCGTGCTCGGAGACAATCTGGGAATTGACGCAGTGGAGCAGGTGTCCGTGTTGGGGAGTAATTATCCCGCGGAATACGGGCGAACCTCGGGCGGCGTCATCAACGCGGTGACCCGTTCGGGAACGAAAGGTTTCCACGGTGACGTGTATGAGTTTTTTCGCAACAGCGCGCTGGACGCCAGAAACTTCTTTGACGGCAAGATTCCACCTTTCAAGCGCAATCAATTTGGAGCCTCAGCGGGAGGCCCGATCCGGAAGGATCGCACGTTCATTTTTGGAGACTACGAAGGACTGCGCCAGTCGCTGGGCGTGACCACTGTGGACACGGTTCCTTCGCCAGCCGCACGTGGGATCGATCCAAACGGGAACCCCACGGTTGCCCGGCTGTGCTTGGTGCCTGCGGGTTCACCTTCGGGTACTCCCTGCATGCCGAATTCGCAGCTCCCGATCGAAAGCCCGTGCCTTCCTAACACGTGCATTTCAGACCCGGTGACGCACATAGACCAGGCGGTCTTGCCATTTCTTCGCGCGTTTTATCCGCTGCCAAACGGGCCTCTTCTTGGGAATGGCGACACCGGAATCTTCACCTTTGCCGGGCAACAGGTGACCAACGAAAACTATTTCACCGTCCGAGTGGATCACAAGTTTTCCGCCAGGGACAGCCTCACCGGCACCTACATGCGCGACTATTCGAAAACCGTGCAGCCCGACGCTTTCGACGAACTGCTATCCAACGTCGTTTCGCGCCGTCAAGTGGTGACGCTCCACGAGCAGCACGAATTCAGTGGGACCTTGCTGAATGCGGCGCATTTCGGGTTTAGCCGCGCGGTAGGGATTACAGGCGGAGTGTCGCAAGTTTTGAACCCTAATATGCACAATGCGACCTATTCTTTTGTACCTGGGGAATTTGCCGGCGCGGTGCAGTCAGTGCCGGGTGTGACCACCTTCGGCGGCGGCCCGACCGCGCAGGGCACTCTCTCCTCCAGCAGGTTTACGTTCTGGAACTCTTTTCAGGGGGGCGACGACGTTTTTCTCACCCGCGGAATTCACGCTCTAAAATTCGGCGTTTTCGTCGAACGGATGCAGGACAATGAACTCGTGTTCGCCAATGTCAACGGGGCTTTCCGCTTCGACTCTTTGGCGAACTTACTGACCAACCAGCCGCACGTCTTTCAAGGGGTCAGCACGACTTCTGTGCCGGACATTGGCTTGCGCCAGACTTTGCTCGGCCTTTATGCGCAGGATGACATCCGGTTGCAAAAGAACATGACGATCAATCTCGGGTTGCGGTACGAGATGGTGACCGTACCCACCGAAGCGCAGAACCGCATTTCCAACCTTCGTAACGTAACCGACGCCCAGCCACACGTCGGAGCGCCTTTTTTCCTGAACCCCACGCTCCGAAATCTTGAGCCGCGCCTGGGCCTCGCGTGGAATCCGCGCGGCGGCAAAACTCTAATTCGCAGCGGTTTCGGGATTTTCGACGTGCTGCCGCTGCCCTACGAATTTAATCTCTCGTTTCAGCGTTCCGTGCCGTTTGTGCAAGCCATCGCCGCAAATACTCTCCAGCCGGGCTTGTTCCAGCCGTTCCTGACGGGGCGGACGGGCGCTTTTCAACAGTTCAGCACGCAGTCGACATCTGCTATCGCCACATACGTGGAATTCAAGCCCAAGCGCAATTACGTCATGCAGTGGAATCTCGGCGTGGCTCGCGAGCTGACGCCGACGCTTGCCTTTACAGTGGGTTACGTCGGCTCGCGGGGAGTTCACCTGCCCTATCGCGTGGACAACATTGACATGGTTCTCCCCACTCTGACTTCTGGACGCTACGTTTTTCCACCAATCTCAACTAGCCAAACGCTGAACCCCAACTTTGGCCGCATCAATTCCACTTTATGGCAAGCCAGTTCGTTCTACCATGCGCTGCAGGCAGACATCGCGAAACGAATCAGTCATGGAGTCGAATTCCATGTTGCTTACACCTGGGGCAAGAGCATTGACACGTTGTCGGCAACCGAAGCCGACGACGCTTTCCCGAATGGCTTATTTAACCAGCTTTTCTTCGACCAGCGCACTTCGCGCGGACTCTCGGATTTCAACGTGGCGCAAACCTTCGTGCTGAACTTCACCTGGGAACTTCCCACTCCGGCGTCGAGTTTCCGCGTCCCCAAATGGGCCGTGAGTGGCTGGCAGTTGGGTGGTCTTTATAAGGCGAGCAGCGGGCAGCCTTTTACGCCCATTCTCGGCGGCGATCCTGCTGGAATGAAATTAGACGAGGTCAGCGAGCCGCCGGACCGGCTCGGAGGCTCGGCGTGTCGCACGCTGACCAACTCGGGGAACCCTAACCATTACATCAAGACGCAATGCCTGGCTTTCCCGGGTGCGGGTAAGTGGGGAAATCTCGGACGCAACACGCTGATTGGACCAGGGGTGTCGAAGCTGGACTTCTCCGTGTTCAAGAACAACCGTATCAAACGCATCTCGGAAAATTTCAACGCTCAGTTCCGGGCTGAGGTATTCAATATTCTCAACCGCGCGAACTTTGCCTCTCCGACCGATCACTCCGCGGTTTTCGATCCCGTGGGAAGCCCCATTTCAAGCGCCGGGCTCGTCACTTCCACGCAAACAACCTCCCGCCAGATTCAGTTTGCATTGAAGTTCATCTGGTAACACCCACGCAATGTCTCCATCCGGCCGATGGTTCACACTGCCTCACACCCTCTTTGAGTCCAAGCCCTCATTTGTCGGCAAACCGGGTGTTAGCCCTCTACCGCGGCTCTATCCCGGCCGCTTCATCCGCTCTGTCCGGCTCTTCTTGGAATTTACGCCGTTTTCCATTATGCTCTGAATCATATCCCCGCATTTCAAGGGCACCAGACTTGACAGGAGTTCGGGCAACCCAGTCGCTCATGAAGACTTTGCGTCCACCTCGCCAGCATGATAGGAAGCCCCACACAGAGGCCCGGGCCGCTGCAACCAGTAATGGTCTGCTCCTGAAACTCGAGCTGCACAGCGATCCCAAGCTGCTTTCTCCGGTGCGTGGCGCCCTGGAGCGCCTCACGGAACTCTTGGGTTTTTCCGCGCCGGAATGCCGGGCCGTTACCCGCGCTGTCGATGAGGCGTTAACCAATATTATGCGCCACTGTTACTGTGGCCGGCTGGATCAGCCTATCGAGGTATTTTGCAGCCGTACCCGGCGGCGCGGCGCCGTTGGATCTGAAGAAGGGCTTGAAATTCTGCTTTGTGATCGGGGCCCGCCCGTTGATCCGGCCAAACTGCGCGGCCGTCGCCTGGACGAGATCAAGCCCGGTGGCTTAGGGTTGCATTTTATCCGGCAGAGTATGGACGTCGTCCAGTACCGCCGCACGCGCGGTACGAATCAATTTCGATTGGTTAAGTACTTGAACGCCATGAAATGAAATCGCGTTCGAATTGCTGAGAATCAAGGAGGAACATCGTGCAGATTTCCGCGCGCCACGTCGACAAAGCAACGATTTTCGATATCTCCGGAGACATCGATCTGGCGAACTCCCCGGAGGTGCGCAAAGCCCTTTTGCGCGAGGTGCGTGAAAACCGCACACCGCGCGTCGTCATGAACTTAAGTAAGGTGAGGTATATTGACAGCTCCGGTGTGGCTTCCTTGGTGGAAGGCTTGAAGGCCTCCCGCGATCTCGGTCTGCGTTTCATTCTGTTTGGCTTGAGCCAGACCGCTCGGGAAGTCCTGCAACTCTCGAGGCTCATTAAGATTTTCGAAGTCTACGACAACGAAGACCAGGCTCTGGCATCCTGATCCCCGCGAGTGCCAACGCGTCAGCTTGCAGAGTACAACATGCAATTCGTCTCTCAAATCGGTGGCTCGGTAATAAATGGTCTCGCGTATTTCGGCTCTCTCGCATCCCTTGGAGGACGCGCCGCTTATTACACTTTCGTCGGACCATTTCAGGGCAAGCCCCTGCGCTTGCAACGCGCTGTTTCACAGGCCATGGACGTGGGTGTTCGAGCCTTGCCAATTCTTTCCCTGATCACCTTCTTTATCGGTTTGATTCTTGCCTTGCAGGCTGCGTACGAGCTCCGTCGCTTTGGCGCCATCGAATACGTATCCACCGCAGTGGCGGTTTCTATGACGCGCGAGCTGGGTCCTTTGATCACCGCGATTGTCGTGATCGGCCGGTCCGGGTCCGCCTTTGCTGCCGAGATTGGCACGATGAAAGTCACTGAAGAGATTGACGCCCTCGAAACCATGGCCATCAGCCCCGTGCAATTCCTGGTTACGCCTAAATTCCTAGCCATGATTATGATGCTGCCTTGCCTTACCATTTGGGCAAACACCCTCGGCATTCTTGGCGGATCGCTGTTCGGCGTGGGCCAGGCCGGTTTTACGCTGCGCCGCTACATCGCTGCTTCCATCGATTCGCTTTTTCTCCGCGACATCGTTAGCGGTTTGATTAAAAGCGTGATGTTTGGCATTACTATTACTGCCGTCGGATGCCTCGAAGGTCTGTCGACAGGCGCAGGCGCGGAACAGGTTGGCCGCTCGACCACCAGGGCTGTAGTCATGTCCATTTTCCTGGTCGTAGTCGTGGACCTCGTGTTCACCGCCTTGTTCTTTTTCCTTAGTGAGCACTGACGCTCGGGACGCTATGATGCCGGAAGAAATACCAGACTCGCTCGATTCCCAGACGATGATTTCGCTTCGCGATCTCCGTGTCAATTACGGGGACCGCGAAATTCTGCACGGCATCTCCTTCGACGTGCGGCACGGCGAAACCCTCGTCATTCTCGGAGGTTCCGGCTCCGGCAAAAGCACTCTTTTACGCACGCTCGTGGGTTTGGAAAAACCAACCTCGGGTGAGATCTGGATCAAAGGCAAAAACATCGCCGCCCTTTCGGAATCAGAATTGGACGAGATTCGCAAAAAAATCGGTATGTCGTTTCAAGGCGGTGCGCTGTTTGGCTCCATGACGGTCGGTGAAAACGTCGCATTGCCGCTGCGCGAGCATACCAATCTCGAAGACTCCACCATTGAAATCGTGCTGCGCCTCAAGCTTGAGCAGGTCGGACTGGAAGGTTTCGAATATTACATGCCCTCCCAGCTCAGCGGCGGCATGAAGAAACGCGCTGCCGTTGCCCGCGCTCTCGCTATGGATCCCGAAATCCTTTTTTTTGACGAGCCTTCCGCCGGGCTAGATCCCATCATCGCCGCCGGCATCGACCAACTGATCGTAGAGCTGAAGCAGGCCTTCCGCATGACCATCATCGTTGTTACCCACGAGCTTGCCAGTGCCTACCTGATTGCCGATCGCATGGTTCTCATCGACAAAGGCAACATCGTGGCCATCGGCACGCCCGACGCAATGCGCGCGAGCACGCAGCCCCGCGTCAGGCAATTTTTCGACCGTGTCCCCGAGCCCGAAGTTGTGCGAGAGTTGGATTATCTTCAGATGCTGACCGAAGACCCCCGCCGGCGCAGCGAATCAACGGAGAGGAGACCCTAATGGAACCCAAACGCGAGCAGGTATTCGTCGGTTTGTTTGTAATCGTTGCGTGCGCGGTGCTGATCGGCACAGTTTTCGCCATCAGCGGAGTGTTTGGCCGCACCACCAAGACCTACCACGCGCGCGTCGCGTTTGCTGGCGGTCTTGAGCCGGGCACAACCGTGCGCTACGCAGGCGGACCCAAAGTTGGAAACGTCGAACGCTTGCGCATCGACCCCCAGAATCCCTCGCTCTTTGACGTAAGCTTCAAAGTGCAATCGGATTTGCCGATCAAGACGGACAGCCACGTCAAGATTATGAGTTTGAGCCCGCTTGGCGACAATCATCTCGAAATTCTTCCCGGCACTCCGCAAGCTGCCGTTGCCCCGGATGGTTCATTGCTCGCTGCTGACAAATATGTTGACTTCAACGCGCTCACGCAGGAGATCAACGACATCGCGCCCCATGCCCAGGAGCTTTTGAAAAACCTGAACGACCGAGCCACGGAGCTAAAGGTGACCGTCGATCGAGTCAATGATCTGCTGAGCGCGCGGAATCGCGCGAATCTCTCCGCTACCCTGGCAAATACGCGCGGGATCCTCGAGGAAAATCGCCCGCAGATTCGCTCCACTCTCCAGCACGTCAACTCGATGAGCGAAAAGCTCGACCCGGTTCTTCAGGATTTGCAGAAAACCGCTGAGGAAGCGAACAAGACCTTGGATCACCTCGATTCTGTGATCGGGGAGAACCGCGCAGATCTCCGCCAGGCCGTGATCGAACTTCGCCGCAGTTTGGCCATCGTGACCGACGTCACCTCGCGCCTGGACCAAACCCTCGACGTCAATTCTGAAAATATTGATGAGCTACTCGGTAACTTGCGCCAGGTCAGTCAGAACCTCAGAGAATTTACGTCCACCATTAAGACACGTCCGTACACTCTCATCCGCGCGAGTAACCCTCGCGATCACAAACCCGGTGAGCGCCAATGAACGAGAGCTGCGTAACGCCGCCAGCCCATTCCGCGGCGCATGCGGGGCGGCGTATCAGGAGAAATTGCCGATGAATCCTAAGCTCGCCATCGCATTTTTACTGTTGAGCGTTGCGCTCGCCGCCGGCTGCGGAGCCGCTCGGCCTAGCAAGTACTATCAGCTCACGGTGCCCAACAATCTTAGCGCGGACCCTCCGTCCGAGCCCTATCCGGTCAGCTTACTGCTGGGTTCTCTGATGTCTTCGCATCTCTACCGCGAAGACCGCATTGTCTACAGCTCCGGCAGCGAGAGCATGGGCGCCTACGAATATCAGCGATGGGCCGAGCCACCGACGGAAATGATCGAGGAAGTCTTGCTGCGCGAGCTGCGGGCCTCCGGCCGCTACCGCGGGGTTAATTCTCTGCGCAGCGGGGCTCGCGGCGATTATGTGATCAGTGGCCGTCTTTATGACTTCAGGGAAGTTTCGGGGCCCCCGCTTTTGGCTCGAGTTTCTTTTGAGTTGACGATGCGTGACAATAAGACCGCCTCCACCGTCTGGAATCACTCCTATTCCCACGACGAACCCGTAGACGGAAAAGACGTCCCCTCCGTTGTCGCAGCTCTAAATCGCAACGTCCAGCGTGGCGTCAGCGAATTCAGATCCAGCCTCAACGAATATTTTTCCACGCACCC
>Ga0307479_10007423_pt1 | contig 10106 bp, 9 predicted proteins | sample atmos_gasesECM4C_FD_203743 | JGI IMG/M metagenome (GOLD analysis project Ga0307479, IMG submission 203743) | Hardwood forest soil microbial communities from Morgan-Monroe State Forest, Indiana, United States - atmos_gasesECM4C_515 | ecosystem: Environmental > Terrestrial > Soil > Temperate...
TCCCCGTTTCAATGTAAGCCTCATTGAGTCTTGATTTTGGGCGGTACTATGGCACGGCTAACGACGCCAGCGGCGGTCGCAGTAAAATCCAACTGTGTTCCTTTCGATCTTACCTTGTTTGAATTCTGCCCCTATTTTCTCCCCGGACATGCCGTGTTACCGTGCATTCGTGATTGACCCACTACCCTCGCCTGGAATCACTTGACCTGAAGAAACGGGTTCGCTAGCATACTCGACATGATCAAACGCATCTGCTGTTGTTGTCTTGCGTGTTGCTGCGCCTGTTGTGGCGGCAACCAGCTGGCATGCGGGTGCGTTCCTAAGATAGCCCCTTAGTAACAGCAATCGAAAGAAGCGCCCGCTCGCTGGCCCCAAAACCAACGAGCGGGTTTTTTATTTTTGGGGAAGATTTTGGGGAAGGAAGAAGGGCGAATATGGCACGCACAGCTGAGCACGAAATCGTTTCCGAGGAAGCACGCGCGCTGGCGCATAAGGCCATGGAGAAATCGGGCTGGCGCATCTCGCTCGACACCTGGGCCGTGGTGCTGGCGCTGGTTCTAACGGTGCTGGTTTGGTCCGGCTGGATCAAGCGCATCCCCTGGTGATGGTGAAATTCCAAAGCGCAAAGCGTGCTTGTGTTGTCGGGCGCGAAAAGGCCGTGGCGATCACGCTGCTTTTCGCGCATAAAAAAGGAGCAATGACATGGCTACATCCGTAGCAATACCGGCGCCGTATTCGGACAACCTCTTTAGGCGCGCAGCGCGGCTCGTGCCCGGCCTCTTTCTGCTGATCGCCGTCGGCTACGCCGGAAAATTCGTGGAGCAATCGATCGCGCGTTACGGCAAGGCGCACCACCTCACGCTGCCCAATATCGAATACGTTCTCTGGGCCATTCTCATAGGCCTGGTGATTTCGAATACGGTGGGCATCCCCGCCGCGTTCCGCCCCGGCCTGGCGACCTATGAATTCTGGCTCAAGGCCGGCATCGTCCTGCTCGGCTCGCGCTTTATTCTCGGTGACGTGCTCAAGCTCGGCAGCGTCAGTCTCGTGCTCGTGGTCATCGAAATCTCCGTCTCTCTTGTCTTCATGACCGCCCTTGGCCGCGCCTTCGGCCTCACCCCGAAGCTCACTTCCCTGCTGGCTATCGGCTCTTCGATTTGCGGCGTCTCGGCGATTATTGCCGCCGAAGGCGCCATCGAAGCCGACGAGGAAGACACCTCCTACGCCATCGCCGCGGTGCTCGCGCTCGGCGCCGTTGCGCTCTTCACGTTTCCGCTCATCGGACACTGGCTGGGCATGAGCGATACAAGCTACGGACTCTGGGCCGGCCTCGGCGTGGACAACACTGCCGAAGCCACCGCTGCTGGCGCGCTTTACTCCGATGCGGCCGGCAAAGTCGCCGTCCTCGCCAAGACCGCGCGCAACGCCATGATCGGCTTCGTCGTGCTCGGCTACGCCATTTATTGGGCGCGCAAACAGGGCACTGCCGGCGTCGGCAATAAGGCTGCCTTCTTGTGGAGGAAATTCCCGAAATTCGTACTCGGCTTTTTGTTGATCTCCGCGCTCGCCACGGCGCGAATTTTCAACCCCGGCCAGATCACCAGCCTGGCGAACCTCTCGCGTTGGGCTTTCCTGCTGACGTTTGCCGGCGTAGGCCTACGCACAAACATCGCGGATATGCGCAAGCAGGGGATGCGGCCGTTTCTGGTCGGCGCCATCGGCGAAGTCGCCGTCGCGCTGCTGACCCTCGGCCTCGTCCTCGGCGCCGCGCGCTTCCTGCACTGACGCCCCCCGTCATCTTTAATGAATGGGAGTGAATGGGGGTTTTCTGTTCCGTTACAGAAACTCACGACCGCCGAATTAGGCGTTCCGGGTTCGCTACAATTGCCGTGTGGCGAACCGCCCTTGCACAAACCGAGCGGAATGGCGCGTCCTACGGGGGAAAGCCGCCGAGCGTCTTTCGTTGCACTATCACCTCGGGTGCGATCACGGAACCTCAGTGATGCTTTCCTGGGAGAAGGGTGGAGTCGCTCCAATTTACCTGTGTGACAGTCACGCTGTCGAGACAGGCAAGAATTCCCACTCCGTCTTGGCAACGCCTCAAGTGGTTCCTGGCAACCATCCCACAGAGCCGCCGAAGAAATCCATTGCACCGATTGGTCCCGCGGATGCGCAAGTCGGATTGCCAAAGAAAGATTTACCCGCTGTCACAGCTCCGGTTCGCGACGTTGCGCCCGGCGATTCCGCAAAGGCTTCGGCGAATGAAGCCACTGGGAATGTGGCACGTGAAGACTTCGACGTGTACAGACCCGCCCTTCAGGGTGTGAACCCCTCCACGCCGACGGAAGAAAAACAAGCGGACAGAGCGGACATGGAGCGCATCTGTGTGTCCCGTTATGGTGAGCGGTGTAGTTGTGACCCATCGGTGCACTGCCCGAAATGTGGAAGGTGGTTCTGCGATGCTCACGGCGAAGACGAGAAGTGGCACAATTGTGCCCTGCTGATTTAGAAATAATCACACATCAGCTGTCTAAGCTACGGGACGCGTCCAGTCACGTGGGGGGAAATTCACATGCCAGAACCCCGGATTGGGCAACAAAAAGCCGAGGCCGACCTCCGCGCGCTGACCCTGATGCTGGCCGATGTAAGCAACAACACACTCGGCGCTCTGCTGCGCTGCAATGTTCAAGAGAGTGAGCGTTTGCCCCTGACTCATCTGCGTCGAGAGCAGGAGCAAAGCACCATTCGCGTTGATTACAACGGTTTGGGATTCTTCTTCAAACGGCGATCCCAGCGCGTTCCGGCCGGAAACTCGCACAGGAATTTGCAAGAGCACCCTTTGAGTCCTGTGGCGGTGCAGAGCAAGCCACTCCTTTTGGCGGAACGGTATGAGCCATCTTTCAAGGATCCGAAGCTGCTCCTGCACAACAGCCGTGAACAGCAAGCCCATGCCATTTGTCCCCAAATGTACAACTCTGGCTCGCGCTTCAAAAGCCTCCGTTCCCTTGCTAATACGCAGCGTTGTCTCCGTTCCTAGCGAAAAAGGGCTATCCGTCTGCACGAAGCAGCCTCTTTGACTTATATCACTGATATTGGAGTTGGTCCGGATGCCAGACTTCTCGTCCGTGATTTCAACCACGGCTGCGAAATTGTAACGCGGATCGGTTCGGCGTTCAGCCAAGCCAACTTGACCACCCGGTTTTGGAGTTCTGTCTGACATCTAGGTTCAGGTCAATGTAGCGTCCCGGCCGCAAAACCTCCCGGTTCCGATTCGCCCGGCACTACCGGTCACTTCGCGGGCCCACCCGGGACATTATTTTTTGGCGTCCAATCGATAGGTGGAAACGCGATGCGCCAAAAGCCAGGCGCCGGATGCCGGAACTCGATTCCCACCTCTCTCGAACGCATCTCCTTCTTCTCAATGAATGCGACACGGCATTCCTGCTCTTCCCCAGTGAGCGCATTCTTCAAAAGGAGCGTTTGATCAACCGCCACTTTGGCTGTCAGAATGATCAAGGCGCCATGAGCGTTGACCACCAACGTACGGGTCCCTTCGGAAAAAGCGAGACCCAGTTTTGGGGATCTGTAAGCAACGACGGAAACGCTCAAAGCGATCCGTTGGCTACGTCGTTTCTTGTTCCTGATCATCTTTCCTTTCGTGTGGGCGTCGGCCTGATCCTCGCTGAATTTCAATTATGATCTCCGGTCATCGTCTAGCGTGGCTAAATTGTATGCGGCAACGTATTCGTTACCTCCGGCCTTGAAGCGTAGAGGTAATCTGTCTCAAATTGGCCCGACCTGCCTTTCAACCCAGGAACCCAGGAACGGGGTGTGTTGTAGGGGCATCCCCCTCGGGTGTAGACTCCCACTATAGAATTCGGCAAACTGCGAAGAGCGCGACGCGTCCGGCCCCCCGGCGGAGCGACTCCTAGGGAGGCGCTCTTCGCATTCGCCTTTGCCGTGTAGCGAGCGGGCGATGCAGCAAAGCCCCGCGTATCAGGCTCTCAAACTAGGGAGGATCAGATGAAGCGATGGTTCACGGCCTTGGCAATAACCGCACTCATTTCCGCCGGCGCTTTTGCGGCGCTCACCACGCGGCCCGCAGCCGCCGCCGACGATGAGGTCGTCACCGCCGACCGCGCGGTTACAGCTGCCTTCGAGAAAGGCGACAAGGCGATCATCAATAAGTGGGTCGATCCGGAATTCACCTGGATCGATACCGACGGCATCATGTGGCCTTTGCGCGAAGCGCTCGAGGCCGGCGTCAAGCCGCTCGTGCCCAGCACCGGCGATATCAAAGTGATCGAGCATAAATACGGCAACGTAGTCTGGATTCAGGACAATCTCGACAAAAACTACGCCGCGCACACCTGGGTGAAGGGCAATAAGGGCGGATGGAAGCTGCTGCAAACTTCCGAGATCGCGGTGCACGAGCGCGACTACAAGGCCGTGCGGCCAAACTATGCCGTGCCCTGCATCAACCCCTGTGAATACGTCCCCTACAAGCCGCTCACTGCGAATGAAAAGGCCTCACTCGCCGGATGGATGGAGCAGGAATCCGGCAAACCCGGCATGTGGGCCAAGCACATCGCCGATAACTTCGACCAACGCGCTGTGAGCAGTTATGGCGGGCCCCGCGGACCGAAATCGCAGATGGTCGCCCAAATCGCCAAAGGGCAGGAAGAAGCCGCTGCAAAGCATCAACCCGAAGTAGCGACGGTTCCCTTCCTGTGGTCGCGCTGGTGGGATTACGGCTCTGCAGTCGTCATGATTTCCGTGCAGCCGACTTACGGCGAGCGTGCCTACTGGGCCAGCCGTGTGTTTGCGCCGCTAAACGGCACGTGGATGATGATGGAGAGCTACCACATCTATATCGATGCCGCTCCGGTCATGACGGCCGTGCCGCTCGATCAATCGAAGGACCCCAAGGGTCTGAAGATGATCTCCCAGAACGGCGGCAACTGATCGGCGGCAACTAAACCGCACCGGTTTGAATTTGTCAGAACTCGTCTGGTCCTCGCCGGCGAGGCGGAGCCTTCGCGCTTCTGCCTCGCCGGTTTTGCTTTTCGTAGTAGGTGATTCGTGTAGCGCCGGCCTTTAGGCCGGCATTCCTTGTTGTCATCCTGAGGGGCGCTTAGCGCCCCGAAGAATCTCTCCGCCGCTTTTGCTTTTTCGGGTGCCCCACCCTTCGTTTCTAAGGGTGGGGATTTCTCTTGCATCCGAGGCCGCCCCGCCAACCGGGGTCCCCGACGCACGCCCTGCCGCGCCCCCGAGGTGGTGGCGCCGGCCCCCTGGGGCTTTTCTGCTCCCGGTCTGGCTCCGTGTCCTCTGTGTCTCTGCGTCCTCTGTGTTAATCCTGATTCCTACATCGTCAGCACGGCGCGGAAACGCGCCTTGCCGTCCACCACGCGCTGATACGCTTTCGCAGCTTCCGCTAGCGGATACGTCTCGACAATCGTCTTCACTTTGCCCTTCGCCACAAAATCGAGCGCCTCATACAAATATTCGGGGCCGTTTTGCTGGCTGCCGATGATGCGAAGGCGTTTCACGAGCAGATCGAATAGCGAAACGGTTAGTGGTTCGGCGTCTACGCCCATGGTGACGAGCCGCCCGTCGGGCCGCAGCCCTTGAATGCTATCCACCATGGACTTGGTTGAATTGGAGGTGCTGAGAATTATGTCCGCGCCGCCGGCCGCAGCGAGGCTCTTGCCGTCGCGCACAATTTCGTCCGCGCCGAGCTCGCGAATCAACTTGTCTTTGTCGGGCGAATGTGAAATGGCGATCGTCTCGAATCCCGCAGCTTTCGCGTACTGCACAGCGAGGTGCCCGAGTCCGCCGACGCCGAGCACTGCAACGCGTTCGTGCGGCTGGGGGTCGGCCCAGCGCAGTCCGCTATACACCGTGTAGCCAGCGCAGAAAATCGGCGCGGCTTGCTCGTAGGAAACTTTGTCGGGAATCAAGTAGGTAGCGTCGGCATACATCGGCATGTACTCGGCGTGACCTCCCTGCAGATTCACTCCTGTGCTTTTCTGGTACGGGCAAAACATCCGCTTCCCGCGCTGGCACCACTCGCAGCGCCCGCACGTTTCTTGAATCCATGCGGTGCCCACGCGATCTCCTACCTTTCGCTTGGTAACGTCGGAGGCCACGGCGACGATCTCGCCGACCGGCTCATGGCCCAAAATCCGTGGAAATTCGCCGGGAATATGTCCGAGCGTTTCGTGCACGTCGGTATAGCAGATCCCGCTCGCATGCATCTTCACTAGAACTTGATTCGGTCCCGGTTTTGGCTGAGGAACGTCTTTAACTTGCCAGGAACCACTCACAGCAGGTACGACCGCAGCTTGCATATTTTTTCCTCCAGGGCCAATTTGATGCACGCGCCCGCCAAATTGACGCATTAATTCCCGCGCGCGATGTTCGATGGTGCGGCTGCAGCCGTTGACTCAGATGACACGCAAAGCGCTTTAATGCGAGAATCGCGAACCACAGTCGAAGTGGGGGTAATGAAAGCAATTCGCATTCACGCTTACGGCGGCCCCAAAGTCATGCGCCTCGAAGAGCTGCCCACGCCGTCACCCGTCCCCGGCGAAGCGCTGGTGCGCGTCCACGCCGCCAGCGTCAATTTCCTTGACGTGCAGCGGCGCAGCGGCGATCTCGTCGGCCAAGCCTTCTACAGCCGCCACGCCAGCGACGATCTCCCCGCGCTTTTGGGAAGCCAGGGTGTGGGCGTGGTTGAAGCGCTCGGAGCCGGAGTCGCAAATCTCAAGGCCGGCGACCGCGTCAGCTTCTGGGGAAATTCCTACGCCACGCACGCCGCGCTACCCGCGGCGCGCCTCGTTCGCATTCCCGGCGAGCTGAGTTTCGAAATTGCCGCGGCCGGATTGAACCAGGGCTTCATCCCTACGCCTTAACGCATCACACATATCCGGTCAAGGCGGGAGACTGGTGCCTGATTCAGGCCGCCGCCGGAGGCATTGGCCTGCTCCTCTGCCAGATGGCGAAAATTCGCGGCGTGCGGGTTATCGGCGTCACGTCCACAGACGAAAAAGCCAAATTCGTGCGCGAAGCCGACGCCGACGAAGTGATCGTCTCTTCCCGCGCGGACATCGCAAAAGAAGCCCGCCGCATTACCGGCGATCGCGGCGTGAATGTCGTCTACGATGGAGTCGGCAAAGACACCTTCGAGGCCAATCTCGATAGCCTCGCTCCCGCTGGCTATCTCGTGATCTACGGCCAATCGAGTGGATACGTGCCGCCCTTCGACATAATGCGGCTGCAGGAAAAAGGCTCGCTCTTTCTCACGCGCGCTAATGCCCTTCCCTGGATCGGCGAATTTCCGCGATACCTGGAGCAATTCGTTGACTGGATTCAGCGAGGCCGGCTTTCGGTGCGCATCGCGGGTACTTATCCGTTGGCCGAAGCGGCCAAGGCTCACGAAGCTTTTGAGCGGCGCCAGATCAGCGGCCGCCTTTTGCTATTGCCGTAAGCGCCGTGATCCGTCAAGCGCTACAGGTTGAAAGCGCTACAGGTTGAAAGCTACACAGAGATCACTGAGCCACTGAGGCCACAGAGAAGCGACTCTGTATGCTTCCTCTGTGCACTCCGCGTCTCTGTGCACTCTGCGTAGGTGTTGGCTTTTGCCGTTTCTGTGATCCGCGTGGTGCTAACCTTGCTCGCCGAAAAAGTGGGAAATGTCATCACGAGGGCCGGTCAGCCGAAACCAATGCTTTGGCGCTAAAGGAAACCCGGCCCGAGGTATCTGCAGTTGCTTTTGGTATCTCGGTGGCCCCTGCGTCTCTGTGCCCTCTGCGTCTCTGTGCCCTCTGTGTAGGTCTTGGCTTTTTTCACTGCGCGCACGGTGTTAACCTTCACCGGGTTTCGGCCGTTACAGCTTCTCTTGGGAATCTCTGTCCAAAAAACCGGGGTGAAAAGAGGCAACGCATGAGAGTAATCCGCTTCCTGCTCAAAGGCCTGGCAGTGCTCGTCGGACTCGCCGTTTTAGGCCTTATCGGTTTCTATGTCTATCTCTCCACACGCCCGACGCCAAAAACCATCAAGGCCGCCGGCATCATTACTGTGCCCGCGGCATCTAGTTTCCCGCTCAAGTTCATCGACTACATGTTCGTGAACGGCTCGAAACTCTACGCTGGCTACACCAGCCAGGGTGTCGTTGCGGTGATTGACACCGCGACGAACCAGGTCGTCGCCGAAATCGGAGACTTGCCGCGCAGCCACGGCATCGCCGTCGCCGGCGATCGCGGCTTCGCCACCGCCAGCGGCGACGATACCGTTGGCGTCTTCGACGTGAGCACCAATAAGCTGCTGAAGAAAATTCCCGGCGGCGTTGGGCCCGACGCCATCATTTACGACGACAAGCTGCGCTTGATTTACGCGGCCGATCATGCCGGCAAGACCGGGACGCTCATCGATCCCGTCACGATGTCAGTCGTCGGCACGGTGCAGCTCGGCGGAGTGGCGGAATATGCGCAAGCAGATCCGCAAAGCGGGTTGATCTACCAGAACGACGAAGATACGAACGAACTCGTAGTCGTCGATCCGCAAAAGCAAATGGTCACTCAGCGCTATAAGCTCGGCGAAGGCACGGGCCCTTCTGGCCTCGCCTACGATCCCGGCAATCGTCGCCTCTTCGTCACCTGCGACAACAATAAGCTCATCGTCCTGAATGCAGACACGGGGCAAGTGGTCGCCACTCTTCCCATCGGTTCGGGAGTTGACGGCGCCTCTTACGATCCCGAACTGCGCCGCGTGTACACTTTCAATGGCTTTGGCACCATGACGGTCATCCAGCAGGATTCCGCGGATTCGTATCGCGTGCTCGAGCAGGCGACCACTCACTTCGGCGGCCACGCCGGCGCCGTGGACCCGGCGACGCATCGCATCTACGTCGCCTACTTCGGCTCCATCGCCGCCTACGACCCTGTCACCAATCCCTGATCTCGTCACGCGGGTATTCTGCCCTCCAGTCGAGGGTCGGTTTTGCGGGTGCCCCACCCCTTCTGAGGGGTGGGTCCGGCCCTTGTAGCCCAGGGCGCCCCGCGTATTGTGCGGGGGCCCTGGGGCCTTCTCCCTTTGGGTTTGAGCCTTGTAGCGGCTGGTGATCGACCAACCTCAGAGAGATCCCTCGCTCCGGTTCGTCGATCGGATTCCTCAAGAGCCCGCTTGCCCTGAGCCTCGAAGGGTGCGGCCAGCACTCACTTCTCTTCCGCCGCGACCTGCGTCGCGGGTCCGTCACCCACGATCTCCAGCACCACGTCTCCATCTTTCGCCCCGTCGTAATGAACCTGCTTACCATAATGCTCAGCAAACGTGCCCGTCGGCATTGGCACGGTGCTATCGGGATCGTACTTGTTGCCTGTGCCCACCCACCACGTCCCCGAAAGCACCATCACATAGCGATCATTGGGATGAAAATGCGGACGGCTCATGTGATGCGCCGTCCATTTCGTCAAAACAATGTACGGACCCGGCTTCGAAGGATCGCCGCGCAGCACTGCATTGATTGCGCCGTTCGGCTGCGTCACCCATTTGAGCTGATCGGGCAAAGTGTAAGAGATCGCCGCAGGATTGAGGTTGGCCGGATTGCCTTCGGCTTTGGCCGGCCGAACGAATACGAGTGCGGACACAAATCCCAACACAAAAATGGCCACCGCCGCGCACGCCAGCGCCGCAGCCGCGTAGCGCGTTCCGAACTGTCGCCCAAAGTTTTGTCCACTAGCCGCTGTGAGCATGCTTCCTCCTGTGTCTTGCCTTACGCCGCCGATTGTACTCCCCTGCCCCCTTTTTTCTGCAATCGCCACTTGCCGCGTGCGATAGCTTCGGCAGTGGGCCAGTTCCGATAATCCCGTTTACCAAGACTTATGCCTGAACTCATGGGACTTTCCGCTAACACCAAAGGTCAAAATCGCCCGGATAGCACTACGGAGGCGGTTGGGTGTATCTTCGCTCAAGCCTCATGAAAATACTGGATTGGAACTATCTTGCTGGGATTTAGAGCTGACTAATTTGCGAGCTGAGAGGCGAACCATTGAAGATTCTATTGAGGATTGGCGGGGCGATCTTAATCTGCTTGATCTTGCTGCTGT
>Ga0307479_10007424_pt1 | contig 10106 bp, 8 predicted proteins | sample atmos_gasesECM4C_FD_203743 | JGI IMG/M metagenome (GOLD analysis project Ga0307479, IMG submission 203743) | Hardwood forest soil microbial communities from Morgan-Monroe State Forest, Indiana, United States - atmos_gasesECM4C_515 | ecosystem: Environmental > Terrestrial > Soil > Temperate...
CGTCGCGGACGTCCGGCATCTTGCGCGGCAGGTACAGCAGCGCCTGCTTGGGAAAATCGAACTCCGGCGGCAGCGCGCGGTCCTTCGCGTGATCGATTCCCAGCCGCTGGCGGATGTAATCGAATCGTCCTCCAACGGTGAGCGTCGCCGAAGTCAGGATCACCGTGTCGAATTGCTCGAACAGCCGCTCCCGCAGAATCTGGCTGACGTCGATCGGCGTGGCCGTCAGGAATACGCCTTTGTTCCTCCGCTCGTACCAATACACGAAATTCTTTTCGTTCGATTCGAACAGGAAGGCCAGTTCCTGGCGCAGCTCGAAGCTCCGCCGCGCGATGCGCGTCAGCTCTTCCGGCTTATTCGTCAATGCCGCAAATTCCGTCTCCATGCTTTTCAGCGACGACACCAGCGCATCGTAAGCTTCGCGATTCTGCTCCAGGAACGCTTCCCTCTCGTTCCTCAGGAACGAAAACCGCCCGTCGCGCGGCGGAAACAATTCGAAAAAAGCGCGGCTCCGCTCCCGGATTCGCTGGGTCTTGCGCAGCAGCGCTGGCGTGCCAAGATGCAGCAGGCGCAGCATTTGATCCGCGTCGCGCGCTAGCTCCTCGAACCGGAAATTCGATATCGTCCGCCCGAAATAGTCGCTGGCCACGTCTTCCATCTCGTGCGCTTCATCGAAAACCACCGCAGAGTATTCCGGCAGGATGCTGCCGAAATCGTCCTGCTTCAGGGCCAGGTCCGCAAAAAACAAATGGTGATTGACGATGATCAGGTCCGCTTCCTGCGCTCGTTGGCGCATGCCCGTGACGAAACAGGGATTGAACGACGGACAATTCTTCCCCGTGCACGTGTCCCTTCGCGCGTCCAATCTCCCCCAAAGCTCCGAATCGTCCGGCAGGAACGTCAGCTCCGCGCGGTCGCCCGTCTCCGTCAATTTTGCCCAATCCTTGATTTGCCGGAAGGCGTCCATCTCTTCCATGCCCTTCAGCAGCGCCTGGTCTTGCATCTGGTTCAGCTTCGATATGCACAGGAAATTGGCGCGCCCCTTCATCACCGCCACTTTCAGGTTTGGCGCAAAATGTTTCTGCAAAAAGGGAATGTCCTTCTGGTAGAGCTGCTCCTGCAGCGACTTCGTTGCCGTGGAAATCACCACGCGCCGTCCGCTGCAAATCGCTGGCAGCAGGTACGCCAGCGTCTTGCCCGTCCCGGTCCCCGCTTCCACGATGGCGTGATGATGCGTCTCAAACGCATCGCGCACCGTCTCCGCCATCTCCAGTTGCGCCGGCCGGTATTCATAGTCGGCTCCGACAGCCGTGCGGTCAAACCCGGCCAGCATGCACCTTTCGAGGAATCCCCCCGGGCCGAACACCTCCCGCATGGAGGGCTTCGCGGACTCTGCAGCGGCCCCATGGGCGGCGCCGTCCGGACTAACTCCCGCTACCGCGGGGTCGTCTTCAACGCGCAAACGCTCGTCCCGAACGGTCTTCGCCCCTCGGCCGACCTTCGATTCCGGGGGATCCCCCGCCGAACTGGATGCCCGCTTCGCCAAAAATCCGCCTTATTCTCGCATTACGAAACAGAGAGAGTAGCTACGATAACACACCCTTTCCCTTGGCTCCCTCACCGGCCACTTGCAAGCCACACGACATTGTATCTCCCTTGTTTCAAGACATTTAAGAGTTGAACACGCTAGCTGCTTTTGCGGTGTCATCCTGTTGTCCCCTTGCGCTACAGTCAGCAGTGGGGACCGTGAGCGTTTTCCTTTTCAGGGAGGGCGAACGCAGACCAATCCATCGTGGGGTGCCATATGAATCGCAGTAAAGCTCTTTCGTTCCTTCCCGTTCTCTCTCTCGTCGCCTTGTCCCTGGTTTCCTGCAGCGGTCCACAAAATATATGCAAGGTCAATTGCAATGTCGGCGGAGGAACAGCCACAGTGAATTTGACTCTAGTCTCGGATAGTCCTCCGGCCAGCCCTTCTCTGCTGTCTTACCGGGTCACCGTCACACAAATCACACTCACTCCTGCGACCGGAACTGCCTTTAGCTTCACGCCGAATCCTGCGCTCGTAATCGATCTAATGCGCCTGCAGAGCGACTCGGATTTCGTCGGTACTCTGCTCAAGGTCCCGGTTGGCACCTATAGCAGCATCACGCTTTCGCTTGGCAGCCCTCAAATCACCTTTCTCAACAACACCAGCGCCACCATTACCAACGCTTCTTCTGCTTCTGTTTCGGGCACTTGCATTGTCGGTGCCATCTGCAAAATAAGCCCTAGCGTCTCCGGTAACCCTCAAGTCTCCGCTACGCCGTTTCCCATCACCCTCGCCGCAAATGGCAGAACTGGCCTCGGCATTGACTTTAATCTGAACAATTCCATCACCATCACAAACGGGACCATGACTGTCACCTTCACGACTACAACCGCTGGCGTCCACGTCCTCTCGGCCTTTAACCTGCCTCGCAACTCCAACCTCACTGGCAACCAGCTCGACCTCATCGAAGACTTCGTAGGTGTTGTCGGCGTCAGCGGCCAGAATGTCACCCTCACTTCTCAAACGCGTGGAACTCTCACCGCTTCGACCACCACGAATACTGTCTTTGACCAAGATCCGTCTAATTCGCTCTGCACCACTCCCTCCTCCGCCTGCATCGTTGCTAAACAGGTGGCAAGTATGGACGCAATCCTCAACTCCGACGGCACGCTGTCCATCCAGGAATTCGAGCCGTTGCTCAGTGCTCAGGCGGACGTCGTCGAAGGCATCGTCGTCGCGGTCAACCCGACCAGTCAAACTCAATTCACCATCGTCGCTACAGACAAAGTGCAGGCAACCACGAATTCCCTCATTGGCGGCTTGAATGTCGGCGACCCCTTGACGGTGAACATCGTTCTGAATCCGAATCCCTTTCTTGTGGATACAAAAGGGTTGCAGGTCTCTCAGAGCTTTCCTGCGACTTTCAACAATTTCGCTACCGGCACCACCACTAATTCGATCCATCTCGGGCAGACCGTCGCCGTTAACGTCACCACCTTTACCGCGGCCACTAACATCGCCTCGGCCTCTTGCAACACCAACACGGTTACCCTGCGGTGGTCACGCCTGATCGGCATGCCCACGACGCAAGCGACCCCGACGTTCAATATCAACAACAGCCCCGGTTACTTCAACTTTACCTCGGCGAGCTCGTTTCAAGTGCAGACTTTCCTCGGCACTCCCGGCACGCGTGGCATCACCAACCTGGAAGGCATCACCGATATCAACTTAATCGACGACACCAAACCCATCGCTGTTCGCGCGCTCTATTTGGAAAACACCACATTCACAGCGGCTCCAGTGTTATTCGCTGCCAAAGTCCGCCAGCACTAACCTGAACATTTCCTCCGCCTCCGCAAAAGGCAACGGGCTCCCCGATGCAATCAGGGAGCCCGCTTTCTTCACCAGATCAGCCCACTCTACGTCGAAGTCCAAGCAGCGCCGAGGGGATCCATGCTCGGTAGTAGGGACGCAGCCCGCAACGGCGGGCGCTCCTACTCGGCAACACGTATTCCCCTAGAGCGGCTTTGCCGTGCCTCTGTGCCGCGCAAGCCTTCGCGGTCCCGCTGTCGTTCTCGTAACTGACTCTCGCGGTTTTTTGTGCTTAACTCTTTTCCCTTTGCGAACTTGCGCACTCTTTACCGTCAGCGCAAATTGTGCGCAATTTCGACCTTTAGAATCAATGGCTTGCGCACTCTTTTGCACCAGGATTTGTATGAAATCTTTTAGAATCAATGGATTCCGCACTCTTTGCCAAAAACAGGGGGGTGGGGCAGGTGCTTAGCAACCTCTTGAGATCGGCTCCCTAAGGGTTTGGGCCATGTGGAAAAATCTATGGGAACGCCTCTAAGTCCTTTTCCTGCTATCTTTTTGCCGACCCCCACCCTTTAAACCCTGTCGTGTCAATCTTTTACAAAATCGTGCGGGGGGTGCCGACTCGCGCTCCGACTTCTAACCTCGAACCTCTAAATTCTTTCCTCACGCCGGCAGCGGCCCGCCCACCGTCGTATTCGGCGGCATCGGCGGCGCGTACGGCGCGGACGGTACGTTAGGCGCAATCACCGGCTGGATGCGCCGGTAAATCGCCAGCGAGATCGCTCCCATGCCCCACATCCAGATTCCCAGCGCGGCCACCAGTCCGAGGATGTGCACCTGGGACAGCGGCGTGTAGACGATTCGCACGATCACGAAACCCAGCGCCATTCTTCCGATCATCCCCCAAGTGTCCTTCGGCTGGCCGAGGATCAAATTGCCAACCACCGCGCCCACTACGAGTTCCGCGGAACAAAGCATCAAACACCACAGCCCGAAGGTTAGCACTCCCAGCGGCAGGCCCACGACCGTTATGCAGGCGATGAGCGCTGCCAGTGGCACCCCAAAAAATACCAGGATGCCCAATCCGATCGGGGCCCCATAGCTCTCCGCCGAACTTATGGTTTCCCGGGCAAATCCCGGCGCCAGCAGAAACAGGACCATTCCAAACAGGACAAAGGCCGCGGTCCAAATGACTCGCCAGACGTAGTAATCGCTTTCGCGGTACTCCCGTTTGTGCTCCACCTGTTTAAATACCACCGGCGATGCCAGCTTGGCCTCTGGTGAAACGCTCGCCGGCTGGTCGCCCTCGAAATGAATCGGCCCGTCCACCTGCGCGTTCGGTCCGATAATCAGCGCATGCCCTTTCTGCTGGATAGCGCCCCCCACTCCGCCGTTGACGTTGATTTCCTCGCCAAAAAAAAGAATGTCGCGGCCCAGGCGCCCGTCAATCGCCAGAGTTCCGCCAAACATGGTGATGCTGCCCCCGACTTTCCCGGTCGCGTCCACGGTCACCGCATCACCGAACCACATCATGTTTTTCCCCAGCGTTCCGGAGATGACCGCCGTGTTCCCCGCGGAGCGTATATTGCCGTCCACCGTTCCGCGCATCCGCAAATACCTGCCGGCGCTGATTACGTCTCCCGTGACGTGGCCGTCGATGTCGATGTCTTTCGCCGCCGCAAAAACGTCGCCGTCCACCGTGCCTTCCACGCGCACGCGCTCCCCGCTGAGGTAGATATTTCCCTTAATCGTTTCATCCTTGCTCACCGTGGGGTTCTGTCCCCCTCGATGTTCCGTCGCCGAAACACCGGCCGGCAGCGCCAGCACTGTGCACAAACCCGCGAAGACCAGCGCCAGCGCCGAACCGCGCCGGATGCGCCGGCGGAAGAACATGGCCCCCAGGCCCGCCAGCGTCAGCATCGCCAGTACTTCGAGGAGTGTGATCACGGATTGCCATCCTTTCCACATTGCGCCCTGAAAAATCAGCAAACCGAGCAGGTTCGAGCCGCCGAATCCCGCATTTTCCAATTGTGTCTGCCAGGGTTGGATATATGTCGTATAGAGTGCGTAAACTCCGGTGGCCGCCAGGCCGAAAACCAGTCCCCAAATCCATTGCATGGATTTGCGGGCGCGCTCCTGAAATTGCGCCAGCCTTGAAGGCAGCGGCTCGTCTTCTTCCAGCATCGCGCGCGTCAGCAGCCGCGATTCGCGCTCCAGCGCTCGCAGAAGCGTGCGGCACGCGTCGCACTCCTGCGTGTGCGCGGACACTTCCAGCCCGCGCGCGCGGTCCAGTTGCCGCTCGATATACAGCAGGAGCGTCATTTCGTCCAGATGCTTCCCATCGTCCTTCGGCATTTCGCTCATGAAGCCCCTCCCGCCGCCAGCGCCGCGTTGCCTTCCAGCGCTTGCCGCAGTTCGTGCCGCGCGCGCAGCAGCACCACGCCCACAAAGGCGCGCCGCACTCCCAGCGCATCCGCAATTTCGTCGTAGCTCATATCCGAGTAATAGCGCATCACCAGCGCCATGCGCGCCCGGCCGCCCAGTTTGTCCAGCGCCTTGCGGACTTCTTCGCTGGTGCGCTGCTCGATCAGTTGATCCAATTGGTTGGGGTCCGGATGCTCTAGCGGCACATTTTCCACATCTTCCGTTTCCTTGTCCTGGCGGATCTTGCGCCGCCGCAGCATATCCCAGCAATGGTTCGCGGACACCTTATAAAGCCAGGCCGAGAACGACCGCGTCGCGTCGTACTGGATCAGCTTGTCCTTCAGTTTCATGAAGATTTCCATGGTGGCGTCTTCGGCGTCTTCCCGCGTCGGCAAGGCACGCCTGCAGAACCGGAATATGGCCGGCGCGTATTCCCGGTAAAGTTCGCCCCAAGCGTCGGCGTCACCCGCCCTGGCACGGGCAATCGCCTCCGTCGGTTGCGTTATTCCCGGCGCGCTCATCCGGCCTGGTCTCAGCGTTTCCATAGACTAGTACGCATGCGGGACTGGAAATATTACACATTGCAAATTCCGCCCCGCCCCTGCACGCACTACTAAACCTTATTGTATTCTGGCACTTAGGCCTACAGTTCAGCCTTCCAAAACTAAAATCCTGGCCCCCGCCGCCCGTTTCAGCAATATTGCTGCAGGGTTGTAAGCCTCAGTTCCGATTCCTCAGTGCGGAGGCGCGTAAAAATAGTAATCGGCCGAATACGCGCTCCTCGACTCTTTGCCGCTGGCCGCGGCGTCGCAGGTGCTCGCAGCCGGTGGCAGGCCACCCTCGGTATGGATTCGCTGGATGCTCGTGGCGCGAGTGAGGATTCCTTCTCCCGAGTGACTTGCCGCCAGCAGGAGCCATGGAATCGCATCCGGCTTCGGCGCGTCGTGCTTGGCGATCACTTTTCCGGTCACTTCGCTTCCGTCCACATGCTTCCAGGTCGGACCTGCGAAATGATGCACAATCTTTTTCCCGGTCGAGTCAGTGAGTTCCGCTTCCGGGGCCTTGAGGACCCAGGCAAACCTCTGATCCGCGCCGGGTTGGCACACGTAGATTTGGACTCCGGTCGCATGCGCGGCCAGAATCACTTCCTCGCCTGCCGGCGCTTTCAAGTTTTCCGGTACCTCCGGCCGCGCTGGTGCTTGACCTTGCGCGGCAAACAACATGGCGATCACCGCTGCCACCTGAATTAGCGTCTTCATCCTCGCCTCCTGCAACGTGTATACAATATCGCGCAACCAGTTTGCCAGAAAGAGGAGAGTGGATAAACGCGGCGTGGTTCGAGGCGAGGGCGGAATCAGCAGGGTGGGTTAACTGGCGCCGATGCGATTGATTTCTTCTTGGATGGAAAGTTTGTCGAGACTCGCAAGCGGCAGGCTCAGGAACAGGCTGATGCGTCGTTCGAGAAGCAGATAGGCATCGCGAAAAGCGCGCTCGATTTGCTGTGGCGTACCCTTCGCTTGGGCGGGATCGGGAACGCCCCAATGGGCGGTCATCGGCCGGCCGGGCCAGACGGGACACATTTCCTGGGCCGCGTTGTCGCAAACGGTGAAAACAAAATTCATTTTTGGCGCTGCGGGCTTGGCGAACTCTTCCCAGTTCTTGCTGCACAGGCCGTCCGTGGGCAAGTGCGCCATTTCAATCAGCTTGAGCGCTTCGGGGCGCACAACTCCAGACGGGTAGCTTCCCGCGCTGTAAGCGGTGAATAAGGGCTTGCCTTTACCGTTGAGGATGGCCTCGGCCATGATGGAACGGGCAGAATTTGCCGTGCACAGGAATAGAACGTTGTAGTGTGTTGGCATGCCGTATTTTTCTAACCAAATGGTCGGAGTTATGGCCAGTTTTAAGACGCTGGCGCGCGATACGCTTCTGCACTTTTCGGGGCCTTTGCCGCCCGCACGAAGGCGCTCATGAATTTTCCGTCGACTTGCGGCGCCAGCGCATCCACGTCCAGGCCTTTTTCGGAGAGGAATTCGCGAGCATCTTCCACGCGATAAACACGCGTCGGCTCGATTTCGACCTGTTCGAATCCCGCGGACATGAGCTTGTCGCGGTATTCGTTTTCTTCCAGCGCTCCCGCCACGCAACCTACCCACAGAAGCATGTTTTGGCGGATTTGCGCGTCCACTTCGCCGCGCGTCACCACGTCGGAAACGGCGAATCGTCCGCCCGGCTTGAGCACCCGAAAAGCCTCGCGCAAGACGCGGTCTTTGTCGGCGGAAAGGTTGATCACGCAATTCGAAATGATCACATCGACCGAATTGTCGGGAAGCGGGATATTCTCGATTTCGCCTCTCAGAAATTCGACGTTTTCGGCTCCGGCCTTGCGCTTGTTTTCGTTGGCGAGCGCCAGCATCTCATCCGTCATGTCCAGGCCGTAAGCTTTGCCGGTTGGTCCGACGCGCCTGGCGGAAAGCAGAACGTCGATGCCGCCGCCGGAGCCCAGATCAAGGACAACTTCGCCGGGATTTAGCTTGGCGAGGGCGGTAGGATTTCCACACCCGAGCGAAGCTTGCAGCGCCTCTCCGGGAACTTGCTGCATCTGCGCGGCGTCGTAGAGATTGGAAGTAATCGGGTCGCAAGTTGCGCCGCTCGAATCCGCCGCTCCGCAACAGCTCCCGCTGGTGCCGCGCAGCGCCGCCTGCCCGTATTTTTCCTTAACGATTTCCTTGATGTTTGGGTTTTCCACGGCGTTCTCCTATTTGCAGACTTCCAAAATGTCTTGCGGCTTGAGCGCCTTGTTGCGCGTGCAACACTCCGAGTAGAGAAATTGCAACAATTCCTGCAAGGCTTCCGTGTTCGCGGTGTAACGCAAAAAGGTGCTCTCGCGCTGCACGTTTACAAGCCCTTCATTCTTCAGCTTGTCCAGATGGTGCGAGAGCGTCGAATTGGGGATCTCCAATTCGCCCTGGATGTCTCCAACCACAAGCCCCTCCGGGTGCGCCGACAGGAGCAACTGCATAATCCGCAGCCGCGGCTCCGTTCCCATGGCGGAGAACATATCGGCATATTTGGCCACGCGCTCCGCACGCTTCTTGCTAATGCCGCTCTCCATATTTCCATGCTTGCAGAAATATGAACAGATGTCAAGCATCGTAATGCTGCTCCCGCGCCGGTTTCTCAGCAGGATTCCAGACTTGCAGATGCATCGTTCATGTCTTGTCCGAGGCGACGCGGCGACTGGACCATTCGCAAAGCCGAGGCTTAATGTGTATTGCTACAATTTTCCAGGAGCCTTTTCGAATGCGAACTATTTTGCTGCTCACGATCTCCAATATCTTCATGACGGTTGCGTGGTATGGGCACCTGAAATTCCGCGGCGAGGCGCTCTGGAAAGTGATCATGGTCAGCTGGGGGATCGCTTTCTTCGAGTACTGTTTCCAGGTTCCCGCAAACCGCATCGGCTCCTACCAATTCACGGCTGCGCAATTGAAGACCATTCAGGAGATCATTACGCTCACGATCTTTCCCGTGTTCTCGGTGTTTTATCTCGGTGACAAATTCAGATTTTTCACCAATGGTAGGAGTTCGCGGGGCCGGTTAGGCAATTTTGCGCGGCGGCCACACCAGAACGTCCTGCCTTCGCGCGAAATGCAGGAGCGGGAGCGAAGTCAACTCGACGCCCAATGATTTTGACATCGAGTTGCATGCAAATTCAGCTTCGGTGGGCTGCAGCGGCCAGGGTGGATGATGAATCTCGCCGCGAATGATTTGGCCGCGCACGTCAGTGGTGTAAAGGCAATAGCGTTCGGTCAGGAAATGCTCGAGGGTCCCAGGTTGAGGGGAGAAAACGTCGCCAACGGGACGATACCTGCCTTTTAGCAATGCGGCCGGCGTCCGGCGATGCGTCCGCTCGCTTCCGTAATGAATCCAGCCTTGGTGTTCGATACAGCTCATTTGCGCGCGAAAATACGGCAGGCGAAACCACGCGCGCGCGATGGCCACGGCCAGCCAGTTAGCCGCGTCCAGGCTGAAAAACCACACACCGGGCTTTCCGCCGAAGGTCACGTAGGTGCGGACATTCAGCTCGGGAAATGCCGAGAGCCAGGGCAGCGACGGCGCACCTCGCAGCCGCACGCTGGTCATTCGAAACGGAACTACCGCGAGCCAGGCACGGCCTTCAAACGTGTCGATTTGCAATTGCGGTGGAAGAAGTGGACGTAACACCCCGGGCTCGACCGGCCAATGGGCGAAGAGCAGATCGTGCCAGGTCTGCGCCATCACCCAGGGTCCCGCGGGCAGCGACCAGGGCCGGTGCGCGACTTCTTGCAGGACCGCGCTC
>Ga0307479_10007425_pt1 | contig 10105 bp, 7 predicted proteins | sample atmos_gasesECM4C_FD_203743 | JGI IMG/M metagenome (GOLD analysis project Ga0307479, IMG submission 203743) | Hardwood forest soil microbial communities from Morgan-Monroe State Forest, Indiana, United States - atmos_gasesECM4C_515 | ecosystem: Environmental > Terrestrial > Soil > Temperate...
CCCGGCGAAGCCGATGCCGCCGTATCACGGTCACTTTATTGTGATCGGCGATGACGCGAAACCAGGACAGGCCGTCGCAAAACCACCCAAGTAAATCGCGAATCTTTTGGCGCGAATTTGTGCACCGATCAAGGTGCACCCGCAAACTTTCTCCCTCCGGACACCCCGGGACGTTGACACAGTGGGGTCGCGCGTTACCCTCAACTTCCGCTAATGGCGGGGTAGCCAAGTGGTAAGGCTGCGGTCTGCAAAACCGCTATTCGCGGGTTCGATTCCCGCCCCCGCCTCTCCTGATTTTCTATGGCCTTACGGGCACAGTCCTAGCTCCTGGACAGCAACGCATGCGACTGGACAGACAAACCGTTGACGCTCTGATCACTAGCATGCTGGAAGGGGAAGGGAGAGTCTCGGATCTGCTCTTCTTCGCGGGAAAACCTCCACTTGTTGAGGTAGACGGGCGTCTGAAGTCGCCTGCAATCAACACACCTGATTCCCTTCTCACCACGGATTTCATTGATGCCCTCGCCGAATACATTATGGGTGACGATGAACGGTTGAGGACTGAGTATGCCTCGACTGGTTCGTGCGATTGCAGCTATGCAATCGACAATCTGGCCCGTTTTCGCGCAAACATTTACAAAGAAAACCGCCGGCGCGCCATCGTCATGCGCAAGCTGCAATCAACTGTGCCAACGCTTGCGGAACTGAATTTGCCGCCGGTCTTCCGATCGGTCATCAAGGAAAAGAATGGGATCGTGTTGGTAACCGGTGCAGCTGGCAGTGGGAAAACGACCACTCTGGCGGCAATGATCAATGAATTGAACCAAACTCAGGAGATTCACATTGTGACGCTCGAAGACCCGATAGAGTTTCTTCATCCCAATGCCCGGGCGGCAATCAGCCACCGCGAACTGGGCAGAGATTTTCGCAGCTTCGCGGAAGGCTTGCGGTCGGCCTTACGTCAAGCTCCCAAGGTGATTTTCGTTGGCGAAATTCGCGACCGCGAGACGATGGAAATTGCGCTGAACGCGGCTGAAACTGGACACCTGGTTTTCAGTACCTTGCACACGATCAACGCTGGCCAAACCATTAACCGAATTATCGGCTTCTTCACCAAAGACGAGGAAGAACAGCTCCGTTACAGATTGTCCGACACAGTTCGGTACATTGTGAGTCAACGGCTGGCTCCAAGGGTTAGCGGTGGCCGCGTGCTCATCAGTGAGATTGTCGGCAGTAGCCTCCGAACTCGTGAGGCAATTCGGTACGGTGAGTCTGAAGGCAAAACTTTTCACGAGATCATGGACGCGGCCGCAATCTACGGCTGGCATACCTTTGATAGCTCTTTGCTAAAAGCACTCGAAGCTAACGAGGTGAGTGAGGAAACGGTGCTGCTCTACTGCAATGACAAAGGCCGGGTGCGGCGCGATCTGGATTTATTGCGAAAACGCCGCGGCGGTCCTCAAGTCGAAGAACAGACGTCGCCGCTAAAGCTAAATATAATGGCCGAGCCAAGATTCGCGCAGGATACCCCAGCCATCCCGACTGACCCGAACCAAATTGCGACCGGAGACTCGGCAGTTGACGCTACGGTCAGAAAACGGCGAGTCATTCAGCCACGGCCTCAGAGATCTTCAGAAGCAGCATCCATATCGGCGAATGGTCTGTCTACAGACGCAACCGCCAATCCTGGCGGCTAAGGGAAAACTGGGGCGCGGATCGTTTAACGATTTAGCGATTTAACGAATTAGTGATTATCTTCGGCGCGTGACTCGCCGTTCGTCTCAGCTTTTTGCTGCCGCAAAAGCGCGCATGCCCGGCGGCGTGAATTCGCCGGTGCGCGCGTTCCGCAATGTTGGTGGCGAACCTTTTTTTGTTGAGCGCGCTGCCGGCGCGAACATTTGGGATGTCGATGGAAACGAATACATCGATTACGTCGGCACTTGGGGTCCGGCTATTCTCGGTCACGCGCCGAAAGTTGTGGTCGGTGCCGTGCGCGATGCAGCCGCGCGCGGATTGAGTTTCGGAATTCCGAACCCGCTCGAAGTGGAATTGGCTGAACTGATCTGTCAATGGATGCCATCGATCGAGAAGATCCGAATGGTCAACAGCGGGACCGAAGCGGCGATGTCGTGCATTAGGTTGGCGCGCGGATTCACTCGCCGCGATAAGATTGTCAAATTCGATGGCTGCTACCACGGTCATGCCGATTCACTTTTGGTTCAGGCCGGCAGCGGCGCGCTCACTCACGGACGCCCCGATAGCGCGGGCGTTCCAAAATCGTTTGCCGAGCTCACTATTTCTCTCCCGTTTAACGATATCGATCTTGTCCGAAAAATTTTTATCGAAAACAAAAATCAAATCGCCACTGTCATCCTGGAGCCAATCCCCGCCAACGCCGGGCTCTATTTTCCGAAAGAAGATTTTCTCTCGCTCTTGCGCGGCGAATGCACGAAACACGGCGCGCTTCTGATTTTCGACGAAGTAATGACTGGATTTCGGGTTGCGCGTGGCGGTGCTCAGGAGATTTACGGAATCAAGCCCGATCTGACCGCACTTGGTAAAGTGATTGGCGGCGGATTGCCGGTCGGCGCATTTGGCGGGCGCGCCGAAATCATGGATCAACTTTCACCGGACGGACCAGTTTATCAGGCGGGAACACTTTCCGGAAATCCGCTGGCGATGGCGGCGGGACTTGCGCAACTGCGCGAGCTCGAACGGATCGACGGCTGGGAGCTGCTCGAAAAACTCGGCGCCCAATTCGAAGAGCTGGCGCGCGAGGCGATCACCGATGCTAAGATCGACTCCACCTTTCACAGAATCGGCTCGATGTTCTGTTTGTTTTTCGCGCGCGGACCGATTGTCGATCTTGCCGGCGCAAAGCGAAGCGACCTGCAAATGTTTGCTAAATTTTTCCATGCCTGTTTGGAACGCGGCGTTTATTTCGCGCCGTCCCAGTTTGAAACCGGTTTCATTTCCACGGCCCACACGCCGAATGATATCGAACGCACCGCGAACGTTGTTCGAGAGGCGCTTCGCTCCAAATGACAGATTCCACAAACTCGCGGATTCGCGCCGTTTCGAAGTTCTTTTTCGAAGGGGACCGCAAGTTCTTCATCAAAGGCGCGACCTATGGTCCGTTCAAGCCGGACGCGAAAGGGAACACTTTCGGCCGGCCTGAACAGGTGGATATCGATCTTCGCATGATGCGCGAGATCGGATTGAACATCCTGCGGATCTATCATCCGCCTCCAGAGTGGTTCCTGGAAAAATGTTTCTCGGCCGGAATGCGTGTTTTGATCACGTTGCCGTGGGAAAAACACATTGAGTTTCTGCGGGAGAAAAAAATCCGCAATGAAATAGTGCGGATGGTGCGCAGTACTGTGCGCAGGTACGTCGGTAATCCAGCAGTGCTCGGTTATTTGGTGGGCAATGAGATTGCGAGCACAATGGCGCGCTGGCTCGGTGTGCAGCGGGTGACCGAATTTGTTGAGCATCTGGTTCGGATCGGGCGCGCCGTCGATCCCGATGTCCTCTATTCTTATGCGACGTATCCGCCGACCGAATATTTACTGCCGCAGAACGTCGATTTTTTCTGCTTCAATGTCTATCTCCACGACCAGGGCGATTTCGAACGCTACCTTTTGCGCCTGCAAAATCTTACCGGCGAGCGCCCGCTCATTCTGGGCGAGTTCGGCATGGACACGATCCGCCATTCCGAGGAAGAGCAAGCGGAGATGCTCGGCTGGCACATCGAGAGTGTAGCCAAATGCGGACTGGCCGGCACAATTTTGTTTTCCTGGACGGACGAATGGTTTACCGGCGGCAACGAAGTAATGGACTGGTCCTTCGGGATCGTTACCCGGGAGCGCGAGCCGAAAAAGGCCTTCCACGCACTGCGTCACAAATTCGGTCAGGACAATTCCACTCTGCCGCATCGCGCGCTGTCGGAAGCACCGTTGGTTTCGGTAATTGTTTGTTCCTACAACGGCGCGCGAACGTTGGCCGATTGTCTGGATTCGTTAAGTAAACTCAATTATCCAAATTACGAAGTAATCCTGGTCGACGATGGCTCGACTGACAACACGGCGCAGGTCGCTGCGCAATTTCCGAACGTCCGTTATATTCATCAGAGCAATAACGGTTTGAGTCACGCGCGCAACACCGGCGCAGCTGCAGCCAAAGGCGAAGTGTTCGCCTACACCGACTCGGACTGCATGGCCGATCCGGATTGGCTCTATTATCTAGTGGGCACGCTGGTGAGCGGCGATTACGCCGGAATTGGCGGACCGAACGTGAGTCCGCCCGCGCAAAACGCGATTCAGGCGTGCGTGGCCGCCGCGCCTGGAGGACCGAGTCACGTTTTGCTGACCGATACCGTGGCGGAGCACATTCCGGGTTGTAACATGGCATTCTACCGCTGGGCGTTCGAACAAATCGGCGGTTTCGATCCCGAGTATCATAAAGCCGGTGACGATGTCGATTTTTGCTGGCGCCTGCAACAGGCAGGCTTCGTCATCGCGTTTAGTCCGACCGCGATTGTCTGGCATCACCGCCGCTTTACTCTCCGCGCGTTTTTGAAACAACAGGAAGGTTACGGCGAGGCCGAATCGCTACTTCGATTTAAACATCTTCTATTCTTCGGTCCGACCGGGACCGCGAAATGGCGCGGTCAAATTTACGGCGCGCCACGCTTCAGTTGGTTTATTGATCGCCCAGTTATTTATCACGGCGTTTTCGGCGAGGGATTTTTCCAGTCGATGTATGCCACGCCGCAATCGGACGTGGCGGCCTATCTCAGCAGCATCGAATGGTTTGCGCTCACGCTTTTCCTTTTTGGTCTTGGAATTTTTCTGCCGACGCTGCGAATCGTTCCTTATTTGATGTTTGGCGGCACGCTGACCGTGGCGCTTTCTTACATGGTCCGGGCGCGCATCGAACCTAAATTCGACACTGTCCCCGCGCGCTTGCTCGTGATGTGCTTGGCTTTTCTGCAACCGCTCGTGCGCGGCTTTTCGCGTTACTTCACCTGGCTCCATTTCAAGCGGACACCGCGCAGCGTCATTCGCGCGCACGAAGATTTGCCCGCCGACGCGAAACCAGGCCGTGGCCTGCGCCGCAGAATTTTTTGGAGCGAAGAGGGACGAGATCGTCATCATTTACTCGGCGCGGTTTTCCAATTGCTCGAAGAGGAAGGCTGGCGCTATTCGGTCGACACCGGTTGGAACGAATGGGACATCCAAATCTACGGAAATTTTTGGTGGAGCATTGTCTTGCAAACCGTGACGGAAGATCACACCGGCGCGAAACGATTGACTCGCGTCCGATTGCGCAACCGGCTCGTCACTACGACGGTGATTATTAGTCTGGTCGCGCTAAGCGTGGTGATCTACCGCCAGCTTCACGCTTCCCATATTGATCTTTGGTCGATCATTCCGTATTCGATCTTTCTTGTTTTTCTGGCGTTGCGCGCCCGTGCTTTGAAGTCGCGAGTGGCGGAACTTGTCGATCTTGCGGCTCATCGCGCCGGTTTGCAGCGAATCACCGGTCGCGGCGTTGTTGCGCCGCCGGTCTTGCCGGTTCAAGCGATGGAGGCAATTCAGGCTGACTCGGCCCAAACATGAAAAACGGCCAGATCATTCGATTCGTTCTCGCGCTGGTTCTGGAGCTTATCTTTCTTTCCGCGCTCAATCTCTTCGACGATTGGACGCTTGAATCGATGCCGATAAAGTTTGTCGCGTCCGCGTTTCTCTGCGGCGTCGCTTATCTGGCCGCAGTTTCTAATTTCAAGCTCGACGTCTCGCTCCGAAAACAAGCGATCGTGTTTTGGGGCGTCGCGATAATCTTGCGATTGATCGCGCTCCCGCTTGCACCAGGGGACGATCTTTTCCGCTATCAATGGGAAGGCAAAGTTCAGCGCGCCGGGTTTAATCCTTATCTGATCGCGCCGGCCGATCCTCAGTTAGACCAATTGCGCCACACCTTTCCTCAGGCGGCCAAAATTAATCATCCGGAACTTCGCGCGGTTGATCCGCCGGGCGCGGAGCTGATGTTTAGATTTCTCAGTGGCGTAACCAATCAGCCGCTCTTCTACAAAATCATTTTTGCCATCGCCGATCTCGCGGTGGGGGCGTTGCTCCTGCGATTAATCGGCAGTGAGAGTCGTTACCGCGACGCGTCTTGGTACGCTTGGAATCCGCTCGTCGTTTACAGTTTTGCCGGCGCCGCGCATTTCGACAGTCTCATGATGCTGTCGATGGTTGGTGGAATTCTCGCGCTGGTTCGATCGACAACTCAAACTGAGCCTGAAGCGAAGTGGTTGTGGGCAGTTCTAGCCGCAGTGTTTTTCGGTATTGCGATTTCGCTCAATCTCGTCGCCGCGTCGCTTTTCTTGCTGTGTGTATTCGCGTTGCGGTGGCGCGCGATTGCTCTCGCCCTGACCGTTCTTATGCCGGTGCTCTTTAGTTTTGCATTCGGCTTCCCGAAAGTTCGAATCTGGGAATCGCTCGGCCAATTCACCCAGCTCTCCCGGCTTAACGATCTCTTTTGGTGGTTGATTGAAGAAACGGTCTGGCCAAACCCGCATCAGCGAAGTTTTCATTACTACCCGATCCTGATTGTCTGCGTGATTGGGGTTTCATTCCTGTTCGTACGCAATTGGAAACGCGGAATGCTCTGGGCCCTCGGAGTCGTGCTCGTGCTCAGCCCGATTTTGCATCCGTGGTATTGCGTTTGGATCTTGCCGCTCGCGGCCTGGCGAAGCGTTTACGCCTGGAACGTCCTTTCGATCACACTTTTTTCTTATTATCTGTTTTGGGACGAACGTCTCTTTGGTCTTCCCTGGCATGCTGAGCCATGGCTGCGCGGTCTCATCATCGCGCCGGTTCTGGCCGCTTTAGTTATGCTTGGCGCGCAAAAGAAAACGACGGTCGCAGAGACTTAACCGCCTCTTCAAAATCGTTCGGTAGCGTTGCCTCGAATTTTTTCCATTCGCCGGTGCTCGGATGTTGAAAGCCCAATTTCCAGGCGTGCAACATTTGTCTCGGGAAAACTGCGGCGTGCTTTTTCCCGTAAATCTTGTCGCCAAGCACTGGATGGCCAAGATGCTGAAGGTGAACCCGCACCTGGTGGGTCCGGCCGCTGTGCAATTTGCATTCGACCAGGCTCATTTCATCCGATGAGCTGAGAACGCGATATTCCGTTTTCGCCTCGCGGCCGCGCCTAGACGCAGTCGACATTCTTTGTCGATCTGCTGGATGCCGTCCGATCTTCTCTTGAACCGTTCCCGCATTCTTGCGCAGCCTTCCACTAACGAGCGCGAGATAAATCTTTTCTACACTGCGCTGCTCGAATTGTTCGGATAATCCGCGGTGTGCTTCATCCGTCTTTGCCACGACCAGGCAACCGCTCGTCTCTTTATCAAGTCGATGGACGATTCCCGGTCGTTCTTTGCCGCCGATTCCGGAAAGCTTCGGGAAGTGGTGCAATAAAGCATTGACCAATGTGTGCTCGCGGTGACCTGCGCCAGGGTGAACGACCAATCCAGCCGGTTTGTTGATGACGATCAAGTCTTCGTCTTCGTAAAGAACGTCGAGCGGAATCGCTTCCGGTTGATTGTCGATCTTATCCGGTGGCGGCTCGTTTACTTCAACGCGATCGCCACTCCGCACGAGATCACGAGGACGGGCATAGGAGCCATTTAAAGTAACGAATTCTTTCCGCACCAGTTGCTGAAGGCGCGACCGCGAATATTGCGGCAGCTCACGCGCCAGAAATTGGTCAAGCCGAAGCCGCGCGGCTTGTTTCGGCACGAGCAATTCGATAGTTGTCGCTCCTTTTGTCATGTCGGGCGATTGCCACTTCGCTCGCGACCGTAACGTTGTTCCGAAAATTGTCGACGTTACAGTCGATCCAATGGCGACTGAATCGAGGCGTCGGCATTGCAAACTTGTCCGGCCTGCGGCACTTCTTTCGATACGAGCCACGTCGAGTCGCTGGCAAAAGTCGAGTGTCCCAATTGTGGCGAGAAAGTGCGGGCGGAGCGCATGGCGGATCGACAATGGCTTTGCGCCGTTTACGCAAATTCAACCACTCAGTCCGATGTCGCCCGGCAATTGGCGGAAGCTGCTGCCCAAGCCAAGCCCGAAATCGCGACCAGCTCGCGCTGCTCTTCGGGCAATAGCCTGAATCTCGGCTTGTCTGTTGAAAACCAGTTCGGCTCGGACTGGCGCATTTCGTGCTCGCTAAAGTGCATGCGCCGCTCGGTTTATCTCGGTTTCTTCATGTTTGCTTTTGTCGCTCTGGCTGCCCAATTGCCGCTGACCGTCAGCGAGATCGGATTGATGCTGCGCTCGGGTTACTCGAGCAATGCCGTGATGCAGGAGTTGTCGAAGCGGCATTTCGCGGATGCGATTGATGAAACGAAAGAGACAACACTTGTTAAAGCCGGCGCCTCCGCGGAATTGATCAGTTCTCTGAAGAGCGGAATCTATTCGCTTACGCCGGAAAAAACGGCGGAGGTGCAGGAGCAAATGGCTGCCACGGAGCAACGTCGCGCCGAACTAACTGAAGCGGCTCGCAAATCCGACGCCGCTTATCAGGCGCGCCTCGTGCGTGAACGCAGCGCGAAGCCCACCAATCTGAATGCGGGCGGCAGCGACGCGGTTTTGCAATTCCTCAAAGACGACTTGGTGCAGCTCCATAATGGCACAGTTGCTCATGCCGACGAGACAGCTTTAGCAAACAAAAAACTCATCGCGTTTTATTTTTCGGCGGAATGGTGCGCGCCCTGCCGCAAATTCACACCGCAACTGGTCGATTACTACAAGCGAATAGCGCCCGATCATCCGGAGTTCGAGGTCGTCTTTTACAGCCGTGACCGGTCGCTCTTCGCTATGGAAAAGTACATGCAGGAGCAGAACATGCCCTGGCTCGCGATCGATTACAGCAAACTGAAAGAGAAGGAAGTACTCGCCAAAAGTGCAGGTAACGGAATTCCGTCTCTCGTTTTGGTCGATTCCACCGGCAGGGTAATCTCTAGCTCGCAGGACGTCGGTCCTCAAAAAGTTCTGACCGATCTCGATGCCATTCTTGCCGGCAAAGCGCCCGCCCGAGTGGCGTCTGCTCAATAAACGCAGTTGCCGATTGCTCGCGGAGCTCGTCTATTTTGTCGAGCAAATGGCAACAGCCTCAGTCGCGGAGCGTATGGCACGGCTCGGCATTCGCGATGTCGATCTCGACGAGACTTTCGCGCGGTCGAGCGGACCAGGGGGCCAGAATGTAAATAAAGTCGCCACTGCGGTGACACTGCGGCACCGGCCAAGTGGAATCAGCGTTACCGCGCAGGACTCACGCTCGCAGGCGATGAATCGCAAACTCGCGCGGGAACGTTTGCTCGATGCGATTGAAAAAGCGGAACGCAAGCGTCGCGCCGCCGAGATCGCCGAGCGGGAAAGAGCCAGGCGGCGCAAATCACCTCGGCCAGCTGCGCTTAAACGAAAAATTCTCGACTCGAAACGAAAACGCGGCGTGTTGAAAAAGCTTCGAGGCCAAATCAAGGATTAAATCTTACCAAACAAGTTCTTGCAGCGATTTGATTCTCGTTTGGATTAATTTGCCTTTCTCCTCAATGGAAGTCGTAGCATCGCGTTTTTCTAGCCACTCCAACTGCTCCTTTTTAACCGTCACAAAGCGTGCCGGCGGCAGAATCAAACGAACGACAACATAAACTTCGTTCATTCGCTCATCGAGCCATTGCGCTTTGTTCTCCGGCGTGGCAAACGCGATGCCCTCAAGATTGGCGTCTAGATCGCCGAATGCCGTATCGGCATCGTTGTATTCGTCTTGATTTAAAGAGCGAGCATCGGTGGCGACCCATTTTTTCGAACGGACATCAAACGTTCCTTGGAACAACGCGTAGTATCCGCCTTTCTCGCTGATCTGTTTCGGGTCGGTCGTCGAAACGGCGCGCATGCGCAGTTTACGGTCGGCGCCGAGTCGGAAATAAGTCGTGGCATCGCCCCCACCACTGTCGGGATTGTGGGATTTCTTTTTGAGCACGGTCGCGAGCGCTTTATCGACCTGATTTCCAATATCGGTCTGAATGAAT
>Ga0307479_10007426_pt1 | contig 10104 bp, 7 predicted proteins | sample atmos_gasesECM4C_FD_203743 | JGI IMG/M metagenome (GOLD analysis project Ga0307479, IMG submission 203743) | Hardwood forest soil microbial communities from Morgan-Monroe State Forest, Indiana, United States - atmos_gasesECM4C_515 | ecosystem: Environmental > Terrestrial > Soil > Temperate...
CGAGAGCCGCTGCGTCCACCGTGGCAACGGGAGTGATCCCGACGAGATCAAAATCGCCCAAATTGCCCTCCCCAAAGGTTATTTCCGAGAATCCTCCAAGCCGCGGAGCATAACTGAACGAAATAGATAAGGAGCCGTCATGCCGGATCGTTATAAATGGATGAGAGCGAGGGGAGAGCTGGGGAACTTCCAGGATCTTCTTTGTGTGTTCATGGATAATTACGGTCCCTAATCATACAAAGAAGAGTTAAGAAAGGCATCTCTTTGAATCTGGATCAGCTGGAGACGTTTCTCGTCCTCGCCCGCTGTGGCAGTTTCACGCGTACTGCCGCCGAGCTGCACCTCAGCCAGCCCGCGGTGAGCCGGCACGTCCAGAAACTCGAACAGGAGCTGGGCGTCACCCTCCTCACGCGCCGCCGCGGGCGGATCGAGCTGTCGGAGGCGGGGGAGCGGGTGCGGTCCTACGCGGAGGATGCGGTCGGGGGCCACCGCCGTCTCGTGGCCGACCTCGGCGAGCATCCGAGCCGTCTTGCCGGTGACCTGCGGATCGTCGCCAGCACGACGCCGGGCGAGTTCCTGGTCCCCGGCCTCGTCAGCACGTTCACGGCGAGCCACCCGAGAGTGGCGGCGAGGATCCAGATCGCCGATTCGACCGAGGTTGTCGCCCAGCTCCGATCGAGGAGGGCCGATGTGGGGTTCTCGGGCGTGAAGCTCCCGGGCCGGGACCTCGTGCACCGCCCCATTGCCACCGATGAGATCGTCCTCGCCGTCCCGCCGATGCACTCGTTTGCCTCGAGGCACTCGGTCGAGCTCTCCGAACTGGCCGGGCAGCCTTTCCTCACCCGCGAGAGCGGATCGGGCACTCAACTCAGTTTCCTCGCTCTCCTCGCGGAGCGGGGCCTGGAGCTCCCCCCGTACCGCCAGGTCATGGTGCTCTCCAACACCGCCGCCATCGTCTCCGCGGTCGGAAAGGGCTACGGCATCGGGCTCGTGTCCTGCTTGGCGCTCAAGGGCCGGGGGCCGGGAGGGCCGGTGGCCGTGCGGATCGCCGGTCTCTCCCTGACCCGCCAGCTGTACCTGGTGGTCGAGAAGGACCGGCCGTTGCCCCCGCCGGCGGCGAACTTCGCCGACTGGGTGCCGAGCCAGGACACCCCGGCCTGTGCCTGAAGGGTGGAGAAGGAGAGGGAGAAGCAAGCGGGCCACAAGGGGCAAACAGATATACTCCTGGCTTCGGTGCACTGGCAGTCTCCCGAAGGCTGGGGACGCCGAAGCTCGACACCGAAACTCGGGGGGCCGTAACTGCCGTAATTCCAGAGCCGGACTTCAAGAAAGGAACACGGGTCGGTGCACTACCTCGTGTTCGCTGCGCCTACTGATGCATCGAGGACTCTCCCCACTTCCCGGAGCGGCGTGCTCGCGGCCGCGCCGGGCCCAAGGCGCCCCTCGGGGGAGGTGAGCGAGCGCTGATGGGCAGGGACCTCGCCATCGACCTCGGCACGGCCAACACGCTCGTGTTCGTCACCGGGCGAGGGATCGTGCTGAACGAGCCGACGGTCATCGCGCTCAACCGGGAGAACGGCCAGGTGCTCGCCATGGGCCAGGAGGCCTACCGGATGATCGGCCGGACCCCCGGCTACATCGTCGCCGAGCGGCCCCTGCGCCGCGGGGCCATCACCGACTTCGAGGTCACCGAACGCTACATCCGCCTCATCCTCGAGCGCGTCGGCGTCCGCAAGCGTGTCCCCCGGCCCCGGGTGCTCATCTGCGTGCCCTCGGCCATCACCGAGGTGGAACGCCGTGCGGTGCAGGAGGCCACCATGGCCGCCGGTGCCCGGGAGGCGTACCTCATCGAGGAGCCGGTTGCCGCCGCCATCGGGGCGGGGCTCCCCATCAGCGAGCCGGTCGGCAACCTGGTCGTCGACATCGGCGGTGGCACCTCAGAGGTTGCGGTGCTCTCCATGGGCGGTGTCGTCGTGAACAAGGGGATCCGGGTCGGGGGCTTTGACATCGATGAGGCGATCGCACGCCATATCCGCAAGGAGTACGCCATCGTCGTAGGGGAGCGCACCGCCGAGCAGATCAAGATCGCCATCGGCTCGGCGTTCCCGCTGGCGGAGGAGGAGAAGGCCGAGATCAAGGGCCGGGATCTCGCCGCGGGGCTGCCCAAGATCGTCCACATCACCTCCGAGGAGATCCGGGAGGCGATCGAGGACCCGGTTCGGCAGATCGTGGACGCCGTCGTGGCCGCCCTGTCGTCGACGCCGCCCGAGCTTGCGCAGGACATCCTCTCGCACGGCATCGCCCTCACCGGCGGCGGCGGCCTGCTGCGGGGACTGGAGGCCCGGCTGGCGCAGGAGTGCGACGTGCCGGTCCACGTGGCGTCGCGGCCGCTCGAGTGTGTCGTCCTCGGGGCCGGCAAGTGCGTGGCCTCGTTCAACGAGGTCAAGGACCTGTTCGTCTCCTCCTCCTCGAACTAGTCGCTCGGCCTCTCGAACCCATGGGCACTAGTCCGGACTAGTGAGTTTTCCTGGGGACAAGGACTAGCCAGCATGCGGTGCGTTTCGCCGAAGATAACGACCAGAGACGTCCCCCGGGAGAGGTAGGTCACCAGCTTTTGAGCCGGCGCGGCAGTTTGGGGTCATCTTTCGGAGATGGTTCGGTCGGCCTGGCGCGCCGCGCGCGCGCCCGGATCACCGCCGCGCCCGGAGCCCGCCTCGCGCCGGGGATGGCCACCGTCGCCCGCCGCTCACTCGTGGTCTCCGTCGGGGTGGTGGTGCTCGCGGCCCCCGCCTTCGCCGCCATCCCCAACCCGCCCAACGACAGCTACTTCCCCAGCCAGTGGGCCCTGAAGGTCATCAAGGCGCCCCAGGCCTGGACCGCCAGCACGGGCGCCGGGATGACGGTTGCCGTCGTCGACACCGGTGTGCAGTTCGGCATCGGCGACCTGCCGGCCTCGAAGTCGGCGGGCGCCTACGACTGCCGTGGCTACGGCGGCAGGCCCGACCCGTGCCCGGCCGACGGGTCCGGAGACGACCAGGGCCACGGCACCTGGGTGGCCAGCATCATCGCCGCCGCCACGAACAACGGTCAGGGCATGGCCGGCGTTGCCCCCGACGCCAGGATCCTGGCGATCAAGGCCATCGGCGGCGACGGAACTGGCTCAGTTGACGACATCGCGAAGGGCATCAAGTTCGCCGCCGACCAGGGGGCGAACGTCATCAACCTCTCGGTGGGCCCCGATGCGTTCGGCAAGCCGTTCCCCACCCTCGACTGCCCGGTGGTCACCGTGGGCGGATGCCTCACGCCGCCGGTCAATGACGCCGCCTCGCTGCACCGGGCTCTCCAGCCCGCTGTGGACTATGCCGCTGGGCGGGGCGTCCTCGTTGTCGTGGCGGCGGGCAACACCGACCCCGGGGCGACGCCCGGCCCCTCGCTCTACCTCGGCATGAACAACGTGCTGATCGTCGGAGCCACCGGTCCGCAGGACGAGGTGGCCTCCTATTCGGACACTGGCAGCGGCCCCACCTTCATCTGGGCCCCGGGGGGCGACGGGACCTGCTCCTCGGGCGATACCTCCACCTGCGTCGTCATTGCCTCGATGCACGGCGGCTACCAGGTGAGCGAGGGCACCTCCTTCGCCGTCCCGCACGTCGCCGGTGTGGCGGCGCTGCTCATGGCCACCGGGTACAGCAGCTCGGCCGCAGCGAAGAGGATCGTCGCCACTGCCGACCAGGTCGCTGCGGGTGCGCGGCTCGATGCCGCAGCGGCCCTCGGCGTCTCTTCGAGCTCCCTGGGGCTGCCCGCACGGCCCCCCGCCGCACCTCCCGTCAGGGCGGCGCCGGCTCCGGTCGTCGCCAGGCCGGCCGTGAAGGCCACGCCCACTCCTGCGCCCACACCGACGCCGGCACCCACGCCCACACCGACGCCGACGCCCTCGCCGTTGTCGACCAGCGAGCCGTCCCCGCTCGCTGCTGCCGGGGTCTCGAGCCAGAGGGCGGCCAGCGGCGCAACCGGCAGACCCGCGTCCACCGTCACAACCCAGATGGTTGCGTTCGTGTTGTTCCTCGCATCGGCGGGCGGTGCCAGCGTCGTGTGGATCGCTCGCCGGGTGCGGGTCTAGACGGGGTGCTCGCTCGTGGGCCCGCAGGCGTGCGAGGCCCTGAGGGCGTTCGTGGGCCACGTTGGACAGGGGGAGCAACTATCCTAGAAGAGCGCACACCGGCGTGGTGCAGGCCGCCGTTGGGGTGGCGATGGGCAGGTGTGCGCGCTGCTGGACCGGGGTCCAGCAGGCCCGGGGGACAGGCTTCCGGGACACCGTCAGACGCCCACGCCGGGAAAACCACACGTGCAAGAGACGATGCCCAGCGCCTCTCAGGCGCCCGAGCCTCCCAATGGCGCAGGCGGGGGCGGCGGCTGGTCGCGCCACCGGCGCCTGCCGAGGGTTGGGATCGCGCTGGTGGTCTTCCTCGTGCTGGTCGGCGTCGCCCTGACCGTCCATCTGCACTACGACGTCTTCGTGCCGGGCGAGGCACCGGACGCGGCCTCACTCATCCATATCAATGGTCCCGTGCAGCGGAGGGCCGGCTCGATCCACCTGACGACGGTCGGCGTGTACTACGGCGTCCGGCTGCCCCAGCTCATCGCCGCGTGGTTCGACTCGACTGCCCAGGTGGTGTCGGAGGCCGCCTACCCCAACGTGCCCGGGCAGGAGGTGCTGGCCATGGACCAGAGCCAGCGCAACGCCACCCTGGCCGCCTTCGGGGAGCTGGGGAAGTCCAACCTCCCGAGCAACGGTGCGCTGATCGCCACGATCCAGCCCGGCACCCCGGCAGCGCAACCCGGGTACCTGCAGCCGGGCGACGTCATCACCTCTGCCGATGGGCATCCGATCACCATGCCGGACCAGCTTGGACCGATCGTGCAGACGCACAAGGCTGGCCAGCCGGTGAGGCTGGAGGTGGTTCGGGACGTCACCGCGTCCGCCTGCCCCACCCCGACGAAGACACTGACCCTGGACGTCCCCGTCGTCCAGAACCCGCAAAACACCTCCACGAGGATCATCGGCGTCACCGTCGAACCGCACTACGTGCTGCCCGTCGACGTCTGCATCAATGCCGGCAACATCGAGGGTCCCTCGGCGGGGCTGTCCTGGGCGCTCGAGATCGTCAACCAGCTCGGTCCGAACGACCTGACCCGCGGCCGGGTGATCGCGGACACCGGCACCATGGACGTGACGGGCACCGTGGGCGAGATCGGCGGGGTGGCGCAGAAGGAGATCGGGGCCGAGCGCCAGGGGGCCACGATCTTCCTGGTTCCCAAGACGCAGGTGGCCGAGGCCAGGGCGGCTGCCGCCGCCCGGCACTCCAAGATGCGGATCGTCGGCGTAGCCACGCTGCACGAGGCAGTGCAGGCCCTGAGCGCTTCCTGAGGCCTCCCCGAGGCGCCCCTCAAGGCGCCGGATTGAATACCCGAGGCGCCCCTCAAGGCGCCGGATTGAATACCCGAGGCGCCCCTCAAGGCGCCGGATTGAAAATAGAGGTACGAAGTGCGCTGAGGGCGACGATTGCTGAGGACGTCGCCTTAGCGCGTCGTACGCTGACGCCATGAGCTCCTTCGCCGCTCCCCTTCATTTCGTTACCACGTTCCTGATGGTGGTCGGCGCGTTCGCCTGCGTCTGGCTCGCCGTGTCGCGGCCGGAGTTGGCCCCGAGGGGATGGGCTCGATTCGTGTTCGGTCTGGGATGGGCCCTGCTGGGCCTGGCGGAGACGCTGCACGGAGCACAGTTCATGCCCGCCGACTCGCTGACAGGCGTCCTGGGTCTCCGGACAGTTGCCTATTTCCTGTTGCTCATCTCACTGCTCGTCCCGGTGAGCCCGCTCGACGACAAGTCCGCCCGGCGACCCGGAGGCGGACCTGGCGGACCCGGGGCACGGCCGGCGCCGTCCCCCGGATGGACTCCCCCGGAGGGCAGGCGGGGCCGCTTCTGGGCAGTGAGCGCCACCACCGTCTCCCGGACTGCGGGGCCTGCCGTCCTCGCCCTGACGGCAGCCCTGTTCGCCCTGCGGAGCCGCATCGACGGCGCCCGCCGCCTGGCGCTGGCGCTGGGGCTGCTCGGCGCGTCGGAACTGTTCCTGGCGCGTGCGGGGCAGACCCCGAACGGTTTCGATGCCACGTGGCTCGCCGGCCACGGGCTCCACCTGCTCGCGGGGCTGGCGCTCGGGTTCTGGCTCTGGCGGGCGTTCAGGGTCTCGGTGCAGGCGCGCATCGTGGCGTCGCTCGTCCTGCTGCTGATCATCGTGATCGCGCTGATCTCGGCCACCGTGACCAATGCGTTCGCGCGCAACGTGCGGGATGAAGCCTTCAAATCGGCGAAGGCCCAGGCGACCTTCGAAGCGGGGCGTCTGGGGGAGACCGCGCAGGCCCTGCAGTTGATCGCTTCGTTCGCGGCGGTCCTGCCGGTCATCCAGCAACAGTTTGTGGCCGGTGCCCCGCCGAACCTCCTGGCCCTGCAGGCGTATGCCAAGGTGATCCAGGCTCCGCCGACGGCGAGGGAGCAGTCGGTCGACTTCGTCGCCTTCCTGGGCCCGGATCAGAACTGTACCGGTCAGGCGAAGTGCGGCGGGGCGGTCCTCGGCATTTCCGCAACCGGTCCCGACGGCAAGCCCACCCTGGATACCTCCAACCTCGAGGACATCATCCTGGCGGGGAGCTCCGAGGTCCACAACGCTCTCCAGGGTCACCCGACGGCATCGGTCGACGACATCGGATCGGTCAAGAGCAAGCTCGTGGTCATCGGGGCTGCGCCGGTGAACGAGGGGCCGGGGAACACCGGGCCGGTGATCGGGGCCGTGGTGGTCGGGAAGATCGTGAACACGTCGCTGCTGCAGTCCCTGCCCCTCCCGGGTGCTGCGGGGGTCACGGTGGTCGGCGGCCACGGAGAGCTGCTCGCGAGCACCATGCCGGGAGCGGCCCAGCTGGTGCGTTTCCGGCAGAGCCAGATCGTCTCCCAGACCGTGGAGCAGGGCAGGGTCGTCCCGGACGAGGCGTCCGTGGGGAACGCCCGATACTACGTGGCGGCTGTGCCCGTCACACGCAGCGACGGGGTTCGGGTGGGTGCCCTGCTCGTCTCCGAGCAGCAGACGCTGGCGGCGACCCAGCAGCAGGTGGCGACGAACATCTTCCTCGGCGCCCTGGCCGCAACCCTGTTCGCCGTGGGGGCCGCCTCGATCTCCGGCTCCCGCATCACGCGGCCCATCCGTGAGCTGACGGACGCGGCCGAGCAGGTGCGGAGGGGCGACCTGAAGGCCCGGGTTCCCGTGGTCGAGGCGGACGAGGTCGGCGTGCTCGGCGAGGCCTTCAACCAGATGACGACGTCCCTGGAAACCCAGGCCGCCGACCTCCGGGAAGCGACCCTCCAGGAGATCCGCCTCCGCGGCGAGCTCGAGACGATCCTGCAGTCGATGACCGACGGGCTGATCGCGGTGGACCTGGCCGGTCGCGTCGTGACCATCAACCGGGAGGCGGAGCGCATCACCGGCGTCAGCGCGGACGGGGCACGCAACCAGAAGGTCGAACGGGTGCTCGCGGTCGTCGACTCGTCCGGGCAGAACGTCGACCTCCCCGTCTACCGCATGGCGGGAGGATCGGCGGCCGGGTTCATCGCTGCCAACCCCAGCGACGGTCATGGCATCCCCGTCGCCGTCACCTCCGCCCCGATCTCCGACGATCACGGGACCGTCACCGGCGCGGTCGCCGTGCTGCGCGACCTCACGTCCGAGCTCGAGGTCGAGACGATGAAGACCGAGTTCCTGTCCAACATCTCGCACGAGCTCCGGACCCCGCTCACCCCGATCAAGGGCTACGCCGACCTGCTCCGTCGCAAGGTCGTCCCGAGGTCGAAAGCGATCTCGTTCCTCAATGTCATCGTGGCGTCGACGGAACGGATGGAGCGCATCGTCGACATGCTCGTCGACTTCTCCGCCATGCAGGCGGGCAGGCTCATGGTCCGCACGGGGCCGTTCAACCTCGACCAGGCTACGGCGGAGCTGGTGGCCAAGTGGGGGGAGTCCGCCCCCAAGCACTCGTTCGAGCGGACCGGGTTCCAGTCCCTGCCGCCGGTGGCCGGGGACCCCCGCCTGCTCCCGAGGGCCATCGACGAGCTCATCGACAACGCCGTCAAGTTCAGTCCGGACGGGGGCCCCATCGCCATCCACGGCGAGATCGACACCCGGCAACCCGGTCGGGTGCGGGTCTCGGTCACCGACCACGGCATCGGGATCACCGCCGGGCAGATGAGCCAGATCTTCCAGGACTTCGTCCAGGTGGATGCCTCTGAGACCCGGGCCTTCGGCGGCTTGGGTCTGGGGCTCGGCTACGTGCGCCGCATCATCGAGGCCCACGACGGCGAACTGCAGGTCGAGAGTGCGCCGGGGGAGGGCTCCCGGTTCTCCTTGCTCATTCCGTTGCAGCACCCGGGGGATTTCGGCGGCGTCAAATCGGTCCACAACGAGACTGCACCGATCGCGGTGGTTCCGCCCCGGCGGCGAGGGCCAGGCACCCGCAGGCCGCCGCCGGAGTGGCGGGGAGGGTGACCCGGGGTCAGACCCCCGCACGCTGCGGAGTGCCTCGGTGGGTTCGGGCCTGTGCGACGGTGGCGGTCGCCTCGCTGGCGATGTCGGCCTGCACCCACGCGAGCAGTTCGTCGCCGGCCCCGATGACGCTACGGATGAGCCAGGGCGCTGCCACGGTCTCCGGGGCCGGAAGCACCCGGAAGGTGACCGGCGAGGCACCGATCGGCGTCGGCTACGACGTCACCGTCGACCCGGGTTCGCTGGCGGTCCTGCGCCTCGGGAGTGGGCGGACCTTCGAGCTCGCCCAGGGTGAGGCATCGGTCACCGGCCCGGATCGCATCCGGCTCGCGAAGGGTGCTGCCCTGGGAGAGCTCACTTCCAGGGGCGAGATCGAGACCGACGGCGTCGGCGTCTCCTCGGCGTCGGGGACGTTCCGGGTGACGGTGTCGGGCGCCACGGCCGGCGTCGGCGTGTTCTCGGGCCTCGTCACCGTGTCCGTGCCCGGCGCGACGCTTGCGGTGCCGGCGTTCCGGGAGGCGTCGACGGTCTCAGGTGTCCTGCCGGCAGCTCCCAGGCCGCTGGAGATCCAGGCAGGGGGAGACGTCTGGGACCATCGGTACGTGCAGGATGCCATCGATCTCGACACCCGGCTCGACAACTTCCGTGGGGGCCTCGACGCACAGCTCGGCAGCGCCACCGGGCTCGCATTCTTCCGGCTCGTCACCGCAGACCCGGTCACCCTGGTCCACGTCGGCCCGTTCCTGTCGCAGCCGCGTTCCGACGTGCTGGTCGGCCTCGTCCTCGCCGCCGCGACCTCCCGCTCCGACCCACCGCAGCCAGCATTCGACGAGATCATGAGCCTCTGGCTGGCGGGGGAGAGCTGGGGCCTCCTGGCGATGGAGTACCACGTGGCGGCGCAGGATGTGTTCGCCGGCCTGCTCGCTGCCATCCGCAAGCTCGGTATCACGTTGACGACCCCCACGCCCGGGCTCGCCCCGTTCCCGGGGACAACCCGGCCGCCGGTGAGTGCTTCGGGTCCCACGCCCAGGGCCTCGCAGGCCCCCCGGACCGGCGGGACACCCGGTTCCACTTCGGCCCCGACCCCGAGCCCGACCCCCGTGCTCAACCAGGTCCTCGACCCCATCACCACGCTGCTGAGCCAGATCCTGGGACTCCTGCTCCCGCACCCACCCACGTCGACCGCCACGCCGTCGAGCTAGGCCCGCGACCTGTTCAAACCGTCAGAATCGCAGAAGCCCGTAGGGGGCCAACGGATCGAGCTGCTGCTGCCATCGCCTCTTCTACGCAGGCCACCCCATCGCCGTGGCCGCTGCCTGATGGCATTGAGGGCAGTCGCCCCGAGGTTCGGTGATAAATCCGCGCCAGGCACGGTGAACTCGCCGGACCTCCCGGTGTGAACCCGACCTGCCCCTGCTCGGCGCCCTATTGGCGCGCGCTCTAAGACGGCGTTAGGTTCGCGGGCCCGAAAATTCTTTGCTTCTCTGACCGCGCTCCACGCGGTGGGACAAGCAAA
>Ga0307479_10007427_pt1 | contig 10103 bp, 7 predicted proteins | sample atmos_gasesECM4C_FD_203743 | JGI IMG/M metagenome (GOLD analysis project Ga0307479, IMG submission 203743) | Hardwood forest soil microbial communities from Morgan-Monroe State Forest, Indiana, United States - atmos_gasesECM4C_515 | ecosystem: Environmental > Terrestrial > Soil > Temperate...
AATGTCCTCTGGCTCGGGCTGATCGAGATCGACCGGCTCAGGCTCAGGTTCAGGCACCACGGTCAGCTTGGGTGTCGGCTCGGGTTCGGCCTCAGATCCCTTGTCTCCCTTGCGCGGACGGCCACCGTGCTCAGCGGGAGGTTTTGCATCTGCAAAACCTCTCAGGTCCCTTAAGACCGTCGAAGTCGCCGCTTTCAGCATCTTCCCAATCTCATCCATCGAGAATGTGGTGCCATCGCCGTACAGATCCTTGGCGATCTTCTTGCGGTCGGCGGGGCTGATGTTCTCGCCGCCGGTGTTGGAGGCGATATCCAACGCCACCTTGGCGGCGGTGGCGGCAGGCCCCACACCGAAGGTGACGCCCTTGAAGACCGGCTCGATGCCCAACTCCTCAGCGAGGGCCTCACGGGCGTGTCCGACGATGGTGACACCGAACTCGTCTTTGATGCCGGGCAGGTGCGGCTGCCACCCGAGCTTCTCCATCGACTCGCGCAACTTGGCGCGCTTCGCTAGATCGACGGTGCGGCTGTTTGTGCGCCAGGCTCCGGTCTCCGGGTCGTACAGATCCGGCAGCGGCGACTTGGGGATCAGCGGCTCACGGTGACGGTCCACAAGCTTGTCGGCGTCGACTCCGTCGGCCAGCCGGTACTGGCCGTACTGGTGATTGCCGGGGTCGTACTTGTCGAGGGAGATGACCTCCTCGATCCACTCGTCGCCGACCTCGTAGTTGTCGTTGACGCGGTTGACCTCCGCGATCGCCTCCTCGATCAACCACGACTTGGCGTCGAAGTTGGAGACCGCCGCGCTGCCGTCACGCAACCCGGCCTTGATGTCGGCCATGTCGTTCGGCTTGGGCGGGACGTAGTTGTCGACCAGGGCATCGAGGTCCTGCGGCCCGTGGGTGGCCAGCACCTCGGCGACGTAACGCTGCGCGTCGTCCTCCAGGCGATGGACGTCGCTCATGACAGCCTCCAGACGTAAGCGCGGCGTTCGGCCCGCGCGGCCTCGGCCTTGGCCCGTCGCCTGGCAGCCTTCGCCTGTCGTATCGGGGCGTTCTCGGCCTTCAACTCGGCCAGGGCCTCACGTGCCACTCCGGCGACGTCCGGATCGGCCTTGATCGCGGCCACTATCGCCGGGGTCCATTCGTCACGGCAGCCCCGGCAGAACCAGGCACCGGCGCGCTTCCGGAAATCGGCCCCGCAGCACGTGCATGTCGGTGTCGCCGTCACTTCGTCTCCGCCCTCCGACCACGGGTGCGCCGGTAGTAGGCGCGCTGCCGACAGCGCGAGGTGCAGTAGCGCGCATCGGCGCGGGCGTAGAACTGAGTGCCGCACTCGATGCACGTCTTCAGATTTGCTGTCGCGCCACCGATTGTGACAGATATTCGTGATACATACCAGCTCACACTACTTCTATAGCTGGGCTATAGAGTTCTACAGAGCGATTGCTACAGCTGCTCTATAGGGTAATCTCCGAAGGCCAGCTACGGGTCGCGAGCTAGGTGACCGACTGCCTCGACAAGCCCGTCCTGCCCTCCGTCGATCTCGGCGTCGTTGGCCTCGAAGGCAATGGCGTTGAGCATCTGTGCGAGGTGCTGCCATCCAGGAAGTCGGGGGAACCGGCTGATGTCGTAGTTGGTGATGCCGGTCGGGTTCTTCTCAGTAGTGGTGTGGTGCCGTCTTCAGTTGTCACGTCATCGGTTACTTCCTTTGTTCTCTCTCGGTCTCCCCGTCGCGGGTTGCGGACGGATGAGGTGTGTGTGACGGGTTCATGCGCTGGTTAGTTTGCTTCGGCGGCGGCTGCGACCAGCACAAACAGGGCAAAAAGAGGGGGTGAGTCGAGTTGTGACGACTTGAGAGGGAAAAACCTTCCCTGGATTCTCTCGTCGTGCTCCTGGGCTCCTGGGCTCCCGTATATATCTCTCTTTCTTTCCTCTGGAGAAAGAAAGAAAAGAAGTCGACTCACCCACCTCACTGCAGGTCAGGGCATGTTTTCTGGGTGACTCAACCCCGTCACACAAGCCGGATCACCCGTCTATTTCTCGACGTGCAGAAGGCGGCAGGTCGATGCCGCGATAGATCCGGATCTGCTTCTGCTTCGCCCGGCGTTCCCTGCCTCCCGGATCGATGACGTCACGACCTAGCGCGGCGACGAGCTTCTTGGTCAGTCCGGTCTTGGCTCCTGCCTCGTGTCCGTTGTCCGCGCACCACTGCCGCCAGGCGAGGTACAGCTGATCCTTGCCAACGGAGCGTGTCGCCCCCGTCACGCACCGCTCACCGACGAACGTGTGAATCGGACTGGCGCTCTCGTGCAGCTCGTCGATCAGACCCGCGCTGCTGGAGACCACGGTGAACCGGCCCGTCGCGGTCAGGCGCTCCAGCCCGTCGAGGGACCAGTTGAGGATTCCGGGCAGCTCCGCGTGGAGCTTGGCGACCAGGCCGATGTCCTCGCGTCCCAGCCAGCAGGTCGGCAGGTAGATCACGACCAGCCGCCCCACGATGGCCCCGGAAGCATCTGGCAGCGCCGGAGGCTCGTTGCTCATGAACTGCAGACGCACCCCCAGCTGACCGGTCCAGGCGCTGCGGTATTTCTGTGTCACGGTCACCACGTCCTCGCCGGTGATCCGCAGCAGCCGCTCGACGAACCGCTTGCCGTTCATCGACATCCGGTCGTCGGAGAACGTCGCGACGGTCTTGGTCACCAGTTGCTCCAGGCCGAAGTCGGCCGCCAGGTCGGACCCGGCCAGTCCGGTGTGGTTGGCCGAACCGACCAGCGCGGCCAGCACCTTGTCGACGGTGCCCTTGCCTGACCGCGTCCGCCCGAGCAGCATCAGCGCCTTCTGCAGGTCGGTCCGGCCGGACAGCACGTAGCCGAACCACTCCTGCAGCGCAGCGACGGCCTCGGCGTCGCCGGACAGGATCTCATCGAGGAACTGCAGCCACCGCGACGGCGACCGCGCGTCTGCGTCGAAATCGAACGGCAGGGCGAAGGTGTTGAAGAACTCCGGGGTGGGCTCTAGCAGGGTGCGGTCGGCGATCCGCAACAAACCGTTGGCGCAGGCGATCACCGGCTCGCCATCGCCGGTGATCCACGTCTGGGGACGCACACGCGGGCCGAGCAGCACCGGCGGGGCCTTCATCGCGTCGAGGGCATTGCCGAGCTTGCGCTGGTCGGGGTTCCAGGGCACCGGATCACCCTTGGCGTTGTAGTAGTGGGTGTCCTCCAGCAGCCGGTAGAGGTCGCCCCGGAACTCGGTGTCCTCCAGCTTCTGGTAGGCGGTCCCGTCCCAGCGGAACCACTGCTGAGCCCAGAACGCCAACGGTTGGCGCGCTGTGGCGTAGTGCTCGGCGACCCGAACGGCCACCTGGCGCGGTGCCTGCGGCGAGGGCCACCCCAGTTCGCCCGTGCCGCCCGTGGGGTCATCGTCCAGCAGGTGCCCCGCGTTGGTGATGAACCGCTCGAACTCGCCCATCGCCTCGGGATCGCCGCGCGGGCGGTCCTTTCCGGCGACCTCGACGAACGCGGCACGTAGCTCCCGCATCACGAACTGGACCCCCGGCTCGCCGTTGGTGCCGTACCGCAGCAGACCCATGACGTGGTCGCGCATGGTGTCGTGCCGGGACTGACCCGACCGCACGTCGTAGAGCGCCTCGGTCATCCGCGCCGACACTTTCGGCGTCGGCCTGCCGTCGGTCAGCGCCCGCAGCACGTCGTAGACCGGCAGCTCCTCCTCGTCGGGCTTCTGCCCCTGGGGGGTGGTCCGGCGACGGTTAGCCAGCGTCATCCGTAGGCCGTCGAGCCACGCCTGGGGCAGCTCGGGCGCATCCTCGGGCGAGGGCACCTCCCCCTCGGGGAGGATCTCCCCGTCGGGTCCGTACCACCGGTAGAGGCTCCCGGTCTTGGGGTGGACCGACGGCCAGCACACGAAAAAACGGTGATGACGCTGGACCATCTCCACGTCGCCGATCTCCGACTCGGGGAACTTCAGCACGCCGACCGAGCGGAAGTCCTCGGGCACCCGGTAGATCAGGTGCCCGCTGACCGGGTCGTCGGGCTTGGAACTGTTGCGGTACGTGGGCGGCCGTGGCCCCCAACGGCTCTCGCCCTCCTTCAGCGTGCGACCGCCGGTCTTGTCGTCGTAGGCGTCCACGTCGAACCCGAGCATCCCCGGCTCGGCCCGCACCAGCAGGTTGCCGTTGGCCCGCGACGTTCGCCATACCTCGATCTGGATGTCGGTGGGCCACTTGCCCAGCCACCCCGTGAAGCCGACCGGGGGCGGGTGCTTCTGGCGCGCAGGCAGCGGCAGCACACCAGACCACCCAGCGGACCGATACACCGGCGCACCTCGCCGGTAAATACCTTCGCTCATCGGATCACCGCCCGCCCCGCGATGCGGATGAGCACCTCGCGCTCATTGGCCTCAACTTCTCTGGTCAGATCCAGCGCGTCCTCGTCGATCCACCCTTCGATCGCCTCGCGGACCAGGTCTCGCAGCACGGGCGACGGGAGCGCGTGCACTTCTACGGACTCGCCGACGAACTTGGCGGCACGGCTGTCGCTCTGCTTGGTGGGCCGCGTCGGCAGGTTGTGGGAGGCGATCTGCTCGGCGGTGACCGCCAGCCGCCTTCTTGCATTCCGCTACGGCGCACGGGTTGCAGACCCAGTTCTGTGGTCGGCGCTTGCGGATGTCGAGGACGAGGATCTCGGCGGTCACGACCCGTCACCATCAGCGCGCTCCGCTGCCCCGCCGGTCACCTCGTCCTCGGCCGCCAGCTCGGCCTCGATCAGCGCGGCCTCCTTGCGCAGACGCCTGGCCTTGGCGGACTTCAGCCGCATCCCCAGCATGTGCGCCCTGCGGGCGTTCTCAACCCGCTTGGCAAGCTCGTCGTTCGCCAACACACCGTCGGGATCCACCTGGCGTTCAAAGCGTTTGGTCATCCCCCGCCGGGCGGCTTCGGTGCGCGCGGTGCGGTCGGTGGTGTTGAGCCAGCTGTTACGCACGGCGAACTCTGCGGCCATGCTGCGCTCAGCGGCGGTCCGATTGGAATTTCTGGGCATGCAGGGGCCTGCCTTTTCAGGTCAGGCAAAGGCCCCATACCCGTGCCGTAACGGTCGTTGTTCGGGACCGACGGTACATGACTCAAGAGTGCGGCCGCAATCCCCAAAAGTGCGGGCCCGCTTGATGTTTCGCCCTATTGGATAGCTATGGGGATAGTGGGGCTAGACGCCGAGGTCCCCCAGGTTCAGGCGGCGGGACTCGGCGGTCGCACGGTCGGAGGCGCTGGCCTGCGTGTAGCGGTCCAGCATCGCCCTGCTCGACCACCCGGCGACGGCCATCAGGCCGTTCTCCGATCCCCCGGCGGCCAGCCAGCGTGAGGCGGCCGTGTGGCGCAGCAGGTGCAGGTGGAAGCCCTTGATCCCGGCCATCTCGGCGCGCTCGCGCAGGGCGACCCGCAGTCCGTGATAGGCGAAGGTCTGGTCCCCGCCGCCCAGCCACAGGGCGCCGGTTTGGGCCAGCCGGTGGCGGTGGCGCAGCCGCAGGTAGCGGTCGATGCTGCGGGCCACCTCGGGCCCGAACGGGACCACCCGGCCCTTGCCGCCCTTGCCGCGCCGGATCACCGCCAGACCCTGGGCCAGATCCACGTCGTCGGTGCCCAGCCCGATCACCTCCCCGGCGCGCATGCCCGTCTCGATCATCAGCCGGGCGATCGCCTCGTCGCGGCGGTCGATGAACGCCTTGCCCTGGCACGCCTTGATCAGCGCGGCGCACTGCTCATCGGTCAGCCGCTCGATCACCAGGGTGTCGAGCTTGGGCGGTGCCAGGTCTCGCAGTGCGTCGGTGTCGGTGAGGTCCTCGGCGAGAAGCCATGCGCTGAAGCGCTTCAGCGCCATCTGGCGGGTGCGGGCGGTGGCGGGTGCTGCACCGGCGGCCAGCAGGTCGGTCACCCAGCCGCGCACCAGGTGGCGGTCCAGCACGGCCACATGGCCCTGCCCGGCGCACCAGGTGAGGAACAGCCGCACACCGGTGATGTAGGCGTCGATGGTCTGCGGGGACTTGCGGTCGGCGGACAGGGCCAGCTTCCAGCTGGGCAGCAGTGCGGCGAGATCGGTTTCCATGCCGATATGTTAGACCAGTTGCCTTGTACGAATTAAGAAGACACGGATTCTGGGGTATCTCCGCTGGTAGAGGCATCTCTTCGATCGAGCAACCGCTCCACATACTTCGCGATGACGTCGACCTCGAGGTTCACCTTCGTTCCCACCGGAGCGTGACCTAACGTGGTGAGTTCCCGGGTCGTCGGGATAAGGGAGACCTCGAACCAATCTCGCGGTTCGGCGCCAAGCCCGGAGACCGTCAACGAAATCCCGTCGACGGTGATCGAGCCCTTCTCAACGACGTAGCGAGCCACCGCCGCGGGCATCTCGATCCGCACCACCTCCCAGTGCTCTGACGGCGAGCGGGCCACCACCTCGCCGGTGCCGTCCACATGCCCCTGCACGATGTGCCCGCCGAGTCGGCTGTTGAGGGCCGCAGCGCGCTCCAGGTTTACCGGGCTGCCGACCCGTAGCACGCCCAGGTTGGAGCGGTTTAGCGTCTCGGCCATCACATCCGCGGTGAACTGGCCGTCGGGCAGCACCTCCACGACCGTCAGGCAGACGCCGTTGACGGCGATTGAATCACCGTGCCCGGCGTCGGCAGTGACGATGGGACCGCGAATGACCAAGCGTGCGGCGTCGGCGAGTGGATCCCGACCGGTGACTTCTCCGAGTTCCTCGACAATTCCGGTGAACATTGCACCAGGCTAATTGGCCCCCAATTGAGCACTGCAAACACCGTTCATGGGTGGACCCGCGGGCCCCGCATTCGCCGACCCGGTCACTGGCACCCTCTACGATGCACGGTATGCAGACCCGCCGCCGATTATTCGCCGTCCTCGCCGCCCTGAGCATCGCTACCGCCCTGATCGCCGGATGCTCGTCGGGCTCCAAGCAGAGCAGCGCGCCTCTGCCAGACGCGACGACGTTGGTCAAGCAGTCCACCGACGTCACCAAGAACCTCAAAAGCGCGCACCTGGTGCTGTCGGTGACTGGCAAGGTTCCGGGGCTGCCCATTAAGACGCTGACAGGCGATCTCACTAACAGCCCGGCCACCGCCGCGTCGGGCAATGTGCAGCTGACACTCGGAGGGTCTGACGTCGACGCCAATTTCGTCGTCCTGGACGGGGAGCTGTACGCCACCCTGACCCCGAACAAATGGAGCGATTTCGGTAAGGCCGCCGACATCTACGATGTCTCGGCGATCCTGAACCCCGATACCGGCCTGGCGAACTTGCTGGCGAACTTCACCGACGCCAAGGCCGAAGGGCGCGACACCATCAACGGAGAGAACACCATCCGCATCAGTGGAAATGTCCCCGCCGATGCCGTGAACAAGATTGCGTCGCAGCTCAATGCGACGAAGGCGACGCCGACCACGGTCTGGATCCAGGAGACCGGCGATCATCAGCTGGCCCAGGTCAAGATGGATAAGAGTTCGGGCAATTCCGTCCAGATGACCTTGTCGAATTGGAACCAGCCGGTGCAGGTCACCAAGCCCCAGGTGAGCTGATGAGCACGCAGGCAGGACGCCGAGTCGCTATCAGCGCGGGCAGCCTCGCGGTACTGCTTGGGGCGCTGGACACCTATGTCGTGGTCACCATCATGCGCGACATCATGCACGACGTCGGCATCCCGGTTAACCAGCTGCAGCGAATTACCTGGATCGTCACGATGTACCTGCTGGGCTACATCGCCGCGATGCCGCTGCTGGGCCGGGCTTCCGATCGGTTCGGCCGCAAGGCGCTGCTGCAGGTCAGCCTGGCCACGTTCATCGTCGGTTCGGTGGTCACCGCGCTGGCCGGGCACTTTGGCGATTTCCACATGCTGATCGCCGGCCGCACCATCCAGGGCGTGGCCAGCGGTGCACTCTTACCGGTCACGCTGGCGCTGGGCGCCGATTTGTGGGCCCAACGCAACCGCGCCGGTGTGCTCGGCGGTATCGGTGCCGCGCAGGAGCTCGGCAGCGTGCTCGGTCCGCTGTACGGAATCTTCATCGTCTGGTTGTTCCACCAGTGGCAATACGTGTTCTGGATTAACGTCCCGCTGACCCTGATCGCCATGGCGATGATCCAGTTCAGCCTGCCATCCCACGACCGCAGCGCCGCGCCGGAGAAGATCGACCTGGTCGGCGGTGTGCTGCTGGCTGTCGCGCTGGGTCTCGCGGTCATCGGGCTGTACAACCCCCAACCCGACGGCAAACACATACTGCCAAGCTATGGGTTGCCCGTGCTGATCGCGGCGATCGTCGCCGCGGTGGCATTCGCGGTGTGGGAGCGCTTCTCACGGACTCACCTGATCGAACCGGCCGGTGTGCACTTCCGGCCGTTCCTGTCCGCGCTGGGCGCATCGGTCACCGCCGGCGCGGCGCTGATGGTGACGCTGGTCAATGTGGAGCTGTTCGGCCAGGGCGTGCTGCAAATGAGCCAGACCGATGCCGCAGGGATGCTGCTGTGGTTCCTGATCGCACTCCCGATCGGGGCGCTGCTGGGCGGGTGGATCGCCACCCGGGCCGGCGACCGTGCGATGACCTTCATCGGGCTGCTCATCGCGGCGTTCGGTTATTGGCTGATTTCGCACTGGCCGGTCGACCTGCCCAGCTATCGCCACAACATCTTTGGCCTGTTCACCGTGCCCGCGATGCACTCCGACCTTCTGGTGGCCGGTCTGGGACTGGGCCTGGTGATCGGGCCACTGTCGTCGGCCACCCTGCGGGTTGTCCCGGCGGCGCAGCACGGCATCGCCTCAGCGGCGGTGGTGGTGGCCCGGATGACCGGCATGCTGATCGGCGTCGCCGCGCTGAGCGCCTGGGGGTTGTACCGGTTCAACCAGATCCTGGCGGGGTTGTCGGCCGCGATCCCTCCCGACGCCACCCTGCTTGAACGAGTGGCCGCCCAGGGCGCGATGTACCTGCACGCGTTCGCGTTGATGTACGGCGAGATATTCAAGGTCACGGCGGTCGTTTGTGTGGTGGGTGCGCTGCTCGGTCTGCTGATCAGCGGCCGCAAGGAACACGCCGACGAACCGGAAGTCCCCGAGCAGCGGGCTGTCGCGCCCACGCGATGACCGCTGGTCGCTAACGCGACACGAGGCTCAGCACCAGATCCGGGCCGACCTTGTCGACGCCGTCGAATTGCCAGCGCAACGCCTGCGTGATGCTGGACACCCCGACATCGTCGACGGCGGTGACGGGACCACCCAGCAGGATCGGCGCGACGTAGGCCAAGATGCGGTTGATCGCCCCGGCCCGCAGGAAGGCGCCGGCCAGGGTGGGGCCACCCTCGAGCAATACATCGGTGCGGTCCGAAAGCGCCTTGAGCACCTCCACGGGATCGTGGGTACGAATCACCATGGTGCGCGAATCGTCGTTGAGAACCTTTGCCTCTGGCGGTATTTCACGCATGCCCACCACCACACGCAGCGGTTGCCGATCCGCAAGCGAACCGTCCGGCAGCCGGGCGGTCAGGGCCGGATCGTCGGCGAGGACGGTGCCGGTGCCGACCACGATGGCATCGGCGGCGGCCCGGCGGCGATGCAGGTCTGCGCGCGCGGCCTCGCTGGAGATCCACTGGCTGGAGCCATCGGCGGCTGCACTGCGGCCATCGACGCTGCTGGCGTATTTCCATGTCACATGCGGCAGCCCGGTCCGCTCCTTGTGCAACCACTCCCGCAGCGGTCCGGCAGCCACCACATCGGCCAGCACGCCGGGCCGCACTTGCACGCCGGCAGCCGACAGCCGGCCCGCGCCGCCCCCCGCGATCCCGTTTGGATCGGTGACGGCGTAGATCACCGTCCCTACTCTGGCTTCGATCAGAGCGTTCACGCACGGCGGAGTCTTGCCGTAATGGTTACACGGCTCCAGGGTGACCACCGCGATACCGCCGGCCGCCAAACCACCGGCCCGGCGCAGCGCCACCACCTCGGCGTGGTCGCCGCCGGCAGGCTGCGTGCCGCCGACGCCGACAACCCGGCCTTCGGGGTCCACAATGACGGCCCCGACCGGCGGA
>Ga0307479_10007428_pt1 | contig 10103 bp, 10 predicted proteins | sample atmos_gasesECM4C_FD_203743 | JGI IMG/M metagenome (GOLD analysis project Ga0307479, IMG submission 203743) | Hardwood forest soil microbial communities from Morgan-Monroe State Forest, Indiana, United States - atmos_gasesECM4C_515 | ecosystem: Environmental > Terrestrial > Soil > Temperate...
GTCGCCGCCGGAGAGATTTTGCGCGTCAGCCAGAGTGAGGAAGCACCAATTCTGGTCATAATCGTAAAAGCCGGAATCGAAAACACCGGTAATGCGAAATCTTCGCGACCGCGGGAGCAAGCCAAAGGGAGTCAAGCGGCCCTGAGGGCTCATGAGGGTCACGTAGTCGCCAGGTGAAAGTTTCCACTCCTCGGCGAGTTGTTTTCCGATGAGAAGTGCGCCAATGCCGTCTTTGTCCGGAGAGAAATCAAATTGACCGGCAACAATGCGCTGCAGCGCTTCGTCGGCGCGACGCTCGCGCTGTGGGTCAATACCTTTGGTGACCACACCGCGCGATTGACCGGCGAAAGACATGAGCACGGTTTGGTACACCGCTGGAGTGACGGAACGCACCCCGGGCATGGAGGAAAATTTGCTCGCCAGTGCCTCGTAACCACGAATGCCGCCGGAACCTGGACGGGTGAGCGAAATGTGGGCGGTCACGCCGAGCAACCGATCCTGGAGCGTTTCACGAAAGCCGGTATTCATGGCGAGGGCAATGACTAGAGTAGCGACGCCGGCGGCCACGCCGATGATCGAAAATAAAGTGACCAGGCGAAGCACCGCGGGACGGTGGGGTGACCGCAGATAACGCCGGGCTACAAACCATTCAAAGCGCATGGAAGGCCCTGCTGGTTACGCTTTCTCCCTGGGATTCGCGGCTGGCTCTTGAGATAGAGATTCTGGGAGCTCCGGACGCAATAGAGGAAATAAAATGACGTCGCGAATGGATTTGGAATTGGTCAGCAGCATGGTCAGCCGGTCAATGCCGATGCCTTCGCCAGCGGTGGGGGGCATGCCGTGACAAAGGGCTTGAAGGTAATCCACGTCGAGGCGCTTGGGAGAATCCTCGCCGCCTTCCGCAATTTGCGCCAGGAAACGGCGCTCCTGTTCCGCGGGGTCGTTCAACTCGGAAAAGCCGTTGGCGATTTCCATTCCGGCGACGTAGATCTCAAAGCGTTCGACGAGTGAAGGGTCCTCGGGTTTCTGCTTAGATAGCGGGGAAATGTCGATGGGAAAATCGTAAAGGATAGTGGGCTGGATTAATTTGTCTTCGGCGATGGTTTCGAATAACAGTCCGGTCCATTCACCGGGAGTTAAGTTTCCTTTTGCCGCGGCATACGGCGCGCCGGTAGATTTGGCCCACAGGTTATAGCGCCGAGCGATCGCGGCTGGACCGTCGGGCAACGAAAACTCCTGCAGCGCCGGTGCAGGCTGGAGGTCCGCGGGCCAATATTTGAGAATGGCTTCGCGCATGGAAAGACGTTCAAATTTCGCAAAATCGAGTTCGTAGGGTCCGTACTGGATAGTTGTAGAACCGCTGATGTTATTAGCCAGCAGCGCAAAAAGGTTTTCGTTGAGGTCCATCAAATCGCGATAGTTGCTGTAGGCCTCGTAAAATTCCAGCATGGTGAATTCGGGATTGTGCTGCGTAGAAATTCCTTCGTTGCGGAAATTGCGATTGATCTCGTAAACGCGGTCAAAACCTCCGACGGTTAATCTTTTCAGATAGAGCTCCGGGGCGATGCGCAAGTAAAGGTCCATATCCAAGGTGTTGTGATGGGTTACGAACGGCCGGGCGGTAGCGCCGCCGGGGATGGGATGCATCATGGGAGTTTCTACTTCTATATATCCCCTGGAATCGAAGAATTTCCGCAACTCCTGAATAATGCGCGCGCGGGTGGTGAAAACCTGGCGCGACGCATCATTAACAACGAGATCCAGATAGCGCTGGCGATAACGGAGTTCGACATCGCTCAAGCCATGCCATTTTTCGGGCAGGGGCAAGAGCGCCTTGGAAAGCAAAGAGAGCTCTTCCACAAAGATGGATAGCTCGTTTGTGCGGGTGCGAAACAGATGGCCGCGCACGCCTATGGAATCGCCCAAGTCCAGCAAGTGAAAAAGCTCGAAGCCTTTCTCTCCTACTACATCCTTCTTCACATAGATTTGGATACGACTGCCATTGCCTTGCAGATGGGCGAAACCGGCCTTGCCCATCAGGCGCAAGGAAACGATGCGTCCGGCGACCCGAACGTCGCGACGATTGGCCTCGAGGTCGGTTGCAGATGATTGGGAATATGCGTGGACAAGCTCCGCTGGGGTGTGGGTCCAGCGAAATTCGCGAGGGAATGGATCAAAGCCAAGCCGCTGAATCTGCTCAAGCTTTTTCTGGCGCTGCTCAAACTGGTCGCGGGGCTCAAATTGCAAACGGGAAATATCCTTTCCGGTGTTGGAGGGCGAGTATAGCGGCCAATGGCGGAGTTGAGCAAGGAAGCATGGAAGGGGCGTCGAAATTGCGCTTCTCGACTAAGCTGGCGTGAAAGCCATCAAGTCAGGATGTGGATGGCACCTCGCGAGCTGACAATTGGGTTTCTTGCGACCGTGCAAAATTTCGTCGGTTTCCCGGCCTACCGATCGCAACGCCAGCGAGAACTAATAAAACGGGCCTCGGCTTGCGTAGTTTGTTATACTTTCCACTCTGTCCCCAGGAGACCCAACTTGAGAGACCCCGGCAGCCCCCTCTCAGGCCGTCGTGGCACTGTGCAAGACGACTGGCGTGCCCGCCTACCGGAAGAAAAATTAAAAGTTTTTACGGCTTACGTAGGAAGGCTGGAATGCGCGTACGGCATGCTTAGTGTGTCCCTCGACGAAGCTCTGGCATTGCGTCGAGAAGGCCGGCTAACGATGTGTTGCCAGGCGGTGAATGTAACGCCGAGCCTTTGCGTGCGAATGACCGACCCGCTGGCATCCTTGATTCGCGTGCTGAGCGAACATGCCAAACATTACGGCACAGTACCGAATGCCGCTCCTCTCGACCCGCAAAACTTTCAAACCGTAAGAGGACAGCGATCGGCGCGCATGAGCGGGCTACTGAGCAAAGTATTGCTATCGCAACGCACCCAGTTTCTGCATAAGTTGGGCACGTTGCTGGAAATGGTAGAAAATCTGGGGAAAGAGTATTGCGCGAGCGCGGAAGAATTGGGCACCGGCGTAGCCACTGACCCCTTCCTGCTATGGAATACAATCGATGCGGCCCATTATGATCTGAATACCTGCCTGCGGGAGACGATTGTATTGTTGAAGTCCTTCCTGCGGGCCCTGCCAGACGATCAGCTGGGAAACTTCCAGAAATCTGTAATGGGAGCCTGGAGAACCGCCACGCAGGAAAGTGACATTATAGCGAATCACGATTTACGGCATAGACGTATAGCCCACAGCGCGGGAAAATAGCCAAGTCTGCTTGCCCAGGCAAGCCTGCTCGCCGGCAGCCTCCCGTGGTATCACTTCGGGGAACAAAACCCGTGGCCGCGGGTTGGTACTTTAGGGCAATGCCGGCTACTGCAAGGACAACTCTAGGAGGGATACGGTGCATCCGAACGTGTGGATGCGCTGTTGGACCGTTGGCCCGGAATAGACCAAGCGATCCGAGCGTTCCAGCTGTTTCACAATCGCCAAAACAAGCGACAAGTTCACAGTCGCCGAAGACGATGAGTGAGGCGGACGCTATTCGTCTGGCTCAAGCGGGAGATGCTGGGGCTTTTGAGTTTTTATACCGGCTCCATGGCCGCCGCGTATACGCACTGTGCCTGCGAATGGTGGGTAATCCGAGCGATGCGGAAGATTTGATGCAGGAAGCGTTTCTGCAGCTGTTCCGTAAGATCGGAACTTTTCGAGGCGAATCGGCTTTTTCGACGTGGTTGCATCGCATGACCGTTAACGTGGTGCTGATGCGCTTGCGAAAGAAAACGCTCCCGGTAGCTTCCCTGGAAGAAACGACGGAGCCAGACGAAGAAACCGGAGGGCCGAGAAAAGATATAGGTGCGCCGGACTTGTTGCTGACGGGCGCGGTAGACCGGGTCAATCTAGAACGTTCGATTGAAAAACTGCCCCCGGGATACCGTACCGTGTTCGTTCTGCACGACGTGCAAGGCTACGAGCATAACGAGATTGCAGACATCATGGGATGCTCGGTAGGCAATTCCAAGTCGCAGTTGCATAAAGCTCGAACCCGGTTGCGTGACTTGCTGCAAGAGGAAGTCCGAGAGCAAGCGAGAAATGAACGCCAGATTGCGAAAACGCAGACGGGACAGGCGGATTGAGCTAGAATGGGGCGCAACGAACGTATTCGATTGCGCTCGAGAAGTGGGGCGGAAAGCCATCCAGTGTCCTTTCCGCGGGGTGATGTGCAATGCGGTGCAGGGAATTAGAAGTATTCTTTGAAGAAGAGGGTTTGGCGCCACTTTCTGCAACTGCTCGCCAACACCTTTCTGAGTGCCATGCCTGTAAGCATTTTTTTGACGACCTGACCGGCATCGTGGCATTGGCGCACCAACTACCCGCCGAGCTTGATCCTCCTGAACATGTTTGGATTTCCATTCGAAATGAACTGGTACGCGAAGGGACTATTCGTGGATTTTCGAGCGACCGGGCACCGTGGTGGCAATCCTTCGCGGAGCTATTCCGGAATCGCAGCCTAGCTACCGCAGCAGTGGCCATGGTGATGATCGTGGTGGCATTTTTGTTGGGCAGTAAGCCCGGCGAACAGGTTATGCAGGTACAAGAAGATCCTTACGCTTCGACGGTCACGGCTTTGAGCCAGCAAGAGCATGATCTCGCGAACATGCAACTGGCCAGCACCGGGGCGACTTCCGCGGTGGATGCTTCGCTGCGGCAAAATTTGCAACAAGTGAATGAGTTCATTGCCGATTGCGAGCGTCGCGTTAGGGAAGTTCCTTCCGATGAATTGGCACGCGAATATTTGACTAATGCGTATCAACAAAAAGCGCAATTACTGTCGGCGATGATGGATCGCGGAGGGAGCTTGAACTGAAATGAAGCTAGCGACGGTGTTGAGGCGAAGTACAATTCTACCGGTAATGTGCGCGGGCGTATTGCTGTGGCCTGGCATGCCGGCCGACGCGGCGCCGCAGCGACTGGAAAAACACTTTGCCGTCAAGGGCCGACCGGTGGTGGTCATCCGCAACGTCGGCAACGGACGCATCGAAGTGAAGTCCTGGAAGAATTCTGAAGTGGTGGTGACCGGTACGAAGGCATCCGAGAAGATTGCCGTGGAGACGGAGCAAGCCGGGGACCGCATCGACGTGACCTCGAGTGTTGTCGATTCCAGCGCCAACCCCAAGGACATGGAAGCCAACTTTCAGTTGACGGTTCCGGAAGAGACGGAACTGCAGCTTAAAACTCAGACGGGATTAATCTACGTCGAGCAGGTAACTGGCGACATGACCCTCGATAGCGTGGCGGGCGACGTACATCTGAAAGAAGTTTCCGGCTACATTATCGTAACTACCACGGGCGGTTCGCTGGTATGCACGCAATGCGCGGGAAAATTGGAATTCAGCTCCATCAGCGGCAGCGCTCAAGTGTTGCAACCAACGTTGAGTAACGTAAAGCTGCGCACCATGACCGGAAATATTTTGTTTGACGGCGATTTCGTGCACACCGGGCTCTACAGCATGCGCAGCGGAAAAGGTTTAGTGGAAGTGCGCTTTTCCGGCAGTGATTCCTTTGACTTGAACGCGCAAACGGCAACCGGCACGGTGGATAATCAAGCGGCGGAATATCTGAAGCCCGACTCGCACGGCGTAAAGCATATGGCCTCGAAATTTTCCAAGGGGCTTTTCGGCACGGTGGGCATGGGTTTCGCAAAGGTCGAACTTTCCTCCTACAGTGGTACAATCCGCATTCTGAAGCGGGATTGATTTTTCTCGCCAAATAAACGTGACGCAACCTCCGCCTTTGCGCGGGCCGCGCGCCCGTGTACAGATTCTATGCCTTGCAGGATTTATGGGCTCAGGCAAGACTACAGTCGGCACGCTATTGGCTCGTCAACTAGCGTGGCGATTCGTGGATCTTGATGCGCGCATCGAAGAGGCCGCAGGGTTGGCCATTCCGGAAATATTTGAGCGACTGGGCGAGACGACGTTTCGGCAAATGGAGGCGGATCAGCTGCGGGCCGTGCTGGGGCGTGCCTCGGAACATAAAGAAGGCACGGTGCTGGCGTTGGGTGGAGGTACGTATGCGCAAGCGGGATGCCCTGAATTTCTGCGCGCCGCGGGGGTGACCGTACTGTGGCTGGATACGCCCATAGAGACGCTGCTGTCGCGCTGCATGATCATGCCGGGGCGGCCATTGTTTCGCGATGAATCGAGCTTTCGAATGCTGCACGCTCAACGGCTACCTTCCTACCAGCAAGCAGATTATCGAGTGGACAGTTCCGGGGAGCCTGCCACGGTCGTGGCGGAAATATTGCGGCGTGGAATAGCCGGCGGCGGCGCAGGGGAAGAACACCTGGTCGTGGAAAAACCTTGATGCCCAGGATGAGATGGCTGGAGGTGCAGATGAGCAGAGCATCGGCAAAAATGGGTCGGATGCCGGGACTTGCGATCGTTTTGGTCTGCGCCGTTGCCGCGCTGGTGGTAGCGAACCACGGTGCAGCCGCCGGCGGAGCGACAGTTTTTAGTCCGGACCAAGGGAAGCTGGTAATTCAGCTCAATGGGGAAACGATCGGCAGCGAGCAGTTCGAGCTTACGCAGACGGGAAACAACTGGCTCGCAAAAGGGACCACGGAACTGAAGGTCCCGGGAACCACGGCGGCCACCAGGGTGAGCGGAACATTGATGTTGCAACCGGACGGCGCACCCATCAGCTACGAGTGGACTTCGCGCGCGGACAAAACTAACGGAGCACACGTGGTTTTTTCCAACGGCACAGCGAAGATTACTTTACAGATGCAGGGAGCGCGCCCATTCGAGCAAGACCTTTCCTTCAACGCTCCGGTGATTGCGGTGCTGGACAACAATTTGTATCACCAGTATGCGCTGCTGGCGAAATTGTATGACTGGTCGAAACGCGGCAGGCAAACTTTTCCGGTGCTGATCCCGCAGGATCTGACGCCGGGAACAATTTCGGTGGAAGCGACGGGCTCGACAACGCTGGACGGAAAATCTTATGAAGGATTGCGAGCGGCGACGGCTGATCTGGAAGTGACCCTACTGCTGGATTCGAATCACCGGCTGATGCGTCTGGAAGTGCCCAGCGCCAAAGTCTCGGTAGTCCGCCAGTGATTCGGCCGTAAAGCTTCGGCGAGGGCGTGCGTACTTCAAAGGCCCAACTTCAAAAACTAACTTCAGCTTCAAAGATCAACTTCACTGGGCATCGAGATAAAGACTTAGAAAAGAAAAACGGGATGAACATTTTTCGTTTATCCCGTTTGCCGTTGAAAAAATTGTGCTGGGGTAAATTGCTTTTACATCTTGGCCAATGAGCGCTGATAAACCGGCGCACCTGGGCGACGCAGCGGATAACCCTGGGGATTGCCGTGCGCGTGGGTGAGTGCGTGTCCATTCGAATGACCGGCTCCGATGTGGCCGTTGCCGTTGCCATTACCGTTGCCATTGCCATTCGCCGACGCTTGCTGCTGAGGCAGCCGCGCCGGATTACCGATAGGGCGCAGGGTGGCCGGAATCGCAGCAACGTTATCGCTGATGGCCTGGAGCCTCTTCAGAATGGATTGCCATTGCTCCCAATCCAACTGGCGCAAAAACGGGCGCAATCCCTGGATGAACGGATCTTCGAGGAGCGCTTCGCCGTCGGATTCCGGAATGAAGAAGCGGTTCAAGCCGACGTTGAGGGCTTCGGAGATTTTTTCCAGAGTGCCGAGACTAGGAGTCATCTGACCACTCTCAATGCGCGACAGGTAGGAGCGCGAGACCTTGGAGCGCGATTGTAGCTGGCTCTGGGTCATCGCGCGCGATTCGCGCAACTGGCGAATGCGCTGGCCGATATTCTCGACCGTCTCCTGGTTAATGAAGCGGTCGGAGGCCACTTCCGCTACGGCTTCCTCCTCAAGTGCAGCTTGAGGAATCTGAAACTCCAGACGCTGCGGCAGGGCTCGCACACAACGGCGGCAGTTACCGGTACGCGTCCGGTATTGCACGAGGCCACAGGTTTTGCAGCGAATGACTTCCCTGTCCATCTCGAATGAATCCAACGAATTCATAGTTTCTTTGTCAATTTGTGAAGACACCGGCACTCCTTGTTGCTGACTGTTTTTCCGGCGTGCGGATGGGATGAGAACGCTGGAACGTTCTAAGGGGGGGAAGACAGTAACTGGCGCGAGAGGGAGTTTCTCCCGAGAGGGGGTTGGTGTCAAGAGTATTTTTGGTTTTTTTTGATTTTTTTTTGAGAGGCTACGCCGGAGCTTCGCCCTGTACTAAGGTACAGGTACCAATAAATTGGGTACTTGGGGGGAACTGCTGTGGTCCTTCCATGAGGCTAAGCGTTTTTTTCATCGTGAATTTGCACCGCCTGAAATTCAATTGCGATTTTTCGGCAAGCCAATCCTTAAGCAAGCGCGTGCTGAGATTTTTCTGTATGCTATTTAGCTTTTGAGAGAGGTGCGGATGCCCACGCGTGAAAATGCCTGGAAGTTGCTTTGCGAATATACCAGCTCTGAAAGCCTGCGCAAGCATATGCTCGCGGTGGAAGCGTGCGTTCGAGCGTATGCGCGGAAATTCGGCGCGGACCAAGACCTCTGGGGAATTACCGCACTGGTGCACGATTTCGATTACGAACGATGGCCAAACAATGACCATGCCGCCGACAAAGAGCATCCCGCGGAAGGCGCAAAGATTCTTCGCGAGCTGGGATATCCGGAAGAAATGGTGCGGGCGATTCTTTCGCATGCGGATTACACCAACGTACCGCGCACCTCTCAGTTGGAGCACACGCTTTTTGCGTGTGATGAATTAGCCGGATTTCTTACGGCGTGCTCGTACGTGAGGCCTTCCAAGAGCATTCTGGATCTGGAAGTTGATTCGGTGAAAAGGAGGCTGAAAGATAAGGCCTTCGCAAAGGGCATCAACCGTGAAGACGTTCGCAAAGGCGCGGAAGAATTGGGAGTGCCGCTCGAAGAACATGTGCAGTTTTGTATCGAGGCGTTACGGGAAAACGCGGACGCTCTGGGGCTACGCGGAAGTTTGTAGATTAGCCGCAGCGCGAAGTGAAATTTATTTGCCTTCAGTTCATACAAAACTAAGTGTCCCCGGGATGCGGTTTTTCGAGGTAGGCCCAGCGCTCCACAATTTTTCGATTCGCTATCCGCCAAATGACAATCCCGCGAAATGCGATGCGCTGATCCGTAGTGGCGTCCGTGCCGGTCCAGTAATTACGGACGACCACGCGGTCGTCTTCGGCGATTATGTCTTCAATTTGGACATGTATATCGGGAAAGCGTTTATAGGCACCGCCCACATATTGCTTCGCTCCGGCGGGACCTGGAGCGGTTCCGGGCGGCACATCCGCTCCGTGATCGATAAATTCCGTGGCAAAATTCACGTCGGCGATATCGAGGTTCTTGTGGTTCACAAACTGCTCAAAGTGGTTGCGAATAAAATCTTTCATTTGTTCCAGGGTGAGTCCGGTTTTTGGATTTACCGTTTCCCTGCTGGTGGCGTTCATGCTTTGGCGGCCTGTTCACGGAATTGGTCGGCATTTTCTTCTAGGAAGTCATCCATTTTTGTTGGCGCGCGATCGATGAGCGATTCGAGCGTGCCATCGACTTTGGATGCTTGGCCGGCCGCGTAGTATTCCTGCAATTCAAGCAAAGCGGTGACCAGGAAGTCCGGCATGCCCATATCTAAAAGCGCTTTTCGCTGGGCGTCGAGAGGAATGTCGACGTACTGCACCAGGCGACCCGTGGCCTTGGAGATTTTTTCTGCGACGTTGCCGTAGGACAGTGCCTCCGGGCCGTTTAGTTCGTATGTTTTACCGGCGTGACGCGAGGTGGAGCGCAGTATCCCGGCGGCAGCGGCTGCAATATCGCGCAGATCGATGTGGCTGATTGTTGCGTTTCCGGTGGATTGATAAAACGCGCCCTGGGCGCGAATGGAGGGCGCGAAATAAGCGATAAGGTTCTGCATAAAACCGTTGGGCCGAAGAATGGTGTAGACCATCCCTGATGCTTTGAGTTTATCTTCCACTTTGCGATGCCAGCTGGGGAACGACTTTGGAAAGTCTTCGGCTCCGAGCGCGGAGTTCAGCAC
>Ga0307479_10007429_pt1 | contig 10102 bp, 12 predicted proteins | sample atmos_gasesECM4C_FD_203743 | JGI IMG/M metagenome (GOLD analysis project Ga0307479, IMG submission 203743) | Hardwood forest soil microbial communities from Morgan-Monroe State Forest, Indiana, United States - atmos_gasesECM4C_515 | ecosystem: Environmental > Terrestrial > Soil > Temperate...
AGATTTGTATTGGCGTTCCGTCGCACCCGATTGCACACGAGGGACGATTCGCGTCCTACATTCTCAACACGCTGCTGGGCGGCGGGATGAGTTCCCGATTGTTTCAGAATATTCGTGAACGGCAAGGTCTGGCGTACGCGATTTACAGCGACCTGAATCCCTACCGCGACACCGGTTGTCTCTCGATCTACGCCGGAACCTCGCGCGAGTCGGCGTCGAAGGTGGTTCAGTCGGTTGTGTCGGAGTTCAAGACGCTGAAGGCGGAGGCCGTGCCCGACGAAGAACTGCGCCGCTCCAAGGATCAACTGAAAGGCAGCCTGATGTTGTCACTCGAGTCGTCCACGGCGCGCATGTCGAACCTCGCGCGGCAGGACATGTATTTCGATCGGTTCTACAGCATGGACGAACTGATTGAAAAAATCGAAGCCGTCACGGCAAGGGACCTGCAGGAAATGGCCAACGATTTTTTCCGCACCGAATCCATCGCGGTCACGGTGCTCGGAAATCTGGACAAACTGAAGATTTCGCGAGAGCAGTTGGCCTGTTGAATGTCTCTGACCTCCCCGAGTGATTTTCCCGGAAACACCCTCTTGCCGTAACTTTCGGCAAGCTCACGCATCCCCCTTTGGCCTGGCAACCAGGGAATCAAACCGCCTCACTACCAGAGCTTCTACAGTCCAGGGTGGGACCCCGGCCAGATGTCCACCCACATCTCCGGATCAGGCGATGCGCGCGGGCACTCTACTCGCTCGCTCAGGTACTGCCGCAGACACCGAACGCAGGGAGCATATCCTTTCTTCAGGGCATCAGCGGCAGTCATCAAGACCGGACTCTCATCATCATGTTTGTGCAGGAACTTGCACCCCGGAACGTGGAAAACCCTCCCGTCGTCCGAGACCACGACCATTAAAGTAGGGGGAATCCCGCGGGCCGGTTGCGCAAGGTGAGAGCGAGCATCGGGTTCATTGAACACGGATGATTTTCCCAGCGTCAAGCCACCGGCAACCAGTGCAGCCGCTGTCACTGCCAGTATCCAAAGCGAGCGAGCACTTCGGTAGCCACCGGACGACCCTTGCTCGGCGAGCCTGCGCTCCAGACGCCGGCTGAAACCGGCCGGCAACTCGAACCATTGATCATCTCCGTACAATTGGACAACGTTGCGCGTACCGTCGAGCACTGCGGTGCAGTGCTTGCATTCTTTGAAGTGCGCCTCCATCGTGGCGCGCGTCGTCGTGTCGACTTCGCCGTCCAGATAGTTCGAGATCTCCCTCCAGACGTGTTCGCAATTGACTACCATGGTTTGTTCCCCTTTTCGAACGGCAGGCGGGCGAACCAGGCGCCACCCAGTCCAGGAGCCAGTAGGTCGCGCAGCATGAGCCGGGCACGCAGCAGCCTCGTCTTTACAGAAGCCCGCGAAATTCCCAAGGCTTCGGCCGTTTCCTCGATGCTCAGGCGCTGAACGTCGCGGAGCACGAAGACATCCCGATACTTCTGCGCCAGCTCGCCGACCGCGTCCGCGAGCTTCTGACGAACTTCCTTACGCTCCAAGGCCTCGGACGGAATCTCGCGCCAGTCGGCAAAGTCGCGCGGAGTGTACTGCCCGTCGTCTTCCTGACGTTCGCCGATGGGCTCGATGATTTCGGGATGGGCTCTTCGCCGCCGCATGAGCGCCTCATTTACTGCGATCTGGATCAGCCACGTGCTGAAGCGCGCTTCCGCGCGGAATTGCCGGATGTGCGTAAAAGCCTTGAGAATCGCTTCCTGGGCAGCGTCTTCCGCATCGGCCTCGTTGCGCAGAACGGCCAGCGCTGCAGCGTACACGCGACGCTCGTAGGGCTTCACGACTTCGTAGAAAAGTTGTTTTTCCCCAGCCTGGACGCGCCGGAGCAACTCTTGTTCGCGCATCCCGGCGGGGTCGACGGTCTTCACCTGGATGGTGATTCGCTCCGGCAAACTGCCCATCGAACCTTCCTCTATGTGCGCGCAGCCATGCGCTAGTCGAGGTATTCCGGATTCTTCTTCCATCCGGTCAGCATGGACGTGAAGTTATTCCAGCCGTGCAGAACCACCATAACGAGATGCCCCAACACGAAGAACAGGAGGGTCCACGTCACGAGAAAGTGCCAGACCCGCGCCCAATGAAAGCCGCCCATCAGCCAAGCAAGCCAGGAAAATTGCACCGGCTTCCAGACGGCAAATCCGGTCAATACCGACAGCACTCCCAAGCCAATCGCCGAGGTGTAAGCCAGCTTCTGTAGCGGGTTGTACGCTTGCGTCTCGGGTGGCTTCGGTCCAAGAAGAAAATAGTGCCGCGCCATGGGCCACACACCCCGAATATCGGTGGGCACAATTAGCACCTGCTTGTAGTGTCCAGTGAAGATCTGGTAGCCCACGTAGAACAGGCCCGTAGCGATGTAGATCCACATGAACGTGAGATGCCACTGCAAACCGCCCCCTAGCCAGCCGCCGATGGCAAAAGCTTTGGGCCAATTCAGAAGATCCTTCTCTGGAATTTTGGCGCCAAAACTCGGGAAGGCTCGAAAGATCTGGAGGCCGCTGCCCACCATCACAAACAGCGCAACCGCATTTACCCAGTGCGTAAAGCGCACGACCCAAGGATGCTCATAAACAGCGTGGAGGGACTCACCGCTTCTGGCGGACTCGAATTCGACGACTTCAGCTGGCACGAATTTCCTCGTCAGGCTCACAGTCCGTAAAACCAGGAATACCCCTGGTCTTCCCAGTAGCCCACACGTTCGAGGACATTAGTCACTTTCAAATCTGTAAGGTATTTTGCCTGCTTGTAACCGATCTTGGTGGGTACGTTGAGCCGAACAGGAGCGCCGTGTTCGCGCGTCAGTGGCTGATCGTACATCTCGTAGCACATTAAGGTCTGCGGGTGCAGGGCCGTGGCCATGTCGAGTGATTCGTAATAGTCGTCGGCACACTCCACGGTCACGAATCGAGCAGTGGAATCGGCCCCGATCAGCTTCAGAAATTCTGACAGCCGCGTCCCCCCGAATCGACCGATGACGTCCCACCCTTCGACGCAAACGTGCCGGGTGTTCTGCCGCGTTTGGGGCAGCGCCTGAATCTGAGCAAGCGTGTATTCCCCAGGCTTCTGGACGGCCCCGCTGACGGTCAGCGTCCAGTTCTCGAAGATCACCCCGGGGTCGTCGACGTCGTAGCCGTTGATCGGAAACTTCTCGAACGGTGTCACCTCGGAATCGTCGAAAGTTGTGGCCAGATGCCCAGTTCGGAAATACGCACCCGAGGCCCAGTCGCTGAAAACGAGTCCGCCTTTTAGCAGGGGCCGTCGCAGCGCAGGAATCGCGAATGCTCCGAGGGCTACTACTGGCGTGAGCTTCAGCAACTCCCGCCGATTCATTTTCTTGAACTTGCGCTCATCCATTCCCAAGTCTCCACCGGACCAGAGGGACCCCACGTAACAGCGGCCCCTGATGGGATTCGCAGCCTAAGGCAAGGTTACAGGATTTCAAGCGGTTTTTCCGTCCGACGCTAGACTCGGGCAGCCGACCGTACTATGTCTGGGAGGAAGCTGGAGATCGCAGCAGTCCTATTCCAAGCGCCAGCAGGCATGTAGCAAGTACAAACGCTCCAACGTAAGCAAGATAGATAAAGCCGTTCGGATGCGTGGCTCTTGGCGAGAGCACAGAAAAGAAAAAGGCCGCCGGAAGAAAGATGGCCGCTGACGGAATCCCCGCCCGCACTACCCTCCTCCAGAACGAAGATAGCAGAGACTCATCTACGTAACGCAGCGCAACCAGAGACAAAATGAGCAGCACACCCGCATGCGCGTGCCCAGCGCGGAATAGATTCTGCCGGAGGGGATTCTCCATGTACCCGGAGCGATCATCGACCAGCATCATCAAGAGCGAGACGCCACCATAAAGAACCGTGGGCAACACAACCAGAAGCATACCGGCCATTCTCCGCGTTTCACGGCTGAGCATCGCAAATTTCTCCTTCAAGGTTTTTTCTGGGCCACGACCTTGGGATCGATTCCAACTTCCACCTTCTGTCCCAGTTTCAAGGGTGTTTTCTCCGCGAATGCAACCTTGACGAGCAGTACACGCGTGTCGATCGGCTTGGTCGGGTCCTGTGGCTTCAACTGACGGCCGACCACGGAGTCCGGAATCTCCTCCACCTTTCCCGGCCACTCCTGGCCGTCGTAACCCTCGGCGCGAATCTTCACCGAATCACCGATGTGAATATGCCCTGTGTCGAATTCGTCCACCTCGGCCTCCACGCGGGTGCGGGTGAGGTCGGCGATCTTGATCAGAGATGAGTTTTCCTTTACCGTCTCGCCCGGCTGCACCAGCCGGGAAAGCACGACTCCACTGATGGGGGCGTAGATCCGAGTCTTGTCGAGCGTGGCATCGAGTTTGCGCACCGTAGCTGCGGCCGTGTCACGACGAGCCTGAGCCGCGTCGCGATCACGAATGGCACGGTCCAGGGCCTGCTTGGTCCCAACTTTCTCGTCATAGAGCAGTTGCGCGCGAGTGACCTCGGTGTCGAACAACCGGATGTCGGCGTCTGCTTGCGCAACCGTGGCTTTGGCTTCGTCGCGAGCGGCGCGCGTATCGTCCGACCGCAACTCAGCGATTAACTGGCCCTTGCGGACACGATCCTTCTCTTCGACCAGCATACTCACAACGGTTCCGGCGACGTCGGTCCCCACGGTCACTTCAGCCCCGGGGTAAGCCACTACCCAGCCCTCCGCGCGAAGCTCCGTAGCAAGTCCAGCTTGTGACCCAGCCACCGCCGTCGAACCGGAGGAAGCGCGTGTCTCTATTTTGCGTGCCTCTACGACCAGAGCCATCAGCATGAGAACTCCAACCACGAGAAGACTTATCCGCTGTAACGTCTGCATAAGAACCTCTAATTTGAACTGGTGAGATATCCATCCTGAATCCGCATGACCCGGTCGGAAACCGTGCGGACTTTGGGATCATGAGTGACGATAAGAAGTGCTCGGTCTTCGCGCTTGGCAAGGTCGCGAAAAAGATCGAGAACCTGGGCTCCGATTTGTGCGTCCAGATTGGCGGTGGGCTCGTCGGCCAGCAAAATGGGCGAGTTCCCCGCGAGTGCCCGAGCCAAAGCAACCCTCTGCTTCTGTCCTCCAGAGAGATCACGCGGCAGGAAAAGCTTGCGGTCGCCCATCCCCACCTGCTCAAGGACGCGTTCAGCCTCGGCGCGGGCACGCCGGTCGCGCACGCCTTTGATGTTCAACGTGTACTGCACGTTCTCGAGGGCGGTAAGCGATGGGAAGAGATTGAATTGCTGGAACACGAAGCCGATGTATTTCCTACGGACCGCTGGCAGGAGCGCGCGATCGTTGCGGTCCACCGCCTTGCCTTCGATCGAAACGCTTCCCGAAGTTGCCGTCAGGATGCATCCCAGAATCGAAAGCAGAGTCGTCTTACCCGATCCAGAAGGCCCTTCGAGAGAGACGATCTCGCCACGCTCCACCGCCAGCGTGCATCCCTTCAGAACCTGGACCGCGTGCTTCCCTTCCTCAAACGACTTCGTCACTTCCCGCGCTTCCAGCACCGCCATACTTCTCTCCTCTTCGGCCTAGGTCCGGAAAACCAGCGCAGGGTCGATGCCTGCGACCTTGCGGAATGAAATCAGGGCGGCGCCCAGGCACATCACCAGCGCGCCGAAGAACACCGCGACCAGAAAGCTGTCCGGCACCAACAGCTTCAGGCCGATCTTCTCCACCAAAGGCTGCATCAGGAACGCTTGCCCAACCCCAAGCACATACCCGATCGCCGCCGAAAACGTCGCCTGTTCGGCAAGCAGCTTGTAGATGTCGCCGTTGCCTCCGCCGATAGCCTTCACGGTCCCGAACTCCTTGATGTGCTCCATGGTCGAACTGTAGAGCGTCTGCGCGACCACGACGATACCCACCATGCAACCTAGAAACACCGTGACGAAAAGGTTTAAGCCCAGGCCTGTGCTCACAATCCAGTAGTTGCGGGAGCGCCGTGCCCATTCGTCCTTGAGAAAAACGTCGTTATAGGGAAGGCGCTTCTGGATCTCGGCCTTGACCGCTTGTGGATCGGCGCCAGGAGCGACTTTTACCAGAATGTAGCTCGTCAATCCGTGAAGGTTTTCCGCCGACAATGCCTGGGCCCGCTCGAAATCCATGAAGGCAATCGGAGTAGTCGTAAACGACTTGGCGTCTGCGGTCCGGCCGATAATCTTCAGGCGCGTCTGCTGAATCTCGCGGTATTGGTTCACATGAAACGGGCCGTAGCGCCGTACCGCGGAGTCATCCAGAAACAAGTAGCGCCCCCGCTTCAGATCGTTCAATTCCCCGTCCTTCACATTCCACGGAAGATTCCAGTCGTGGAAGTTATCGAGGGCGTAGATAATCACTCCCTCCTGCGCGCCACTGGGCAAGGAGATCGTCAGGAAGTTGACGATCAGGTTGTCGGCGCGCGCCACTCCGGGGGCGGAGCGAACCCGCTGCACGAACGTGTCGGAAAAGGTGTGGGCGAAGTCGATGTTGGGTGTTTCTTTGGACGTGACCCAGATATCCGCGCGCGTGTTCTCGATGGTGACGGTTGCGTTGTCGAGCAGGCCGAGAAACAGCCCAACCTGAACCAGCACCAGGGTGACCGCAAACGCCACACCCGCAATCGTGATGAAGAATTTCAGTTTGTCGTGAAGGAGCATCTTGAGGGCAAGGTCGACCATGGCTCATGCCCTCTTCGTATCTGTCAACAGGCCGGTGAGCTGCATATCGATCATCATCTCGGCCAGCTGCTTCACCGGACGCCAATCGACCCAGTCTTCTCCCCCCTTTGCGACCCGCAACGAAACCACGCCATGAACCCCGGCCCACAGGAGTTGCGAGACGGCTTCAACGTCGTTGAATTCTTCGCGGAAGATGCCCTTGGCCACACACTCCCCTACAATCACCTTCAGGAAGGCGTAGGCGTCCTCCTCGGGATTGCCCTTGGTCATTTCAATCTCGGGCGAATGCGGCGGATGCGGCGTCATGAACATCAGGCGATAGTGGTTGGGATAGGTCAGCCCGAACTCGATATAGGTGAGCCCGGCTCTTTTCAATCGCTCAATCGGGTCAGCCACCCTGGCAATCTTCTGGAATTCATGTGCCAAGGCGCGGAAGTCGGCGTGGCAAAGTTCATTGATCAACTCGTCTTTGTCTTTGAAGTACAGGTAGATTGCGGTCGGGGAGTACTCAATGGCGTCCGCAATCTTGCGCATGGTGACGGCTTCGTACCCTTCGGCTGCGAACATCGTTCGGGCCGTGTCGAGAATCTGTTGGCGCAGTTCCTGCTTTGCGCGCTCACGTCTTTCGATCACTCCCATGGGTAAGCTCCTAATTACCATCAGTCATTAATTTAACCATGTTTAGTTAACATTGCTAACTTAACGCCGTTACATTGCGCTGTCAAGAACTATATTCTCCTTATGGTCAATGTCTTAGGAGAATTCTGACTGACCTATCTTGAGCGGGATCAGAAACGTTAACCGTTCCGGCAGCACCATGCATCTAACCGAGCAACAGCCGACAGCCTCGGCACGGTGACCAGGCAAGAATCCGAGACTGTTGGCATTGGATCGGAGGATGCTATGGCAAAGGTGATCGAGTTCTACGTTCCCAACCGGTTTCGAAAGAAGGCGAAGTGGGTGCCTGAAACGCAGCGTGGAAAAGTGATTACGTTTCCGGCTGAAGTAAAGAAATCGGCCTGAGAGAACGTTCGAATTGAAAACGACAACGCCCGGCTGACAAATCTTGTGAGACCGGGCGTTTGCGCGCTCTGGGGAAAATCGTTATCGAATACGACCAACGGGCTCGGGTGTTTTCTCCTCAGAAAGACTCTTGGTCCGTGGCTGGTAAACGCAGAAGGGCTCTTCGCCCATGAAATCGCCGGTTGCTGCGTAGGCACGCGCCCGGCATCCCATGCACGCGTTACGGAATTCGCAGCAGCCGCACTTCCCTTTCAGGTTGTTGGTTTCGCGAAGTTCGCGGAAGGTGTCTGAGTTCTCCCAGATGTCGACGAGAGTCTGCTTGCGCAGATCGCCGGCGATCACCGGCAGATACCCGCAGGGATACAGTTCGCCTTCGTGCGAGACGAAACACACGCCAGTCCCAGCCAGGCAGCCCTTGGTCACGGCGTTGAGATCGGAGGGGTGACCACCCAGGTGTCCTACCCGCTGACCGACGCCGTGAGGCTTGATCGCAATGCCAGTGGACCCAGGCACGGTCATATCTGTTGGACCGATGTCCGATGGATCGGCATGTGGTTGCGTTCCTACCGGAGCGATTCGAGCTAGCGATGCGGCGGCGCGACGATCCGCGACCCGGCCGGCCGCACCGCGCGGAAATAATGGGGTGCGCAGGTCGCCTGAGTTCGATCCCACCCACCAGCGACTGATCGTAGAACCAGTTGAGCATGCGCTCGTACTCTTCCGGAAGGCCGTGACTGTTATCACTTCGACTTGTGACGCACATCACTTGGCTAACGTCATGGAACAAAGCTGGTTACTGGCCACCAGCCCCCGAATGGCAGTCGCTGCAGTTGACCTGGGTAAGGTCCCCGAGGTCGATGGGATGCTGGAAGGAGACTTTCTGGACGGCCGCCATACTGACTCCGCCCTCTTCCTGGCTAAGCACGGTGTGACAAGTCTGGCAGTCCTTGGTAACCACTTTGCCGTCAGCACTCACGTGTTGGCCGTCGTGACAGCGGAAGCAACCGCTGAAATAGAAGTGGCCGATGTTGTTGGGGTGGGTCTGCCAGTTCAGCTTCATTTCAGGGAAGGTCGTGTTGCGATAGATTCGCTGCAGTTCGTCGATCGCGTTCCGGATCTCGAGCTGCTTCCCTTTGGCCAGGTCCGGATACTTGGTCACGTAGAACCCATCGATTGATTTGGCGATTCCCTGCATGGCGACGTCGGTGGTGTCGTAGCTTGCAGTGAGAGCGGCAGCCGCCTGCTGTTTCAGATAGGGCAGCGAGGCATCGAGCCGGCGTGCCAGCAAGGAATTGTCGACCGAAAGGTCTGGCGGCACATAAATATGCGTGGGACGGTTGTGGCAATCGACACAGTCCATCCGGTGCCGGCTAGCCTTCGCGATCTGATCTTTGGTGAGGGTGGAATCTTTGGCGAAGTACTCCGTCACCCTCCCTTGCAAGTCCTTCACATGGATGTAGGGGATCACCTGGCGCTTTTCGTCGGTGGCAACGTAGGTAATCTCGTTCGAAATGTTCATGTGCCAGTGGATGCCTTCGGGCGCGCCGGTCGCAGGGTCACCCCCTCCGGTGTTAATCAGCATTCGGATTTGGCGGGGTGTGTTGTTCTCGTCGCTGGAATAGTGGGTGAAAACCTTGAGCTGGGCTCCGTAGAACTTCTTGGGCCAGTGGCACTGTTCGCAGGTTTCCGCGGCCGGGCGCAGGTTGTGCACTGGTGTCGGGATGGGGCGAGGGTACGTCTTGAATGCCGTGGCAAACACTTGACGCGCACCGGAGAGTTTCGATTTCACGTACCACGTGGCGCCTGCTCCGACGTGGCAGTCCACGCACGCCACCCGCGCATGCGGCGATAGTTGGTAGGCAGTGAATTCCGGGGCCATGACCGAATGGCACAATTGCCCGCAAAACTGAACGGAATCGGTGAACTCATAGGCGCGATAGCTGCCGATCACGCTCAGTCCGATGAAGGCAATAACGAAGGTGAAAACGAAGGCGAGTGCGCCGCGCTGGCTGGGATCGTTGAAGTCAATATGTAGATAGCGCACGGCTGCTCCGGGGTGCTGCCTGCGCTTGCGGCGGTCGAACCAAACGCCGGCCGGGATCAGGACAAGTCCGGCAATCAGGAAGGCGGGTGCGACCATGTAGGCCAAGATCCCGACGTATGGACTGGACCGCTGGGAGGTCAGGTCGATAAAAAACAAAAAGAGGAAATTGCCGAAGGCGACTACCGCGAGAGCGAGTCCCAGCAGCGAGATGGGGTTGCGCACCCACTCGCGCAGCTTGGAGATTCCGCTCCCTCGTCCCGGCTTGCCCTCAGCATTGTCATTGTTCATAACACGCCTCTCTTTCCTTAC
>Ga0307479_10007430_pt1 | contig 10102 bp, 9 predicted proteins | sample atmos_gasesECM4C_FD_203743 | JGI IMG/M metagenome (GOLD analysis project Ga0307479, IMG submission 203743) | Hardwood forest soil microbial communities from Morgan-Monroe State Forest, Indiana, United States - atmos_gasesECM4C_515 | ecosystem: Environmental > Terrestrial > Soil > Temperate...
TGCCGCTGGGTATTGCTTCCGCGGCTGCCGTCCGCGTGGGCCAGGCTATCGGTCGCAAAGACACGGCTGGAGCGGGAGCCGCCGGCGGGACCGCCATCTTTCTCGGTGCTGCCTTCATGACCTGCGCCAGTGCGGCCCTGCTCTTATTTCCCCGATGGATCGCGCGGATGTATACGCCGGATGAAAGCGTCATTCGCAGCACCATTCATCTGCTCGCTGCCGGCGCCGCCTTTCAACTTTTCGATGGCATTCAGACGGTCGCCACGGGCGCTCTCCGCGGCGCGGGCGATACACGCACACCCATGTTCTGCCACTTCACCGCTTATTGGATTATTGGTCTTCCACTCGGTTCCTGGCTGTGTTTCCGCCGGGGATGGGGCGCGTTCGGCCTGTGGGCTGGCCTGAGCCTGGCGCTCATTTTGATCGGCATTGTCTTGCTTTTCGCCTGGGGCCGCAAGGTTAGAGGCATGGCTCTGTTGCTCGCGAGCGAACCGGTGGGGGTCTAATTCCCCGCCGGTTATTTCTGGTTCATCTGCAAAACGCTGTTCCCGCCGATCGAGACTGTACACCCTCCAAGAGTTGTCGCAATACTCGCGAGGACGAGCCAAAGTTTTGCGCTGCAACAGAAGGGCTTGCATCTCTTTCCGCTTTCAGCGCATCCTACGCCTTACTGAAGAGATCCTTGGCAAGGTCGGGTGCCCGACCATGCCCTGCCCGTAGCCCAGAAAACAAAATACAGGAGACATCCGTGAAACGTACCCATCTCATTTTGTTCGTGGCTATAACTTTCGCATGTAGTTCGTCGGCTTTTGCGCAACGTTCGCATCCCGGCGGCGGCCCGCCCCCGGGCCATGGGCCCTCCGGGGCATCGAGTTCGGGCATGGGTGAGGCCAATAAGAGTAGCGCAATGAGTCATACCGACATGTCACACGCTTCCCCGGGCGACGTGCTCAGCCACAACACAGCCATCGCCGGCAAGATCAAGACGCTCACCGGCCAGGACGCTCAGACGGCGTGCAACGGCTTCAAGAATTTGGGCCAATGCGTGGCAGCGGCTCACGTAGCCAAAAACATGGACATCCCGGGTGGCTTTGCCGCACTCAAAGAAAAAATGACCGGCAGCGGCGCCGTGAGTCTCGGCAAGGCGATTCAGCAACTTTCGCCGAACGCTAACGCCAAGTCCGAGGCTAAGAAAGCAAACCAGCAGACAGCGGATGACATGAAAGAGACCAGTTCCTAAACAGCCGAGTCCAAGGACGCGCATTCGCACCAAGGTGGCGAGTTACTTCCCTCGCCACCTTTCTTTTCATCTCATGGACAATCGGATCACCGCATTCGTGTGGGCGTGAACAACCATCGTAGCGGGCGGGGGAGCCTGTCTGCTTACATCTTGTAGCGGCCGAGGTCTTCGTCGGAAAGTCCGTCCAGCCACGTGCGCAGTTGCTCGTTGGAATTGCGCTCCGTGAAGGCGCTCGATATTTTGGAGTTCTTGAGGACCGCTTCATCCACGAAGATCGGGCAGTCCATGCGCAGTGCCAGCGCCAGCGCATCGCTGGGGCGCGAATCGATGGTCATCATCTGCCCTTCGCGCTCCACCCAAATCAGCGCGTAGAACGTATCGTCCTTCAGGTCATTCACCACGATCTTTTGCACGCGCACTTCGAGCCCCAGCAAAACGTTTTTCAACAGGTCATGGGTCATCGGCCGGGGCGTCTGCACTTTCTCGATTTCCAGCGCGATGGCGTTGGCTTCGTACACCCCCACCCAGATCGGCAGGATCGCCTGCCCCTGCACGTCCTTGAGCACCACGATGGGCATGTTCGTGACGGGGTCCATCATCAGGCCACGGATCTTCATCTCCACTTCCATCGAGGCCTCCCTGAGCTAGACAGCGCGCTCTCCCACCAGACTGTTTGGACCCGCCCCTGTCACTCGAACCTGCACGTAGGTTCCCAGAAGCTCGCTCTCTTGTGAAGCGAAATTTATCATCCGGTGCGAGGTGGTATACCCGCTCCACTGGTTCTCCCGGCGCGATTTTCCACTCACCAGCACTTCGAAACACTCTCCAACTAGGCGCGCATGCTTCGCCGCCTGAATTTCGCGCTGTTTGTCCTGCAGTACCGCCAGCCGCCGGCTCTTTTCTTCTTCGGAAATCGAATCGCTCATGGAGAGCGACGGCGTGTTCGGTCTGGGCGAGTATTTGAACGCGTACAGGCTGTCGTACTGCACTTCCTCCAGCAGACTAAGTGTCTCTTCGAACTCCGCTTCCGTCTCGCCCGGAAAGCCTACGATGATGTCCGTGGTGATGCCAATCGGCCTGTTCGCCCCGCGCATCATGGCGATCTTTTCCAGATACTCTTGGCGCGAATAAGTGCGCTGCATCGCGCGCAGCACTCTCGTCGATCCCGACTGCACCGGAAGGTGCACGTGGTCGCAGACCTTCGGCTCCCGCTCGATCGCTTCCACAATATCCGGCGTGAAATCGCTGGGGTGCGAGGTAGTGAACCGCACGCGGCGAATTCCCTGCACTTCGGCGACCGCCAGCAGCAATTCCGAAAAACGCATCCTCCGCGCCGTCGGGTCCGCGTAAGAATTCACCGTTTGCCCCAGAAGCTGAACCTCGGAATAGCCAAGTTCCGCAAGCTGCCGCACTTCCCTGAGAATGGCATCGCTCGCGCGGCTGCGTTCGGGTCCCCGCGTGAACGGCACCACGCAGTACGAGCACGCCTTGTCGCACCCTTCGATGATCGTCAAGTAAGCGCGCCAGGGATTGTCCCTGCGCGTGACCTCCGTCTCAAACGTTTCGTCCGTGTCCGTATCCAACCCGGTAACGCGCTGATTCCCAGCTTCTAGTTGCGCCAGCATTTCCGGGAGTTTACTGTAACTTGCCGAACCGCAGACCAGGCTGACCCACGGCGCGCGCTTGAAAATCTCTTCGCCTTCCTGTTGCGCCACGCATCCGAGCACCCCGATGACCTTCCCTTCGCTCTGCTTCTCCCGGTACTCGCCCAGGCGCGAGAAAACTTTCTGCGCTGCTTTCTCGCGAATGCTGCAAGTATTGTAAAGAATCAAGGACGCGGCTTCCGGCGTCTCCACTTGTTGATAGCCGCGCGCCTGCAGCAGGCCCGCCACCTTTTCCGAATCATGGTCATTCATTTGGCAGCCAAACGTCTCCAGGAAAAATGTCCCCCGCCGCTCTGCATCAGCACCGTGGCCTGCCTCGGAATACGATGGCTGCCCGGTCAGCGTTTCCAATCCGATGTCGAACGGTTTGCTCATATCCAAATCGCAGTTTATCACACCTGCTTTGCCTCCCAAGTCCCGCTTGCATCGAGTTCGCTGCGGCCATCCGCCCGTTGCCCGATAAGCAGCAAAATCACAAACTTACGCATCCAACTGGTTGCGTGCTCTGGGTGCGTGTGCTACGTTTCTTAGGCCCAGAAAAATGTTGACCGCGACGCGGTCACAAATCATCTGCTCTCACTGAGGGGTCCATCATTTTTCTGTTTACCACCATCTTGGTAACTGATATCGGAAACATCCTTACGCAAACTGGCTTGGTCGCCCGCGGCGTCCTTCTGCTCCTTCTTTTATTCTCGATTATTTCCTGGGCCTTGATTCTCCAGAAGCTTGGCCTTTTCGGCCGCATTCGGCGGAAGAGCGACGAGTTCCTGCGCATTTTTCGATCGACGCGTGGCATCGCCAACCCGCAATCGCTCGTCACCGCGGGTTCGCCCTTTGCCAACGTCTATGCCGCAGGCTATCGCGAGCTGCAGAGCCAGGTCGGCAGTGCCCCGGGCAATCCGCATCCGCCCAAGCTGAAGAGCTTGCAAGCCGTCACCGTCAGCATGCAACTCGCCGCCGCCGATGAAGTTCGCCGCGTCGAGAAAGGCATGTCCTGGCTGGCCACCACCGGCTCCGTGACGCCCTTTATCGGCCTGTTCGGTACCGTGTGGGGCATCATCGACGCCTTCTCCGGCCTAGGCAGCGCTGGCGCCGCCAGCTTGCGCGCCGTCGCCCCTGGCATCGCCGAAGCGCTCGTCACCACCGCCGCCGGTCTTTTCGCCGCCATTCCAGCCGTGATTTTCTACAACCACTTTTTGCAAAATATTCGCGACCTCGCCCAGCGGCTGGACACCTTCGCTCTGGAATTCACCACGCAGGTCGAGAAAACTTTTGACTGATCTTTATTGGGTAGACATCATGGACCGTGCGTCACAATTCAAATCAGCGCTCCGAAAGCGAGACACCCTGCTCGCCCGGTCGTCGCTCAGCCCATGCGTGGCAAAACCCGATCTTTGTCTTACTTTCAACTTCAAACTTTCAACTTTCAACTTCTTCTAGCCATGCCGCAGCTCTCCAAATCGACGCAGACTTCGCTCTCCGAGATCAACATGGTCCCCTTCGTGGACGTGGTTCTCGTCCTGCTCATCATCTTCATGATCACCGCCCCGATTCTCCAGTCCGGCATCGAAGTCGACGTCCCCAAGACGCGAACCGTGAAAGAAATCAATCAGGAACGACTGGTCGTCACCGTGGACAAGGCCCAGCGCATCTACCTCGGCAATGAGCCCATCAACATTCACCAACTCGGTTTGCGGATCAAAGCTCACTTGAAAAACCCTCAGGAAGGCGTCTTCCTCCGCTGCGACGAGACCGTCCCCTTCGGCAGTTTCGCCGCCGTTGTAGATGCGCTTCGCCAGTCCGGTATCAACAACATCAGCATCGTCACCGAGCCCATCACCACCCGCGCGCGTACGCAATAAAAAAGATGACCACCGCCGTCGCCAATTCGATGGACCACTTCGGGGGCACACCACCCGAGGAGCAAAGCCTTCGCCAGTTCCTCATCTACTCCGTCATCATGCACGCCAGCCTGGCCTTCGTTATTGCCGTCTCTGCCTATATTCAATATCGCGGAACCGCCTGGGGCGGCGTCGGGGGGAAGCTCGGCGGCACCAAAGTAACTTTGGTCACCGCCGCCGGGCTACCCATGCCGAAAGAAGCGGTCGTCACCGAAAGCAAGGCCGTCGATCCAACCAAAGGCCTTCACAAAGAAGAACCCCCGAAACCGCCCGAGCCGAAAACCGACGCAACCAAGATTCCAAAATTCACAAAGGAAAAACCACTGCCCCCTTCGCGCCAGTCCAAAACTCTCGAAAACAAGACGCCTACTCATGATAACGACGTTAACTACGGCCAAGGCGGCAATCCCGATCTTCCCACCGGCTACTCTCAGACTCCCGGCGGCGGTTCGAGCGGCGTCACGGTCCAGGGCCAGGGCGGCGCCGATTTCGCTACCCGCTATGGCTGGTACATCGAAGCCGTGAAAAACAGAATTTATGGCAACTGGCAGCAATGGACAATTGATGCTGCCGCGCGCGGATCGCGCACCATGCACTGCGCGATCACCTTTACCATCAATCGTGACGGCTCCCTCAAGGACGTGCACATTTCCGAGTCCAGCGGAAACTCTTCCTATGACAATTCGGCCCTGCGCGCCGTGCTAAGCTCGACTCCGGTGACGAAATTGCCCGGCGACTATTCGGGCGCTTATGTAGTCGCCACTTTGGATTTCAATCCCCCGTCCATACGTTGATGTGAGTTCTGGTCCAAGGATTTGCCATTTTCTCGGAGGTAAGGGTGCAAGCAAAGTTCAAAGGCCTTAGTTCTTTCCTCGTCTTGGTGATTCTCGGTTTCTGCGGAGGTTCCGCCGCGGCGCAAGATTGGTTTCGTTCAGCAATCGGCATGGACGCAAACAAACCCCGCCTGGCGATTGCAGATTTCGTCCCGCGCTCCGATGCCGCAAAGCCTCACGCTTCCCTCTTTACACAAGTAGTGCGCGATGACCTCCAATTCAGCGGCATTCTCGAGCTCGCCAGTCCCAGCTTCTATCCTCCTCAAGCTCCCAGCGTCCCCGCTGAGATGAAGCCCGCCGTGTGGATCGATCCCCCCACCAACGCCAATTTCCTCGGCTTTGGCAATCTCTCCGAATCCACCACCGAAGTCGCCATCGAGGCATGGCTTTTCGATGTGCGCAGCCCCTCGTCCCAACCCGTCGTGGGCAAGGTTTATCGCGGCGCTCCTACCGATCTTCAAGTCCGCAAATTCGCCCATCAATTTGCCGACGAAATCGTCAGCAAGCTCTCCGGCGGCCTCCCTGCCGTGGCCTCAACGCAAATCGCCTTCGTCAGCTCGCGCAGTGGCTCCAAGGAAATCTGGGTGATGGACTACGACGGCTCCAACCAGCGCCAGCTCACCACCCTGAAATCGATTTCGCTCACGCCCCGCTGGTCGCCCGATGCTTCGCGTATCGCGTTCACCTGTTTCGCGCCATACGGCGGCCTCACCAGCGCGCAGATCTGCATGTATTCGATGGACACCGGCAAACTTGTGTCCTTCCCGCGCTTCCGCGGCACCAATATCACTCCCGCGTGGTCTCCCGACGGCACGCAGATCATTTTTTCATCTTCCATGGCGGGCAATCCCGAGCTTTACGTCTCCGATATCAACGGCGGCCGCCCCAAGCGCTTGACCATTGCCAACGGCGCCAGCATGTCCCCCAGTTGGAATCCGAAGACCGGCCAGACCATTGCCTTCGTCAGTGACCGCGGCGGCACTCCCCAGCTCTACCTGATGAATTCCGACGGCACCAGCGACACGAAATTGGATCTCCCGGACAAGGGTTATGTCATCGACCCGGCATGGGCGCCGAACGGCCAGTTGCTGGCTTTCAGTTGGCGCCGCCCCAACGATGACTACGACATTTACATCATGGACGCCGCCACCCGGCAGATTGTCGAGTTGACCCGCGACCAGGTCCGCAACGAGCGCCCCAGTTGGGCCCCCGACGGCCGCCACCTCGTCTTCGAATCCACCCGCGGCGGCACCCGCCAGATCTGGACCATGCTGGCCGATGGCTCTCAGCCTCGCCAGTTGACCACCACCGGTCACAACGAGTCGCCTAACTGGTCCACCCGATAAGTGAGCTTTTTCATGGAATCGGACGGGGCGCCCCGTGCATCTCACAAGTTGGTGCCCCTTGTTTCGGTTGTCCCAGTTTCTTCGTGCTGGCGGGCCTTAAACCTTTTGCAAACGCTTCCCGGCACGATATATAATATATCGTGATACGAGATATTACCCGAACCCAGCCCACTGGTGATACGATATGGCCTCTGGTGGGACCAACACGGGAACTTCACTGAGGAGGATTTGCATGAACCTGGCTTCACGCTCGCTCTATCGCGCCGGCTTGCTCGTGATCGTGGCCGCCGCTGTCTTCACTGTAGGTTGTGGCAAAAAGAAAGTTGCCCCGCCGCCACCGCCGCCACCGCCGGCGCCCGCGCCCGCGCGTCCCACAGTGACGCTGCAGGCGAGTCCGACTTCCATCAACAAGGGGGAATCAGCAACCTTGAGCTGGAATTCCACCGATGCCACCCAGCTCACTATCGCCCCTGAAGTCGGAGCCGTCACTGCCCAGGGCTCCACCAAGGTCACGCCCTCTGATTCCACTTCCTACACGATTACGGCCACAGGTCCCGGCGGCTCCGCGAATGCCACTGCATCCGTCACCGTGAACGCTCCGCCTCCGCCTCCGCCGCCACCGCCCCAGCCTGACCTTAATAAACTCTTTCTGGAAGAAGTGCGCGACGCCTATTTCGACTACGACAAGGCCGACATTCGTCCCGACGCCCGCGCCGCGCTCTCCAAGACCGCCGACTTCCTGAAGAGCTATCCGTCCATCACAGTGACCATCGAGGGCCACTGCGACGAGCGCGGCTCCACCGAATACAACCTGGGCCTTGGCGATCGCCGCGCCAATGCCGTCAAGCAGTACATCGTTTCTCTTGGCGTCTCTGCCGACCGCGTCAACACCGTCAGCTTCGGCAAGGAGAAGCCCTTCTGTACGGAGCACAACGAGGCTTGCTGGCAGCAGAACCGCCGCGGCCATTTCGTGAAAGCCAACTGACCGTTCCCATTCCCCCGGCTCGTCTCACAGCCGGTGGGTGACACATAGAGCCGCGTGCCTGGGCCAACCCTTGCCCCCACGCGGCTCTCTTATTAAAGTGGAGTCTGCTTCCCCGGCTTCTATGTTTTCCCCGTCAGCTTCGTGGCCCCCATTTGCTCGAAGCCACGCGGAGTCTCTTAGGAGGATTTTTCATGCGCATTCGCCATATCGCCATTTTTAGCGCCGCCGTTCTCGCCGGCGCCCTTGCAGGAAGCCTGCTCGGTCCTCACCCCGCCGCAGCCGTCAACCGCGAGATGATCGATCTTCAGCGCGACGTCACCTCCCTGCTGCAGGGCCAGAAGGAGCTTTCCGACAAGGTGATCCAGGACCACACCGTCATGAGGACGCTCGTCGAGCAATCCGGCGACAACGTCACCAAGCTCGCCGCCACCATGGGCTCGCTCCAGAAGTCCGTCCAGGATGTCCAAGCCAATTCCGGCGCGCGGCTTGACACCATGTCCACCCAGGTCCAGGGTCTCTCCGACAATCTCGAGGAAATCAAATCCCGTCTCGGCAAGCTCAACCAGCAGCTCGTCGACCTCCAGAATTCGGTCCAGAGCCTTGATGCCAAAATCTCTGGCGCCGCACCCTCCCCAGGCACCACCAACCCCGCCGCCGGTTCCGCCAAGCCCATCGCTTCCGTTGGTTCTCCGCCAGGCTCCTCCGTCATTCCCGTCGGCGCGCCCTCCGCCGACACCCTCTATTCCAACGGCCTCCGCGACATCACCAGCGGGAAATACGATCTTGCCCGCTCCGAATTCCAGGACTACCTCAAGTTTTACGGCGACACCGACCTCGCCTCCAACGCCCAGTTCTATCTCGGCGAAATCGCCTACTCCCAGAAAAATTACGACGTCGCCGTCGCCGAATACGAAAAAGTCATCAGCAATTATCCCAAGAGCTTCAAGCTCGCCCCCGCCCGCCTCAAGCGAGGCCTGGCCCTCATCGAACTCGGCCAGAAACCCGCCGGCGTCCGCGACCTCCGCGAAGTTGTCAAGCGCTACCCCGGCACCGAAGAAGACCGCCGCGCCCGCGCCAAACTCAAAGAACTCGGCGTCGCCACCACCCCCACCCGCTAGCTCCCCCGCCCCCGCCTCTTCCCTTGTAGGGGCGCGATTCATCGTGACCTGCCTTTTTCCTCCTTATTCTTGAAACGTTCCAACCTCTCTCTCTCCTGTCTCGCAAGCGTCATCCGCGGCAACCGCGACGCCTTGAAATCCATCTGGCGAATCAGCTACACGTGAAAATAGCGCAGCGCGCCATTAAAAATGCACGCCCATTTTTCGCTGGACGTCCGCGAAGCGAGGATCCTTGCGCCAGGCATTGTCGCCAACATAAATCCAGATCAGCACGGTTGAGCGCAGCTCAATACATTTTTCGATCCACTTGAAGGAGTTATCCATATCGCCGAGTCCGGCATACAGGGAGGCAATCACATACGCGTCGTTGTGCCAATGGCCCTTTTCCCAGCGCTTCAGCGCCGCGTCGATTTCCCTCTTTAATACTCCCTTGCGCCCTGATTGCGCATAAATGTTGCGAATCTCTTGAATCTGCTCGGGCGTCGCACCCTTGGCGGTCCGCGCCTTGACCTCTTCTTCGATGGCCTCGTTGATCATGCCCTTCCGCTGATAGTAATAAGCCATTCTGTCGTGGAACATCGCCAGGTGGGTCGGATTTGGGTCCAGTTCCAGAGCTTTCTGATCCTCGAGGAAAGCCTCATCCCATCGGTTTGCTGCGGCCAACATTGAGGAGTAGATATTGTGCGCCGGGACCGAAAGAGGATCCACCTCGACGGCTTTGCGGGCCTCGGCAACCGATTCCTCGTAGCGTTTCTCAGCTCCGAGGAGGACCGAGTATGCATGATGGCCCATCTCATAATTCGGATTCAGGGCAATCGCGCGTCTTAATTCTTGCTCTGCGCCCTGCCAGTCCCAATCGTATAGGAACTTCACCGTGCCTAACGAAGCGTGGCCCTCCGCCGCAGACCCATTCAATTCAATAGACTTGAGTGCCGCCGCCCTAGCAAGGGGCATACCCTCTTTGGGGGGAATGTGCCCCCAACCGTACGACAGATAAAAATATGTGTCGGCGAGG
>Ga0307479_10007431_pt1 | contig 10101 bp, 10 predicted proteins | sample atmos_gasesECM4C_FD_203743 | JGI IMG/M metagenome (GOLD analysis project Ga0307479, IMG submission 203743) | Hardwood forest soil microbial communities from Morgan-Monroe State Forest, Indiana, United States - atmos_gasesECM4C_515 | ecosystem: Environmental > Terrestrial > Soil > Temperate...
CGAACTCGCGCGCCGCGCGCATCGGGCCCATGGTGTGCGAGCTCGAGGGGCCGATGCCGACCTTGAAAATGTCAAAAACGCTCAGGGTCATGGACGCGAACCTCGGCGGCGCGGGGCGGCCCCCGGGTAACTCGCCGCCGGCTTGAGTCTGCATCCCCGGCGCGACACCCACATGCTTTACGGCGACGTCCGTGGGCTCAAATGCGACCCCGCAGCCGGCGCAACTGGCGCCGCTCGCGCTTGTCGGGCCGATCCGCGGGCCTGGGAGTGAGGGCGGCGGCGAGCTTCATGCGCTGCGCGAACTCCGCGCGCCGGGCGACGCTCGCCGGCGTCTCCTCGTAGCAGCGCGCCGCCGCCTGTGCCGGGCCGCGCCGCGCCGGGATGGCGCCGACGGTGCACTCGAGCTCGACGCCGCCGCGCATCAGGCTCAGCACATCGCCGCGACGCACCTCGTGCGCGGCCTTCACACGCTCGCCGTTCAGGTGCACGCGGCCGCCGGCGACGGCCTGCGCCGCGAGCGCCCGTGACTTGAAGAGCCGCACGGCGAACAGCCAGCGGTCGATGCGCGCGGCCCCGGGGCCGGCGGCGGACTCATCCGACATAGCACCTCTAGTATAATTGCGCGCATGAATCCCGCCGTCATCGAACGACTGCGCGGCGACCTCGCCGCGCTGCGCGAACAGGGGTTGTACAAGAGCGAGCGCGTGCTCACGAGCCCCCAGGGGGGCGTGGTGCGCGCCGGCGATCGCGAGGTCATCAACCTGTGCGCGAACAACTACCTCGGGCTCGCCAATCACCCCGCGGTGCGCGCCGCCGCGCAGCGCTCGCTCGAGCGCTACGGCTACGGCATGGCCTCGGTGCGCTTCATCTGCGGCACGCAGGAGACCCACAAGGAGCTCGAGCGGCGCCTCGCGCGCTTTCTCGGCACCGAGGACGTGATCCTGTATTCCTCGTGCTTCGATGCCAACGGGGGACTGTTCGAGACGCTGCTCGATGAGCGCGACGCGGTGATCTCGGACGCGCTCAACCACGCGAGCATCATCGACGGCATCCGCCTCTCCAAGGCGCAGCGCCTGCGCTACGCCAACGGCGACATGGGCGAGCTCGAGAACTGCCTGCGCCAGTCGCAGGGCGCGCGCACGCGCCTCATCGCCACCGACGGCGTCTTCTCCATGGACGGCTTCATCGCCAACCTCCGCGGCATCTGCGACCTGGCCGAGCGCTACGACGCGCTGGTGATGGTCGACGACTCGCACGCCACCGGCTTCATGGGGCCGACCGGGCGCGGCACCCCCGAGCAGTGCGGCGTCGCCGCGCGCATCGACATTCTCACCGGCACGCTCGGCAAGGCCCTGGGCGGCGGGAGCGGCGGCTACATCGCCGCGCGGCGCGAGGTCGTCGAGTGGCTGCGGCAGCGCTCGCGCCCCTATCTGTTCTCCAACAGCATCCCGCCGGTGGTCGCGGCGGCGAGCCTGGCGGTGCTCGACCTCCTCGAGGGCAGCACGCAGCTGCGGGAGCAGCTCTTCGAGAACGCGCGCTTCTTCCGCGCGGCGATGACGCAGGCCGGGTTCGACTTGAAGCCCGGCGAGCATCCGATCATTCCGGTGATGCTGGGCGATGCGGCGCTCGCCTCGCGCATGGCGGATGCGCTGCTCGAGCGCGGCGTGTACGTGATCGGTTTCTCCTATCCCGTGGTCCCGAAGGGGCAGGCCCGCATCCGCACGCAGATGTCGGCGGCGCTGACCCGGGCGCAGCTCGAGCGCGCCCTCTCCGCCTTCACCGAGGTGGGCCGCGAGCTCGGCGTGTTGCGCGCCTGAGGGCGCGTAGTTGAAGCACCAGTAACCGTCGCCATATTCTTCAGGTCACCCATGAAAGCACTGGTCAAGCAGCAGGCAGCGCCCGGGATCTGGCTCGAGGACATCCCGGAGCCGAAGGTCGGGCACAACGACGTGCTGATCGAGATCGCCAAGACCGCGATCTGCGGCACCGACATGCACATCTATAACTGGGACGCCTGGGCGCAGAAGACCATCCCGGTGCCGATGGCGGTCGGGCACGAGTACTGCGGACGGATCGTCGAGGTGGGCTCGGAGGTCAAGGGCCTCAAGCCCGGCGACCGCGTCTCCGGCGAGGGGCACATCACCTGCGGCTACTGCCGCAATTGCCGTGCCGGCCGGCGTCACCTGTGCAAGAACACGGTCGGCGTCGGCGTCAACCGTCCGGGCGCTTTCGCCGAGTATCTGGCGATCCCGGCCTTCAACGCCTTCAAGCTCCCGGATTCGATCCCGGACGACATCGCCTCCATTCTCGATCCCTTCGGCAACGCCACGCACACCGCGCTCACCTTCAACATGGTGGGCGAGGACGTGTTGATCACCGGTGCCGGCCCGATTGGCATAATGGCGACGGCGATCGCGCGCTTTACCGGCGCGCGGTACATCGTGGTCACCGACGTCAACGACTATCGCCTCGAGCTCGCGCGCCGCATGGGCGCGACCCGCGCCATCAACGTGGCTAGAGAGTCCCTCGATCAGACCATGAAGGAGCTCGGGATACTCGGGGGTTGGGATGTCGGGCTCGAGATGTCGGGCAACGTGGCGGCATTCCGCGACATGCTGCGCACCATGTTTCACGGCGGCTCGGTCGCGATCCTCGGCATCCCGCCCGGGGACATGGCGATCGACTGGAATCAGGTGATCTTCAAGGGCCTGACGCTCAAGGGCATCTACGGCCGGGAGATGTTCGAGACCTGGTACAAAATGGCGAGCATGCTGCAGTCGGGTCTGAAGCTCGACCCGATCATCACCCATCACTTCCCGATCCAGGAATTCCAGCAGGGATTCGAGACCATGGGATCGGGGAAGTCAGGGAAAGTCATCCTGGACTGGTCGACCTTGTAGACTGGCGCGCCGCCGAAGGCCCGCGGCGCGCAGGCGGCGACGTTACCGCACTTCGCAGAAGCAGTAGGCGTACACGCGGTCAGGCGTGCTGAAGCGGCTGAGGCGCGCGACATCGCGCGCGATCGGATCGAGCCGCTCGGCGAGGTGCGCGAGCGCGAGCTGATCGGGGGTCGCACGGAAGAGCTCGCGCGCGAGCATCGTCCTGAACGAGAGAGCGATCTGCTGCGTCCACGTGAGCTGCGGCTCGATGAACTCGGGGGCATAGTCGCTCAGCTTGGCGCGGTGGGCGGCGGCCTTGACCGCCTCGTCGAACGAGCCGAGGTGATCGACGAGCCCTAAGCGCTGGGCGTCGGTACCGGCCCACACGTGACCCTGGGCGATCTTGTCGATGTCGGCGCGGCTCTTGTTGCGCCCGCTCGATACTCGCTCGAGAAACTCGTCATAGCCGCGGTTGATCTGCGACTGCAGCAGCGCCCGCGCCTCGGCGCCGAGCGGCCGGTCGAGGCGCACCTGGCCCGAGAGCGGCGTGGTGCCGACGCCATCGACGGTCACGCCGATCTTGCCGAGCGTGCGGTCGAACGTCGGGATGATCGCGAAGATGCCGATCGAGCCGGTGAGAGTCGCGGGGCTCGCCCAGATCTCGTCGGCGGGCGCGGAGATGTAATAGCCGCCGGAGGCCGCGTACCCGCTCATGGAGACGACCAGTGGCTTGCCCGTGGCGCGCAGCGCCTTGAGCTCCCGGTAGATCTCCTCGGAGGCCGTGACGCTGCCGCCGGGACTGTCGACGCGCAGCACCAGCGCCTTGATGTCGGAGTCGAGGCGCGCCTGGCGGATCAGACGCGTGGTCGAATCGCCACCGATCGTGCCGGGCGGCTGGTCGCCGTCGAGGATCTCGCCCGAGGCGACGATGACGCCGACGTGCGGCTTGCCGCTCGCACGCAGCCGGCGCTGCGCCTGGGCGTAGCCGAGATAATCCCCCACCGAGACTGCACGGAAGGAACCCGTCGACTTGTCCTCCCCGACGAGCGCGCTCAGGCGCTTCTCGACCTCGAGCTGGGTGCGGACGCCGCTGACGAGCCCAGCCTCGAGGGCGACGTGAGCGGCGTTGCCGCCGGCGGCCGGCACCGTCTTCGCCAGGCCGTCGACATACTTCGCCACGGCGTCGGGAGGGAGCTTGCGAGCCCGGGCGATCGCCGCCTGGTAGGTGTTCCACAGCACGCCGAGGTAGGCGCGGCTTTCCTCGCGGTCTTCCGGCGACATGCCGGTGCGCGTGTAGGTCTCGACCGCGCTCTTGAACTCTCCGACGCGGAATACGTTGATGTCGACGCCGAGCTTGTCGAGCGCCTCCTTGAGATACATGCGGTAGCGGTCGTAGCCGTCGATCAGCACGAAGCCGAGCGGGTCGAGGTAGGTCTCGTCCGCCTGCGCCGCGAGGTAGTAACCCTCCTGGGTGAGCTCGTCGCCGTAGGCCACCACCTTCTTGCCGGTGGCGCGGAATTCGCGGATCGCGCCCGCCAGCTCCTCGAGCGAGGGCTGCGTGCCGCCCTCGAACTTGTCGAGATCGAGGGCGATGGCGGGTATGCGCCGGTCGCTGGCCGCGGCGCGGATGGAGTCGGTGAGCTCCCACAGGAGCGTCTCGTGGCGGCGCTCGCCGCGGGCCGCCTCGAGGGCACGGGTGAACGGGTCGCCTGAGAGCTGCTCGACCAGCTCGCCGTCGGGCTCGATGAGCAGCGCCGCCCGCGTCGGAATGCGCGCGGCCCCGGAGAGCAGCACGCCGAGCAGGGCGCCGAAGATCACCAGCAACACGATCAGGTGCAGGACCTTGCGCAGGCCGTCGAGGCCCCGCCACAGGCCCGCAAAGAACGAACGCACGTTCACGCGCCTCACCGCTTCACGCGCGGAGCGCGGCCTTCAGGCCGCCCGCCCCGACGCGCGCCTTCAGATCTTCTCCTCGATCCTCGCCGCTTTGCCCGCCAGATCGCGCAGGTAGTAAAGCTTGGCGCGGCGCACGCTGCCGCGGCGCTTCACCACGATGTCGCTGATCGCCGGGCTGTAGGTCTGGAACACCCGCTCGACGCCCTCGCCGTGCGAGATCTTGCGCACGGTGAATGAGGAGTTGAGCCCGCGGTTGCTGCGTGCAATCACGACGCCCTCGTAGGCCTGCATGCGCTCGCGGTCACCCTCGACCACCTTCACCTGCACCACCACGGTATCGCCGGGCTTGAAGTCCGGCACCTTGCGGCTCATGCGCCGCTTGTCCAAGTCCTGGATGATCTTGTTCATGTCAGCTACCTCGATCCTCTTCTGCGTCCGCCTGTGCGGCCAGCAGCTCATTCAATGCACGCTGCGCCTCGCCCGTGAGCCTCGCTCCGGCGATCAGATCGGGCCGGCGCCGCCAGGTCCGCTCGACCGCGCACTTCAGGCGCCAGCGGCCGATGCCGGCGTGGTCGCCCGACAATAACACCGGCGGCACCGTGCGGCCCTCGAACACTTCCGGCCGCGTGTAATGCGGCCAGTCGAGGAGCCCCTGCGCGAACGAATCCTCCTCGCTCGAGCGCTCATCGCCCAGTGCCCCGGGCAGCAGCCGCGCCACGGCGTCGATCACCGTCAGCGCCGGCAGCTCCCCGCCGGAAAGGACATAGTCGCCGATCGAGAGCTCCCGATCGATACCGAGCTCGATCACGCGCTCGTCGATCCCCTCGTAGCGCCCCGCCACCAGCAGCATGCCGGGCAGCGCCGCGAGCTCCCGCGCCACCCGCTCGCCGAAGGGCTCGCCCTGAGCGCTCAGGCAGATCCGCGGGCTCCCCGGCGGCAGCCGGCGGTGCGCCGTGCGGATCGCCGCGAGCAGCGGCTCGGGCTTCATCACCATGCCCGGACCCCCGCCGTACGGCCGGTCATCGATCGTGCGGTGCGCGTCCTGCGTGTGCGCGCGCGGATCCTCGGTCCCGACCGTGACGAGCCCGCGCTCGATGGCGCGGCCCACTACTCCGTACTCCAGCGCTCCCGCGATCATGCGCGGGAAGAGCGTGACGACTTCGATCCTCATGGCCCTATTCCAGCTCCGTGGGCCAGTCCACCACGATTATCCGTTGGACCAGGTCCACCGTGCGAAGGTGCCTGGGCGAGGCGAGCACCCAGTGCTCCTTTCCGCCCGGCTCTTTCGCCACCATCACCGCCCCGCCGCCCGGAGTGTCCACGAAATGGCTCACCGTGCCGAGCGAGGCGCCGTCGAGGTTCCGCACCGCCAGTCCCACCAGGTCCGCCCGGTAGTACTCGTGCTCGCCCGCCGGTGGGAGCGCCGCGCGCTCGACCTCGACGATCGCTCCGGTGAGCCTTGCCGCGCCCTCGCGGCTCGCCACCCCCTCGAGCTGGGCGACGAGACCCCGGCCATGGCCGCGCCCGCTCGCTACCCGCCGCGTGACCCGCTCGCCATTCGCGAGCCTGAGGGCCCATTCGCGGTATCTCAGCAGCCCGTCGGGCGGGTCGGTATACGACTCGACGTGCAGCCAGCCCTTAGTGCCGTACGGCGCGCCGAGGCGCCCAAGCTCGATCCAGGCCACGGCGGCTCACGCTCACAGTACGTCGCGTGGAACCGCCGGCCCTGGGCCGTCAGGCCGTCGCCTGCTTCCGATAGGACGCGACCAGATTCCGCACGCGATCGGAAGGGTGCGCTCCCTTCCCGACCCAGTAGTCGATGCGCGGCAGATCGAGCTTCAGCTTGATCTCGCCCCGCCGGGCGATCGGGTTGAAGAATCCCACGTGCTCGAGACTCGGGCCGCCCTGGCGCTTGCGGCTGTCGGTCACGACGACGTGATAGAAGGGCTGGTTGCGCGCCCCACGCCGTGTCAGGCGAATGGTAACCATGGTCGTATTGCTTTCGTTCCGGCGGGCCTTGAGCCCCTCATCCGGAGGAGCCGCCCAAAAAAGAGCGCGGATTCTACGCAACGCTTCAATTCTGCGCCAGTTTTTCGCGTCTCGCGGACTCTTCCCGGGGGGTGCGCCCTAGCGCCCCGGGAAGCCCGGTGGGAGCCCCCCCTTGGAGGACCTCATGAGCCTGCGGAGCATCCCCCCCTTCATGCCCTTCATCACCCGCTGCATCTCCTGGAACTGCTTGAGCAGCCGATTGACGTCCTGAACCTGGACGCCCGACCCGGCGGCGATACGCCGCCGGCGCGAGCCGTCGATGATCCCGGGGTTGCGCCGCTCGCCGGGGGTCATGGAATTGATGATGGCGATCTGGCGGCGCAGATCCTTGTCGCCCTGTTCCGCCGAAACCGCACCCTTCCTGACCACCGCCCCCGGGAGCTTGTCGATGAGGGCGCCGACGCCACCCATTCTCTGGAGCTGCTCGAGCTGGCCGCGCAGGTCCGCCATGTTGAAGCCCTGTCCCTTGACGACCTTGGCCGCGAGCCGCGCCGCCTCCTCTGCGTCGACCTGCCGGTGCACCTGCTCGACCAGGCTCACCACATCCCCCATGCCGAGGATGCGGGACGCCATCCGCGCCGGGTCGAAGGGCTCGAGCGCATCGGTCTTCTCGCCGACGCCCATGAACACGATCGGCTTGCCGGTGATCTGCCGCACCGAGAGCGCGGCGCCCCCGCGCGCGTCGCCATCCGCCTTGGTGAGAATCACCCCCGTCAGATCGAGCGCAGCGCCGAAGGCGCGCGCGGCGTTGACCGCGTCCTGGCCCGCCATGGCATCGACGACGAACAGCCGCTCCGCCGATCCCACGGCGGCATCGATGCGCCGCACTTCGTCCATCAGCTCCTCATCGACGTGCAGCCGCCCGGCCGTGTCGACGATGAGAGCATCGAAGACCCCGTTGCGGGCGCGCTCGAGCGCGGCGCGCGCGATGCTCTCGGGCGCCGCGCCGGGCTCGGCAGAGAAGTACTCGGCGTGCACCTGCGCGGCGAGGCGCTCCAGCTGCAGCATCGCGGCCGGCCGGCGCACGTCGGTGCTGGCGAGCAGCACGCGCTTCTTTCCGTTCTCGATCAGCCAGCGCGCAAGCTTCGCGGCGGTGGTCGTCTTGCCCGCGCCCTGCAGGCCCGACAGCAACACCACGACCGGCGGCTGCGCCCGCAGGCTGAAACCCGCCCCGCCGCCGCCCATGAGTGCCACGAGCTCCGCGTTGAGGATCCCGATGAAGGCCTGCCCCGGGGTGAGGCTGGAGGCCACCTCGGCGCCGAGCGCCTTGGCTTTGACGGCGTCGATGAAGTACTTCACCACCGGCAGCGCCACGTCGGCTTCGAGCAGCGCGATCCGTGTGTCGCGCAGGGTCTGCGTGATGTTGTCTTGCGTGATGCGGCCGCGGCCCCTGAGGCCCTCGAGCGTCGCCGAAAGCCGCGCGGTGAGCTGGTCGAACATGCAGTCAGGATCTCCGATTCGCGCGCGCTATGCTAGTCGCTCGGCCGCCGCCGCCTCACCGACCGGAGAGCCGCCTTGAACGTCGCTTCGACCCCCTGGCCACTCGTGGCACTGCTCGCGCTGCTCGTCGTTGCCGCCTTCTCCTCCGGAGCCGAGGCGGCGATGCTCTCGGTCAACCGCTACCGCATCCGCCACCGCGCCCAGGCGGGACAGCTGTCGGCGCGGGTCCTCGAGCGGCTGCTCGCCAAGCCCGACGAGTGGCTCGGGGCGAATCTCGTGATCCTCGCGCCGGCGAGTGTCTTCGCCTCGGCCATCGCCACCATCCTCGCGCAGAGGAGCGGCTACGCCTACGCGGTACCGATCACGGAAGTGCTGCTCACCATCGTCGTGATCGTCTTCTGCGAGCTCGCCCCGAAGATCTATGCGGCCTCGAAGCCGGAGGCGGTAGCGTTGCACGCCGCCGGCATCTATCGCGTGCTGGTGCTGGTGGCGCGGCCGGTGCTCTGGGCCACCAACCACATCGCCTATGGCTTCCTGCGCCTCTTCGGCGTCAGGCGCTCCGCCCAGGCGAGTCACGCGCTCTCGGCCGACGAGCTGCGCACCGTGGTGACCGATGCCGCCCCGGTGATCCCGGCGCGCCACCGGCAGATGCTGCTCTCGATCCTCGACCTCGGGCGCCTCACCGTGAACGACATCATGATCCCGCGGCAGGAGATCTCCGGGATCGACGTGAGCGAGAGCTGGGAGGATATCCTCGATCAGCTGAAGCAGACGCCGCACACGCGGCTGCCGGTCTACGAGGGCGAGCTCGACAACCTGATCGGCCTGCTGCACATGAAGCGCGTCGCGCGCGAGTTTGCGCGTGGAACGTTCACGCTCGAGCGCCTCATCGAGCTCGCGCGCGGGCGCGAGTCGTACTTCGTCCCGGAAGGAACCGCCCTCACCGTGCAGCTCGCGCATTTCCAGCGCAACCGCCGCCGCTCCGCCTTCGTCGTCAACGAGTACGGCGACATCGAGGGATTGGTGACGCTGGAAGACATCCTCGAGGAGATCGTCGGCGAATTCACCACCGATCCGGCCACCATCATCCACAAGGACGTGCACACCGAGCGGCCGGGCGTGTTCATCGTCAACGCGAGCGCCACCATCCGTGCGCTCAATCGCGCGCTCGGCTGGCAACTGCCGACCGGGGGACCGAAGACGGTGAATGGCCTCCTGCTCGAGCACCTCGAGACCATTCCCGATCCCGGCGCCATGGTGCGGGTCGGCAACTACGAATTCGAGGTGCTGCAGCTCGCGGACAACGCGATTCGCACCGTGCGGGTGCGGGCCCCCGTCACCGAGAAGGCAGCCGTAGCCGGCGCCTCATGAGGCGCGGCCGGCGAAGGCGGCCGCGAGCGCCTCGGGCACCGTGCTCACGGCGTGCACCGTGAGGCCGGCGGGCGGCTTGCGCGGTGCGTTGTCGCGCGGGATCAGCGCCACCTTGAACCCCTGGGCCTGCGCCTCGCGCAGCCGCTCATCGCCATAAGGCACCGGACGGACTTCGCCCGTCAGCCCGAGCTCGCCGAAGGCGACGAGCTGCGCCGGGAGCGCGACGTTCTTCAGGCTCGAGGCGAGCGCGAGCGCGACCGGCAGGTCCCAGGCGGTCTCGTGGATCTCGATACCGCCGACGACGTTGACGAACACGTCGTGCTCCTGGAGCGCAAGTCCGGCGTGCCGGTTGATCACCGCGAGCAGCATCGCCAGGCGGTTGGCATCGAGCCCCTGCGCGATGCGGCGCGGGGCGCCGAAGCGCATGCGATCGACCAGTGCCTGCAGCTCGATGAGCAGCGGCCTG